>Ga0081455_10007892_pt1 | contig 11138 bp, 12 predicted proteins | sample TabmetS3T2R1_FD_70207 | JGI IMG/M metagenome (GOLD analysis project Ga0081455, IMG submission 70207) | Tabebuia heterophylla rhizosphere microbial communities from the University of Puerto Rico - S3T2R1 | ecosystem: Host-associated > Plants > Roots > Rhizosphere ... | reverse complement strand
CATCCGACGCGCTCCACGAGTCCCAGATGTCTGCTCGGTAGAGCGCGTCCGCAATGAAGTTATCTAGTTTGTCTGCCGCAGCATTCTCCTATGGAATAAGTACGAACAAAGGATCGGTCTCTATTGTCATGGATAATTTCCTATGCTCATAACCAAACGCTTAACGGCTTGCGATAAATACTATTCTCAGTGTCAATGTGTCCCTTCGGTGAGCGGGCGTGGCGCCGGAAGATATCCGCAGGAAGCGCGTGGCTCAAGTCAACACTTGGCGCCGAAAGGACACTATAAAGCCGCTCAGTTCCCATCCTCAGTCCTTATCAGCGTGACAAGCCATATCTATCACTACCGTACTTGCAAGTATAAGAATATCGTCCTCATCCTCTGCTATATCTACTCCGTAAGTGTCTGACCATGAAAACCACTCCTTTGATACCGTGGCGACTGGGTTCCCGTCACGACTGAACTCGTATTCGTGATCAAGAAAGTCCCCTTCGGCTTCTAGATCATCAGGCCCTGGCACATCAACTATGAATCTACATTTGAAAAACGTGAAAAGCTCCTTCTTGATCACGGCGTTAAGTTGATCACCTCTGTAAATCTCATAGGTTGGCCCCCACGAAAGCAATCTATGTTTGATAAAGACAAGCTCATTACCAGTTAAATCTTGAAAGGAAAGCTGATTGCCAAAGCTAAAAGCCTTACCATCAACAAAAAATACATCCCCACCACTTTCATCTTTAATAATGAAATCATCGCCCCAAGAGAACAGTTTCTGTTTCATTATGTAGCGCATTTAGTTTACCTCCCATTATGTTGTTAAGTGTCTAATATGAATAGTGATAGCGGGCGCAGATCGATTGTCCGCCGAAAAGTTCGAGGAACTTCTTTGTGCCTTTCTGACCGGGAGCGAATGTTCGCCGAGCTTGCATAAGCGTCACTCCTGACTGATGGAGAAAACTGCGAATGATTGGGTATCGGCGCTGGTCCGAGACGGCGGGGAGTATAATCCCGCGCTATAGCCGATGCAATCAATCAACAGATGCGGGGATTCTATGCAAATCTGGGTTGTTTTTTTCGGTAGCCCGTCCGAGCCTGGCCACGCGCTCCCGGCGCTCGCTCCTTCTCGAAGCTCTCGGCCTTGCCCAACTCACAGAGGCGATTGAGCCAAACGATCACAGTAAAACCTCGCGCCGACGCCATTCTGCCGAAGCGATTACTTGATTTCCGTATTGCTCACGAACGCGATCTTCTTGCTGTCCGGCGACCACGATGGAACGTTGATTGTGCCTTGCCCGCCGTACAGATAGGCGATGACTTTCGGCTGTCCGCCGCCAATCGGCATCAGGCGCAAATACACGCGCTTGTAAAACGGATGATCGCCCGGCGAGATATCCTTCGGAAATGAGATGAACACGATCCATTTGCCGTTGGGCGAAATGTGCGGGAACCAGTTGTTGAATTCGTCGTTGGTGATTTGCGTTTGCTCGCTGCCGTCCGGTTTCATCCGCCAGATTTGCATCAGGCCGGTGCGAAACGAATTGAAGTAAATGTATTTGCCATCGGGTGTGAATTCAGGCCCATCGTCTACGCCTTTGGTCGTGGTGAGTTGGATTTCATCACCGCCCGTCGCGGGGATTTTGAAGACATCGAATTCATCATTGCGCCGCCCGGCGAACACAAGCCATTTTTTATCGGGCGACCAGCCGTGCAGATACGACGGGCCTTTGCGCGTAATTTTAATGGGCTTGCCGCCTTTCGCTGGCAAGGTGTAAATCATCGAGACATTGCCGTCTTCCGCGCTCGAAGAACTGATGCCGATCATCTTGCCGTCGAATGAATAGACGTGATCGTTGTTGTTGCGCTTCACCTCGCCCGTATCAAACAACGTCGGCGTGTTGGTTTTCAGATCGAAGCGGTACAGCAAACCATTGTGATTGTAGAGCAGATATTTTCCGTCTGTTGTCCAGTTCGGCGCTTGCAGCGAATCTTTGACGCGATACAGCACGCGGCGTGTGTTCGTCGCCAAATCCATCACTTCAAGATTACTGCCGATGTATTCGCGGTACGGCACGAAGTTTTCACGCGCCGGGACAGTGATTTCCACGTCACGAAAGACAGCGGTTTCGGTGACGGTGTTGTTGTGCGAACACACGTACAGGCCGACGTACACATCATCGCCGAGCGACATGTCCGCGATTTCCTTGCTGATAAAGGCCTCGCCGAAACGCGCGACCGACATAATGTATTTATTGTCCGCGCGTTCAAGTTGCACGACATCGAAATTCTTTTCGGTGAAGGCGTTCTGTTCCGTGATCGCGCCTTTCATGCGTCGCCATTGTAGAGAAGTCAATCCATCGCCGTGCAGGCTGGCATTGACGTGTGGCCCGTCGGTGTCGAGCGACGGCCGCACGATCCATCCGATTTTGCGATGCGGGTCCACGCCTTTGCCGATGAATTCGGCGCGCGCGCGCAGAATGAAATTGCCCTTCATCCGTTTCCAGGCGTAATGAAATTCATCTTTCGTCGCCCACATATTCGTCCCCGACGCTTTGATCGTGTAGGTCGTTTTTTCGGCGTTATACACAACCGAGCCGGGCGTAGCGACTGCGCCGACGTCCTGGTGATGCTCGAAAACGCCAACCGGCGCTTGTTGCGCAATCGCGGCAGCGGAAAGAGTGACGGCAAGAAGCAATGCAAAGGGGCGCCGTTTTATCAGCATAATAAAGTTCCGGTAGTTAGTAGATTGGAGTCACGCCAGTCCCGTTACGCAAAACACCGGGAAGCGGCTGCCGGGGCCTTCTTCCGAAGTGACCTGCGAAAATCCAGCCTCTTTCATCAAGGCGCAAACGACATCCAGCGTGTGTTGCCGATACGTGTCCAATTATTCACTCATGCCCGCCTTCTTCATCGCGAAGCTGTCCCCGCTCAAGACGGTTAATAAGCGCCTCGATCTCTGCGGAATCAGTCGAATTATGATCTGGATCTTTCTTCATCAGCGACGGCGCCGATTCTACGCGGCGCGCCGCTCGGAGGCGAGAGCGAGCGGACATTTTTGCCTTTTTCAAGCCCGGCTGCCGCAAGCACACGATCTTTAGTTGTTAACCAGCTTGCTCAGTTGAACCGTCGGGTTCGTTTGAAAAGGCGAAACGCACTCACCCAGATTGGCGGGCTTGGCGGGCTAGTAGTTCATCTTGGGTATTGATATTGATCGTGTAATTGCTATTCCAGGGAGGGGTCAGGCTCTCATTACAGGTACCCTGCAGATTGGCGGGCTGTGTGCCGTGAGCCGAATGGCCATCACTTGATCAACAAGACTGGAGAAGATTTCGCGTGAGAACCACATTCCACCGGATGCGACGCACGCGGTAGAGGATGAACTCCTTTCACGAGCAGGCGCCGCGCCCTTTCGCCGTCCCAGGCTCCCGTTGAAGGGAAGGAAGGGCGTTGAGAATCTCTTGCATTATCTTTGCCGGCGTCTTGCCTGTGGTTTTGATCGTCAACTTCGATTCGGCATAGAGCGGTTCGCGGCGCGCCAGCAGGCTTTTCAAATCGGCCACCACTGATGGGCGGCTGAGCAAGCGCTGATAGCCTTTCCGCTTCGTTCGTTTCATCAGCTCTTCGGGGGTCGCGTGTAGCCAGATGGTGAAGCACCGCTGTTTGACTAGGTTCCAGCTTTCAGGGTCCGTGACGACTGAGCCGCCCGGCGCGAACACGCCGCCGCGCGAAGTGGCGAAGAGTCGGGCCAGCGCTTCGTGTTCGAGTGTGCGGTAATATCCCTCGCCGTGCGTAGCGAAGAGATCGGCGAGCGGCATTCCGGCGGCCCCTTCGATCTCGTGATCGAGTTCGATAAAGTCGGTCTTCAATTGCCTGGACAGCAACGGCCCGATGGTGGATTTGCCCGCATTCAGGATGCCAATCAACGCAATATAACGCGGCGTGGCGCCGCGGCCGTTTCTCACGGCCAGCCATTGGCGCAATTCGTGCAGGTCTCCGTCGCCGCAGTCGGCGAGCGAACGCCAGACCTCGGCGCGCAGGCTATGGTCGGCTTCGGGCGGCGGCAGCAATTCCGGCAGCGCGCGTCCCAGCGCAGCCGCCACCTGCGCCAGCCGGGCTACCGAGATGTTACCCGTCCCGGCTTCGAGTTGATTGATAAAACGTGGCGAGAGCGACGCGAGTTCGGCAAATGCGCTGACGGTCAAGTCGGCCTCCAGCCGCAACGCGCGGACGCGCGCGCCGAGGCGGGCGAGCAAATCCTCCTTCTCTTTCCGTTTTAGCTCCATACGCCGCAGTATAGTGCGCGCGACTCTTATGTCAAACGGACTGTAGGTTTTCACTCCTGCCCGAAATATAATTCGATTGTACAGCGGGGCGGATAGGAATATAGTGCGCAAACCCTTCCTCGCTCGTTCGGGCGCCAAAACGCGAAAGCTGGATTGAAGGCTGGTTCGTGGGGTTGCGGAAAAGCCCGGCAGACTTGCGCGCCTGGCGTTGGCCTAGAACAGGGCTACATCAGAGCCTTTCGACAAATTTGCGTTGAAATTTGAGGAGAAGCCGGCGTCATGAAAACAAAAAACACGCGAAAAGCATTTATCGCCTTGGGCGGCTTACTGCTCCTGGCGCTGGCCGCGAACTCAGCGTTCGCGGACGGCGCCAAGTGCGCCGGCCTGATCACCGCGCCTTTCATGATTGACGGCGCAGAAGTGAAGATCGAATCGGCCACGCTGGTTTCGGCGACGGCGCAAGCTCCGGAACACTGCGACGTGCGCGGCGCGATCTGGCCGGAAGCGAGGTTCGCCGTCAAGCTTCCGGCCGACTGGAACAACCGCTTTTATATGGTCGGCGGAGGAGGCTTTGCCGGTCAGCTCAGCCTAGTCCCGATGAATTCGGGGTTGCAGAAAGGCTACGCGACGGCGACGACCGACACGGGCCACGACGCGGCGAAAGAACCGCTCGGCGCATTTGCTGAACGCCGCCCGGACAATCCGAACGCGGATCGTAAGAAGCTCGATTACGCCTACCTGGCGGTTCACAACACGGCGGCGCTGGCCAAGCAAATCATCAAGTCCTATTACGGCGGCGCGCCGAAGTATTCTTATTGGGTCGGGTGTTCGACCGGCGGACGGCAGGGATTGATGGAGGCGCAACGTTATCCCGAAGACTTTGACGGCTACCTCATCGGCGCGCCGGTGTTGAAGATTTCGCACGAAGGAATGCGCGGCGTCTGGAACGCGCAGGCAGTCTCGACTGGTCCTGGCGCGGTCGCCAATGACAAGCTGCCGCTGCTCGCCGACGCGGTTTACAAAAAATGCGACGGCGTGGACGGCCTGCAGGACGGGCTGATTACCGATCCGCGCCAATGCCGTTTCGATCCGCTGAAAGACTTGCCGAAATGCGCGAATGATGAAGCGGGCAAAGATTGTTTCACCACGGCGCAGACGCAAGGCTTGAAGAAAGTCTACGACGGCGTGCGCAACAGTGAAGGCGCGCTCTTGTATCCCGGTCAACCGCCCGGCGCTGAAATCGCGGCGGGCGGCCGTAGCGGTTGGATGGGCAGCATCGGCGGCGACGGCGGAGTAGGGCTGAGCTTTGGCGAATCTACGATGCGCTTCCTGGCCTTTGAGCCGCAACGCGGCAGGGCATGGAGTTGGAGGCAATTCAATTTCGACACCGACCCGCCGCAGATGGCTGCGTTCTCGAAAATGATTGACGCGATCAACCCTGATCTGACAAACCTCAAAAAACGCGGCGGCAAAATCATTCATTACCATGGCTGGGCCGACGCGCTGGTCAATCCGCAGATGTCGGTGAACTACTACGAATCGGTGATGAAAAAGATGGGCGCGCGGCAGGCCAGGGAGTTTTACCGGCTCTACATGATTCCCGGCATGTTTCATTGCGCGGGCGGCGTCGGCTGTGACCGCGCCGACTGGTTTACGCCGCTGGTGGATTGGGTGGAAAAAGGCGTTGCGCCCGGCGCAATCCAGAGTTCGCGAATGGAAAAAGGCGAGACCGTCCGCACTCGCCCGCAGTGCGCCTATCCCGAAGTCGCCCGTTACAAGGGTCAGGGCGACATCAACAAAGCGGAAAACTTCACATGTGGGGGCAAGTAAGAGCGCACACGCTATGTGTCAAATATCAGCTTTCTGGCGATGCCGATCGGCAGCCCTTACGCCTCGTTGCAATTGATGCTGCCCAATCAAGCGCGCGGGCAGGTCGGAGTCGCAGGTCTCCGCGCTCAATCTGTTGGGCTGATTCCGGGGCCGTTCCTGCCTGGCTTTTTCAATGACTACCTGTTCAAAGACTACCTTTTCAAAAATTCATTAGCCGCGCGGAGAAAAAAACTTGCGTTTTGCGGATGACGGTCGTATTTTTACGCGCAATAAATTTCGCTTGGCGCCACCGAAGACGGTACTATAGTGCGCAGAGCGAAAGACGCTCTTAAGCTTTTCGCCCGTCTTCTTCGGTCGCCATGTAGTGTGTAAAAGCGCATTCGAATTCAAGCGGCAATCAACGCCTTCCGCCCCGAGGCAGGCTGGAAAGGAGCCATCACAATGCACACAAAAAGTCTATTGGCGACACTGTTGTTCACGGCCAGTGTCTCTTTCGCGCAAACGCCCACCGCGGCGCTTTCAGGAGTGGTGCGGGATGAACAGGGAGGGGTTGTCACGCGGGCGACGGTCTCGGTCAGGAACAGCGCCACCGGAAAGGCGCGCAGCGCCACGACCGATGACGAAGGCCGGTATGGATTCATCAACCTGGAGCCCGGCGTCTACGAGTTGCGCGTCGAGGCTTCCGGTTACAAGACTTCGATTCGCAGCCGCCTGATCCTGTCGGTCGGCGGCGCGGCGACGAGTGATGTGACGATGAGCATCGGCGCGGTCACCGAAACGGTTTCGGTCGAAGCCGAGGCGCAATTGATCGAGCCGAACAGGGTCGAGGTGAGCCGCGTGATCGGACGGCAGGAGATCGAATCTCTGCCCAACATCGGGCGCAACTTCGTGGACTTCGTCAAACTCTCCAGCGGAGTGAGCCTGGGGCGCGAGAACGTCGGCGGCGGGCCGTTCAAGGAGCCGGACGTCGGCGTCGGCGCCGTGGCCGCGCCGCGACTGTCGTTCGGCGGGCAGACCGAACTCAACACGTTGATTCAGGTGGACGGCGTGGACAACGTCCAGACCTTCACGGGGCTGCCGCGCGCCACGCCTTCGCAGGAAGCGGCCAGCGAATTCCGCGTGCTCAATTCAACGTACCTGGCCGAGTACGGGCGTTCGATGGGCGGCTTCGTCAACATCATCACCCGTTCGGGGGCGAATGACCTGCGCGGTTCGCTCTATTATTTCGGCGTAAACGACGCGCTCAACGCGCGTTCGATCCTCAACACGCCCGAAACAAACACTCTGCGGCAGCATCAATTCGGCGCGACGCTCGGCGGGCCGCTCAAACGAGACAGCGCGTTCTACTTCCTGAATTATGAAGGACAGCGCCGGGCCGAATCGAACCGATTTTCGCAATTGATTCGAGACAACCTGGCGGCGATCAACGATTTTCGCGCACGCTTCAACCTCAAGCCGGAAACCACCAATCAATTGCGGACGAGCGATTACAATCAGTTTCTGGGGAGGTTCGATCAGACCGTGGGCAACACCGCGCTGGCCCTGCGCTACAACATTCTTGACTCCGCGACTGAAAACTTCCTCGGCGGAAGCTCGCGCGCGGCGGCGCTTTCTTCCACCGCGCGCAACAACGACGTGAAGGATCAGGCGCTGGTTTTCACGGCCGTTTCGGTATTCTCGCCGAAAGCGGCCAACGAAGCGCGCCTCCAATTGGCGCGGCGCGTGTTTGAATTCCCCTCCGTCGTGGCCGAACCGGCCATCGAAGTCTCCAACCTGGTGACGATGGGTAAGAGCGCCAGCGATGTGGATTTTTATCAGGAAGACCGCGTGCAATTGTCGGATAATTTCAGTTACTCGACGGGCGGCCATCAATTGAAAGCCGGTGTCGATTACAACCGCCTTCGCGACAAAGATCGCTGGGCGATCTTCTTCCCCGCGCGCATCATCTTTCCGGCGTTACCGCCGCTGCTCGCGTTCACGCCGACTTCGACGACGGGGCCGGTGGTCTTCTGGTGGCCGGTGAAGCTCGATCAGGCCACCACGCCTTATCAAGTCCCCGTGCCGTTCTCGAGCATCGTTCCGGCGGATTACGGCGACGCGACGTTCTTCAGCCTCAAACACGGCGCCGCCGGGCTCTTCGCGCAGGATCAATGGAAGGCGACCGGCAAGCTGAATCTGACTTTCGGCGTCCGCTACGACACAGAGTTCTATCCGTCGCGCTTCATAGTCAACCCTGACCGAAATAACGTTCAGCCGCGCGTCGGGTTGTCATATGCCTGGGGCGCTAAGCGCGTCGTGCGCGCGGGCTTCGGAATCTTCCAGGACCGCCTGGCTTCGAGCGTCGGGCAGGTCTTCAACACGGCGGAGTATTCCAGCCGCGGCAATCTGGATAACGCGACGCGGCTCTTCCCCAATCAGGCGCGGATTGCGGGTCGCTTTCGGCACAGTTTCCAGAGCTCGGCGACAACCACATCACGACCAACATCGGCGATTCGATCTATCACGGCGGGACGCTCGAATTACAGAAGCGCTTCAATCGCGGCCTTGGCTTTCACGGCAGCTACACATGGTCGAAGACCATCACGGACGTGGATTCGGTGACGAACCTGGGGGACTTTCCCGAAGCGCTGGGCTTCAGTGAACGCGGCCTGTCGCGCCAGCATCTGGGGCAACGCTTCACGCTCTCATTCCTGAGCCAGGTTCCGTCGAGCACGCCTCTGCTGCGCGATTTCAAATTCAGCTCGCTGGTCGCGCTCGAATCGGGCCGCTACTACACTGCCTTCGTCGGGAGCGACGTCAACGGAGACGGCAACCCCTTGTCGGACCGTCCGGGTTTTCTGGGCCGCAACACGATCGAAGGGCCGGGCTACGCCACGGTCGATATGCGCGTTGCGCGCCCGATCAAATTCAATGAGCGCTGGAACGGCGAATTCACGCTGGACTTTTTCAACCTCTTCAACCGGACGAACATCCGCGACATCAGCACGGTTTACGGTGGGATCGATCTGAATGTGGCGCCGATCGCGAGTTTCAAGACGCCGCGCGATGTTTTCAACCCGCGACAGACGCAATTTGGCTTCAAGCTAAAGTTCTGATTTAAGAGTGGGGGTCGCGCCCTTTTGCCGTCCCAGGCTCCTGTTGAAGGGAAAGACGAATGAAAATAGATAATGAAGATGTTTGAGACCCGAATCCAAACCTACTGGGACGACGCCGATCCGGCCGGACGGGTCTACTACGCCCATTTCTTTCGTTTCGTGGATTGCGCCGAAACAGAACTCTTTCGCGCGTCTGGCGCGGAGAAAATGAAGCTTTACGATGAATACGGCGTCTGGACGCCGCGCGTCGAAGCGTTTGCGAAGTTCCTTAATCCGATTCGCGCCGAAGAGGCGATTTTTGTTCGGCTACGCACGCGGTTCAAAGGCGAGAAGACCGTGCGTATGGAATTCGAGATTGTTTCCGTAACGGATCGCTCGCTGCTGGCCGAAGGCTACGTCACGGCCGTGTGCATGGATCGCCAGAGCTCACGATCTCGCCCGCTGCCGCCCGCCATACGAGAGGTTTTTGCGCGGGCTGCGGCGGGTAGTCACAGTGTGGATAACGAGTATTAGGGAGCAATGGAACAGCAAGCGCACTGAAGGAAATTTCGGCTATAAAAATCAATAAGATAGGGTATCAGCCTTACTCACAATAAATCGTGATATCTGTTGAGCTGCTTATCCTCGGGCAATAATCACATCGATTGGTATCAACGGTTTAGGGCCACCTAGACTGTCTTAAGTGCGTTCACTGTTCCATGCAGTCATAAGAGTATTTCTGAGTAAACATAATCTCTTGAACGCGGAGCAGCGCTGATGGTCTCTGAACAAATAGCGCGACAATATCGCAGGCGCTGATCTCCCCGAATCCGATCCTGTCGGAGTTGGGATCACGCAAGGATCAGTTCCTCGCGATGAGGGCATTGTTGCGCTATTTGTTCAGAGCGCATCAGCGCGTCACTGAAGTCGGTTGTGTATCAGAAATGATGATGGCCCGCTGAAGAGGCTTGGATAAGTTATGCTTCCGTCTTGTAGAAGGTGTTTCGGAATGAGTTTATCGTCGTTGTACATCTTCAGAAAAGTTGCTGAACGTTTTCATATAAGTTGCTGAACGGCATTCAGAGGCAAGACGTCATTCGGCACAGCGCCTTTGCAAAGAGAAGCTGACGCCTTATGAGCCGCGATAAAGACTGGTCATGACAGTTCCCCCAACTTAATCGTCATGCGACTTGGCCAGCTCTGCCCGAATCTCCTCAGCGTTCCGGGGACGGACGATCCGCGCGACTTCCTTCCCGTCTTTCAAGAAGACGAGTGTTGGCCAAAATTTGACACGGAACGACCGCCCGAGGCGCCGCCCAGGCCCATCTTCAACCTTTACATGTCTGAGAGACGGAAACTTTGAGAGCGCCTCTTCCACGGCTGGCGCCGCCGAATGGCAGAACCCACACCAGTCAGTCCCGAACTCTAAAACTAATGCTCCTCGCGACGAATCTACGTCCTCGCGCGTTAGACCCGGATTTAGATACCCAGCCGCCATTTCACATCCTCCGTAGAAAGTTTACGATAGTCGACCAAGTTGAATGAGCGATTATATGTGAACCTTCGGTGGATTGGCGCCTCATAATTTAATGACGCCGGCGCCACAGCCGCTATTCTTCTATTCGACATTTAATTTATATGAACAGCGGACGACTCATAAAAATCTGGATCAAAAGAATGAAGCGTGGACCTATGGATTTGGTCAGCTCCGCACAACTCGTCGCAGGTCGCGGCCTAGCCGGTAATGCTAATCAAGGCGGTCATCGGCAGGTCACCCTGATTGAGCAGGAAGTCTGGGAGGACTTGATGGGGCAATTGGGAAGCGACCTTCCACCATCAACACGCCGCGCCAACCTGATGATCAGCGGACTCGAATTGGCCGATAGTCGCGGATGTGTTTTACACATTGGCGAATGCCGGATTCGAGTCTACGGCGAGACCAAGCCCTGCGAGC
>Ga0081455_10007891_pt1 | contig 11138 bp, 14 predicted proteins | sample TabmetS3T2R1_FD_70207 | JGI IMG/M metagenome (GOLD analysis project Ga0081455, IMG submission 70207) | Tabebuia heterophylla rhizosphere microbial communities from the University of Puerto Rico - S3T2R1 | ecosystem: Host-associated > Plants > Roots > Rhizosphere ... | reverse complement strand
CAGAACAGGTTGTCGTCGTCCTTCCACAGGCTCTGGTGCGTGTGCATGCCCGAGCCGTTGTCCTGGAACAGCGGCTTCGGCATGAACGTCACGGTCTTGCCGGACTGCCGCGCCGTGTTCTTGACCACGTACTTGTACTTCATGACGTTGTCCGCGGTCGCGAGCAGCGTCGAGTAGCGCATGTCGATCTCGGCCTGGCCGGCCGTACCGACCTCGTGGTGATGCACCTCGATGTCGATGCCGACCCTCTCCAGGTTCAGGACCATCTCCGAGCGCAGGTCCTGGTAGTGGTCCATGGGGGGAAGGGGGAAGTAGCCCTCCTTGTACCGGGGCTTGTAGCCGAGGTTCGGTTCGCCCGTGATTTCGCGGTCGCGGCCGGAGTTCCACACGCCCTCGATCGCGTCCAGGTGGTAGTAGCCCTCGTGCTGGTTCTGATCGAAGCGAACGGCGTCGAAGATGTAGAACTCGCACTCGGGACCCCAGAACGACGTGTCGGCGATGCCGGTCTGCTTGAGGTACAGCTCGGCCTTGCGCGCGACGTAGCGCGGATCGCGCGTGTACATCTCGCCGGTCACCGGGTCCTTCACGAAGCAGTTGATGTTCAGCGTGACGTGCTTGGTGAACGGATCCAGGTACGCGGTGTCCGGGTCGGGGACCAGCAGCATGTCGGACTCCTGGATCTCCTGGAACCCGCGGATCGAGGACCCGTCGAAGCCCAGACCGTCCTCGAAGCTGTCCTCGCTGATCTCGTGCACCGGGACCGAGAAGTGCTGCATGAGCCCGGGCAGGTCCGAGAACCGCAGGTCCACGATCTCGGCGCCCGACTCCCTGGCGAGGGCCAGGACCTCCTTTGCTGTCGCCATCTCGACGCCTTCCCCCTTCGCGCTCGGCAACCGGACCAGGGTAGATGGCGCCGCTACGCGGGAAGCCGTCCGAGCCGTTAACTCTTGGTTACTTCAGACGTGTCCTCGACCAGCGATGATCTGCAAAGCCGCAGGTAGACGGGGTCACAGGATCGCGTACGCGTCGTCGAAACGTCGTGTCGCTCCGGGCCGCCCTGCCGGACAAGGGCCTTGTTCCCCGTGCCTTCCACGCGCACACTGGTGGTCGAGTCGTCTGGACCGTCGGCGCATGCCTGACCGGTTGCCCTCTCGACAGGACTAGTGGGGAGGCCGCCGATACCGGTGATCGGGCAACGGTTCTCAGTCAGCGTTGCTTCTGATGGCGCGTTCGTGCCCATCGGTGAGCTCGAGCTCTCAACCCTCCAGGAGCTTCGGGATCTGGTTCAGGAGGTTATGGTTCCCGGCCGAGCCGTCGTGCTCGACCTGGCACAGCTCACGTTCATGGACAGCGCCGTGATCCACTGGCTGGTCGAGCTTTGCGATGCGACGGGTCACCCGGTGGTCATGCGCAACGCCTCACCGACCGTTCGGCGCATCCTCGAGATCGCCAGGACCGTGGATGCCGATGGCGACGCCTGGATCTTCCACGGCGATCCCGAGGATCCCCGCACCGTTCGGGAGGTGTTTCCCTCTGATCCTGGGTAGGGCCTCGACATGGAACGCGCCGACTTCGAGTGGGACGTGAGTCGCAACGGACGAACGGTTCGGATCGACGTGATCCGGGCTGGATCCGTTACGTCAGTCGATACCGACGCCGTGGTCGCCGCCACCGAGGAGCTGATATCGGACGATGGGGTCCGGCTCGTCCAGTTCAACGGACCGGCTCTCGCGGACCAGCCACCACCATCTCTGGCGGCTGTCTCTCCGCCCTGCAATCGCTGACGGTGAGGCACGGCAAGCAGCTTCTGATCGTCCCCGTCCAGCGGAAAGGACGATCCTTCCGTTAGGCGCCTCTCATGAGCGATTCGATCCTGAGGGGATGGGTATTCAAATCGGCGCATTGCCGAGCCCCTCCGGGCGGCAATGCCGGAGGGTTGAAGAGCATATACCTCAGCGCCTCGCCCGCTGATGGACTCTTCAACCCTCCGGCCATCCCCGGGACTTCCGCCACGGCTTCCAGCTCGAGTTCGTCCGAACGTTTGGCAACTGCCTCAGTTCGGTAAGCATCAGGTACCGAGCAGGTGACACGATGTATATCGGTATCGGATTGATCGGTTTGATCCTTCTAGTTGCACTCCTCATCTGGATCTTCTAGAAGATCGCGATCCAACAAGCGACGGGAACCCCCGTGCGGAGTGGCGACCGCGGGGGTTCCTTGATACCCGGACTCGAACGGGTGGGCGCCTATCCGAGCACCGTCGCGATGATCGCCGCGACGACGCCGAGCCCGATGAGCACCCATCCGACGATCCATGTTCGCCTGCTCTTGCTCATAAGCACCTCATCCCGCCATCCATGCTCACAGCGCACATGACGCTGCATCCTATCCCTCTGCCTATCGCGTAGCCGAGGCAAAGGCGCGACGACCCGACGGTCCACCTGTCAGACGCGGAGCGCGCAGCGCGCCGGTTCGGGATACGCGGCAGGAGAAGGTGGCTCGGCTCGATGTCCCGCTGAGCGGTGGAGGTCAGTCGGCGAAGCAGATCTGGCCCTGGACCTCCACGCTCGCGACGGTGTCGCCAGCGTCCGCGTCCCCGACGTCGCGGCCGGGGCCCCCGCGGATCACGTCGCCGCCGAGGTCGTCCCTGGTCGCCAGGCATCCGTCCGAGCCGGTGCCGCCGAAGATCCGGTCGAGGCCGTCGAAGTCCGTGAGGTGGTCACGCCCCTTGCCGCCACGCAAGGTGTCGGAGCCCAGGGAGGTGACGCTGCTGAAGTCCGCGCCCTGTCCGCCCTTGGCGACGTCCTTGCCCCGGCCGGGGATCATGAAGTCGCTTCCCGGGCCGCCGATGATCACGTCGGCGCCGGAGTTCCCGAACAGGTCGTCGTTGCCGTCGCCGCCTCGGAGGACGTCGCGGCCGCCCAGGCCGCGGATCCGGTCGCGGCCGCCGCGTCCGCAGATCACGTCCGCGCCGCCGGTGCCGGCCAAGCGGTCGTCGCCCGGGGTGCCGGTGATCGTGCATGCGCCCCCGGCGGTCGCGTTCGTGACGGGGAACAGTGCGGCCAGCACGATCGCCATCGCGAGGATCCGTGCCGGTCTGATCACCGATGAGGTCGTCATGCACCCGCTCCTTCGCATCGCGTGGTGATACGTGGTTCCCCCGGACAGGGGACGGGAAACGCCGGCGCTAGCGCGTGTCGGGAACCGGGCCGGGACCGGTGGGCGGCGAGGGCTCCCAGTCTCGGATGAGCTCGGCGCCCTTGGCGATGACCGCCGCGGCGCCCGCGACCTGGATCGCGCGGCCGAACGGGGTCTTGAAGAACGGGTGCCGGAGGATGACCGGCGTCGCGACCACCAGGCTCGTCGCCACGACGGCCCGGACCGTCTTGCCGGTCGGCGACCCCAGGAACATGACCGTCTGGTCGATGCCCTGGTCGACGGCGTGCCCGACCGAGCGGCGCACGCGATCGAACTCGGATGAAGCGTTCACGCCAACGACGATACCGCGGCCGCTCGAACTCGAAACTAGACGTCTGCGGCCCGGTACCCGACGCCGCGGACCGTCTCGATCAGGTTCTCGTGCGCCGGGCCGAGCTTGGCGCGCAGGCGCCGGATATGCACGTCTACCGTCCGGGTGCCGCCGTAGAAGTCGTAGCCCCAGACCTCCCGCATCAGGGCCGGCCGGGTGAAGACGCGCCCGGGGTGCTCGGCCAGGAACCGCAGGAGCTCGAACTCCTTGAACGTCAGGTCGAGCGGGGCGCCGTCCAGACTCACGCGGAAGGTGCCCGTGTCCAGCGAGAGCGGCCCGAGCCGGATCGTCGCGTCGTGGCCCCCGCCCGCACGCCGCCGAGCCATCGCGAAGCGCAGCCGGATCTCGCCCTCGGGGGCACCGGGGTACAGGACCTCGTCGGCCGCCTCCTCCCACGGGAACCGGTCGAGGTCGCGGCGATCGAGGACGGCGATCGCGGGGACGCCCGGGCGCCGTTCGGACAGCGCCAGGAGGACCGCGTGTCCCTGCGCGGCGTTCTCGGCCGCGTCCACCACTAGGACCTCCGGCTCGAGCGCCAATGCCTCGTGCACCGTGGCTACCGAGAGCGGCTCGGACTTGATCTCCAGGAGCATCGGCGGGATCGCCGGCAGGACCTCGACCGGCGAGCGATCGGAGAGCAGGACGACGCGGATCACGGTGCCCGGCAGGGTACAGCGGGCGCCGGGCCGGGCGATAGCCTGGGGCCGTGGCGCACGTGACCGTTCGGTTGTTCGCCGCGCTCCGGGAGATGGCCGGCTCGCCGAGGGTCGAGGCCGAGGGCGACACGGTGGGCGACGTCGTGGGGGCGCTGTCGGAGCGGTTCGGCGAGCGCTTCGCGAACGTGGCGGGCGCGGGTTCGGTCGTGGTGGACGGCGAGCGCGCCGACCCCTCGGCCCCCCTGGTCGAGGGCCAGGAGGTCGCCCTGCTACCGCCGGTCTCGGGCGGCGCCTGCGGAACCTGCTGTCCCCCATCTGGGGGATGAGCGGGACCGAGCGAGGGCCTGCGATACTGGGGTATGTCGATGCGCTTCCAGCGGTTGCTGCTCGTGGTCAATCCCGTGGCCCGCACGATGTCCAAGCCTGTTCTCGCGGTGATCGAGAAGGCGCTGTCGGCGGACTTCCGACTGGAGGTCTCCGAGACCAAGGAGCGCGGTCATGCCTCCGAGCTCGCCGCCCAGGCCGCCGACGAGGGCGTCGACCTGGTCGCGGTCTTCTCGGGCGACGGCACGATCAACGAGGCCGTCAACGCGCTCGCCGGGACCGAGACCGCCCTGGGCGTGCTCCCGGGCGGCGCGACCAACATCCTGGTCCGGGCGCTCGGTCTGCCGCTTGACCCCGTCGAGGCCACGGGCGTCCTGATCGCCAAGGCCCTGGACGACGAGGCCTTCCGGCTCTCGCTCGGCGTGGCCGACGGCCGTTACTTCGCGGTCAACTGCGGCGCGGGCGTGGACGCGGCCGCCATGCGCCGGCTGGACCAGAAGTTCCCCCGGACCAAGTCGAAGTTCGACCGGGCGGCGTTCCGTGCGGTGGCCCGGGAGCTGCTGGTCGGCTACGCGGGCCGGACGGCGGACCTGGAGGTTCGGATCGACGACGGCCCGGCGTTGCCGTCCCTGTCCGTGATGGTCGGCCGGACCGACCCGTACACCTATTACAAGGGCCACGGGATCCGGATGACGCCGGAGGCCTCGCTCGACGCGGGCCTGGACGTGCTCTCGGTCCGCAAGCTCGCGCGCCGAAGCGTCCCGCGGATCGCCTGGCAGGTGTTCGGCTCGGCGCGCCACGTGCAGGGCCGCGACATCGACTACGTCCACGACGCGGCGCACGTCCTGGTGACGTCCGAGACGCCGTTCCCCGTGCAGGTCGACGGCGACTCGCTGGGCGACCACCGCCGGCTCGAGGTGGACCTCGCGCCCGAGGCCCTGTGGGTCGTGGCCTAGGCCCGCTGCCCGCGTTCCTGGATCCCGCACTCCCACTTGGACAGGCCCGCCCAGCGCCCCTCGCGCTCGTGTTCGCCGGGGAACTGCATCCGCGTGCAGGGCGCGCAGCCGATCGAGGCGTAGCCCATGTCGTACAGCGGGTTGTGCGGCAGGTCGTGCTCCTTCAGGTAGGCCCACGTGTCGCGGCGGGTCCAGGTCGCGACCGGGTTGACCTTGACGATCCAGGCGCCGGGCTCGAGCTCGTACCGGTCGACGATGGGCGCATTCGCCCGGGTCGGTGACGAGTCCCGCCGGAACGCGGTGATCCATCCCTCGCGGCCGCGCAGCGCCTCGAGCATCGGCCGCACCTTGTTGATCTCGCAGCAGCGCTCGGGGGCGCGCTCGTAGAGCCTGGGGCCGAACGCCTCCTCCTGGGTCTCGGGCGTGTAGGCGCCTCGGAGGTCGACCACGTTCAGGCTCAGCCGCTCGGTGAGCCGCTCCTTGAAGGAGAGCGTCTCGGCGAAGTGGAAGCCGGTGTCCAGGAACAGCACCGGCACGTCGGGGACGACCCGCGTGGCCATGTGCATCACGCACGTGCCCTCGGCCTGGAACGCCGAGGCGAGCGCGATCCCGACGAGGCCCGACTCGGCCAGGGCCCACTCGACGACCTCCTGGGGGTGGGCGTGCTCGAAGCGCTCGTTCAGCGAGCGCAGGTCCTGGTCGGAGAGCAGGGTTCGGGACATCGGGCTCCAGGGGTTCGGGCCGGCCGGTCCAGGATAGCGGCGGTCTGGCCGACCCGGGCCGCCGCTATCCTGAGGCTGTCCTCCGACGACGAAAGGCCCGATGACCCATGTCCGAACCCGAGACGATCGCCCCCCACGGGGGAACCCTCGTCGACCTGCTGATCCCCGAACCGGAGCGCGCCTCCGCGGCCTCCGAGGCCGAACACCTCCCGAAGCTGGTCGTGAACGAGCGCGAGCTGTCCGACCTGGAGATGCTCACCGTCGGCGCGCTGTCGCCGCTCACGGGGTTCGTCCCAGAGGCCGACTACGTGTCGATCCTGGAGACGATGCACCTGTCGAACGGTCTGGCATGGTCGATCCCCGTCACGCTGTCGCTCACCGACGAGGACGTGAAGCGGATCGGCGCCGGGACCGCCGTGGCGCTGCTCCCGGCCGAGGGCGCGGCCCCGATCGCGATCGTGGAGGTTTCCGAGGTCTTCAAGCGCGACCGCCAGAAGGAGGCGCTCGGCGTGTTCGGGACCGAGGATCTCGAACACCCGGGCGTGAAGGCGCTGCACGACGCCGGCGACTTCTGCCTGGCCGGCACCGTTCGGGCGCTGGGAGTGCCCGAGCACGACGACTTCGTCCGGTACCGGCTGACCCCGGCGCAGACGCGGGCCGCGTTCGCCGAGCGTGGGTGGCGGACGGTCGTGGGGTTCCAGACCCGGAACCCGATCCACCGCGCGCACGAGTACATCCAGAAGTGCGCGCTCGAGATCGTCGACGGCCTCCTGGTGCACCCGCTGGTCGGGGCGACCAAGGATGACGACATCCCGGCCGACGTCCGGATGCGGTGCTACGAGGCGCTGTTCGAGGGCTACTACCCGAAGGACCGGGCCATGGTCTCGGTGTTCCCGGCCGCGATGCGCTACGCGGGACCCAAGGAGGCGATCTGGCACGCGATCTGCCGGAAGAACTACGGCTGCACGCACTTCATCATCGGTCGTGACCACGCGGGGGTCGGCTCGTACTACGGGACCTACGAGGCCCAGCAGCTCTTCGACAGCTTCGAGCCCGGCGAGCTCGGCATCACGCCGCTGAAGTTCGAGCACTCGTTCTGGTGCAACGCGTGCGAGGGGATGGCGTCGCCGAAGACCTGCCCGCACGGCGAGGAGACGCGCGTGTCGCTTTCGGGGACGAAGGTCCGCGAGATGTTGCGCGCCGGCGAGAAGCCGCCGATCGAGTTCAGCCGGCCCGAGGTCGCCGAGATCCTGATCGCGGCGATGCGCGAGGGCTAGCGGCCGCCACCCCCGGCGCCCATGCTTCGAAGCTCGTCCGGCCCGAGCGGCCGCCCGGTCTCGTCGGTGAGCGCGAGCGACGTCGGCCGGTATCGGTTGAGCACCTCGATCACGCGCCGTTCCGGGACGCCTTCGCTCCGGACCTCGACCGCCGTACCCCCTGGGGCCTCGTCGCCGGTGGGCCGATGATCCGGCGCGGCCGAACGCAGGGAGGCAATCCCGCCGACGAACGCGCCGGCGCCGGCGCCGAACAGCGCCGCCCCGATGGTGAACAGCGCGAGACCCGTGGACCCGGAGGCGGTCAGGGCCCCCAGGAGCACGCCGACCAGGGCGCCGATCGAAGCCCCGACGACGGCCCCCGCGGCCAGTCGGACCGCGATCCGGGAGCCTTCCCGGTGCTCGCGCGTTCGGGCGATCGCGCCCTCGGTCGAGCCGGCGTCGTCGGAGATCGCAACCCGGTCGCGTCCCACGCCGGAGGTCTCGAGCGCGCGCGCGACGCGCTCGGCCAGGGCCCGGTCCCGGTACGTGGCCCAGATCCGGACGGCGCCCACGGGGCGTTCGGGTTTCGGCACGGTCGCCATGTGTGGTCCTTGCCCCTGCGGGGAAAGCCCCAAACCGGCCGGCTCGTTTGCCCGCCGAGCAGGGGCTTTGGTAGCCTCGCGCGGCCCCGGCGGCGGCCGAGACGGGAGGAGGGAGGCCCCACGACCGCTCGCAGGACGACCCTTCGAGCCCCCCTGTTCCCCGGCCTGTCCCTCGGCCTTTCCTTCGGGCTGGCCGTCTCGCTGCTCGCGGCTCTGCTCGGGGCCGTTCCGGCCGCGGCGGACACCAAGGAGCAGCTGGACGCGGCCAAGGCCGAGCTCGCCCGGGTGCAGGCCGATCTCGCCCGCGCGACCGCGAGGTGGCAGGCGGCCGAGCTCGCGCTGGACAACACCCAGGCGGAGATCGTGCTGACCAGGGACCGGATCGACGGTCTCGAGTTACGGCTGCAGAGCATCTCCGCGCGGATCAACCGACGGGCGGCGTTCGCGTTCAGGAACGGGCCGGCCAGCACGATCGACCTCCTGCTCTCGTCCGGCTCGTTCGTCGAGTTCACCGACCGGCTGGAGTTCCTTGGCTCGATGGCGCAGGACGACGCAGACCTGGTGATCGAGAAGCGCGTCGCGCAGGAGCAGCTCCGGCGCGAGCGCGACGACCTGCTGGACCTCGAGGATCGGCAGGCCGGCGTCGCCGAGGAGCTCGAGGGCATCCGGCGGTCGATCGACGAGCAGTTCGGCCGGCTCTCCGATCGCGTGGCGGACCTGACCGAGGAGTACCGGCGGGAGCAGGCGGCGGCCAAGGAGCTCGTGGTCCTCGGCCAGACGCCGAACGCGACCGGCGGCGGCGCGCTGCAGGTCTGCCCCGTCGCCGGGCCGAACTCGTTCGTCGACTCGTTCGGCTGGCCGCGGGACGGCCACTCGCACCAGGGGATCGACATGATCTCGCCCTACGGGACCCCCGTCGTGGCGGCGCATGCGGGGACCGTCTCGCACTCCTCGAGCAGCTCGGGCGGCATCCAGGCCTACGTCCACGGGTCGGCGGGCTACTCGTTCTACGCGCACCTCTCGAGCTACAGCTCGGCCGGCGGGAGCGTCTCGGCGGGCACCGTGATCGGGTACGTCGGCAGCACCGGCAACGCCGGATCGGTCAACCACCTGCACTTCGAGTGGCATCCGGGGGGCGGCGCCGCCGTGAACCCGTACGCGTTGCTGCTCGCCGTCTGCTAGCCGCCCCGAACCCCCTCCCGGGCGCGCTACGATGCCCTCCTCATGGGCGAGATGGGCGAGCAGGGGGGCAACCGGCGGATCGACCGGATCCGGCGTCCCGAGTTCGTGCAGAGCCTCGGCGAGCTCTCGCTGGACGAGCTCCGCGATCGCCGCGACGATTGCTACGCCGAGCGGGAGTACCTCTCGCTGCTCCGGCGCCTGGTGCAGGGGCGCGCCGAGATCCTGCGGGCCGAGGTCGAACGCCGCGGCAGCGGCGCCGACGCGGGAAGCCTCGTGGACGACCTGGCCACGATCCTGAGCTCGGAGGGGCAGGGACCCTCCAGGGGCGAGGCCGTCAAGGTCGGCGTTCCCGAGGAGGAGATGCTGCTCGCCCGGCGGCGCATCGAACGCCTCGTGGCCGACGCCGAGATCTCGGACCCCGGCGCGCTCGACGACGAGCGACTGGCGTCGGCCGTCGACCAGCTCGCGCAGGAGGAGCGCGAGGTATCGGCGGCGCGCAACGACGTCCTCCACGTGATGGACGAGCTCCAGGAGGAGCTCAAGCGCCGTTACCGCGAGGACCCCTCGCTCGTCCTTTCCTGATCGCGCAAGCATCCGCCCGCTGGGGGATGCCGCGGACCGCCCGCCCTCCCGACGCTGCGTAGGGAGCCGCCGAGGCGTCGGACCAGCCCTTTTTGGGCCTCCGGGCCTATGGACGCTCCTGGACCGAACGGGCAGGCTCTTGCGCGATGTGCGCACCTCGGTGCGCTAACGTGCGGCCCCTGACGATGATCGAACGCGCTTCCCTCGGGTCAGTCCCCGGGGTCCATCCGGACCCCGAGGCTCCGGCCGTCCAGGAGCAGCTGATCGTGTTCGCCCGCGAGATCGGCGAGCTCTACCGGCTCGAACGCTCACGCAACGCCGAGCTCGAGCAGGTGCTCCAGAGCCTGCAGGACACGTACCTCGCCACGATGAAGAGCCTCGCGACCGTGATCGAGGCCAAGGACGTGACGACGCGGGGCCACCTGGACCGCACACAGATCTTCGGCCTGGCCCTCGCGGAGCGGATCGACCCGGTCCTGGCCGCCTCGCCGACGCTCGGCTACGGCTTCTTCCTCCACGACATCGGCAAGGTCGGCATCCCCGAGCACATCCTGTGCAAGGCCGGCCCGCTCTCGGTCGACGAATGGACCGTGATGCGGAACCACCCGATCATCGGCGCCCAGATCGTGGCCCCGATCGCCTTCCTCGCCGACACCGTCGAGCTGATCCGACATCACCACGAGCGGTTCGACGGTTCGGGCTACCCGGACGGCCTGGAGGGAGAGGAGATCCCGCTCGGCGCGCGGATCTTCGCGGTAGCCGACTCGTTCGACGCGATGACCAGCGACCGGCCCTACCGGGGTTCGATCGGCATCGAGCGGGCCCTCGCCGAGCTCCGCGACGGCGCGGGGTCGCAGTTCGATCCGCTGGTCGTGGGCGTGTTCGTCGACATGGTGGAGTCGGTCTCGCCCGAGGACGACCAGGAGTTCGTCCACGCGATTCGGCACGTGGGCTAACCCCGCCCCGATAGGCTTCGGTTCGTGCCGAACGCGGTCCCGCTCGTTCGCGTCGTCCGCTCGAACGTCACCGAATCGATCCATCTCGGCCACGTCGCGGTCTGCGATCCGACCGGCCGGCTGCTCGCCGTCGCGGGGGACCCGGACCGGCTGCTCTTCTCGCGATCGTCGATGAAGCCGCTGCAGGCCGCCGTGTCCCTGCGGCGCATCGGCGAGCCGCTCCCCGCCGAGCTCGTCGCCGTCATGGCCGCCTCGCACAACGGCGAGCCGGTGCACGTGCGCGCGGTCCGCCGGCTCCTGCGCGCCGGCGGCCTGTCCGAACGCCTCCTGGGGTGCCCGCCCGACCTGCCGATGGCGGCGGCGGCTCGGCGGG
>Ga0081455_10007889_pt1 | contig 11139 bp, 5 predicted proteins | sample TabmetS3T2R1_FD_70207 | JGI IMG/M metagenome (GOLD analysis project Ga0081455, IMG submission 70207) | Tabebuia heterophylla rhizosphere microbial communities from the University of Puerto Rico - S3T2R1 | ecosystem: Host-associated > Plants > Roots > Rhizosphere ... | reverse complement strand
ATGGGGTCTCCGATGCTGCGACGCAGCAATGATGCGCCGCATCATACGGACCGGCGATCGGAAGTCAATCGGGGATCTCAGGAAGTGTGGGGCGTCGCGGAATCGAGGAACGAGAGGATCAACGGGACCACCTTATCTATGGAGTGGAGCATGAAGAGGTGTCCACCCCCCGGAACGATCACCAGCTGATTGTTCGGAACGAGCAGAGAAATGATCCGCGCATTGACGGGTGGCACGAGCGGGTCGTCGGCTCCCGCCAGGATGAGCGTGGGTTGGCGGATCCGGTGCAGCCAGTGAATGCTGGTCCATCCCATGCCCGCGAGCAGCTGGAACACGTACCCCATGAAGCGTGGCGGGATGATTCGCGCCGTGTGTGCGGCCATGAGCGTGGGGTCGCGCCTGGCTTCACCACCGTAGATGTCGGCTGCGGCCTTCTGCATGAAGTTCGGCTGCAGATATCGACGCGGCGTGAGCATCTTCGACAGAGCCGATGGGCGTCCCGGCACCATCACCGCGCCCGGCGACGTGGCCGCGAGCACGAGTCGTTGGCAGCGCCGGGAATACTGGCGCGCGAACTGCTGCGCGAGTGCACCGCCCCACGACACGCCGATGACGTCGACCTGCTGGTAGCCGAGCCGGTCGAGTAGTTTGTTCGCGAGGCGTGCGAGCCCCGCGAAGCGGCGTGGCCGCCAGCTCATTTCGGAGCGCCCGACGCCGGGGACGTCGAAAATCACGATCTCCTTCCCGGGCATCGCTTCCATGAATGGGAAGCACAGTTCGAGATTCGCGCCGATGCCGTTGAACAGCAGCAACGGCAGGCCGCTGCTTCCGTTCTGGGTCGCAACGCGGAGGTTGACCCCTTCGACCTCGATGTACTCGATGCGCGGTTTGCTCATCGCTGATGGACGAAGCGTCCCGGCGCGGGATCGCCCGCCGGGTGTCGCGCGCTGCCGGGACTTTGCGGCGCGGCGACTTCACCGCCGCCATGCTGGCGATACCAATCGCTCCAGTGATCCCACCAGCTCCCGCCGCGCTCGGCCGCGCCCGCGAGCCACGTCTCCGGATCGTCGGGCAACGAAGCGTTGACGAAATACTTCGCCTTCGGATTCGTCGGCGGATTCACGATGCTCTGGATGTGGCCGCTCGAGGACAGAACGAAGTCGATCTTGCCGCGCAGGATGTTGCGCGACTGATAACAGGCCTGCCACGGCGTGATGTGGTCGGTCACGCCGGCGACGACGTACGCCGGCACGTCGACGGCCGACATGTCGATGGGCGTGCCGAGCACCGAGATCTTTCCGGGTTCCTTGAGCGGATTGTCGAGGAACATGCGCAACAGGTCGGCATGGAATTCCGCGGGCAGGCGCGTGGTGTCCGAGTTCCAGTAGAGGATGTCGAACGCGGGCGGCCGGTTGCCCATCACCCAGTTGTTGGCGACGAACAGCCAGACGAGATCGTTGGGTCTCAGCCAGGCGAACACGCGCGCCATTTCGCTGCCCTCGAGCACGCCGCGGCGGCGCGACTTCTCGATCGTCGCGTTGACGCCCGAGCGCGAGGCGAACTGGCCGAGCAGCGTCGGTGCCGACGTGTCGAGCACGGTCACGAGCAGCGTCGCGCTCGCGACGCGTCGCTCGCCGCGCGCGGCGAGGTGTCCGAGAAGAGTTGCCAGCGTGAATCCGCCCGCGCATGCAGCCATGGCGTTCACGCTGTCGGCGCCCGTGATCTCGCAAGCGACGTCGATCGCCTGCTTGCACGCCGTCAGGTACGTTTCCATGTTCCAGTCGCGCTGGGCCGCAGTGGGGTTGCGCCAGCTGATGCAGAACGTCTGGACGCCGTGCTGGACCGCGAACTCGACGAAGCTGCGGCCGGGCGCGAGGTCCGTCGCGTAAAACTTGTTGATCTGCGGCGGCACGATGACGAGCGGCCGTTTGTGGACGCGATCCGTCTGCGGCGTGTACTGGATGAGCTCGAACGTTTCGCTGCGAAACACGACCGCGCCGGGTGTCGTCGCGAGATTCCGCCCGACCTGGAATTTGCGTTCGTCGACCTGCCGCGGCATCCCGAAATTGTTCGTGAGATCGTCGATGAAATTCTGCAGCCCCCACAGCAGGCTCTTGCCGCGCGTTTCCGAGAGCCGTTGGAGTGCGCCCGGGTTCCCGAGCAGCGAATTCGTCGGTGCGAATGCCTCCGTGGCGAGCTGCAGCACGAAGCGCGCGCGTTCGCGGTCATCGCTCGTCGTGTCGGCGCGATCGAGCACGCGGTTCAGCATGTCGCGCCACGCGATGAAGCCCTGCATGAGGCGCTTGTAGTAGGGATTCTTCTGCCACACCGGGTGACCAAAGCGCCGATCCTTCGGGTCCGGCGACACTTTCGAACTGCCCATGGCGATCGCCACGAGCTCGCGCGCGAATGCGAGGTTCTCTTCGATCAGCACCTGGGGATTGAGCGTCATGAGACGCAGCAGTCGACGGCCGGCGACTAACAACTCTTCGCGGTCGATGCCGAGCAGCGGATTCGCGCCGAGGATTTCCTCGGCCGCGTCGCTTGCGGTCGCCTGATCGAGCTCGGGCTGTCCCCCGTTATCGGCGCGCGCGAAGCCTTCTTGAGGGGAATTTTCGTTGGCGGCCGCGAGGGTGACGGGGTTGATTTCCGTCACATTTTCACGGGCCTGCCGGGGTCGTTTCGCAGCCATGGATCCTCTCCGCGCTCGCCGGGCTCGTTATATGTGATCTGTTTCCCAGTGGCGACAGGGTGCGCGTGACCCCTATCACGTGGCCCCGACCCCTCCATTCCTATTATGCATTGCAACGAGGGCCCCAGAACGCGAGAAGTCATGCGTTTGACGCTCCGGTCCGCAATCGGTCGCGGCGCGGATCGGTGGGTCCCCGAGGAATCAGAGAGGAGTTTTCGTGAAGTCACTGCGAAATTGTGCGCTCGCGATTGCGGCGCTGGTCGGCGGATTCGGTTCGAACCGCGCGCATGCGCTCGGCGTCCCGGCCGGCACGGCCATCAACAACACCGCGCAGGTGACGTACAGCGTCGGCACGGTGAACGCGACGGCGACGTCGAACACGGTGAGCGTCACGGTCGCCGAGATCCTCGACGTCGTCGTCACGCTGCAGACGCCGAGCGTGCCGGTGAGCGCGGGTGATACGAACCAGGATCTCGTCTACCGCGTGACGAATACGGGCAACGGTCCCGAGACGTTCCGCCTCGTCATGAACAGCGTGCTCGCGGGCGACCAGTTCGACCCGACGCCGTCCGCGACGTCTATCTACTTCGATACCGACAACAGCGGCGACCTGTCGCCCGGCGACACGCCCTACGTCGTCGGCAGCAACGATCCGGCCCTGTCCGCCGACGGCTTCGTCACGGTGCTCGTGGTCAACGACATTCCGGGCACGGTCGTCGACGGCAACCGCGGCTTCTCGCGCCTCACGGCCGACGCGCGTACGGGCACCGGCACGCCGGGCACGGCGTTCGCGGGCCAGGGCGTCGGCGGTACCGACGCCGTCGTCGGCACCACGGGCGCCGACAGCGAGGCGACCGGCGAATACCTCGTCGCGGGCGTCACGATCAACGCGGTGAAGTCGCAGGTGGTCGTCGACCAGTTCGGCGGCAACCGCCCGGTGCCGGGCGCGCGCATCAACTACACGATCGTCGTCACCGCCACGGGCACGGGCACGGCGAACACCACGGTGTTCAGCGACAACATTCCGGCGAACACGACCTACGTGCCGGGCTCGTTGCAGCTCAACACCACCACTCTCAGCGACGTTGCGGATGCCGATGCGGGCGACTTCGCGACGACGCCTGCGGCCCGGGTGCGCGTCGCGCTCGGCAATCTCAACACTGCGGCGGGATCCAAGACGATCACGTTCGCCGTGACCATCAATTGACGAAGGACCGGATCGTGAAGGAGACACACATGTTCAAGGGGAAAGGGAAAGTTTTCGCGCTCGTCGCGACATTCGCCTGCGGCATCGCGCCGCAGGCTTTTGCGCAATCGCAGGGTTGCGTCGAGCTCAAGTCGGTCGTGGAGACCGAGCAGGAAGTCGTGAACGCCGCCGGGCAGAAGACCCTGCAGCGCGCGCCTGCCAACAAGGTGGTGCCGGGCAGCGTCGTCATCATCACGGTCACGGCCAACAACATCTGCAAGAAGCCGTCGGACAACGTGGTCATCAACAACCCCGTGCCCGATCACATGACCTACGTCGCGAGCACGGCGACGGGTCAGAACTCGGACATCACGTTCTCGATCGACGGCGCGAAGTTCGCCGCGCCCGATCAGCTCACCGTGAGTGACGCCGGCGCAGCGCGCAAGGCGCGCCCGGACGAGTACCGCGTCATTCGCTGGACGTTCCGTGGCGCGCTCGCGCCGGGCGCGTCCGCCGTCGCCAGCTTCCGCGCGACGCTGAATTGAAAAGTTTCGTTCTTAAGAGAGTTGAGAGAGGAGTACCCATGATTTCGTCCTTCAAGCAGTTCAAGCGGGTCGGTCTCGCTTGCGTTGCCTTGGGAGCGATCGCCGTTTCGCAAGCGTCCCTGGCCGCAGGTACCGCCGCGAACACGACGATCAACAACAAGGCGACGGTCAATTACCAGGTGAGCGGCATCGCCCAGACCCCGATCGAGTCTTCGCCCACGGGCAACTCGACCGCGGGTGTCGGCAATGGCGTGAACACCGCGTTCCTCGTCGACCGCAAGATCGACCTCGTGGTCCAGGAAGTCGATGGCGCGGCGACCTCGGTCAGCCCCGGCGCGACCAACCAGGTCACGACGTTCTTCCTGCGCAATGACGGCAACGACACGCAGGGCTTCTCGCTCAGCGCCGTCGATGACGCCATCGCCTCGAGCACGGTGTTCGGCCGTGCGGACGCGTTCAACACGTCCAACGTTCGCGTGTTCGTCGAGTCGACGGCCTGTACGGGCATCGGCCAGACGGGCCTGAGCTACGTGGCCGCGAGCGACACCGCGACGAACGTCTCGACGCTCGCCGCGGACGCCTGCGCGTTCATTTACGTCGTCGCCGACGTGCCGGTGACGGCGACCAACGGCCAGGCGTCGAACGTGACGCTGACCGCAATCGCGCGTGTGCCGACGACGCTCGCCGCTCTCACGCAGACGGCCGGTGCCGACAGCGCCACGACTGTCGACGTCGTGTTCGCCGACGCGGGTCGCGATGCGACGCAGACGGCGCAGGACCAGTACCTGATCTCTTCGGCCGCACTTGCGGTGCAGAAGACCAGCACGGTCGTCAGCGATCCGTTCAACCTCGCGGTCAACCCGAAAGCGATTCCGGGCGCCGTCGTGGAATACGGCATCGCGTTGACGAACTCGGGTGGCGCCACGGCGACCGTCGTGACGATCACGGATCCGATCCCGACGAACACCACGTTCAGCGCGACGAATCCGTACAACTCGGGTGCGAGCAACGTGAGCATCACGGTGGGCGCGTCCCCCGCGACGTTCTGCGTCGCCGAGGCGGGCTCGGACACGAACTCGGACGGCTGCTTCCGCACGGCGGGTGGCGTTCTCACCGTCGGCTCGCCGGCGCTGGGCAACATTGCCTCGGGCGGTACGACGGTCACCGTGCGCTTCCGCGTGACGATCAACTAAGCGATCCGATCAGGGAAGCACTCGAGCCATGATGTTCACCGCCGCGGGTAAACGGGCCTGGAGCCCGAGGGGACGACCCAAGTCCCACGCCCGCGACAACGGGTACTCTCACGCAGAGGGCGGGGTAGCGACTAGCTACCCCGCCTTCGGCGCGTTTAGGGCCCGGGTAAATTCGTGGCTCAGGGTTTCGTTGTTATTTGCGGCGAGTCTCATTGTCGCGAACGTTTCCGTGGCGCAGGTCACGGCCCCCGGCACCGTCATCCGCAACACCGGGTCGGTGGACTACGTCGTGGGCGCGGGCGGACCGCGCACCACGGCGTCGAACGAAGTGCAGCTGGCCGTGCAGCCGCTGCCGACGCGCTCGACGATCAACCTCGCGCGCTTCGATTCCGCGAGCACCAGCACGAGCACGGCGGGTCCCACGCAGTGCCGTGCCTCCAACGGCTTCTTCCCGCTGCCGTCGCCGACGCCCCAGGGACAGGGCGCCCTCGACCCTGCGCAGCCGATTCCCATGCAGGACACCGCGATCGCGCACGCCGGCGATCCGCTGTTCGTGCGCGTCGTCGACCGCGACCGCAACCTCGACGGCACGATCGTCGAAACGGTCGACGTCCGCGTGACCGCGCCCTCGACCGGCGACTCCGAGGTCCTGCGCCTGCTCGAGACGGGCCCGAACACGGGCGTGTTCGTCGGCTACGTCCCGACGGCGGCCAGCGCCGCGCAACCCGACTGCGTGCTCGAGGTCGAGCGCAATGCCGAGGTCGACGCGACGTACGTCGATTCCACCGATTCCACCGACGCGGTCCAGGCCGCCGCGCTTGTCGATCCCTACGGCCTCGTGTTCGATTCGCAGACGGGCACGCCGATCGACGGCGCGCGCGTGCGCCTCGTCGACGTCACCACCGGCCAGCCGGCAATCGTGTTCGGTGACGACGGCGTGAGCCGCTATCCGAGCGAGATGATCACGGGACAGCTCGTCACCGACGCCGGCGGCACGCAGTACAGCATGCCGGCCGGCGTCTTCCGTTTCCCGCTCGTGGCTCCGGGCAGCTACCGCATCGACGTGCAGCCGCCCGGCAGCCACGCGTTTCCCTCGCAGCGCACGATCGCGGATCTGCAGACGCTGCCGGCCGCGCCGTACCGCCTGCAGCCGGGCTCGTTCGGCCTGCCGTTCGTCGTCACGTCGGCGCCGACGGTGGCGCTCGACGTTCCGCTCGACCCTTCGGGCGACACCCTGATCCTGCGCAAGACCGCGGGGCAGCAGATCGCCTCGACGGGCGACTTCGTGCAGTACGTGCTCTCGCTGCAGAACGCGAGCACGACGGGCGCGTTCAGCAACGTGCGCGTCGTCGACCACCTGCCGGCCGGCGCGCGCTTCCGCGCGGGCTCGCTGCGCCTCAACGGCACGCACGTCGCCGATCCGCAGGTCGCGGCCGACGGCACGAGCTTCACGTACACGCAGACGATGCTCGCGGCGGGCCAGACCATCGAGCTGCGCTACGTCGTTGAATACACGATCGCGATGCGCGGCACGAAGGACGCGATCAATACCGCGCAGGCGTTCGCGCCGGGCAACGTGCAGTCGAACCAGGCCCGCTCGCTCGTGCGCATGAACGACGAGCTGTTCTCGCAGAAGGGTTTCATCGTCGGCCGCGTCTTCGAAGGCAAGTGCGATTCCGACGGCCGCGAGGACGCGGGCGTCGCGAACGTGCGCGTGTATCTCGAAGACGGCCGTTACGGCGTGACGGACGAAGGCGGCCGCTTCCACTTCGAGGGCCTCGAGCCGGGCACGCACAGCGTGCAGCTCGACAAGGTGACGCTGCCCGACTACCTCGAGCTCGCGCCGTGCGCCGAGCGCATGGGACACGCGGGCCGTGAGTACTCGCAGTTCGCCGAGCTGCACGCGGGCACGTTGTGGCGCAGCGATTTCGTGCTGCGGCAGAAGGCGGCGCCGAAAGGCAATCTCGAGTTCGCGTTCACGTCCGCGCTCGCTGCCGGCACCGATGACGGCACCGCCGAGCACGTCGCGAGGTTCGACGTGCGCAACGTCGCCGCCGGCAACGTGAGCGCAATGTTCATGCTGCCCGCGGGCTTCGAGTACGTGCCCGGCAGCGCGACGGTCGACGGCGTTCATGTCATCGACGATGCGTCCCAGGTCGAGGGCGCGGGCGCCGCGGTCGTCGACGTCACGGACGGTGTGGTCGTCGCGCGCCTCGGCGAACTGGTCGCGGGCGTTCACCGCGAGTTCCGCTTCCGCACACGCACGACGCCGGTCGCCGGCGGCGCGCTCACGGTGCGCGCGATGGCGCAGTTCGACTCGCCGTCGAAGTCGAACCTCAGGACCGAAACGATCGAGTCACAGCTGTCGCGCGGCGCCGCGCGCTACTCGCGCACGCAGTTCACGTTCACGCCGCGTTTCGAAGTGCTCAAGACCGAGCTCCTGCCGGCCGACGAGGCCGCGCTGCGCTCGCTGGTGGACACGTGGCGCGGCGCGCGCGACATCACGATCCGCGCCGTCGGACACGCCGACGCGCAGCCCATCTCGGGCCGCAACAAGAAGATCTTCGCCGACAACTACGCGCTGTCGAAGGCGCGCGCGCAGGTCGTCGCGGATCACCTCGCGGCCGCGCTCAACGTTCAGGCGGACCACGTGCACGTCGAGGGCCATGGTTCCGACGAGCCGCTGGCCGCGGGCAAGGATGCGGCGAGTCTCGCGGCGAATCGCCGCGTCGACATCGTGATCGAGGGCTCGCGCTTCGAAGCCAACGCGCCGCTCGTGCTCGACAAGACGGACGCGAAGTCGCGCAGCGTCGACACGGTCGGCGTCGTGCTGCGCGGACCGTCGGCCGTCGCCGCGCGCCTGCCGCGAGCCGGCGTCCAGCCGATCGAAAAAGTCGCGCCGCAGACTTTCGACGTCGAGAAGCTGGAGCCCGGCATCCGCTGGCTCACGCCGGAGGCGGATGCCGTGCCCGCGATCGCGTCGATCAAGATCGCGATCCAGCACACGAAGGACGAACGCGTCGAGCTCACGTTGAACGGTGCGCCCGTCGATCCGCTCAACTTCGATGGCGTGTCGTACAACGAGGCCGGCACGGTGGCGCTGAGCCGCTGGCGCGGCGTCGATCTCGTCGACGGTGACAACCTCTTCGCTGCCCGCGTGCTCGACAAGTCGGGTGCCGTCGTGTGGCAGGCCAAGCGTACCGTCCACTACGGCGGCGGCCCGGTCCGTGCGACGCTCGACAAGGAAGCCAGCAAGCTGGTCGCCGACGGCCGCACGCACCCGGTGATCGCGCTGCGCATGTTCGACAAGTACGGCAAGCCCGCGCGCACGGGCACGATCGCGAATTTCTCGGTCGATTCGCCGTACCGCTCGTGGTGGGAAGTCGAACAGCTCGACGACAACAAGATCCTGTCGACGGGGCCGCGCGAGCCGCAGGTCGAGATCAAGGACGGCGGCATCGCGTACATCGAGCTCGAGCCGACGACGGTCACGGGCAATGCGCTGATCCGGGTGCGCTTCAACGAGCGCCAGAGCGACGAATACAAGGTGTGGCTCGCCCCGGCCGCGCGCGACTGGATCCTCGTCGGCATCGCCGAAGGTACCGCGGCGTACAACACGATCAAGGGCAACATGGAGACGGCGAAGGCCGCCGACCGTGAGGAAGGCTTCGAGCAGGACGGCCGCGTCGCCTTCTTCGCGAAGGGCCGCATCAAGGGCGACTTCCTGCTCACGATGGCGTACGACTCGGCGCGCGAGAAGAAAGACGCGCGCGATCGTCTCAAGAACACGATCGAGCCCGACCAGTACTACCTGCTCTATGGCGACGGTACGGAGCAGCGCTTCGAAGCCGCGTCGCAGAACAAGCTGTACCTCAAGATCGAGCGCCGCCAGTTCGTCGCGCTGTTCGGCGACTTCGACACGGGATTCACGGTCACGGAGCTCACGCGCTACAACCGCAGCCTGTCGGGCGTGCGCAGCGACTACGCGGGCGAGCGCGTGCAGGTGTCGGGCTTCGCGGCGCGCACCGACACGGGCCTCGTGCAGGACGAGATCCTGGGCGACGGCACGTCGGGTCTCTATCACCTGTCGCGTTCGCCGATCGTCATCGGCTCCGACAAGCTGCACATCGAGATCCGCGACCGCTTCGAACCGACGCGCATCCTCGAGTCGCACGAGCTGTCGCGCTTCATCGACTACGACCTCGACTACCTGCGCGGCACGATCTTCTTCAAGGAGCCCGTGCAGAGCCGCGACGGCAACCTGAACCCCATCTTCATCGTCGCCGACTACGAAGTGCGCACGGGAGGCGACGACCAGACGGCCGCGGGCTTGCGCGTGTCGACGAAGCTGGCGGGCGAAAAACTCGAGATCGGCGCGAGCTCGGTGTTCGAAGGCGCCCAGGCCGGCGACACCCGTATCGTCGGCAGCGACCTCACGTGGCGCGTGAGCCCCGAGACGCGCGTGCGCGCGGAAGTGGCGCGCTCCGACTCCGACGATCCGTTGCGCCCGGACTCATCCACGGCGTGGCTCGTCGAAGGCAAGCATGCCTCGGAGCATCTCGAGGCGCGCGCGTGGGCGCGCGAAGCCGAAACCGGTTTCGGCGTCGGCCAGCAGCTCACGGCCGACACGGGCACGCGCACGATGGGCATCGACGCGCGCTACAAGTTCACCGAGAAGGTCGTGGTGTCGGGCGAAGTCCAGCACCAGGACGTGCTCGCGAGCGACGCCACGCGCATGCTCGCGAGCGCCGACGTGCGCCTCAACAAGGAAGGCTACAGCGTCGGCGTCGGCGCCCGTCACGTGGCCGACGAAGATGCGAGCGGCGACGAGCGCGTCTCGGACCAGGCGTTCGTCACGGGCAGCGTCGACATCTGGGACGGCCTCGTGACGTTGCGTGGCTCGCAGGATGCATCGCTCGGCGGCAACGACGCGAGCGTCGACTATCCGGCGCGCAGCCTCGTGGGCGTCGACTACAAGATGACCGGCGACACGTCGTTGTTCGCGGAATACGAGCACGCCGAGGGCGACCAGATCGACACCGACATCACGCGCATCGGCATGCGCACGCGCCCGTGGGAGCGCACGCAGGTGAAGTCGAGCGTGAACACGCAGGCCACCGAGTACGGCCCACGCACATTCGCGAACTTCGGCCTGACCCAGGGCTTCAAGTGGAAGGAGAACTGGGCATTCGACGTCGGCGTCGACCAGACCAACACGCTGCGCGGTCCGGATCTCGAGCCGCTCAATCCGAACGCGCCGCTCGCGTCGGGCACGCTCAACGAGGATTTCTTCGCGGCGTTCGTCGGCGCGCAGTACCGCCAGGACCTGTGGCAGCTCACGAGCCGCCTCGAGCATCGCAATTCCGACACCGAAGACCGCTGGAGCTCGACGACGGGTTGGTACCGCGAGCCCGTGCAGGGTCACGCGCTGTCCGTGTCGCTGCAGGGCTTCGATTCGCAGAGCGCGCTGCAGGAGTCGACGGAAGCCGTGGGTCGCCTCGCGTGGGCGTTCCGTCCCGACTC
>Ga0081455_10007888_pt1 | contig 11141 bp, 6 predicted proteins | sample TabmetS3T2R1_FD_70207 | JGI IMG/M metagenome (GOLD analysis project Ga0081455, IMG submission 70207) | Tabebuia heterophylla rhizosphere microbial communities from the University of Puerto Rico - S3T2R1 | ecosystem: Host-associated > Plants > Roots > Rhizosphere ... | reverse complement strand
GCTCGGCAGCTTCCGCAGCGCCGCGCAGCGCATGAACACCACGCAGCCAGCGATCTCCCAGCGTATCGCCCAACTCGAGCGCGAGATGGGCGTGAAGCTGTTGAACCGGGATCACCGGGTGGCCTCGCCGACGCCGAGCGGACGGCAGATGCTGGTCTATGCCGAGAAGCTGATCGGCTTGCGCGCCGAGATGATGACGGAGATCTGCGACCGTTCCGCGGTGCGCGGCGTGCTGCGGCTCGGTGTCGCCGAGACCATCGTGCACACCTGGCTCCCGCAACTGGTGAAACGCGTGAATGAGATCTATCCGAATTTGTCGCTGGAGATCGAGGTCGACATTACGCCGAACCTGACCGCGCGGCTACTGGCGCAGGAGATCGAACTCGCCTTTGTAGTCGGGCCGCTGTCCGCGCCTGATGTGCAGAGCCGGGCGCTGTGCGACTACGACATCAACTTCCTCGCAAGCCCCCTGCTTGGCCTGGGCAAGAGCAAGGTGACCCGGCGCGATCTCGCGCGCTTTCCGATGATCACCTTCCCGCGCAAGACCCGTCCCTATGAGGCGGTGCGCGCCGTGTTCGACCGGCCCGATCTGCCGCCGATCCGCCTGCACGCCAGCGCCTCGCTGGCGACCGTCATCCACATGGCGATCGAAGGCCTCGGCATCGCCGTCATCCCTTCTGCGATCGTCGAGAACGAGCTCGCCGCCGGCCGGCTGCAACTGCTCGATACCGACGTCAAATTGTCGCCCCTCACCTTTACCGCCAGCTGGCTCGCCGCGCCCGATACGGCTTCGATCGAGCGCGTTGCCGGTCTTGCGCACCAGCTCGCGCAGGCCAGCGCCGCGGTTGACGCGGCCGCGGCGTCGCGCCATTGAACAGGAGGTCGCGTAAGGAAACAGCGTATGAGCAGAGCCGCCTCCAACCTGCAGATCGATCCTGTCCGCCTCTGGGACACCATCCACGAAACCGCAAAGTTCGGAGCCACGCCCAAGGGCGGCGTGCGGCGGCTGACGCTGAGCCAGGAAGACAAGCAGGTGCGCGACTGGTTCCGCAGGGCATGCGAGGAAGCAGGCCTGGAGGTGCACGTCGATACGCTCGGCTCGATGTTCGGCTTGCGCAAGGGCCGCGACATGTCGAAACTGCCGATCGGGCTCGGCTCGCATCTCGACACGCAACCGACGGGCGGCAAGTATGACGGCGTGCTCGGCACGCTCGCAGCGCTCGAAGTGGTGCGCACCCTCAACGATGCCGGGATCGAGACCGATGCGCCGATCTGCATCTGCAACTGGACCAACGAGGAAGGCTCGCGCTTTGCGCCGGCGATGATGGCGTCGGCCGCCTATGTCGGCGATTTCACCACCGAGGACATTTTGTCGCGCAAGGACGCCGAGGGCGTCACCGTGGGTCAGGCGCTCGACTCCATCGGCTATCGCGGCGCGACACCGGTCGGCACGCAGAAGTTCTCCGGCTTCGTCGAGTTGCACATCGAGCAGGGCCCGATCCTGGAGGCCGAGAGCAAGACCATTGGCGTGGTCGATTCCGGCCAGGGCGTGCTGTGGTACGATGGCAAGATCACGGGCTTCGAAAGCCACGCCGGTTCCACGCCGATGCCGTTGCGGCGCGATGCGCTGGCAACGCTGTCGGAAATCGTGCTCGCCATGGAAAGCATCGCCAGGAAGCACGGGCCGAAGGCGGTCGGCACTGTCGGTGAAGCGGTCATTGCCAAGCCGTCGCGCAACGTCATTCCCGGCGAGATCGCCTTCACCGTCGATTGCCGCAGCGCGGATGGCGCGATCATGGACGCGCTGGACAGGGATTTGCGCGCTGCCGTCGCGGAGATTGCGGCGCGGCGCAAGGTCGATGTGCAGCTCGATCTGGTCTGGCGCAAGCCGCCGACGCATTTCAATCCGAAATTCGTCGACGCTGTCGAGAACGCGGCCAAGCAGCTCGGCTACTCGCACCGCCGCATCACCTCGGGCGCGGGCCACGACGCCTGCAACCTCAACACGGTGATCCCGGCGGCGATGGTGTTCGTGCCGTGCAAGGACGGCATCAGCCACAATGAGCTGGAGGACGCCACGCAAAGCGATTGCGCGGCGGGCGCCAACGTGCTGATGCATACGGTGCTGGCGCTGGCCGGCGTCGCGTCCTGAAATCAAAATCTGGAAAACCAGAGGGGGAGTGCCGTGCGGGGTGTATTTGTCGATGCCAATGAATCGCTCGCCGTGATCTTCGAGAAGTTGCAGAAGCCCGGCGATCCCGCAGTAAGCATCCATCGCGACCCGGACATCACGCCGGAGCAATATCCGCAGATACTCGGCGGTGCGGAGATCGCAATCGTCGACCACACCGCGCTGCCGACCGACATCGCGAAGAAATGCACCGGGTTGAAGCACGTGGTGTTTCTCGGCACCGGCGCGCGCAGCTACATGAATCCGGAAGAGCTCGCCGAAATCGGCATCCAGGTTCACCTGATCAAGGGCTATGGCGACACCGCGGTCGCCGAATGCGCGATCGCGCTGATGTGGGAGGGCGCGCGCGGCCTCGCCAAGATGGATCGCGGAATCCGCGAAGGCAACTGGCTGCGTGACGACGGCATGCAGCTCACCGGCAAGACGCTCGGCTTGATCGGATATGGCGGCATCGCTGCGGAAGTGGCCCGGATCGCGCGCGGCAGCGGCATGCGGGTCACCGCCTGGAACCGGACGCCGAAGAAGAAGGTGCAAGGCGTCGAGTTCCTCGAACTTGACGACCTCTTGAGCGAAAGCGATGTGATTTCACTGCATCTGCTCCTGAACGACGAGACCCGTGGTTTCGTCTCGCGAGCCTGTATCGAGGCCATGAAACCGGGCGTGATCCTGGTCAACACCGCCCGCGGCGCCATCGTCGACGAACAGGCGATGATCGACGCGCTGGAATCCGGCCACATCCGCCATGCCGGTCTCGACGTCTTCAACATCGAGCCGCTGCCGAAAGACCATCCGCTGACCAAATTGCCCAACGTCACGCTATCGGCCCATTCGGCGTTCCGCACACCGGAGGCGAGCGTGAATCTGATGAGCGCGGCATGGGATCACTGCCGGCGGATTGCGCGCTAGCTGCACAGTCCGAGAAGTTAATGCCTATGCCGCCGGCTTATGCCTGAGCAGGGTTTCCGCTCGTTGGATTTCCGGCAGGTCTTGCCCCCTGTCGAAATCAGCGAGGATTGGCGCGAGCACCTCGAATATCGACCCCGCCCGGCCATTTGCGTTGTAGAGATGCGCCAGTCCAACCGCGCTGCGCAGCTCCAACGTCTTCGTCTGCTGGGTCCGGGCGGTCTCGAGGGCCTTACGGAAGGCTTCTTCGGCCATTGCAACATCAGGCGGATCAAGACGCTGCAGAAGCTCACCCCGGGTGCGATGGAGCTCGGCATCGAGCCAGCGCTGGCCGGATCGCTCTGTCCAGGCGATCAGCTCCCGCAGAATTTCCAATCCGCGCTCGACTTGCCCGGCCTCCGCGTTCGCCACGGCAACCTGCATCCCCCAGAATGGCTCACATAGGTAGCAGTCATTTTCGCGAAGCGACGTCCAACCCCGTTGCATTTCTTCGAGTCCGCTCGTTCGATCGCCGGCGCGCCACTTTGCCAGGCCGGTCAGATAGCTGCCGGCGGCCACATACAACGGCATCGTGTGCTCGCGAGCGAGCGCCAGCGCAAGTATCGTCTCTGTTTCCTGCAACGTGCCTCCGCACAGTCCATCGAAGACGGCCTTGTGAACGAGCGCATTGGCTTGGGAAAGCGCTCGCTTTTCCCCTGCGGCACGCACCGCGGCGGCGGCGAGGCGGCGCGATCGGTCGATACTCCCAAGCGGCCAAAGCACCAGGGCAAGGAACCTCATGATAACGAAAGGCAGGTCCAGCGCCGACGCCTTGAAGATCGCGGAATTCGGCTCGGCTTCATAAACCGCGAGCGCCTTCTCGAGGTGCAATTGTGCACTCGCGTAGTCGCCTCCGAACCAGCAGGTCACCCCAGTTGTCCAGTGCGCGAGGACCGCGGCCACCGGCGATTCCGGTCGCCGCCTCGCGGCGCTCCTGATTGCCTCTGCGAGTTCCCGCATCGGCGCGATCTCACCATGGGTCAGGCAGGCATTGAACAGGCCCGAATGGATCGGCGCCAGTTCGACGGGATCATCGATGTCGGCGGCGAGCTGCCGGGCGCGCTTCCATACGGCCACCGTCTCGGGCGCGCTGTGCCCCAAGCTGCCGCGCAGCGCGCGGCCGTAGGCGATTTGCAGCTGAAGCCGGTTCAAGTTGCGGCCCGGCTCATCGGGCAGCGCATCGCTGATGGCAACGGCCTTGCCGAAATGCGCGATTGCCTCGGTATAGGCCGAGCGTCGCAACGCCTGTTGACCGGCCTTGCGCCAGCACTCAAGCGCCGCTCCACTCAGCCCCGCCTCGGTGAAGTGATAAGCCAGAACTTCCGGCTCGGTCTCGGCGATGACTGGAAATCTTTCGCGCAAGACGTCGCCAATGTGCTTGTGGATCAGTTGCCGCCGGCTCTTGAGCAGGCTCTCGTAGGCCGCCTCCTGGACAAGCGCATGCTTGAAGGTATAGGTCGCCTCCGGTGGCGTTCCCCGGCGCAAGAGCAGTTCGGCCTCTTCGAGTTGCGCCAGCGCCGCATTCAGCGTCAGATCATCGCGCCCCGCCACGGATCGCAACAGCGTGTATGAGAAGTCGCGGCCGATGGCCGCACCGATCTGCGCCACCTCCTTGACCGGCGCCAGCCGGTCAAGCCGTGCCGTCAGCGAGTCCTGCAGCGTCGCTGGAATGGCAAGCGGCGGCAGCGGACTGTCGAGGCGATAGCGCCCGGCATCTTCCACCAGCAGTCCCGACTCCAGGACCATTTTGGTCAGTTCTTCCACGAATAGCGGGATGCCATCGGTCCGGTCGACAATCTGCGTCATCATTTCGCCCGGCAACTGGCGGCCGACGGTCACCTGCTCGACCAGAGCGCGGGCATCCTGCCGATCAAGCCGCTCGAGCCGCAGCAGGCTGACGTTGGCAAGACCAGCCCAAGGCGGCTCGAACTCGGGCCGGAATGTAGCGAGCGCAAGAATTGGCAGTCCCCTGATACGATCGACCGCAAGATCGAACAGCTCGAGCGTCGTTGCATCGGCCCAATGCAAGTCTTCGCATACGATCAGCAGCGGTTGCTGCCGTGCCAGCCCCTCGAACTGATCGAGAAGGGCGGCGAAGGTCTGCCGCCGCAGTTGCACCGGACTTAAGCCGAGCGGCGGATAACGCTCTCCGGCGTCTATCGAAAGAAGCGTGGCAATCAGCGGCGCTGCTTTGGCGCTTTGCGGCGCTCCAAGCGCGAGCATGGCCTCAAGCTTGTCGAGTTTTTGCCCGGGCGTGTCCTGAGATACGATGCCGGCGGCACGTTCGAGCTGGGCTATGAAGGGATAAAGCGCACTGTTTGTATGGTAGGGTGAGCATTGATAGCGCAGCCGGCGGTGCTGCTCCAACGCAGGGCTTTCGGCCAGCGTTGCCACAAGGCGCGATTTGCCGATCCCGGCTTCACCGGAGACCAGCACCACCTGGCCTTCGCCCTGCCACGCCAGCCGCTGGCGCGCGAGCACGAATTCGAGCTCTGCCTTGCGACCGACAAAGCCGATGGATCGCGCCGTACGCACCGCCTCAAAGCGGCTTTCAGATGCAGCGGCACCCTCGACCGTCCAGACCGCGATGGGTTCGGAAATGCCCTTGACCTCACGCTGGCCAAGGCCGTGAAAGGTGAACAGATCGCCAAGCAGCCGGCGCGTCGAATCCGCAACGACAACCGCCCCCGGCTCCGCGAGACTCTGCAGCCGGGCAGCGACATTCGGTGTGTCGCCGATCGTCGCCTGCTCCTCTGACATGCTGCCGCTGGCAAGGTCGCCTACCACCACCAGGCCCGTTGCGATGGCAATTCGCACCTGAACCCGCTCCGGCGCGCGCGTTTCGAGCTGCCTTACTGCCGAAATGATATCGAGGCCGGCCCGCACCGCGCGCTCAGCATCATCTTCGTGCGCGCGTGGATAGCCGAAATAGACAAGAATGCCATCGCCGACAAACCTGGCAACCATGCCGTCATAGGCGCCGATAACGCTCTCGCAGGCGACACGATAGGCGCGGATCACTTCCCACATGTCTTCGGGGTCGAGTCGCGCCGAGAGTGCGGTCGAGCCGACCAGGTCGCAGAACATGACACTGAGGTGACGCCGCTCCGCGCCATGTCGGCGGGCGGCAGCCAGTTCGGCCTGGTTGAGCCCGGCAATGGCGCGAAGCATCTTGCGGCGATGGCCGAGCAAGACCCCCAGCCGATCGAAGTCCTCGTCCCTTAGCTCGGGAAGGACACTGACATCGATCCCATTCTCGGCAAAACGCTTCGCGTATTGCCCAAGCCCAAGCTCATCGAGCCATTCCGCAATCTGCTGCATCGGCTCCACCGGATGTGTGGGTGACAGCAGGCCGAAGTTCGGGTCGTGGCGTGGCGGGACGTTATCCTAATATCTTTGGGATGGCACGCCCTGTTTGCGAGGTCGGCTACGATCCCATCTGGCGAAGGTTGGTGCGCAGCTACCCATCCTGACTACCCAAGCAGAGCATCAAGCGGCGACGCCAACAAATGGTTGCGGTGCGTGCAACTTGCAGGACGCAGCCTGGCGCGAACACATCGGGATGATCGGCCTGACGCCCTGCGCCGCGAAAAAAAAGGACCTTTGATCCGGCTCGCGCCCTCGATGCGAGCCGCCCTCTCCCAAGATGCAAGATGGTGAAATCAGTCCACCATCTCCGCGACGGCCTTGCCGCATGCCGTGGTGTCGGCATTGCCGCCGAGGTCGCGCGTGCGCAGCGTGCGTTCGCCGAGCGTGCGCTCGATGGCACCGACGATGGCCTCCGCGGCCTGCTTCTCGCCGAGATGCTCCAGCATCATCGCGCCCGACCAGATCATGCCGATGGGATTGGCAATGCCCTGCCCCGCGATATCGGGCGCCGAGCCGTGCACCGGCTCGAATACGCTCGGGAAATCACCTTCCGGATTGATGTTGCCCGACGGCGCAATGCCGATGGTGCCGGTGCAGGCCGGGCCGAGATCGGAAAGGATGTCCCCGAACAGATTGGAGCCGACCACGACGTCGAACCAGTCGGGATGCAGCACGAAGTTCGCGGTGAGGATGTCGATGTGGTACTTGTCCCACTTCACGCCCGGATACTTCTTCGCCATCGCCTCCACGCGCTCGTCCCAATAGGGCATCGTGATCGAGATGCCGTTGGACTTGGTCGCCGAGGTCAGGTGCTTCTTCGGCCGCGACTGTGCGAGCTCAAATGCGAATTTCAGGATGCGGTCGACGCCGGTTCGCGTCATCACCGTCTGCTGCGTGACGAATTCGCGGTCGGTATCGGGGAACATGCGGCCGCCGACGGAGGAATACTCGCCTTCGGTATTCTCGCGCACCACCCAGAAATCGATATCGCCGGGCTTGCGGTTGGCGAGCGGCGACGGCACGCCGGGCATCAGCCGCACCGGGCGCAAATTGACGTACTGATCGAACTCGCGGCGGAACTTGATCAGCGAGCCCCACAGGGAGACGTGATCAGGGATCTTCGCCGGCCAGCCGACCGCGCCGAAATAGATCGCGTCGTGCTTGCCGATTCTAGCCTTCCAGTCCTCCGGCATCATCTCGCCGTGCTTTTCGTAATAGTCCCAGGAGGCGAAATCGAAATGGTCGAACTGTACGGATACGCCGTGCTTTTTCCCCGCCGCCTCCAGCACGCGCAGCCCCTCCGGCATCACTTCCTTGCCGATGCCGTCGCCGGGAATGACGGCGATCCGATATTGTTTCTTGGCGCTGCTCATCGAGAGTTTCCTTACTTGGCTTTGCTGAGCCGGCTAATGCCGCGTATTTGATCGCCTTGCAATGGACCAATCCCACCGCTTGCGCAACGCTGCACTGCAATGTTGACCGCCATGGCGCCCCAAGCCTAACAATTTACCGGCCCCCTCTTCCTGCCTCCCTCACCGAAGCGAGAATTCCCATGGATCTGCATCTCCGCGGCAAACGCGTCCTGATCACCGGCGCCTCCAAGGGCATTGGCGCGGCCGCGGCCGAAGCCTTTGCCGAGGAAGGAGCCGACGTCATGCTGGCCGCCCGCAACGGCGAGCAACTCAAGGCGCTGGCCGAGCGGCTGCGCTCGGCGCACCAGATCGGCGCAACCGCCCATGTCGTCGACCTGCGCAAGGGCGAGGACATCGCACGGCTGGTCAAGGAAGCCGCCGATATCGACATTCTCGTCAACAATGCCGGCGACATTCCCGGCGGCTCGGTCGACAAGATCGACGAGGCGACCTGGCGGCACGCCTGGGAGCTGAAGGTGTTCGGCTACATCAACCTCACCCGGGCGATCTACGCGCAGATGAAGGCGCGAGGCGGTGGCGTCATCGTCAACGACATCGGCGCCGCCGGTGAAAAATTCGACGCCAATTACATCTGCGGCAGCGCCGGCAATGCTGCGCTGATGGCGTTCACCCGCGCGCTCGGGGGCAAAAGCCTCGCCGACAACATCCGCGTGGTCGGCATCAATCCCGGCCCGGTCGGCACCGATCGTCACGTGACGCTGCTGAAGACGCGGGCCAGGAACCAGTTCGGCGACGAAAACCGCTACAGGGAATTCCAGAAGGGCATGCCGCTCGGTCGGCCCGCCCATGCGCGCGAGATCGGCGATCTCATGGCGTTCCTGGCCTCGGACCGGTCGGGCTATACGTCTGGCGTGATCTTCACGGTGGATGGCGGGCATACGTCGGGCTGGAGCTAGGCGCAGCAGCCTCCACCGTCATTGCGAGCGAAGCGAAGCAATCCATAGCGCCGCAAGTGCGACATGGATTGCTTCGTCGCTTCGCTCCCTTGCGCAAACGCTTCGCGTTTGTCGCAGGCAATGACGGGGTCCGCTAGCCCGTCGTGCGCTCGAACAACTGCCGGATCAGCGTCGTGATCCTGCCCTTCGGCGACATCATCTCGTACATGATCGTAAAGTGGTCCGCGCCGGGGACTTCCTCGTATGTCACCGGCAAGCCGTATCGCGCGCGGTGGCCGGCGAAATCGGCGGTCTGCTTGCGCAACAGCGGCAGCTCGGCGCTGCCGACCACCAGCGACAGCGGCTTTGACGGACCGCCCTCTTGCATCATCGGCGAGTTGCGGCGCGAAGTCGCCTCGTCGGCGCGCAGTTTCTCGTTGAGATAGGAGTGGCGGATCGGTTCGAGATCGTAGATGCCACTGATGGCCATGCCCGCCCTCACCTTCGGGTGTGACAACGCCATCGACGTCAGGTGCCCTCCGGCGGACCAGCCCGATACCACGATATCGCCCGCAGCGGCGCCAAGCGTCGGCAGTTGCCCGGTGAGGTAATCGATACCGGCGTGGATTTCGGCGACGATCTCGTCGAGCGTAGCCTCCGGCGCCAGCGTGTAGCCGATCAGCGCCACATTGATGCCATGCGCCATCGGCCCTTCCGCCACGACGGTGAAGACTTCTTTCGCCCGCGCCTGCCAATAGCCGCCATGAATGAACAGGAGCGTCGGCGCGTTGTCGGCGGCTTTCAGGAAGTCGATCCGGTTGCGCTCGCGCGGGCCATAGCGGAGGTCGATATGGCCAGGAAAACGCTTGCGCATGTCGGCGGAGCGCTGCTCCCAGCCGGCCACCATCTCGACGCTGCCTGATACGGCGACGCCGTTGTTGAGGCCGAGGTCGAGCGCCTCCCGGTTCAGCGAGCGCCAGTCCAGCGCGGAAAACAGTGTCGTCATGCAATATCTCCGGTCGGCTACAACGTGGGTGCGTTTCCACTTTGCCGGAAAATGTTCTACAGCACCATCTGCGGTCAAGAAAAACCGAAACGGGAGTTATCGAAGTGGCAGATCAGGGGCTGGTGCGTGAGACGGCGGTTGCCATTGTCGGCAAACTGAAAGCGGGCGAGGTCACGCCCCTCGACCTGCTCGACGTGCTGGAGAAGCGGATCGCCGAGGTCGACGGCAAGGTCAACGCGCTGCCGACGCTCTGCTTCGATCGCGCCCGCAAGCACGCCACCGCGCTGATGGAAAAGCCGGCAGCCGAGCGCGGCCTGCTCGCCGGCCTGCCGATCCCGATCAAGGACCTGACCAATGTCGCTGGCGTACTGACCACGCAGGGCTCGCCGATCTACAAGGATGCGATCCCCACCAAGTCGGACATTCTGGTCGAGCATCTCGAAAACAACGGCGGGGTGATCTACGCCAAGTCGAACACGCCGGAATTCGGCGCCGGCGCCAACACCTTCAACGAAGTGTTCGGCCCGACCCGCAATCCCTGGGATACGTCGCGCTCCGCCGCCGGCTCCTCGGGCGGCGCGGCGGTGGCGCTTGCGACCGGCACCGCATGGTTGGCGCATGGCTCCGACATGGGCGGCAGCTTGCGCAATCCCGCGAGCTTCTGCGGCATCGTCGGTCTGCGCCCGAGCATCGGCCGCGTCGCGCACAGCCTGGCTGCCGCGGTCGACCGCAATCTCGGCGTCCAGGGTCCGATGGCGCGCAATGTCGAGGACCTCGCGCTGCTGCTCGACGCCATGAGCGGCGAGCATCGCGGCGATCCGCTGTCGCTGCCGGTGCTGCCGACGTCGTTTCTTTCGGCCGCGCGCTCCGGCGGCAAGCCGAAGCGCGTCGCCTATTCGCCCGATCTCGGCATTACGCCGGTCGACCCTGAGGTCGCTGCCGTCACCCGCAAGGCGGCACAGCGCTTTGCGGAAGCGGGTGTCATCGTCGAGGAGGCCCATCCGGATTTGCGCGAGGCCCATGAGTGCTTCCACGTGCTGCGCGCGTTCGATTTCGCGCTCTCCAAGGCGGCGCTGCTGCGCTCCAAGCGCGACCTGCTCAAGCCGGAAGTGATCTGGAACATCGAGGAAGGTCTCAAGCTGACGGTCGAGGAGATCGAACGCGCCGAGGCGCAGCGCGTCGCCATGACCGCGCGCACGCTGGAATTTTTCGACAAATACGATCTGTTGCTGGCGCCCGCGACCATCGTGCCGCCCTTCCCGGTCGAGAACCGCTACGTCGCCGAATGCGCCGGCAAGAAGTTCGACAATTACGTCGAGTGGCTC
>Ga0081455_10007887_pt1 | contig 11143 bp, 9 predicted proteins | sample TabmetS3T2R1_FD_70207 | JGI IMG/M metagenome (GOLD analysis project Ga0081455, IMG submission 70207) | Tabebuia heterophylla rhizosphere microbial communities from the University of Puerto Rico - S3T2R1 | ecosystem: Host-associated > Plants > Roots > Rhizosphere ... | reverse complement strand
CTTGTCCCCGCGCCTGTCGCGCAGCCGGTGACTGAGTCCGTGGCCCGGCCAATAACGTCTTCCTCTGCACCAGGCGGGACGTCCGTCTCGCCACCGCCTGCAAACGCGCAGATGCAGGTCGCATCGGCCCCGCAACCAGCCCAGCAGGAAGCGGGCAGCACCAGAACTCTTTTTCGCGGCGTGACCGATACCGAAATCCGGTTTGGGATTTCTGCAGCGCTGAGCGGTCCAACCAAGGAACTTGGCCAGAATATGAAGATGGGCATCACAGCTGCGTTCAATGCAGCCAATGCCAATGGCGGTGTGCATGGCCGGCAACTTCGGTTAATCGCGGCGGATGACGGCTACGAGCCGGCTCGCGCTGCAGTGACGATGAAGCAGCTTTACGAGAACGACAAAATTTTTGGAGTGGTCGGCAACGTGGGTACGCCCACGGCGGTGGTAGCATTGCCCTACGCGCTTGAGCGCAAAATGCTGTTTTTCGGGGCATTCACCGGCGCCGGCCTGCTCAGGAACAATCCGCCCGACCGCTATGTCTTCAACTACCGCGCCAGCTATGCCGAAGAGACCGAAGCCACGGTCCATTATCTGGTGAAGGTCCGGCGCCTGAAGACTGCTCAGATTGCGGTATTCGCCCAGCAAGACGCCTACGGCGACTCAGGCTTTGCCGGGGTTGCCAAGGCCATCCGGTCGCTCGGAGGCAACGATCGAGCAATCTTGCGGTTGAATTACCAGCGCAATACCGTGGACGTGGACGAGGCTGTCGCGCAGCTTCAGGCGCACAACGCCACCAAGAATCGCGTCCCGATCAAAGCAGTGATCATGGTCCCGGCCTATCGGGCCGCAGCCAAATTCATCGAGAAGACACGCGATCTGTACCCCGACATGATCTATACCAGCGTTTCATTCGTCGGCAGCACTGCGTTGGCAAACGAGTTGATGCTCCTTGGAAAGAGGTTTGCTAACGGCGTCATCGTGACTCAGGTCGTGCCGGCGGTCGATGGATACTCGTCATTGGCTCTCGAATACAAATCTGCGCTCGCCAAATACTTCCCGGGAGAGTCTCCGGACTACGTGTCGCTTGAAGGTTATGTTGCAGCCAACGTACTGATTGCAGCCTTGAAGCGGAATGGGCCTGAACTCGACACGGAACGACTTGTAACAACACTTGAAAATCTCCGTGACCTCGACATTGGTCTCGGCACGACCGTGACATTCAGTCCATCTGAGCACCAGGGCGTGCACAGAGTGTGGGGTACGCAGCTTGATGGCAACGGACGCTATCAGCCAATCGATTTGCAGTAGCGGCAGGGTTGTTTGCTTATGGATGTCCGCTTTGCGTCAAAAGCAGACATATGCAGCGACAAAGGCATGTCCGCTTTTTCCCCCAATAGCGACCGCGAAAGCAGACATGCGCTGAGCAGCGTCACGCGCGAGGATGCGATGGCGGATTTCAAGTCTCAGCTTTCGGTTTGATCCTGGCGTAGATCGCGAGCATTCGCGGCACGCTCTTAGCCGCCACGTCGCGCGATAACGCAGCGCCCATCAACATGCCGCCGATATAGATGCGGTACGCCCAACCGAGCGACGTTTTCTCGCGTTTGATTTTGACTTGGGCTTCTTGGTGCCGGACACGACTTTAGGGTAAAAAGAAACCAGTTATCACGGCAACACCGTACCATTCCCACCTGTGGATACCTTATTCATGCCGCAATGTGTGAGAGAAGTAACGGGGTGTGAGTAGACTCACAAACTTGGTTTTGCGTTCCCGGTTGTGAGTGCGACGCGACCAGTCACACGGTGCGCGTCGGTTTTTGAGGCCGCGCCGTGTATCTAGTGGGCGGCCTCTTTTTTATGCACGGTTGAGCCCGCGCGGTGTCCGCTTTACTCCCGATAGCGGACATGTGCGGTGCACTAGGTGATGTCTGCTAAGGGCTAATAGCGGACATCATGTACCAACCAACTGGTAAGTCTGGAATTCTTCCAACGAAACTAAACCTGCTCGTCTGGTGTTCGTACTTGTAGATGTGTTTGCAATCGTCCTAGTCGCGCGTCTGACACATACGTTATTTTTTATACGTGTACTTTTCATCGTTACTAGGGTGGAGCGATGGGGGACCTCTCAAGCGCAGCGTACCGCGAAGCGGGCTATGCGGTCGTGGCAGCAAGTTACAAAATCCGGATTGCAGAAATTTGGATAAATGAGGACGGCAGCGGCGGAGCAACGCCGCTTCTCTCACACTCGCACTTAGAACCCATCGACCGATTTGCGGTATTGTTCGGCGGCGCTGCTGCACAGGCGCACTTTGATACTTGGCCCGAAGATCCCATGGGCGGACCAACTTATTCTCAAATCATCGATAGCCTTCTCCCAATGACCGAAGCAGAGCGCTTCTTTCTCGTAAACACGGGCAAGGAGCGAGCAACAAAAATCGTCGTCACTAACAGATTAGAAGTAAAACGCTTGGCCAACTATCTCATCGAGCGCAGGTCCATACACATGGACGAATTTGATCCGCCGTTGCGCATCCGAGATGCCGTGTCGCCAGAGTCAAACGAACGATGAAATCAAGATCTGTGCGACACGCGGCCGGATAGTGGTTGGCCAAGGCCATGGGCACGTAAGACGGCTTCGTCGCACCCGTGCCCAGCACAGCAACCGGTCAAAGTTCCGTCGATGAAAACTGCCGGAACCGTCCGCACCCCCAGACTTTTGGCGCGCTTAGCCACTTCGACATTCGTCGTGTTGTGAACAATCACTTCGTCCCAAGGACCGGCCAAGAGCTTAATCATCTTGATTGTTTGGTCACACACCCCGCATCCGGCGCTGAATATTTCAACTTTTCGTTTGGGGGCCACACCGTGCTGTAGTTTGGCAGCCATTTAGTTTCCCCTATCGGAAGCGGTCCACCGCCCAGGCTTGCTGTCTCGGTTCCGTTAAACTAGCAGGCCAGTACCCATCGCGCGATGTGTCTGTCATCACAAGAAAGCGCTTTTGAGAGGAGGCAGGTTGTCCGAATTCCTCGATGCTCCCGCGAATGTCCGCTTTGGGTCATTAGCGGACATATGCGCCGCAACAAGCGATGTCTGCTTTACACCCAATAGCGACCAAAAAAGCGGACATTGGCAAACCGTGATGTCCGCTCTGCCCCCAAAAGCGGACATGTGCGGTGCACGCGCTCATGTCTGCTAAGGGCCAATAGCGGACATATGCAGTGCAAAAAGGTATGTCCGCTTTGCCCCCACAAGCGCGACCCGACAATCTAAAAAAAATGCAGCGCTAACAAATTGCACCGACAGCATTTCCCCTGCTTCAGCCTGGAGGAATGGTGGCAGGTATGGTCATGCCACGGCTAACGCCCGTTTGCTCGTATGCTCATTCACTAAAAGCCAGCGAATGGAGGACAGCATGGCAAAGAAAGCGTCAGTGTCGATGCGGGCAATAATCCAGCGCATCAACCGCAAACTAATCGCCGATGACGAAGTGCTTAAGGCATCCCGCACTGAATGGATGCGTTCTGACTGCGGTGACTATTACATCGTGGATTGGCGGCGTAACAGTATCTGCCAAATGCACGTGGACCCGGTGGCATTGGCGCGTGAACTTGGCGTGCTTCATCGGTGGGAAGCAGTGCGATAACGGCCGCGCGGTGAACAAACCACGAAGCGGCACGTAGGCAAGCCACGTGGTCGGCAACCCCGGACAGCCCAAAAGGCGAAGCCGAAGCACGTTGATCTCCTGCGTGGTCAAAGGTCTTTAGATGCGATTGCGTTCCCCGGACGAATTTCGCTTTTTTTGCTTGGGGCCTTTGCGATTTTCCTTGCATTGCGAAATGTCCGCTTTGCGGCCGCCCCCTTTGCAATACACAGCATTTGGATTGGCAACGCTGGTGCCCGTCGATCTCCATGAGGCCTCGGCTGATCCGGCCAGAGAGAAGGCCAACAGGTCAACAAGCAACCACATAGTTAGAAAAGTGAGCGCGCCCTTCATTTGACCCCCCGTGCGTTAGAGCGGCTGCGCAGCGAGCGCTATGCTTCCTGCGCCAGCAGAGCAGTTCCAATGCGCCGAAGCCAGTGGCGAAAAGAGGGACTGCCGCCAACGCTCGCAATGGATCGGGATGGTAGCGGCTCACGCCAGCGGCCAGCATTTGCGGTATGATTGCGATGTCCGCTTTACCCCCGAAAGCAGACATGTGCGGTGCAACTAACGATGTCGGCTACGGGCCATAAGCAGACATGAGACGAGCTCAGGTAGTAACGCGGTTACAGGTGGCAAAGTCACCCTGATCTCGGTGAACTCGCAGGGCTGGGTCTCGACCTCGATTGAGCCCCCATGTTGCTTAACGATGATGTCGTGGCTGATGGAGAGACCAAGACCGGTCCCTTCCCCCGTTGGTATTGTCGGGAAAAACCGGTTGAACATTTGTTCTTTCACATCAGACGTCATACCGATGCCGTTGTCGCGGATTCTAATTTCCACCCGATCGCCAAGGTTTTTGGTCGAGGCCGTGAGAGTGGGCTTGTAATCGCCCCCATTTGTCTGCGCTTCGCGCTCGGTTAGAAGCCGTTTGACATCACGTTCAGGAGGGCGCGCCGGATGTCCTGCGGACAAATGTCGCCTCACCGGCAACGGGTGGATTACCCCCAAGAATCCGGATGGTTGCCGCCGGTGTCTTCGGATAGTCGCTCAGCGACTTTCTCTACAGTCCGAGTTTTCTGCATGGTCAATCGCATACGACGCGCGGTTCACGAAGGGATCCATTTGACGCTTACGGTCGGCCGGGTATTCAAATTCTACGTGGTGCCAGACCTCGCCCCGGCACGCCACGACAGCCTTCCGGTAAAATATCCTATTTCCTTTGAAACCCGAGACGGCAATCCAATCAGGCGCCCGACGAAAATAAGTGATCCTTTCGCCCTCTTGGTGCGCAAACCGGTCCATGTGCGCTGTCGTTGATTCCGGGCCAATGGGCGACGCGGAAGCAGCAAACCAGGAAGACCCATCTGGAGACACGTACCGCCCTTCGTCACGTTGTAATCGCCACTGATGAGGGACCACAGTAGTAAGCTGGGGACGCCCGTGTTGGTGATGGCGAGGGTCTCGATTAGGCGCGGCAGAACCTGCGCTGAGAGTTGATAAAAATATCAACGAGACGATGAATAAAAGGCGCATGCATGGAAAACGCGCCACAGCACACAATTGATCCGCGCGCGTTAAAAAATGCGTCGTCTTGCATCAAAAGACACGGCACTGAAACAAACGATCTCCGTCAGCGTTGAAATTGGTGTGCGTCGGGAGAAAACCGACAAAAACATACGAGCAGGTGAGATCGTTCGTGTCGCCAAAGTCCGCAACAAGCAAACCTCCGGTCTGATGATGATGGAACTACTGCGATGTAAAGGCATTCCGTGAAAATCGCCCAGATCGCACCTCTGATGGAAAGCGTGCCGCCGAGAGCTTACGGCGGCTCTGAGCGTATTGTGTCTTATCTGACCGAAGAACTGACCTGTCTTGGTCACGACGTGACGCTGTTTGCGAGCGGGGATTCCATCACGGGCGCCCGCCTCGTCAGCTGTGTCCCGACCGCCCTCAGGCTGGATCCCCGCGTTCGCGATCCAATCCCCTATTACATGCTGATGCTCGATCGCGTGCGCGCGTGCGCGGACGATTTCGACATCCTTCATTTCCATATCGATCAATTCCACTTTCCCTTGTTTCGGCCCCAGGCAGGCCGCACGGTCACAACGCTGCACGGACGACAGGACCTTCCGGATCTGCGCCCGCTCTATTTCGGCTTCAGCGAAATGCCGCTGGTGTCAATCTCAGACTCCCAGCGCACGCCAATTCTAAACGCCAATTTCGCCGGCACCGTGTATCACGGCCTGCCGGTTGATTTGCTGAAGCCGACCTTCAATCCGCGCGGAGGATACCTGGCGTTTCTCGGACGAATATCGCCGGAAAAGGGCGTGGACCGCGCGATTAATATCGCGCAGTCGGTCGGTATGCCGCTCAAGATCGCCGCCAAGGTCGACCGCGTGGACGAAGCCTATTTTCGCGACAACATCGAGCCGCTACTTAAACTGCCCGGCGTCGAATTCATCGGCGAAATCAGTCAAAGAGAAAAAAGTGAGTTCCTCGGACAGGCTCTGGCCCTAATGTTCATGATCGATTGGCCCGAGCCTTTTGGACTCGCCATGATCGAAGCGATGGCCTGCGGCACGCCGGTCTTAGGGTTCCGCCGTGGCTCGGTTGAGGAGATCGTCGATCAGGGGGTGACGGGTGAAATCGCCGAGAGCGTCGAGCATGCGATCCTCACGTTGCCGCGAGTTCTCGCCCTCAATCGCCGCAGGGTGCGCCGGCGCTTCGAGGAGCGGTTTACAAGCACTCGCATGGCAAAGGACTATCTGCACGTGTATAAGCTGCTTGGTGTGCGGCCAAGCGCCAGACCAGTTTCCGGGCGCGGTGCGCCATGCGAAACCCGGGTGGGGCGCCCGATCGAAATCAACAAGCCGACCAATTGATCGCAGTCGCGAATGAAAGCAGCGGCACCTGCTACCGTCGCCGAAGAACGGTTTTATATTGCGGCGACCGCGTCGCCCTCGAGGCCCCGTCGCACGCTCAAACACGGCGACACCTTTGCGGTCGTCGACAGCCATGGTGACATCGGGGCGCTAGGCGCGGCACAGGACGGCACCTTCCACGCCGATACCCGCTATCTGTCACGCTTGGAGCTGCTGCTCAACGGTATGCCGCCTTTGCTGCTCGGATCCAATCTTCGCGACGACAATTCTCTGCTGACAGTCGACCTGACCAATCCGGACATTTTCTTCCAAGGAGAACTTGCGCTGCCGAAAGACACCATCCACGTGGTGCGGACGATATTTCTCTGGCGCGGCTGCGTCTATCACCGGTTGGGCTTCCACAATCACGGCGACGCGCGCGTCAAGTTCAGCATCTCGCTTGCCTTTGATAATGATTTTTCCGATCTGTTCGAGGTGCGGGGCCTGCACCGCGACCGGCATGGCAATTCGGAAACCCGGTGCGATCCTGAAACAGGTTGCGTTGAGATCTCATATGAGGGCCTGGACGGCCGGACTCGCTGCAGCACCTTCACGTTCGATCCACCGCCGGCAAACCTACAGAAAAATATCGCAAGCTACAGATTCGATCTGCGCCCCGGGGATCGATGCTCAGTCTGCCTGACCCTTGAATGTGATCGCACGGGGAAAAACCCGCCAAGAAATATTCTGCGAAGTCTGATCGCCGCCGAGCACGAATTGAAGGCCGCAACGCGCCGGGCGGCGACCGTCGTCACCTCGAACGAAATTTTGAACCGGGTGTTCTGCCGGTCCATGGCCGATCTTTACATGCTGATCACGCGGACGGATCACGGGCCCTACCCCTACGGGGGAATTCCCTGGTATTCGACGACGTTCGGTCGAGACGGCATCATCACAGCCATCCAGATGCTCTGGTGCGATCCCGGGATTGCCAAAGGCGTGCTGACACGTCTTGCGGCCTTCCAGGCGACCCGGACCGACCCGTTCCGCGACGCTCAACCTGGAAAGATCCTGCACGAGATGAGATCGGGTGAGATGGCCGCACTCGGTGAGATTCCGTTTGGTCTCTATTACGGGAGCGTCGATTCCACACCGCTATTTGCGTACCTGCTGGCGCTTTACGTCGACCGCACCGGCGATATGGCAACTCTGCGACAGCTCTGGCCAAATCTGAAGGCCGCGATTGCGTGGATCGATACCTACGGTGATCCCGACCGAGATGGTTTCGTTGAGTATTATCGGGCGACGGAACGCGGACTTTCCAACCAGGGGTGGAAAGATTCGCATGATGCTGTGTTTCATGCCGACGGACGTCTTGCCGAAGGACCGATTGCTTTGGCGGAGGTGCAAGGTTACGTCTATGCCGCGAAGCTCGGCATCGCCCGCTGCGTGCGACGGCTTGGCGAGGAGACATGGGCGCGCGCGCTGGAGGCCGACGCGGCACGCCTGCGCGAACGGTTCGACGACGCATTCTGGTGCGACAGCATCGGTTCTTACGCGCTTGCGCTCGACGGCAACAAAGAGCCTTGTGTCGTGCGCGCGTCCAACGCCGGGCAGGTGCTGTTTTCCGGCATCGCCACGCCCGAACGTGCCGCGATGATCGCCGATGGGCTGATGCAGCCGCGTTTCTTCTCCGGCTGGGGCATTCGCACCGTCGCCAGTGACGAGCCACGCTACAACCCGATGTCCTATCACAATGGCTCGATATGGCCTCATGACAATTCCCTTATCGCTCTCGGGCTGCGCAGGTATCGGCTAATGGACGCAGTCGATCGCATCTTTACCGGAATGATGCAGTCTGCCGGCTACATGGAATTCCAGCGCCTGCCTGAGCTGTTTTGCGGCTTCACGCGCCGGCCCAGCCGCGGCCCGACGCTCTATCCCGTTGCCTGCTCGCCGCAGGCGTGGGCGTCGGCTACCCCGTTTGCCTTGCTTCAGGCGGCCCTGGGACTCGAATTCGACGACAAGGAAATCAGGCTTCGCAATCCACACTTGCCACCATTCATCAACGATCTGACCATCAAGGGACTGCGCTTCGCAGACGCAACCGTGGACTTGGCGTTGCACGGTAAGGGCGACGACATTTCGATGCGCATTGTACGCAATGATTGCGGGGTCCGTGTATCGGCGATTTACTCCTAGGTGCGCCCCGATCGCGCATCCCCGCTCGTCTCGGGCATGAAAGCCAGAACAAAGAGCAGCCCGGCGATGCTGACGCAGGCGAGCGCGATGAAAGCAATCGGGGTTCCGGACAGATCGGTAAGATATCCGGCAAATGTCGTGCTCACCGAAGCGCCGATGCCGACGGCGGTGCCCACCAGGCCTTGGGAAAAATTGAAGCGGCCGCTGCCTTGCGTTACATCGGCAATGACAAGCGGAACGAGGACGCCAAGACAAGCCGCCGATATGCCGTCGAGCAGTTGCGCCATAATGAGCACGTAAACATTTCCGGTCGCTGCGAATATCGTGGCGCGGATCGCCAGCGCGACGAAACAGACTACTAGGAGAGGACGGCGCCCCCAGTCCTCCGCCTTGGCTCCGACCCAAGGCGCGATAACCACGACTACGAATTGAGGCAAAAGAATAGATATCGATAATACCAAAGCAGCGGTTTGCGGATCGCGTATTGCAAGTGCGCCTCCGAGGATCGGCAGCATCGCTGTATTAGCGAGTTGGAAAAAGGCAATGGCTACAGCGAAAGCAAGCAAGAGCCGATTGCGCAAAAGTCCGAACACTGCGCCCAAGCGGTTTCCTGGCACCTTCGATATTGTGCCGCGAGCCAGGTCGGGATTGATTTCAGACGGGCTGATAAACGCGAGCGCGAGCAATGTCGGAACGCCGAGGGCGGTCGTAAACAAGAAGATCGCCTGATTTGAGTAATAATAGGCAAGGCCTCCCGCAATGCCGGCGGCAATCGCGTTTCCGAAAGACAGAAAACGGGCGTTACGGCCGAGCCGCCGGCTGAAGGACCCGTAACCGACCAGACCGAGGCTGATGGCTACCAGCGTCGGGCCCAACAGGCAGCTGGCGAGCGCGTGCAGTATCTTGGCGACAATGACAGGACTGAACGCCGGCCATTCTGCAAGCAGAAGCGCGCTGGCGCTGATCGACACCACCGCAATGGCGGCGAGAACACGTTTGGCGCGGATACAATCCACCAGCGCGCCGGCGGGGATCTGCAAGGCGAGCCCTGTAATCGTCCCGATTGTCAGTACGAGACCGATGTCGAGTTGCGCCCAACCCACGGATGTCAGATAGGTTGCGACGAAGGGCCCCCAGCCGGTCTGGATATCGGCGACGAAAAACGCAAACCAATCTAGGCCGCGAAGACTACGCCGCGATGCCATGGGACTTGTTCAAGAGTTCACACTTTCTGACCGGAGCCTACAAGAGCCCGTAATGCAACACGCTGTGCAAATCCAAAAGCTAGCTAGCCACTTGCGTTTACGCTTTGGGCAATTAGCAGACGTTTGTCGCTCATGTGTGGTGGGATAACGGCCGTGCCGGCGGCCTGGTTTCAGCGCCGGGAGGGAACTGTCTGCAAGCCTGCGTTGTTAGCAAGCCCTGCAAATGCAGGTGGTGTTCCTCATCAGGCGCGGCACGCTTCCAGTTTTCCGAGGCAACGACGATAGACGGACCTTAATTCGCCATCGGCGATCAAGATCCGGCGCGGTCCTAGATAGCACGCTCAGGCAACGGTTTTGTCTATGCAGGCGCAAGCCATTCAAATGCTGCTCTATGTAAGCATCAGAGCTTGCGCGTCGAGCACAGCGCACAGCGGTAGAGCCATGTCGCCTGCGCGGGTGAAAAGCGCAGAGTGTGAACGGAATCCCCTCCCGGCCGTTTTCAACGACAGGAAGGATCCTGAATGTCTCGCCCGACAAATGCCTGGCGGAAGGTCATGGCCCAGCCCGGGCACTTTACCTTGCGGGTCCTGAAGGCCTTCCAGAAGAACCAGGGCCTGCTGCTCTCGGGCGCGCTCGCCTATTACATACTGCTGTCCGTCATTCCTCTTTTTACGTTCCTGCTCCTCATGCTCTCGCAGGTGGTCGACGAAGCGGCGCTGTTGGCTACCTTGCGCCGTTACATTGGCCTCGTCATTCCCGGTGATTCAGCGGCCGTCCTCGAGCAAGTACGAAGCATCCTCGAGCATCGGGAAGTCGCGAGCTGGGTCGTGCTATGCGCGATGCTGTTCTTCAGCTCGCTTGCGTTCAGCGTGCTCGAGAGCGCTTTGTCCATTATTTTTATTCATCGGGTGCGCCACAAACCAAGGCCGCTGATCGTCTCCTTGATTCTTCCTTACGTCTATATCCTACTGCTCGGCGTGGGCTTCCTGGTGATGACCGCCATTGCCAGCCTGCTGCAATCGATGAGCGATGATCAGCTGGTACTGCTGGGGCGTGGCTGGTCGCTGGACAGGCTATCAGTCGTCCTACTGTATCTGATCGGCGTGGCAGGCCTGATCCTCGTCCTCACCTCGATTTATCTGGTCATGCCGCCGAGAGGACGCATACGCCCACGCCATGCTCTCATTGGCGGGATCGCAGTCGGATTGCTGTGGGAGGCGACCCGGCATATCCTG
>Ga0081455_10007886_pt1 | contig 11143 bp, 14 predicted proteins | sample TabmetS3T2R1_FD_70207 | JGI IMG/M metagenome (GOLD analysis project Ga0081455, IMG submission 70207) | Tabebuia heterophylla rhizosphere microbial communities from the University of Puerto Rico - S3T2R1 | ecosystem: Host-associated > Plants > Roots > Rhizosphere ... | reverse complement strand
CACGGGTCTATCTCTATGACCCGGCGAGACGGAGGAACGTGACCGATGAACGAGCGCGATTTCCTGGCCCAGCGATTCGAAGCGCAGCGCACCCGCCTGCGGGCGGTGGCGTACCGGATGCTCGGCTCCCTGAGCGAGGCCGACGACGCGGTGCAGGAGGCCTGGTTGCGGCTCAGCCGCAGCGACGCCGACGCGATCGAGAACCTCGACGGCTGGCTGACGACGGTCGTCGCGCGCGTGTCGCTGAACATGCTGCGCGCTCGCAAGACGCGCCGGGAGGAACCGCTCGAGGGACAGCTGCCGGAGCCGATCCTCGACCGGGCGGACGGGATCAACCCCGAGCACGAGGCGCTCCTGGCGGACTCGGTCGGCCTGGCGCTGCTCGTCGTGCTGGAGACGCTCTCGCCGGCCGAGCGGCTCTCGTTCGTGCTGCACGACATGTTCGCCGTCCCGTTCGACGAGATCGCGCCGATCGTCAACCGCTCGCCGGAGGCGACCCGCCAGCTCGCGAGCCGCGCGCGCCGGCGCGTCCAGGGCGAGCAGAAGGTCCCCGACGCCGACCTCGACGAGCAGTGGCGAGTCGTCGACGCGTTCCTGGCCGCGTCGCGCGAAGGCAACTTCGAGGCGCTGCTCCAGCTGCTCGACCCGGACGTCGTGGTTCGGGCGGACTTCGGCCCGACGGGCGAAACGCGAGTGGTCCGTGGCCCACGGGCAGTCATCGGCCAGGCGCTCTTCTACTCGCGCATGGGGCTGGACATGCGTCGCGCCCTCGTCAACGGCGCGGCCGGCGCGGTCTCGTTCCGGGACGGCGAGATCTTCTCGGTCGGAGCGGTCACCGTCCGCGGCGGGAAGATCGTGGAGATGGACTTTCTCGGCGACCCGGAGCGCCTCCGCGAGCTCGACCTGACCATCCTCGACTAGCCTCCCGGGAACGACGAAGGGAGGCCAGGTGACGGGGAAGAGCGCATTCACCGAAGAGGAGTGGCAGGCGGTCCTGGAGGCGCCGTCGATCGCGGGCATGCTCGTCCTCACCGCCGAGGGCGGCGGGAGCTTCCGCGAGAGCTTCGCCCTGGCCAAGGCGTACGCCGAGGCGCGGCAGCAGCACGGCGAAGGCGAGCTGCTCGACGAGATCGTCTCGGCGAAGCCGCAGTTCGACCGGCACCGCTACGGCACGACGGAGGCCCTCGAGAGCCAGGGCCCGCAGCGCTTGCAAGAGGCGGTGGCCGCGCTCGAGAGCAAGGCGACGCCGGAGGAGCTCGAGGCCTACCGCGGCTTCGTCGTCAGCGCCGCGCGCCGCGTCGCGGAGGCGCACAAGGAGCACGGCGAGCGGATCGGCCCGGCCGAGCAGGCCGCGCTGGACCGGATCGGCGAGAGCCTGGGAGCAGGCGCCCAGGGCAGCTCCTCCTGAGGGTCCTCGCCACCCGCCGCTACCCCGGGCCGGCCTTCGACGAGCTCGACGTCGAGGTCGTGCCGCTCGCCGAGCTGCACGAGCCGCGCGAGGACGTCCAGGGGCTGATCCTCGCGAACGAGCCGGCCCCGCTCGACCTCCTGCCCTCGCTGCTCATCGTCGCGAACTTCGGCGTCGGCTACGACAGGGTCGACGTCCCAGCGTGCGCGGCGCGCGGGGTAGTGGTCACAAACACGCCCGGCGTGCTCGACGAGGCGACCGCCGACCTCGCGTTCGCGCTGATCCTCGCCGTGCGGCGGCAGGTGGTGCAGGGCGACCGGTTCGTCCGCACGGGCGGCTGGAGCGGATCGTGGTCGGAGGGCGGGCTCGCGGAGGAGCTGACCGGCTCGACGCTCGGCATCCTCGGGCTCGGCCGGATCGGCAGCGCGGTCGCGCGCCGCGCGCGTGGGTTCGAGCTGCGCGTGCTCTACTCGCGGCGGCTCCGGGCCGAGAGCGACCTCGGCGAGCACCGCGACGTCGACGCGCTATTCGAGGAGTCCGACATCGTCTCGATCCACGTGCCACTGTCTTCGGAGACCGAGGGGCTGGTGGACGCACGTCGCCTTGCGCTGCTGCGGGACGGCGCGTGCTTCGTGAACACGGCGCGCGGAGAGATCGTGGACGAGCGAGCCCTCGTGGCGGAGCTGGTCTCCGGCCGCATCAACGCAGGGCTGGACGTCTTCGCGCACGAGCCCGAGGTGCCGCCCGAGCTGCTCGAACTGCCGAACGTCGTGCTGACGCCGCACATCGGCAGCGCCACGCGACAGACGCGCGAGGCGATGACCCGCCTCGTGGTCGACAACATGCTGGCCGTCGAGCGCGGCGAGTTGCCGCTCACACCCGTCGTCGCGCCGTGACGTCCGTGCGATAGCGCGCGGCCCAGTCGTCGCCTGCACTGCGACGGGCGACCGTCAGCGGACGGATCTCGACGTTCGTGGGTAGGGAGAGGAACTTCAGCACCCGTCTCGTCTCGCCCTCCGGGTCCGCGACGACGTCCTCGTACGCAAGCTCGAGCGGTTCGACGCCTTCCTGCTCGAACCACCGCTCCCACCCGCGCTCAAGCTCCTCGAGCTCCCGGAAGAGCGCGTCGACGACGTCGAACCGGTACTCCGCGTCGTCGTCCTGTGGCTGCGGGTCCCACTGGTGCCAGTGCCCGGTCTGTACCGCCCTAGCGAACGACACCGCCTGCGCCACCCGATCGAGGCGCCGGATCCAGACGAACCTCGGCTCGGGAAACGGCGCGAGGTCGGGCAGTGCTCCGTACATCACCTTCGCCCCGAAAACACCGTTCGGCGTCGTGCCCGCGGTGAGCACGAGCTCCACGTACTCGGCGGCCCGCACCCCCCAACCGCGCTCGAGGCTCGCACGCGTGTCGCGCCAGAACCACTCGTGCGGCCGGCCCGCGACGCCGGTACTCGCGAGCAGGCCGCATAGGAACCAGCTTCCGCAGCGCGGCGTGGCGCAGACGAAATACGACCTCTGCGGGAGAACGGTGTCCGCCGGCCGCGGCGGCTTGAGCACCCACCGGGCATAGTTCTCGACGTCCACCACTCGATCGTAGGCGGGCGGGAGTGCAAGATCCGGTGATGCAGATGCGGATCGCGAGGCCGACGCGCGATCTCGAGCGAGCGGCTGCCTTCTACCGCCTGCTCGAGCTTCCCGTGATCGCCTCGTTCGAGGATCACGACGGCTACAGCGGCATCGTCTTCGGTCTGCCGGACTCGTCGAGGCACCTCGAGCTCGTGCAGCACGAAGGCGAGGTACCCTCGCCGACGTCCGAGGATCAACTCGTGCTCTTCCTGGGCTCCGCCGAATGCCTTCGGCGCCTCTCGGACCCGATCCGCGCCGCCGGGTTCGATCCGCGACCGGCCTCGAACCCGTACTGGGAGCGAAACGGCGCGACGTGCTTCGTCGACCCCGACGGCTACTGGTTGATTCTCTCGCCGGGGGCCTGGTAAGGGTCGAGCCCGTGAGCGCGGACGACACCGACACCCGAAGCCAGCGGGAGCGAATGCTCGCCGGCGACCTGTACATCGCGGACGACCCGGAGCTCGCCCGCGACGCGCTGCGGGCCGCCGAGCTGACGAAGGCCTTCAACGACTCGTCGCCGTCCGACTCGACCGAACGACGCCGGATCCTCGTCGAGCTGCTCGGCTCGCTCGGCGAGGGGGCTGAGATCCGGCCGCCGTTCTACTGCGACTACGGCTTCCACATGCACGTCGGTGCCGGGTCGTTCGTGAACTTCGGGCTGGTCGCGTTGGACGTCGCGCCGATCCACATCGGGGACGACGTCCAGATCGGGCCCTACGTGCAGCTGCTCACTCCCACCCACCCGCTCGAGCCCGAGCCGCGCCGCGCGAAGTGGGAGGCGGCCGAGCCGATCGAGATCGGGGACAACGCCTGGCTCGGCGGCGGCGTGATCGTCTGCCCTGGCGTGACGATCGGCGCGGACACCGTCGTCGGCGCCGGCGCGGTCGTCACCACAGACCTCCCGCCCGGCGTGCTCGCCGTGGGCACGCCCGCCCGCGTGGTACGCCCGCTCGAGTAGCGTCTCGGCCGTGGGCTACGCGTTCGGCTCGATCGACGAGATGGGCGACGGCGTCTTCCGCAAAGTGCGCCGCGAGCTCGGAGTCACGGCCTTCGGCGTCAACGTGATCGTGCTCGACCCCGGAGTCGTCGCCCGGCCGCACTACCACGAGGAGCAGGACGAGCTCTACTTCGTCCACGCCGGCCGCGCCCGCGTCGCGCTGCCGGGCGAGGCGCGCGAGCTCGGGGCCGGTGAGCTCTGCCACGTCGAGTCGACCACCCCGCGGCAGATCACATCCGTCGGCGACGAGCCGCTCGTGATGCTGGTCGTGGGGGCGAAGGACGGCTACGTCGGCCGCGACGGCCGGCCGGCCGATCCCGCAAAGCTCGGCTAGAACCTGACGGCGGCGCGGCGCAGCTCGCCGAGGCGGCGGCCGTAGAACGCGAGGCCGATCATCGCCGCGAGCGCGGTCGCGAGGCTGCCGGCGGCCGGGGTGAAGACCGAGGCCGCGGCGGCCGAGGTGCCCCCGTGCCCGGCCATCGCCAGCGCGCCGAGGGCAGCGCCCTGGTAGAGGCCGACGTTCCCCGGCAGGAACGGCATCGTGTTCGCGAGCCCGGTCACGACCATGTACAGCAGCGCCGAACCGACGCCGACGTGGACGCCGACCGCATGCAGTAGGAAGAGGATCCCGAACCAGCGCGCGACCCAGGTGAGCACGAGGATCACGCCGGCGCGCAGCATCACCGGGGCAGGTGCCGCGGCGCCGGCCAGGAACGAGCTGACGCTCTCCGGCAGCCGGTGTCCGAAGCGCCCGTGGACGAGCGAGGCGATGACGAGCCCGCCGGCTGCGAGCGGGAGACCGACGAGCATCGTGATCTTCGCCCAGCCCGGAACCGGCAGGAAGAACGCCGACGCCGCGCCGACGAGCACGAACGCGACCATCTCCAGCAGGTGCGCGCAGAGCAGGCTTCCTCCCGCGCGTGAGAAGCCGGGCCAGCGCGGGCCCGCGGCGACCTTCAGAACGGCCACCTTCGAGGCCTCGCCCATCCGGCCGGGCAAGACGGTGTCGAGGAACGAGCCGACGGAACTGGCCGCGTACATCGCGCGGAAGCCGACCGGCGAGCGCACGGTCGCCGTCCAGGCGAGCGCTCGCAGCGGCTGCACTGCGGCGGCGATGATCAGCCCCGCGAGCAGGTAGCGCCAGTCAGGGGTCGCAGCGGCCGAGAACACGCGCGTGCCCTCGCGCACGGCGAGCAGCGCGATCCCGCCGACCGTGACCAGTCCAACGACGACAACCAGCAGCTTGCGGCGCCCCATCACCTCCACCGCATCGGCAATTCGGTGCCGGGAGGCCAACCCCTGGAAGGGTGAGACGCACACAGAGAAGAGTTGTGTCGGTCGCATCGAGTTCGCGGTCACGCGACGTGCCCGCATCGGGCGACCGGCGGGCACCGTAGCAACGACACATGAGAATTGCGTGAGATGTCCTCGCCGCTGAACGAGCTGCGCGACCGCCGCGCCTACGAGTGCCGGCTGACTCCCGACCGCGCGCTCGCGTCGCTCGACGAGGCCGAGGCGTTCCTTCTCGACCGCGGGCTGCTCACGCGCACCGCCGACTCGGCTCTGCCGAGCCTCTTCGCGGCCTGCCACGAGGAGCCGTACGCGCGCGACAAGCCCGGCTTCGGGCAGTGGCCGCGGACGAAGTTCCCCTGGTTCGGCGAGCTCGGCGCCCGCGGCTACGCCATCCTCGCGGTGCACGCCGGCAAGAGCCTGCTCGTGACCGAGCAGACGGCGCGGCTGCTCGACCCGCTCTGCCGCGACGAGCTGGGTAAGCGCCGCGACGACCCGTTGCTGCGCCACCTCGCCGAGGCCGGGCCGTCCGAGCTCGAGGACCTGCAGCTCGAGCTCGGCCTTGCGCCGAAGGAGCTACGCCGGCTGCGCACGCCGCTGGAGCGCTGCGGCGCGGTCGTCTCGCGCAGCATCGTCTACGAGGACCCGCACCGGCACACGAGCCTGCTCGCCCGCTGGGACCAGGTCTTCCCGGAGCGCGCCGAGGGCGGCGGCCTCGAGGAGCTGGTCGTCGCGGCAGTCCGGGCCGCCGTGCTGGCGCCCGAGCCCGAGGTCGCGCGCTGGTTCTCGTGGCCGGTTCCCCAGGAGCTGCTCGACGAGCTCGTCGAGACGGGCGGCCTGCGGCGTCCGGAGCCGGGCTGGCTGGCCGCCAGCCATTAGGATCGAAACCCGAAAATGGCTCAGATCGAGCTCGAGCCTGTCGAGAAGATCCGTTTGACGATCCTGATGGACAACGTCACGGACGTCTTGCTTGCGGATCAGGGCGCGGTGACTCGGTACAACGCGCCGAAGTCGCTGGCTCCATCCGCCCCTCGCGTCCCAGCGCGGTTTGCCGAGGCAGGAGTCCCCGACGGACTGGTCGCAGAGCACGGCTTTTCCGCGCTCGTGCGGTTCGAAAAGGACGGGCGCGAGCGGACGCTGCTGTTCGACACCGGGGTTTCGCCCACCGGCATGGTCGAGAACATGCGCCGGCTCGGGCTCTCGCTGCAGGACGTGGAGGTGATCGTGCTCAGCCACGGCCACTGGGACCACGTCACGGGGATGGAGGGCGTGGCGCGCACGCTCGGGCGTGCCGCTTTGCCGGTGATGATCCATCCGGAGTTCTGGAGCCGGCGCAGGATCCGCTTTCCCGGGCTCGACCCGGCCGAGCTCCCGTCTACGAGTCGCTCGGCCCTCGAGGGAGCCGGCTTCGAGATCGTCGAGGAGCGTCACCCATCGTTCCTGCTCCACGGCTCGGTGCTCATCACCGGCGAGGTCGACCGGACGACGGAGTTCGAGACCGGCTTCCAGGGACACGACGCCTTCCGTGACGGCGAGTGGCAACCCGACCCGCTGATCCTCGACGACCAGGCGCTGGTGGTGCGGCTACCCGAGCGAGGCCTCGTCGTCCTCAGCGGCTGTGGCCACGCCGGGATCGTGAACACCGTCCGCTACGCCCAGAAGCTGACCGGGGAACGAAAGATCGCCGCGATCATCGGCGGCTTCCACCTGACCGGACCGATGTTCGAGCCGATCATCGCCCCGACCATCGCTGCCTTCGACGAGCTCTCTGCCGGGTTGCTCGTCCCGGCCCACTGCACGGGCTGGAAGGCCGTTCACCAGCTCGCCGCGCGCTTTCCGGACGCGTTCGTCCAGTGCGCTGTCGGAACCACGATTGAGCTCTGACCCGATCCGCGCCTTTCGCGACGAGGACATCCCGGCTGTCGCGCGGATCTGGCGCGAGCTACGCCCCGACGCGATGCACAGCGAAAGCGGGTTGCGCCACCTGGTCGGCTCGTTCCCCGAGCGGGCTCAGGCAGCCTTCTGGGTCGCGGAGGACGACGGCGTGGTCGCCTGGTGCTTCGCGCACCGCCGCTGGCACCGCGCGACCGACAACGGCTACGTCTGGCTCGGCGTGCTCCCGGCCGCTCGCGGGAAAGGCGTGGGGACCGCGCTCGGGCAGCTGGCGGAGGAGCACCTCGACGCGATTGGCGTCGCCCGGATCAACGCCGACGTCGTCGGCGACGAGGCCGGCGCCCGCTTCCTCGAGGGGCGCGGGTTCGCGCCGGTCCGGACGGTCGTGATCTCCGCCGTCGACCCGCATCTCGTCGACGGCGACGACCTGGCCGAGCGCCGTCGTGCGGGCAAACAGACCGGCTACCGGCTGGTGCCGTACGCAGAGGTCGACGTCCACGCGCTCTTCGCGCTGGAGCTCTCGCTGAGCGCGGACGAGCCGGGCGAGGACGAACCGCGGCAGCTCACGTTCGAGGAGTGGCGGCAGGATTTCTTCGAGGGGGCGGACATGACCCGGGAGGGCAGCTTCGCCGTCGTCTCGGGCCGGGAGCCCGTCGCCTACGCCGCCCTGTCGGTCGATCCGAGCACGCGTCGAGGCCGCAACGAGGGGACGGCGACCGCCGCGGCGCACCGAGGCCGCGGGCTCGCGACCCTCGCAAAGCTCGCCCAGCTCCGGTGGGCGGCGGCGAACGGGATCGACCGGGTTGTCACCGACAACGACGAGCGGAACGCGCCGATGCTCGCGATCAACCGCCGCCTGGGCTACAAGCCCTTCACCGAGCGCCGCGGGTACCTGAAGGAGCGCTGAGCGGAAACGGCTTGCGCGCCAGCGCGGGCAGGACCTGCGCCGTCACCCAGACCGGCGTCGTCACGTAGCGCTTCGAGTAGCGGAAGCTGCCGTCGGGCCGCAGCAGGCGCCGCAGGTAGGCAATCGCGCCGCGCGGAACCGGCTTCCGGGCGGCGACGAAGGCTTGAACCGCCCAGGAGGTCGACTGCGCGTCCGAGCCGCGGCCGGGCGTGAGCTCGAAGCCGCCGTCGCGGTTCCGCAGCCGCGTCAGGTACGCGAGCCCGCGGCGGATCGGCGCTCCTTTCACCCCAGCCGCGCGCAGCGCCTGGATCGCCGCCGCGGTGTCGTTCGAGTCCGGCTGGCCGCCCGCGTACCAGCCCCAGCCGCCGTTTCGGGCCTGGCGGCGCAGCACGAAGCGGACGGCGGCGCGCGGCGCGCGCTCACGCGCCTGCCGCAGCGCGAGGATCCCCCAGATCGTCGAGTTCACCGTCGGGCCGATCCGGCCGTTCGGGCGCTGAGCCGCGCGGATCCGGGCCAGGAGCCGCACCGGCTTGCGACCGAGCGCTGCCTCGGCCGTCGCGACGAGCTCGACGTCGGTCAGCTCCGGCAGCCCGCTCTCGTGCGAGGCGAGGTAGTCGAGCGCGTCGCCGGTCGAGGCCCCGGACGCGCGGAGCCCGAGCGCCGCCCAGGCGGTCAGCAGCGGTCCTGCCGACCCGCCGGGCTCTACGAACGCGCCGGTCGGCGCCTGGTGTGCCTGCAGGAACCCGACCGGCGTCGCCGTGGCAAGGGCGGTCGCGAGCAGCAGCCTCAGGCCCACACGACCACCGCCTTCAGACGTCTCGCGTAACGCTCCAGCAGCCGTCGTAACTCGGGCCCCACCGCCAGCGCGAGCACGAAGTTCCCGGTCGCGTGCGCGAAGTCAAAAGAGACGCCTCGCACCCACAGCGCCGCGAACGCCTGCCAGGTGTGCGGGTAGAAGCTGAGCCACTCCCAGAAGTCCATGACCGCGTCGAACGCGAAGCCGAGCGCGAAGCAGGTCACCGCGAGCGGCACGCGCCGGCGCAGGAGCGGCGCCGCGAGGCCGCCGAGCAGGCCGCACCCGCCCCACGCGAGCATCTGCCACGGGGTGTACGCGCCCTGGCCGAGGTAGAAGTTCGAGACGAGCGCTGCCAAGGCGCCGACGGCCATGCCTGCGCGCGGGCCGAGCGCGACGCCGGCGACAACCGTCATCACCGTGACCGGCTGGACGTTGGGGATCGCGGCGAACAGGACGCGACCGGCCGCGGCGGCCGCGCCGAGGGTCGCCACCAGGACGAGCTCTTTGCTCGATCCCGGGCCGCTCTCCAGCCAGGCGCCGCCCGCGACGATGAGCGAGCCGGCGACCAGCAGCAGCGCCAGCGCGGCGTGGTCCGGCGAGACCGCCGTCCAGGCCGCGGCGCCCAGCGCGGCGGCCAGCGCGCCGATCCCCGCAAGCCTAGGCAACGGCCTGCTCCCGCTCCGGAACCGTCGAGACGTAGCGGTCGGCGACCTCGGAGGCGAAGACGAGGTCGTTGGTCACGACGAGCGTCGCTCGTCCCGGCGACCGGGCGCGTAGGAGCGCAGCGAGCTCGTCCTTGCGCGGCGGGTCGACGCCGCGCGTCGGCTCGTCGAGCACGAGCAGCTCCGGCTCGGCGACCAGCACGGCGGCGAGGGCGAGCCGTTCCCGCTCGCCGCTCGAGAGGTCGCGCGGATGTCGTTCCTCGAATCCGGCCAGGCCGACCGAGGCGAGGGCCCGGCGGGCACGCGGAAGGTCGCCGTCGACGGCCAGCGCAACCTCCTCGTCGGCGCGCTCGCGCACGAGGTAGCGGCCGGGATCCTGCGAGAGGTAGCAGGCTCGACCAGACCGTTTGACGCTCCCCGTAGCCGGCTCGAGGAGGCCCGCCGCGAGCTTCGCCAGGGTCGTCTTCCCGGACCCGTTCGGGCCGACGAGGGCGACGATCTCGCCGCGCCCGACGCGGAGGCTCGCGTCCTGGACGACCGGCACTGAGCCGTAGGCGAACGACACGCGCTCCAGCGTGCAGACGGGCACGCCGCTCGGCTCCGCCCGCGGCAGCTCGGTCTCGCGCGGCCGCCAGGCGTCGGGCAGCTCGAAGCCGAGCCGCCCGTCCTCGAGGAAGAGCACGCGGTCGCAGGCGTCGAGAACCCGCTCGGGACGCTGTTCGGAGAGCACGACCGCCGCGCCGCTCTCACGCGCCAGCTCGATCGCGGCCGCGGCGCCTTCGGGATCGAGCTGTGACGTCGGCTCGTCGAGCAGCAGCAGCCGCGGCCGCAGCGCCAGGACCGACGCCAGGCAGACGCGCTGGAGCTCGCCGCCGGAAAGCTCGGCAACCGGCCGCTCGGCGAGGTGCGCGGCGCCGACCGCGGCCAGCGCCTCGAGCGCCCGCGGGCCGATCTCCACCGGAGCGGTGCCGAGGTTCTCGAGCCCGAACGCAACCTCGTTCGCCACGCGCGTGAAGACCACCTGGTCCTCGGGATCCTGGAAGAGGGTCCCCACCGTTCCGGCCAGATCGGCCGGGCGGCTGCGGCACGTGTCGAGCCCGCCGACCTGCACCCGCCCGGAGAAGCGCCCGCCGTGGAAATGCGGCACGAGCCCGGCGAGCGCGCGCAGCAGCGTCGACTTCCCGCCGCCCGACGGGCCGAGGAGCGCCACGACCTCGCCCGCGTGGACCTCGAGCGACACGTCGCGCAGCGCCTGGTGCGCCTCCGGGTAGGCATACGACAGGTGGTCGACGCGCGCTAGAGCCATAGCGCTCCTATGGCCACGATCACCACGGAGCCGGCGAGCGCGGCCCGTTCGGCGACACCCCACGACGCCTGCAGCGCACGCGTCGCGCCGGGGCGGCCGTAACCGCGAGCCTCCATCGCCTCGGCGAGGTTCAGCGACCGCTCGAGCGAGCCGGCCAGCAGCGGCACGAGCATGCGTCCACGGCCTCGGACTCCCGTGACCTCCACCCCACGCCCGCGCAGCGCCTCGACCAGCCCGGTCGCGTCGCGCTCGAGC
>Ga0081455_10007885_pt1 | contig 11146 bp, 13 predicted proteins | sample TabmetS3T2R1_FD_70207 | JGI IMG/M metagenome (GOLD analysis project Ga0081455, IMG submission 70207) | Tabebuia heterophylla rhizosphere microbial communities from the University of Puerto Rico - S3T2R1 | ecosystem: Host-associated > Plants > Roots > Rhizosphere ... | reverse complement strand
CCTTTCATCATCATGAGAGGGACGTCATCATGACACCGAACCTGTTGTTGTACCAGCTCCTCCTGGCCGCTCTCGTCTTGATCTACCTCCTCATCCATGTCGGGTGGCCCGACAATCTCAGCGCCACCGCCAAGACATCCCTTAAGCCGGACAAGCCTCGACGCAAGCGCTCCAAAGACCCCACCCCCTTCCCCGGGCTGCTCCACAAACCACTCTGCGAAGCGTGTGAGACAAGCGCCCATGCACTACCCAAAGCGCTAGGCGCACCCCCTCCTGTGCTCATCTGCACCCAAGGCCGCCGGCGCACTGTTGACACTGCTCAGCATTTCTGTCCGGAGCACGATTGCGCCGATCACGGCTGGCTCGCCGTGGGGTCGTGTACCCGGAGCTTGCGGATAATTCTAACGGCTCCCTCTCGAGCCGTCTGATACATGCGGCGGATGAGTTTGCGTCTTTTTTGTGGTATCCTTTCATAGAGTTTCTCATGAGAGGAGACGCGCAGAGATGCAGCGCATCAGAGTGACAGCAACGGAACAGGCGCACCTGGAACAGCTCTTCAAAACGACCAATGACCGACGCCTCCGCGACCGGTGCCAGGCGATCGTCATGGCCCATCGCGGGCGGAAGCGCAAGACCATCGCCCAAGATCTGGGGGTACATCGTACGACGGTGCGCCTGTGGCTCAAGCAGTATGCCGAACAGGGTGTGGAGGGCCTGCAGATCCACTGGGGACCGCGACAACAAGGTCGGATTCCCGAGACGTTGGCACCGACCATCCAGGAGTGGGTGAAAGCCGGCCCCCAAGGGTGTGGGCTCGATCGGGCGAACTGGACCTATGAGGAGTTGGCGACGTATCTGTATCAGGCGACGGGGATCGCAGTCAAACGGACGACCATGCGGGTGTTCTGTCAGCGCCATGATATCCGGCCCTATCGCCCGACGTACCGCTATCTGCGCGGCAACCCGGAGAAGCAGCAGGCCGCCCGGGAAGACCTTACAGCGTTAAAAAAAAAGCCCACGAGGGACAGTGCGTGTTGTTAAGCCAAGATGAAGCGCGTTTTCCCCTGGTCCCGACGCTCCACGTCACCCTTGGCGTGAAGGGGTGTCGTCCTATGGTGGGAACCTGGGATAACAAGGATCAGGTCTATAGTTTTGCAGCGCTGAATCTGGTGACGGGGCAGTTGACGACGCGGTTACTTGAGCAGCCAGCACGCAGCACAGCCAAGACCGGCTCCAGCAAACAGCAGCGGCTCCAAACGACCTTTGTCGCCCATCTTCAGGACATCGCCCGCATGTATCCGGCCAGCACATGGCCTGAGGTCGTGCTCACCATTGATAATGCCCCCTGGCACCGCGGAGCGGGTGTGGAGCACGTTCTGGAGGTCTATCCGCACCTGCGCCTCTATCGGTTGCCGAGTTATAGCCCCCAGCTCAACGTCATTGAGCGCTTCTGGCGGGTGCTGCGCCGGCGGGCAACGCACAATCGTCTATTTATGAGCAGAGCAAGTTTACGCGCGACTCTACGGAGTAATATCAGTTATTTTCAGACCATGCGTCAGAAGGTACTCTCGTTGATTGCAAGTCCTCGGAAGGTCAAAAAAGAAGCAAAGTTAGCCGCCGCATGAATTAGTATTGCGAAACACATCCTTAACAATGCGATTCACTACCAGACACTGGTACTAAGTAGTCTTGCAATATGTCGTTAGAGGTTGTCTCCTCGTATACTCTCGCTGGAAAGCGCGACCAATCCAGAAGGAGCCGACGATGCGTGACACCCTCCGCAGATATCGTGCCATACGGGACGCTTTCACACCATGGTATCCGGGCCAGCCTACCGGCAGCATCGCCAGGCACTTGACCACGCTGGCGGCGCTCATCAGTGGGATCGTGGGCAGTAAGAGCACCCCACTGCCCAGCATCGCCACCCCAATCCCTGATGGTGCCCGGCCCGAGAGCCGAGTCAAACGCTTGACCCGTTGGCTCGACAACGAACGGAGCTTGGAGGAGGTGTCCTTGTGACCGTCTGTCGACCTCTGATTGGCGCAGTGAGCGCTTGAGAGGCTGGGGGTGGTCATGGATGGCCGTGTCGTCGGGCGTGGCTGCTTGGCGCTCATGCTCCACGTCGTCTATAAGGGACGGGCGCTGCCCTTGGCGTGGCGCGTGCGCCAAAGTCCCACAGGGCCTTGGCCCGAGGCACGCCAGAGCGCCATGGTCGAGTTGCGGAGCCCCGGGCTCCCCGCGCGAGCCCAGGGCGTCTTTTGGGGGGACGGGGAGTGCGATGGGACGGCACTTCAGGCCCCGCTGCGCACAGTGGGCTGGGCCTCCGTATGCCATACGGCCATGCGCACGATAGCGACCTGGGAGGGGGAGACCTTGCGCCTGGATGTTGTCGGGCCCGACTTTGACACCTACAAGTACATTTGAGCCAGTACACAAGAATCGCCCTTATTGAATTTATTGGGATTATCTAGATCGGCATAGATACATCGCCCCAAACTCCTAGATACATGAATTGACCTGCTTGGCTTGACATCATGGTATCTATTTCTTTATCCTTACGCACATGTACTTGCGTGAAACCCGTCAAAAACGAGCCGATGGCTCCCTGGTCACGCATCTGCAGTTGGCCGAGAGCGTGTGGAATCCCAAGACAAAGCGCTCCGAGGTCCGCATTCTCTATAATTGCGGCCGCGCGGCGGACGCCAAGACGGCCGCGCGCCTGCGACACCTCGCCCGAAGTATCCTCAAAAAGTGTGCTCCCGAAGAGATTGTGCAGCACGCCGACCAGTGGCGTGTGATCGATGCCTGGCCCTATGGCGCCCTGTATGTCTTGGAAGCGCTCTGGAAGCGCCTGGGCCTCGCCGACATCCTTGCGGACCAGCTCCGCGGCCGCAAACTCGATTTCCCAGTCGAACGCGCCCTCTTTGCCATGGTGGCCAACCGAGCCTGTGCCCCCTGTTCCAAGCTCTACTGTTATGAACAATGGTTGCGAGAGGATGTCCGCATTGAGGGCACTGACACTCTGGGCCTGCATCATCTCTACCGGGCCATGGATATGCTTGAAGCCCATAAAGACGGGATTGAACAAGCCCTCTATTGCCGCCTCGCCGATCTGCTGAACCTCGATGTCGAGCTGATTTTCTACGATACCACGTCTTTACATTTTGAAAGCGACGAGAGCGATCAGGGGCATGGCGAAGATGATTTGGTTGAAGGGAGCATGGCAGCGGGTGCGAAAGTCTACAAGGCCCCTCGCAAACGCGGGATGTCGAAAAATGGTCGCTTCGATGCGCCACAGATCGTGATTGGGCTGGCGGTGACGCGTGAGGGCTTGCCCGTGCGTCACTGGGTATTTCCGGGCAATACCGTCGATGTCACGACGGTGGCGCAAGTTAAAGCCGATCTGCGGGGGTGGAAGCTGAGCCGGTGTGTGTTTGTGGGCGATGCGGGCATGGTGTCCCAGGCGAATCTGACCACGCTCAGCGAGAGTGGGGGCCAATACGTCTTATGTATGCCGATGCGTCGTGGCGATGAGGTCACCACGGAGGTTTTACAGCGTCCCGGTCGCTTTCAGGAGGTCGCCGACAATCTGCGAGTGAAGGAAGTGATCATAGGTGAAGGCGAGCGCCGTCGTCGCTATGTGGTGTGCCACAACCCGCACGAGGAAAAGCGCCAGCGCGCTCATCGCCAGCAGGTGCTTCGGGAGCTGGAAGCCGAGCTCGCTTCTTTAAAGGAAGTGCGGGGTGAAAGCCACAGCAAGCGGGTGTGCCAGCTACGGGCGAGTCGTCGCTATGGTCGTTATCTGCGTCTGACCAAAGGCGGGCTCTTGCGGATTGATGCGGCCAAACGGCGTGCAGCCGAACAACTCGACGGCAAATTCGTGGTGCATAGCAATGACGATAGCCTGACACCGGCCGACTTGGCGTTGGGGTACAAGCAACTGCAACGGGTCGAGGAGGCGTGGCGTACGCTCAAAAGCGGCCTGCGGGTGCGTCCAGTGTACCACTGGGCGGTGCATCGCATTCACGCTCATGTCGCGTTGAGCGTGCTCGCGTTGCTACTGGAGCGGGTCATTGAACAAGCCTGTGGGGACACGTGGCGCAACATCCGAGCCGATTTAGATCGGATAAAATTGGCACAATTGTTGAGCCCTCACGGGGAGGTTTGGCAGGTCACCGAGCCCTCTCCAGAATCATCTAACCACTTGAAATGCTTAGAGCTGAAGAATCCCCCTGCCATCTTACACCTCAGCTGACGGCCTACATACACGACCTCTAGCTTAAAATCCCCTAAGACACGATTTTTCTTATAATTAAGTCGTATATGTATCTAGCTGGTGTCAAAGTCGGGTTTAACAGACACAGCGGAGAGGCTGACGGGGTTTACGAGGTATCAATGGTCAAGAGAGGTCGAGGCTTCTCCAAGCCATAAAACAGGGCTTCTAATAATTCGCGCATGGACTCGAGGCTGTAGTCATAGAACAATGCGCGCATGCGCTCCCACAATAGACGCTTGCTGCCCAGCTTCGTCCACACGGCTCGGAACAGGGCGCAGCACAGCTGTTGGGTCTGGTCCACCAAAAACGCCAGCATCATCACGACCGCAAACACCACCGACAAATTCTGTGTGCCATGCCCATAATTGTGCTCAAAGTGGTAGCCCTGATTTTTCAGCGTATTGAACGTCTCATTTTCAATCTTCCAGCGGGCTCGTCCACCTCGCATGAGGTGAAAGACGTTGCGCCTGCTGACTCGCAAGTCCGTCACCCAACTAAAGTGCTGGACTTTGGCAGGCCCAATTTCCCAGTACTCGATGAAATTGACCCGTACCTCTGCGTTCGACTCATTGAGGGGGACATCATTGACAAAGCGGAACCGAGGCACAAGCCCTGCGGCGCGGTCATGTCGCTCGTCATAGGTCACGCGCCCGGCATGCTCCGCTGCCTGCACCTGCTGGAACAGAAAGGCATGATCGCCAGCTTTGACGCCGAGGATATAGTGCAGATCGTGGTCTTGCAGGGTCTCGATATGGGGGGCATTGGAACTGAGACTGTCTTCGGTAATGATGAACTTGAGGTGCGGAAGATCCTGACGCAACTTGGTAATCAAGCGTTTGGCGGCATTGCGCTCACAATCATTTTTGTCCGCTCCATCTTGCTTGACGATCGGTTCAGGCATCAACGGAATCACTTCCCGCACGTCGGGATGGATAAGCGCAGCGCCCAACATCTGATGCGAATAGGTGACACTCCCGTTGCGGTGCACCTTGTGCAGACACGACGCACAGTGAATGGTCGTGGAGGAAAAATACCCCGTGCCATCCAGCGCCACGAGATAGTAGTCCTCCAGCAATGCCATAGGTTCAAGCGCTTTGCCGCGCTGCAATTGCCGCAAGACGCTCTTGCATAGCGGGCGGAGCGACTCGGGAGAGAGCGGATCGAGTATCTCACGCATGCGCGTGTCGCACGGCACGCATGCGATGCCGTAGATCGTGCGCAAATTGCCCTCTGCGCGCTGTTTATCAAAGGCGAGCAGCGACGGCGATTTCAGGGAAAACATGGCGAATGCCGACATCAGCGCATCGGCTAAGGAAATTTCTGCATCGGGAGAGCGATGATCCGGGATGGTGTTGCAGCCGCTTCGCACCGACGTTCCGCACAGAGGCCCTGATTTTGGTGCATTTTTATTGGTAAAACCATGCATACCGCTTTCCCAGGAGTTGGAGGAGGTGCTGGTGCTCGTCGGTCAGATTCAGAATCATGAGTTCTTGTCCCGGCATGTAAAGCACATGAATCCCAACGAAGTAGTGAAACACCCAGCGTGCAGTTGGAGTCTGGATACGCTTGCCTTTTTGATCTGGAAACGTCGCGCTGTGCTCTTGGAGGGCGCGGCGGATGCGGTACTCTAAGGCCGCATAGACGAGCAAGCAGACGGTCATCACCATCAACAGGGCCATGATGCGTTCAGGTTTTTTGAGATAGAGCGAAGAGGCCAAAAACTGGGGATCTTTGAGGAAGCGGAAGCCGCGCTCGGCATATGCCTGCCCTTTGTATCCGGCCAGTACCTCGAGCGCTGGCAACTGGACCTCGTCGAGTTCGTTCGTCGCGAGGATGAAACAACTGTGCTGGTCAACACGCGCCTGGCGGTCTGTGAGCCGCGACGCCAGGGCTCCGGCGATATGGTAGACGATCTGGTCAGGCTGTGCGCCAGGGCCGGGACGCCCCCGCTTCCTATACTGGGGTGTGGGGCAGATGGTGCTGTCGTGGAGAAACGTGGCCTGCACGTCGTGGGCAAAATGCGCCAGGGCCTGGTGGGCATCCGCTTCACAGGCGAAGGCCGTGCGGCACAGCGTCTGGAAGGCTTTGACTTCGCGGTCACTCTGCTTGCGCCACTGCTTGTCGACGGAACGCTGGGCCTGCGGCTGGCGCGGCTCGGAATAGATGAGCACCCAGCGTTGCGCGACGCCACCATAGCTCGCTGGCACCACGTGATAGCGATAGCCCTCCGTGAGCGGTGCCATCGTCTGGGGATCGGCCTGGGCCAAGACGGCCTGGGCTTCGTGCAAGGTCGCTGGCACGCGGGTGATCCACTTGAGACTGGTCTCGGCCAGTTTTTGCAGATTCTCGGCGCTATAGAGCGCACTGTCGGCCACGAGATAGGTGGGGTTGGCAGTAGTGTGAAGCTGCGCAATGTGGTCACTGATGACCTGGCCGAACGCTTTGCCATCATGACTATTGCCACTCAGGGGCTGCATCAGCACCGGGATACCGGCTTGGTGCTCTACGACTCATTCCAACATCACTTGGTTGAGGTCAGGGCGATGATCCCGACTAGAGCCAGGGGTGATGTGCACGACCTGTTCGTCAGGAGGCTGCGCGCTGTTAGAGCGGCCATCGACATGAAAACTCGTCGTATCGAGATGGCTGAACGTGCGCGTCAGTCCCAACCGCGTGGCCGCCGTGGCGGCAATGAGGCCGTAGAGTGCCGTCACCCCAAAGTCGTAGAGGGTATCGAGGGCGCGCCCGAGGGTGTCATCATTGAGATGGCTGGCCTGAATGCCTGGGGCAATGAGCCGTGAGATCGGCTTATTCTGGAAAAAATGCGGGACGAGGTAGAGCTGTTGGTTAATAAAGCCCAGACCGTTGAGCACCATGGCTTTAACGGCATGGCCGGCGGTCACAATCCGCATTTCCGGGTCTTGCTTGGTGGCTCGATCAATGACTTCCGTGATGCCGAGTTCTTCAAACATGCCCGCGACCAGACCCAAGTGATCTAAGACCTGGGTGCGGTACAGTTGCGGCTTGGGTGGGATGGCAGGGCGATACGAGTGTCGCATAATCTCCTCCTTGGCCGAGAGATTGTAGCGGCACTCAAAAATTCCTCAATGTCATGTGCATGGTGCGGAATCGCGGTTGTAGTCGTCGCTGCTCGTGCTGCAACCGGGCCCAGCCCGTTTAGCAAGGGCACTAATCCGCAGTTTTTCGACCAGAAGCGCAGTGTAGGCTATCAGCCTGAGGCTTGCAAGGATGCCACGCGGTCATGCGAGATGCAGGGGTTGTCTCGCGTTACTCTCGTAGATTGTATGGCGCGCCACGTCGTCTAATGGTTATTCTAGGACCACAGGTGGCGTGGGGGCAAAAGGGTGTTTACAATTCTTCTCTGTCATCAGGGGACTACCATGGGGAGAGGCATTATGATCCACACCATATCCCAATCTTATCCTTCTACGCTCCTCGATGTTCGCAAGTTTACCTACCGAGAGCTACTTGAGATGGAGCGTATCGGCATCATCCAGGAGGATCAACACGTCGAACTCCTAGGAGGTCAGATAGTTGTCATGACCATTCACCCTCCTCATGCTGCTACTGTCTCTCACTTAAATAGACGCTTTCAGCGGGTTTTTGCGGATCGAGTACAGGTTATCACCCAAAGTCCCTTACGGCTTTCTGATGATATGGAGGACGACAACCTCCCGCAACTAGACGTCATGCTGGTGGCGGGCCCAGAAAAAGTCTACGTGGATCATCCCCGACCGGCAGATGTCTACTTGCTAGTCGAGGTCTCAGATAGCACACTCACTAAAGATCGTACTATTAAACTCCCACTGTATGCTGCGCACGGTATCCCAGAATTGTGGATTGTCAACTTGGTGGATCGGCAGATTGAAGTCTATACAGAACCCCACGGCGAAGAGTACTTGACGCGGACAACCAAGCCACTGACAGGCTACTTTGCACCACAGTACTTTCCTGACGACAGCCATCAGTGGTTGCCTGAGGCTATTCTTGAGCTCCTCCAGGAATCGTAAAGCGGTGTTGTGCCACGGCATTCGCTCTATCTTTTCTTGTGCTGCGCTCGCGCTCATCAGAGATGCAGGAGTGCTTTCGCGTTCTCCTCGTAGATTTTCTGGCGCGCCTCCGCATCGATCTGCGCCTCGTCCACGAACCGTCGCCGCGACTCCAGGAAGTACTCCCCTTTGTTCCGCCCGTAGGGATAATCCGTCGCAAAGACGACGTGGTCAGCACCGAAGACGTTGAAGCCTCAGGCGAAGGCGTTGGCATCCACCGCTGCCGTATCGTGATACATCGACTTCCAGTAGTGGCTCGGGGGCCTGGTGATAGGCAGTTCCCCCTGGCCGGCCGGCAAGAGGCCATCGAGGCGCTCGATGAAGTAGGGCACCATACCGGCCCCAAGGTGATGTACGATCACCTTGAGCTGCGGCAGCTTCTCCAGCACCCCGCCAATGACAAGTCTGAACAGCGCCAGGCTCGTGTCCATGGGCCACCCGAATAGGAGATCCGCGTTGCCTTTGGTGCCGACGAGGTCCAGCATCACCGGCGTGGTTGGGTGGATCCACATGGGCAGTCCGCGCTGGGCCGCGCACTCATAGATGGGGAACAACGCGGGAGAGTCAAGGAGCGTCCCGTTGACGTTTGAGCTGATCTGAAACCCCTTGAACCCGAGGCTGTCCACACACCGGTCAAATTCGCGCAGGGCCTCAGCGGGCGAGGAGAAGGGGAGGGTCGCTACCCCAAGGAACCGGTGCGGATAGCGCTGCACGATCTCCGCCAGACCGTCATTGGCCAGGCGTGCCAGCCGCAGCTCCTCCTCCGGTTCGAGCCCGCCTACCATGGAAAACAGAGGGTGAGGACCTGCAAGTCGATGCCGTGCCGATCCAGCACCGTGAGCCTCTGCTCCATATCCCACAGAACGTCGATGTCAGTCGTGCGCTGCGCCTATACAAAGGTGCGGATGGCGATGGGGTCCAGGCGCCGCCCTTTGGCACCGAGCGGGATCGACAGATAGGCCTGTCTGAACTCCTGGGTAGTAAAGTGCGCGAAGAGGTCGATCCGCATAGCGGTCTCCTCGAAGGTTAGGTTGAAGATACGTAAGGTTCAGTAAAACATGGCCGTTATTGACATCAAACCAGAGAGTACACGGTGGCTCATGGCGGTATCAGCGCTTCAATCTCCTGGAGCAGCATGGGCAGATTGGGACGCGTGAAGCTTATGCCTGAAGCTGGAATACGGTGATGCCTGATGTCGGGTGGCACATGCTTGTGATGAGGGAAGGTCGCTGCTAAGCTCGCATCCTGGGGATGCGGAAAGTCGTCATACCAGTACAAGCGTTCGTCGCCTCGATACACTTCATAGCCATATGATGTGATGAGGCCAGCGGCAAAATCCAGTTCTTCCCGCATCCGCAAGCGCAGACCATGCATGAAAACCACCTCGCCTTCTGCCATGCCTGTATAGGGGCTGGCAGGCCAGACGACTACTGTTGAGCGTACCACCTTGGGACGGTTCAGCGTCTCAGCCACAAAACGGCTGTAATTGGCTAGCGATTGCAGCGGATTGTCGGGCATCATTAGTAGACAGGTTGCACACGCAACGTTTCCGTCACATCCTGGTGGCGCATGCGTTCCGTATACGCCGCTTTGCGCCGCTGCCACGTCTCATACAACCCTTTCCACCGACTGAAATCGGTGCGCGTCTCGTCGTAGGCGTCGTAAGACGCGAACTTGCCTGCCATCAGCGCGGCGTAAAAATCCTCGCTAAGAATGCCGTATTTCTCCTCGTAAAGCATCAAGCGCCGCTCGAGCACTTTCATGTCTAGCACCAGTTCATGGATGTCCATATGTGTCTCCTGAAAATACACTTCTTACTCAGGCTATTCTAGCACTACGCATCGCGATCTGCTCATTGAGCCCCATCTACCTGCGCCAGCACCGCCTCCGCCTGGGGCAGCCAGAAGGTCATGTCCATGGCCCGGCAGAGGTCGATGGCGGCGGATAGCTCGGTCTGCGCCTGCTGCCGTTGGCCGGTCCTGGCGTAGAGGGTGCCGCGGCCGAGGTGGCAATGCGCCTGCAGCGGGCGCATGCCGAGTTCGTCGGCCAGGGCAAGAGCCTGGCGGTAGTGGGCAGCGGCCTGGTCGATGTCCGGAGGCTCGCGACGCATGGCGACCTCGCCGAGGAGCCGGTAGGCATGCGCCTGGTAGCCGCGTCCGGTGTGGGGGCGGGAGAGTTCGAGGAGGCGACTGGCAAGCGCGCTCGCCTCGTCCACGCGGCCGACAAGGAGCAGGGCCTCGCTCAGTTCGGTGAGTACGAGGGCATGGAAGAGCATGGGGTTCCCGGAGGCAATGCGCTCCAACGTCTGGTCCAGGAGCGGGAGGGCCTCTGTCATACGCCCAGCGAGTGCATACGCCACCCCCAAGAGGGAGGCGGTCACAGGGAGGAAAATCAGGGCATGCTGAGAGAGTGCCAAGCTCCGTTCGAGCGCGGGGATCGCCGTACGGAGCACCCCTTGGCGACGGGAGAGCACCCCAACTCCTATCAGCGCAGCGTGCATATTGTTGGGGTACTCGACCGCCTCGACAATCCGCACGGCGTCTTCCGCCACGCCTCTCCCCTCAGCGAAGCTCCCCAGTTCAGCCAGACACCAGGCTACATAGACACGGGACATCACGGAGGGCATGCCGATCTGGCCAAAGCGCGCATATTGGAGCTCGCCGATGAGCAACGCCATCACCGTCCGCAAGACATCCAGCGCCTGCCGAAAGTCCCCTATAGCATAGTATGCCTGGCCCAGATAGGTCTGGGCAACGACCTGGACGTCGAACGCACCACTGGTGGTGGCCAGGGTGAGGGC
>Ga0081455_10007884_pt1 | contig 11147 bp, 5 predicted proteins | sample TabmetS3T2R1_FD_70207 | JGI IMG/M metagenome (GOLD analysis project Ga0081455, IMG submission 70207) | Tabebuia heterophylla rhizosphere microbial communities from the University of Puerto Rico - S3T2R1 | ecosystem: Host-associated > Plants > Roots > Rhizosphere ... | reverse complement strand
AACTCGGCGACATGAAAGTTGCGCGCCTCGGCAGTACGGAACAAAAGGTGTTGCCCAGAGCGGGCGATGATTTGCGCATTGAATGGGGCTATCTGTATTTCGCCGCGCCCGCGCAGGGGGGCCGCGTGACGACGCTGGGCGCAACGACGGCGCAACGGCGGTTGTACGCCAATTCGCTCAACCTGCCCGAATCGCACGATCTCGAAAATCTGCAATTCTCGACTTCGCGACAGATTCCGTTGATTGCGGTCGCCCTGGATTTGGACAAGGTCGGCGAGGCGAATGTGTCGCGCTACGTAATGGTCGCCTATGACGATGTGTATTCCATCGAATACTTCAATCGGCGGTTGCGTCCGTACTGGCGGCGCGATAACAAAACGGGCGCGGAGGAATTGCTTAAGATGGGCGCGCGCGATTTCACCTCGCTCAAAGAACGCTGCGAAAAATTCGATGCGGAACTTACCGCCGACTTAATTAAAGCAGGGGGCGAGAAATACGCCGCGCTGGCGATCGCCGCGTATCGACAGACACTGGCGGCGCATAAACTCGTCGCTGATTTCGACGGGACGCCGCTTTATTTTTCCAAGGAGAATTTCTCGAACGGTTGCATTGCTACAGTAGACGTGACGTATCCGAGCGCGCCGTTTTATTTGCTCTTCAGCCCGACGCTGCTCAGGGGGATGTTGCAGCCGATTCTGGATTACGCGAAATCGCCGCGCTGGCGCTTTCCTTTTGCTCCGCATGATCTCGGGACTTACCCGCTGGCGAATGGACAGGTTTACGGCGGCGGCGAGGAGACCGAAGACCGCCAGATGCCCGTCGAAGAAAGCGGCAATATGCTGATCCTGCTGGCGGCGCTCTCGGAAGCGGAAGGCAACGCTAATTTTAGCCAGCCCTATTGGCCGCTTCTCCAAAAATGGGCCAGATATCTGAAAGACAAAGGACTCGACCCTGAAAATCAGCTCTGTACGGATGATTTCGCCGGCCATCTCGCGCACAACACGAACCTTTCAATCAAGGCGATTGTCGCGCTGGATTGCTACGCGCGCCTGGCGGATAAGATTGGAGACAAGAATGAAGCGGCCAGTTATCACGCGCTGGCAAAACAGATGGCTGCCCAATGGGCTCAGATGGCGGACGACGGCGATCATTATCGGCTGGCGTTCGACAAGCCTGGAACCTGGAGTCAGAAATACAATCTGGTATGGGACAAATTGCTCGGCCTGAAATTATTCCCGCCTGACATCGCGCGCAAAGAAATCGCCTACTACCAAATGAAGCAGAATGCCTTCGGTCTGCCGCTGGACAACCGTTCGACATACACCAAACTGGATTGGATTTTGTGGACGGCGACGCTGGCTGACAACGCGAATGATTTCGACGCGCTGACCGCCCCGGCTTTCAAATTCGCCGACGAAACGCCGACGCGCGTACCGCTTAGCGATTGGTACTGGACACAGGACGGCAAACAGCGTGGCTTTCAAGCGCGTTCCGTCGTAGGCGGAATCTTTATCAAACTGCTGGCCGATCCGGCGACCTGGCGGAAATGGCGAACGCGCTGACTTTGAGCCTGGCACATGGCGCGCGCAAGCGCGTCATGCGCGCAACCCATCCGATGACAGCCCGGAATTACGGTAATGAATTCAAAACAAATTTTCCGATAACTATGCCTGATCCTGCTCGTGTGTAGATTATGCGGCGGCGCCCCGCGACCTGACATCGTTCAGGCGCAGCGCGAAAAGCGTCCCAACGTCATTGTGATCCTCGCGGATGATCTGGGTTATTCCGATCTGAGTTGTTATGGCGGCGAAATACTAACGCCGAATCTCGATGGACTGGCGAAGAACGGACAGCGCTTCGCGCAGTTTTATAACTCCTGTCCATAGTAAAAAGTCCATCTTACGAATGAAGACAGCTTTTATTGATTGTGCCGAAGCCAATTTCCTCTTCGTAGTTGCGATTTGTATCGTACTCAGCGATACAAATCGCAAGGATACAAATCGCAAGGATTTCCGTCGCGAGCGATATTCTGGAAAAGAACAGGGACCGGAAAAATAGAAATAACGCAGAGAAGATGGCCATAAGAGTCGAGCGAAGTAATTCAGACGAGGGCGAAGGACAAGAGAATAGAATTGCTGCCTCCTCAGCTAAATGCAAAGGAAATAAGGCTCGATGGAGTTTTTACCAGGGACAGGTCTAATTTTTTCACCGAGGTGTCTCAATGCGATTGACACATTCCGCCCTCTGTTATATGGTCACGCCACTTACATTCAGGATTTTGCTTGGAACACACTCAATACCCCGTAACCGGGGTCGTTTAGCATTTTTCTTAAGGCATCGACTGGATCAGTACCGCGAGCTTTAGCGGGCGGAGCTTTCGCTGGCGGCCGCTCGCGGCGCCGACTCCGAACCTACAATATTCCCACCCATGGCCTACTAAGGAGGTTGCGATGGTGATACGGATAAAATCATCTGCCCTGGCTTTGGCGATATTCGTTCTGGTGGCGGCTGCTTACGGGCAGAGCGATCGCGGAACGATCACCGGAGCCGTCACCGACCAGAGCGGCGCGGTCATTCCGAACGTTCCGGTCGTCGCTGTTAACATTGCCACAGGCGTTTCGTTCAGCACGCAAACGACCGAGACTGGCAACTTCTCCATCCCATCGGTTCCGGTCGGTTCCTACAGCCTGCGGGTGGAAAAGAGCGGATTTCGGACGTTCCAGCAGACGGGCGTCACCGTTCAAGTGGCGCAGACGGTACGAATCAATGTCACGCTTGAGATTGGCAGCGCCACCGAGACGGTCGAAGTGAGGGAGGACGCTTCACTGCTGCGCACCGAATCGGTAGAGCAGAGCACGGTGCTCAACGGCGATAAGATCAACCAATTGCCGCTCAATTTTGCCAACAACGGCGTGCGCAATCCGCTGACGTTTTTACAACTCGCGCCCGGCGCGAGCGTCGGCGGCTGGAATGACATCCGGGTCAACGGCAGCCCGGCCGGCACATTCCGTGTGATCTTCGAGGGACAGGATGCGACCAGCGCGCTCAATCCGCGCCTCTTCAACGAGTCGCAGCCGACTATCGACGCGGTCGAAGAGTTCGCGCTGCAGAGCACCAACTTTTCCGCCGAGTTCGGGCAGGTCGGCGGCGGCCTGGTCAACTTCACCGCGCGCTCCGGCACGAACCAGTTTCACGGCACGGTCTTCGATTACGTCAACAATGAGGCGCTCAACGCGGCGCCGACCTTCGCGCCGATTGACGCCAACGGGAACAAGAGCAAGACCAAGATTCGCCAGCACGATTTCGGCGGCACGTTCGGCGGCCCGGTTTGGATTCCTCATCTCTACGACGGGAGGAAGAAGACGTTTTTCTTCTTCAGCAGCGAGGTCTACTGGCAAAAGGACGACCGCTTCGACCGCTTCGGCACTCTGCCCAACGCCGCCTACCGCAACGGCGATTTCAGCAACCTGCTCACCGGCCGCGTGCTGGGCAAAGATCCACTGGGCCGCGACATCATGGAAGGGGCGATCTACGATCCGGCGACACAGCGCATAGTCAACGGTCAGATCGTGCGCGATCCGTTTCTCGGCAACAAGATTCCCGTGGGCCGTTTCGACCCGGTCGCCGTCAAGGCGCAAAACCTCTTCCCGGCGCCCGACCCGCGCTACGCCGGCTTACTCAGCGGCAACTTCGAGCAGCGGTTCAAATACCGGCGCATCGAGCAGATTTACAGTTGGAAGGTCGACCACAACCTGACCGAGAATGCGAAGCTCGCCGTCTACTTCGGCATGCAGCGCACACGCAAGGACAACGGCCAGGACGGTCTGCCCGACCCGATCTCGAAACGCCGCGATCAGCCGATCGCGACCAAAACGATTCGCATCAATTACGACCACACACTGCGCCCGACGTTGATCAATCACCTCGGCGTCGGCTATCAACGCTATTACAATCCGGACACAACGCCGATCACCGATTACGATTCGGTCAAGGAACTGGGCCTTCCCGGCGCGCTGGTCACGGCCTTCCCGAGGTTCACCGGCCTGTCACCGGCGCTCATCGTCGGCAATCCGCAGGATGGAAATATGGACGCTGTGGGGCCGACTAATTTTCAGCTCTACACGCAGGACAAGCCGACGATAGTGGATAACCTGACGTGGGTGCGCGGCAATCACACCTTCAAATTCGGAGGCGAATTCCGGATCGACACCTTCAACAACTTCGCCAATAACGGCGCGATGGGAACTTACAACTTTAACAACGCGCAGACCTCGCTGCCGTCGACACAAGGGCAGGATTTGAAGGGTGGAACTATCGGTAACTCCTACGCCAGTTTCCTGCTCGGCCTGGTCAATACCGCGAACATTAACAACCCGACCTCGGTCGGGTTCCGCCGTTCGTCCTGGGCGGCCTTCGCGCAGGACGCCTGGAAGGTGACGCCGAAGCTGACGCTCGAACTCGGCCTGCGGTATGACTTGCAGAACGCGTTGCATGAGCTGCATGACCGCCTTTCGATGTTCAGTCCGACGGTCAGAAATCCGGCGGCGGGCGGACTGCCCGGCGGGACGCTGTTTGCGGGCGAAGGGCCGGGCCGTTGCGGCTGCGACATCACGAAGACCTATCCCTACGGCTTCGGGCCGCGCTTCGGACTGGCTTATGCGTTCGACAGGAAGACGGTGTTGCGGTTGGGCTACGGCGTCACCTACGGCGCGCTCGGCGGTTTTAACTACATCGGCGCCGGCTCCGCGCTGGGCTTCGGCTTCAACTCGCTTTCGTTCGGCACGACGGCGTTCGGCGAAGCGGCGCTGCAATTGAAGAATGGTTTGGTCTACAACGCGGCCGATCTGTTCAAGATAAATCTCAATCCCGGCATTCGCCCCTCGCCGGGTCAGCTCAATGCGCCCCCCGCGCTGATCGATCCGAACGGCGGACGCCCGCCACGCCTCAACAACTGGGTGATTAATCTGCAGCGCGAACTCGGCCGGGACCTGCTGGTCGAAATCGCCTACGTCGGCAATCGCGGGGCGTGGTATGAAGCGAACGGCCTGGTGAGCATCAATGGAGTGACGCCGGAACGGTTGAAGTCATTCGGCTTTGACGTGAACAACGCCGGTGATCGCGCGCTGCTGATTAAGCGTCTGGATTCCCCGGAGGCGAAAGCCGATCCTCGCGTGAAGGTTCCATACGCCGGCTATCCGCTCTCGGCGACCGTCGCGCAAAGCCTGCGCCCGTACCCGCAGTTCGGTGATATCGGCCTCGATCTGGCGCCGCTAGGCAACACCTGGTACGACGCGCTGCAGGTCAAGGCGACCAAGCGTTTCTCGCGGGGGCTGGATTTCATCCTCGCCTACACCTTCTCGAAAACTCTGACGACGGTCACGGAACAGGGCGGCGGCACTGTTCCAGTGGCCGACGTCTTCAACCGTCGCGCGACCAAAGCGATCTCGCCGAGTGACCAACCGCACGTCCTCGTCGCCAGCTTCCGCTACGAAGTTCCCGCCTTCGGTTTAAGCAATCGCAACCGGCTGACGCGCGTGGCGCTGCAGGGATGGAATGTCAGCGGCATCCTGCGTTATTCGAGCGGCGTGCCGATTCAAGTCCCTGGCGCGCAGAATAGCATCGCATCGCTTCTGTTCCGGGGCACATTCGCCAATCGCGTCGCGGGACAGCCGCTCTTTTTGAAGGACTTGAACTGCGGCTGTATTGATCCGAGCAAGGACTTCGTCCTCAATCCGGCGGCATGGGCCGATCCGGCGCCGGGGCAGCTTGGCGTCTCCGCCCCCTATTACTCGGATTACCGCACCTCGCGCATTTACGACGAGAGCGTGAGCTTCGGCAAGATGACTAGATTTCGCGAACGGATGAGCCTGGAGTTTCGCGTCGAGTTCTTCAATATCTTCAACCGCGTCCGGCTCGCACTCCCCACGGAATCCAGCAACAACGCTCTGGCCACCCAGCGCCGCCTGCCCAACGGCACGGCCCAATCGGGTTTCGGGCGAGTGAATAACCAGAACACCGCGAGCGCGCCACGCACCGGGCAGCTCGCGTTGCGCTTCCGGTTCTAGAGTGGTTGGCGGATCAGCGTAGGGGCAGACCTGCGTGTCTGCCTCCGTGGTCGCCCGTAAACACAATCCGGGGCAGACACGCAGGTCTGCCCCTACCGTACACCCAATTGCAACTCGCATTAATATGGGCAAGTTTGTAATCGCCCTTACGCTGCTCCTGTCGGGCGCGGGCGGCGGTAGCGCGCCGCCCGCGCTGTTCGAGATCGTCCCGCCATCGAAAAGCGGAGTCACTTTCGTTCATAATAACGCGCTCTCGCCGCGGCGCTATTTGCCGGAATCGATCGGGCCGGGAGTGGCGATCTTCGATTACGACAACGACGGCTGGATGGACCTCTACTTCACCAACAGCGGCCCGTGCGATTTCTTTCAGCCGCGGCAGCCGTTGCGGAACGCGCTCTATCGGAACAACGGCGACGGGACGTTCACCGACGTTACGGAAAAGGCCGGGGTCGCGGGCCGCGGTTTCGGCATCGGCGTCGCGGCGGCTGATTACAATTGCGACGGATGGACGGACCTCTTCGTCACCAACTACGGCTCGAATATTCTTTACCGCAATAACGGAAACGGTTCGTTTACCGACGTGACGAAAGAAGCGGGGCTCGGCGCGCCGGGACTTTACACGTCGTCGGTCTGGTTCGATTACGACCGCGACGGCGCGCCCGATCTGTTCGTCGGTCACTTCGTCAAATACAACCGATCGCTCGAGCGCAAGTGCGAATACGACGGCGCGCCGCATTACTGTTACCCGCTCAGTTATGATCCATTTCCCAGCAAACTCTATCGCAATAACGGCGACGGCTCCTTCACCGACGTGAGCGAGGCTTCCGGAATCGGGAAGCTAATGGGGAAGACTTTCGGCGCGGTAGCTACGGACATCAATAACGACGGCTGGCTCGATCTCTTTGTCGCCAACGATTCCGTACCCAATTTCCTCTTTCTCAATCAGGGCGACGGGACTTTCAAGGAGATCGGGTTCGAGGCCGAATTGGCGTTCAACTCCGACGGCGCGGCGCGTTCCGGGATGGGCGTAGACGCGGCGGATTACGACGGCGACGGCCTGGAAGACCTGTTCGTCGCCAATTTCAATCGCGAACGTTTCTCGATTTATCGCAACCGCGGCGACAACTCATTCAGCGACGAGGCGGGCCAGACTGGCATCGGCGTGGCGACGCAGATGCTCAGCGGCTGGGGCTTGCGCTTCTTCGATTTCGATTTAGACGGCGATCCGGATCTGATCGTCTGCAACGGCCACCCGGATGATTTGATAGAGACGATCTCGACGACGCTCAAACACAAAGAGCCTATCCTGCTGTTCGAGAATCGAGGCAAGGAGTTCGTCAATCTGGGCGCGGCGGCGGGCGACGCCTTCGCGCGCGATTATCCTGCGCGCGGGCTGGCGGTCGGAGATTTGAACAACGACGGTTACCCGGACGTGGTAATCGGGAACAACGGCGAGGCCCCGCTCATGCTGCGCCATACGCGCGCCACGTCGAATCACTGGGTTGGATTGTCTTTGATCGGAAACGCGACCGGCGCCCGCATCACCTGGTCGGCCGGCGGCGTGAAGCGCAGCCGCTTGAAGACCGCCGGCGGCAGTTATCTTTCATACCACGACCAGCGCGAATCACTGGGATTGGGCGCGGCGAAGACGGTTGACTGGATCGAAGTGCGCTGGCCCGGCGCTGGCAATAAGAAGAATGGGCGTGTTGACCGGTTTGAGAATGTCGCGGCGGACAGGTATTACAGCCTCAAAGAGGGAGGAAATCTGCGATGAGGCGTTCCTTGTTTCTCTCGATTCCGCTGGCGATCTGCTTTTTGTTCCCCGCGGCGTTTTCTCAATCGACGGCCCAATCGGATTCCCATGCCGCCGCGGCCCTCCATCAAAAAGCCGCCGCGCTCTTCCGGCAGGGACAATACGAACAGGCGCTGGCGGCTTTGGACGAGGCTCTGAAACTGGACCCGAAACTGGTTCCGGCGCTGACGCTCAAGGCGCGGGTGGCGATGGCCGCCAACCGTTTCGACCTCGCCAAAGCGTCTCTCTCGCAGGCCGTCGAGTTCGAGCCGGGCGCGGCTTATAACCACTTCCTTCTAGGCTTTTGTTATTACGTCGACAACGATTTCAAGAACGCGCTGCCGCCGCTCGAACGATCCAGACAATTGAAGCCCGATGACGCGCGAACGCATTTTTACCTCGCGCTGACTCTGGAAGCGCTGGCCCGCGTTGATGACGCGATCGCGAGCTACGAACAGTCGCTGAAGCTTGAAAAGGATCGCGGCGCCGCGCTGGCCGACACGCTGGTCGCTTATGCGCGGTTGCTCTTCACGCTCGGACGCTACGGCGAGAGCGAGTCTTTGATCGACCGCGCGCTGGCGACGGCGCCCGATTCCCGCGACGCGCAGTACGAGAAAGGGCGACTGCTGTTTGAGCGCCGCGCCTACGCCGAAGCGATTATCCATGGCAAAAAGGCCCTCGAACTTCCTCTCGAATTTCTGGGCGCAGGAGCGACCGAGCGTCAGATTCACTTCCTGCTCGCGAGGGCTTACGCGAAGAGCGGACAGAAGGAACTCTCCGAAATTCACCTGGCGAAATTTCGCGCCGCGCCTCCCACGCTGCGCCGATGATGATCATAAGCGCGCAGACGGCGATTCTGAAAATGTGGCGAGAGTAGGTTACTCGCGCTACTTTAAATCAGGGCGGCGAGATTAAACTACTCGCGCCACACATATGCGGACCTCTCGTCGCTTCAAATTGATCCTGCTCTGTGGCCTCTTCGCGCCATTTCAGTTCGACGCGGTCGCGGTCGATCAGTCTTCCTACGTCGGCAACCAGACTTGCGCCAAATGCCATGAGGAGATCGCTCGCATATACGCGCGTACGCCGATGGCCATGAGCAGCGGGGTGGTCGGAGACGATGTCGCCGAGGGCGAGTTCCGACACAAGCCGTCGGGCGTCAGTTACCGCATCGCGCGTGAAAATAGGGCGGTGTGGCTGGAATACGAGCGGCGAGACGGGGCGCCAGACGGCGCCAGGCTGCAAGGCCGCAGACAGTTGCAATACTTCATCGGTTCGAATGCGGCGGGGCGCAGCTTCCTGTCGATGATCGACCGCTTTCTCTTTCAGGCGCCCGTGACATGGTACGCGCAATCGCGACGCTGGGATGTTTCGCCGGGGTATGAGGCTGACATGGAGATGCGGTTTAGCCGCCCGATCGAAGCGAATTGTCTTTATTGCCACGCCTCGCAATCACAACCCGTCTTCGATACGCAAAATCGTTATGTCGATCCGCCGTTCGCGCAGCCTGGCGTAGCCTGCGAACGCTGTCATGGGCCCGGATCGCTGCACGCGCAGGGGATGGCGGCGATGATCAATCCAGCGAAACTCGACGCGGCGCGGCGCGATTCGGTCTGCGCGCAATGCCATCTTTCCGGCGAAGCTCGGGTGGAGAGGCCGGGAAAGACGCTCGCGTCTTATCGCCCGGGCGCCCTGCTTTCCGATTACGTCTCATACTTTGTTTTCGAGGAATCGCGGAAAATGGGCCTCAAAGCCAACAGCCACGTCGAGAATCTGGCTCAAAGCGCCTGCAAACAGCGGAGCGGGGAACAGATGTCGTGTTTGAGTTGTCACGACCCGCATTCAACGCCGGCGCCGGGCGCGAGCGCCGATTACTTCCGCGAGAAATGTTTGGCGTGTCACCGGCCTGAGTCCTTGCCGGCGAACGATAGCCACACTCGGAAAGCGGATTGCGCCGGTTGTCATATGCCGAAATCACGCGTGGTGGACGGAGGTCACGGTGTCCTGACCGACCATCGCATCCCGCGCGTTCCAATTGGCGAGAAGGCCGGCGCGGCCGCCGGTCGCAAGCTCGTTTCCTTCCCGGGATTCACTTCGGACGCGAGGATGTTGGGGCTGGCTTACGCGGAAGTCGCGCTTAGAAGCAACGATCCATTCCATCAGCGCGAAGCCTGGCTTCTACTGAGCGAAGCCCTGCCACGGAGCAGGACAGATCCCGAACTACTGACGCGTCTGGCGTTCATTCAGGAAGCGCGCAACGAAACGGGGCAGGCGTTGAAACTCTACGAGGCGGCTTTGCAGGCCGAGCCTCATCGCGCCCCACAATTCGTCATTGCGGCGGTCAATGCCGGCGGCATATACGCCGCGCGGGGCGAGTTGGGGCGGGCCATAGCGCTCTGGCAGGACGCGCTCTCGCGTAATCCGGCCTTAAGTGAAGCCGCTTTCAACCTGGCCCTGGCCCTTCAGTCGCAGGGAAACGTAAAGAAGGCGGGCGAAGCGCTCGAACGGTTGTTGCGCTTCGATCCCGATTCGGCCAGATGCAAGGATCTATTGCGTCAAGTCCGGATCGCGGAGAAACAGGCGGGCCGATAATCAACATTATTCCAACGCCGAATGCGCGACGGTCTGCGGCCGCCGCATGTGACTCCTGTGGGTACCGGAAACGCCATCCGAGAGCTTCAGGCCGGAATTTCACCAGATCGATGAGTTCAACTTCGACTCGGCTTTTGTCAATTCGAACAATAGCGCTTCTCATTCTTTAGGGCAGACGAACCTCCGCAAAATCCGACCATCCTTCCGAGATGGGCCGTTCGGCATATTCAGAAGAATCAACCTGATCGCGCCAAGCCGATTCCTGCGGCTGGATCTGCCGTCGATCAGTATTCGGGAACATATTTACCGAGCCGGCTTCGTGCTGCCCGCTGATACCGGTGATGCAGGCCACCGACCTCGGGGATTGAGATAACCGGGCCTTTCCTCCCAGGTTCGACGGTTCGTGGGATGGGAGGGTTCTGATCGAGCGCTTGATGTGGTCTGGAATTGTGGTAGTAGAGAAAATACCTCTTTAGAATTCTTCGAAGATGCTCCTCGGAAAGTACAATCACGTGGACGAGACATTCGCGACGGATACTGCCGATTATTCGTTCCGAGTAAGGATTTGGCTGCATCATCAAATGCACCTGAAGAGAACCACCCACACAGAAGTTTCCGAATCATTCATCCTTTCCATCCACTCACCAACCGCGAATTCGAGTTGGTAATTTACCGTCACAATTGGGGCGAAGATCGCG
>Ga0081455_10007883_pt1 | contig 11147 bp, 9 predicted proteins | sample TabmetS3T2R1_FD_70207 | JGI IMG/M metagenome (GOLD analysis project Ga0081455, IMG submission 70207) | Tabebuia heterophylla rhizosphere microbial communities from the University of Puerto Rico - S3T2R1 | ecosystem: Host-associated > Plants > Roots > Rhizosphere ... | reverse complement strand
CCTCGTCGGCGAAGCCTGCGAAGCGGCCCTGCGCGATGGCCTCCCGCGCGCGCGCCATCAGCTCCTGATAGAACTGCACATTGGCGTAGCTGAGCAGCATGGCGCCGAGCGCCTCGTTTGACCGCACCAGATGATGCAAATAGGCCCGCTCGTATTGCGCCGCAGGGCAAGCGCTTTCGGAATCGAGCGGCGTGGCGTCCTCGGCATAGCGGGCGTTGCGCAGATTGAGCCGCCCGCCCCAGGTGAAGGCCTGGCAATGGCGGCCTGAGCGGGTCGGCATGACGCAATCGAACATGTCGATGCCGCGCGCGACCGACGCCATCAGATCCTCGGGCGTGCCCACGCCCATCAGATAGCGCGGGCAATCCTCGGGCAGCACCGCGGTCGTGGTCTCGACCATGTCGAGCATCGCCGCCTGCCCTTCGCCCACGGCAAGCCCGCCGATGGCGTAGCCGTCGAAGCCAGTCTCGATCAGCGCCCGGGCGCTTTGCTCGCGCAGGTCGGGATAGATGCTGCCTTGCACGATACCGAACAACGCTTGTCCCGCTCCCGCTCTGGCACCGAACGCTGCCTTGCAGCGTTCAGCCCAGCCGAGCGACAGATCGAGCGAGGTCTTGGCCTCCTCTCGCGTGGCGGGATACGGCGTGCATTCGTCGAGCACCATCTGGATGTCGGCGCCGAGCAGGCATTGCACCTCGATGGCGCGCTCCGGCGTGAGCTCCACCGTGGCGCCATCGACATGCGACTGGAAGGTGACGCCTTGTTCGTCGATGCGGCGGAGCTTGGCGAGCGACATCACCTGGTAGCCACCGCTATCGGTGAGGATCGGCTTCTCCCAATGCATGAATTTGTGCAACCCGCCGAGCCGGGCGATGCGCTCGGCGCCGGGGCGGAGCATCAGATGATAGGTGTTGGCGAGGATGATGTCGGCGCCGCTCGCCGCCACGTCCTCGGGGAACATGGCCTTGACCGTGGCGCCGGTGCCGACCGGCATGAAAGCGGGCGTGCGCACGATCCCGCGCGGCGTGGTGATGGCGCCGACCCGCGCCTTCCCATCCCGCGCCTTGACCGCAAAGGAGAAGCGCTCGCTCATGACACAGGTCGTACTGGATCGAGCAGGCAGGCGTCGCCATAGGAGTAGAAGCGGTAGCGTTCGGCAACGGCGTGCGCGTAGGCGCGCTTCATGAGATCGAGCCCCGAGAAGGCGGAAACCAACATGAACAGGGTAGATCGCGGGAGATGGAAATTGGTCAAGAGGCGATCGACGACGCGGAAGCGATAGCCTGGCGTGATGAAGAGACGCGTCTCGCCGGCAAAGGGCGCGAGCCTGCCTGAGGCGTCAGCCGCGCTCTCCAGCAGCCTGAGCGAGGTGGTGCCGACCGCGACGATCCTCGCTCCCCTCGCCTTCACCGCGTCGAGCGCGCGAGCGGTTTCGGCGGAGACGATGCCCCGCTCGGGATGCATCACATGGCCTGAAGTGTCGGCCGACCGCACCGGCAGGAAGGTGCCCGGCCCGACATGGAGCGTGACGAAGTGGCGCGAGATGCCACGCACCGCGAGCGCCTGCATCAGCCGCTCGGTGAAGTGAAGTCCAGCGGTCGGCGCGGCGACCGCGCCCTCGTCGCGCGCGAACAAGGTCTGATAATCGGTTCGGTCCCGGTCGTCCGGGGCGCGGCGCGAAGCGATGTAAGGCGGGAGCGGCATGGCGCCTTGGGCATGGATCGCCTCATCGAGGGCGGCGCCGGCGAGATCGAAGGCAAGCGTCACCTCGCCCTCCTCTCCCCGACCCTCGACGGTGGCCGCGAGGCTGCCGGCAAGGCAGACATTGCTCCCCTCGCCGAAGGCGATGCGATCGCCAGCTTTCAGACGCTTGGCCGGGCGGGCGAGCGCCTTCCAGCGATGATCGTCGAGCCGCTCGGTCAAGGTCGCCGACACATGCGCGATCGCCTCATTGCGTGCGCGCATGCCGCTGAGCTCCGCCGGGATCACCTTGGTGTCGTTGAACACGAGCGCATCGCCTGGAGCGAGCAGCGCCAGCAGGTCCAGGATCGTCTTGTCGGCAAGCGGAGCGGACGCTTCGGGATCGACGACCAGAAGCCGCGCGGCGTCGCGCGGCACCGCGGGGCGAAGCGCGATCAGCTCCTCGGGCAGATGGTAATCAAAGTCATCGACGCGCACGAAAGCTAAGCTGCGTCGGCGGCGACCCGCACGGTGAGCATCTTGTCGGGCGCGGCCGGGGGCTCGCCGCGGGCGAGCTTGTCGACATTCTCCATGCCGTCGATGACGCGGCCCCACACCGTGTATTGACGATCGAGGAAGGTCGCGTCGTCGAAGCAGATGAAGAACTGACTGTCGCCCGAGTCGGGCGACTGCGCCCGCGCCATCGACACCGCGCCGCGCGTGTGCGGCTCGGTATTGAACTCGGCGCGAAGCTTCTGCCCGGAGCCGCCGCGCCCGGTGCCGGTCGGGTCACCGGTCTGGGCCATGAAGCCGTCGATCACGCGGTGGAACACGACGCCGTCATAGAAGCCTTCGCGCGCGAGCTCCTTGATGCGGGCGACGTGGCCGGGCGCAAGGTCGGGGCGCATCGCGATCGTGACGGGGCCTTTGGTCGTCTCGATGATGAGGGTGTCCTCGGGTTTTGCCATGGTTAGGCTCCTTGTTGATTCCGCGCCTATTTCTCGATGGTCGCTTTCTTGATGTAGTCGAGCTGCGGAAAGTTCTTCTGAAGATAGGCGTTGCCTTCGGTCTGCACGCGGCCCTGGTCCGGTCCCTCTCCGCGCGGTGCGCCCTCGCCATAGCCGTTGTAAAGGCGGCCCACCACATCGAGCCCTGAGACGACCTTGCCGAACGGCGAGAAGCCCTGCGCGTCGAGGCCCGGGTTGTCGTTGAAATTGATGAACACCTGGGTGGTGCGCGTGTTGGGGCCGGCGGTGGCAAAGGTGATGTAGCCGCGCAGATTGCTCTCCTCGACCGGGTCGTCGGGAATGTTGGCCTTGCGCCACACTTGCGAGATCTTGGGATTGCCGTTGATGCCGAACTGCACCATGAAGCCGTCGATCACGCGGAAGAAGCGAGCGTCGTTGTAGAAGCCGTTCTTGACGAGATTGTAGAAGCGGTCGGCGCCGTTCGGCGCCCAGTCGCGATGGACCTCGATCACGAAGGTGCCTTTGCTGGTATCGAACTTGACCTTGTAGACGGGAGGGGCCTGCTCGTTCAGGCTCGCCGGGTTTGACAGGTCGCCGGCCCGGCTCGTGGTTTGCGCGCCGAGAAGCGCGAGCGCGAAGGCCAGGGCGAACACGATGCTTGCCTGAATTCTCATAAGTCCTCCTTGGAAGGGGCCGGAAACTAGCCTGCGAATTTCTTCTTGAGCGCGGCGGACACGACGTCCGGTACGAAGGTCGACACGTCGCCGCCCATGGCGGCAATCTGGCGGACGAGACTTGCGGCGATGTGGCGAGAGTCGGGCGAGGAGGCCAGAAACACCGTCTCGATCTCAGGCGCAAGGGCCTGGTTCATGCCGGCCATCTGCATTTCGTGGTCGAAATCGCCGGCGTCGCGCAAGCCTCTGATGACGACGGTGGCGCCGGCCTCCTTTGCCGCGTCCACTGTCAGGTTGCTGTAGCCGATGACGCCCAGCTCGAGCCCAACTTCCTTTGCCACAGGATTCAGCACCTCCGAGGTGAGCTTTACACGCTCCGCAGCGGTGAACAGCGGGTGCTTGTCGTGATGGGTGCCGATGGCGATCACCAGCTTGTCCACGAGATGGGCTGCGCGGCGCACGATATCGACATGGCCGAAGGTGACGGGGTCGAAGCTTCCGGGATAAAGCCCAACGCGCATGCTCAAGCTCCAGGCGCGATGGCCGCCACATCGATGCGGGGATACCCAGTCGCGTGAGGCCCCTTCTAGCCGCGCAAGTCAGCCATCGGCAAGGCCGCTTATGCGGGCGGTAGGCCGTTTCCCTCGCCGTTGGCCTCCTCGCCGCCATTCTCGTCGGGAATGTGCTCGACCGAGACTACGCGCTCGCCCTCCGCGGTCGAGAACACGATCACCCCTTGCGTCGAGCGGCCCATGATCGAGATGTCCTCGACCGGCACGCGGATGAGCTGGCCGCCGTCGGTGACGAGCATGATCTGGTCGCTCTCCTCCACCGGGAAGGAGCCGATCAGCCTGCCGTTCCGCTGATTGACCACCATGGCGATGATGCCTTTCCCGCCGCGGCCGGAGATGCGGTACTCATAGGCGGACGTCCGCTTGCCGTAGCCGTTCTCCGACACGGTCAGCACGAACTCCTCGTGCGCGCTGAGCTCGGCGTAGCGCTCGGGGCTCAGCACCACCGGCTCCTGGCCGTTGGCCTCGGCCTCCATGTCCTGCTCGGGCTCGGCGCCGCCCCGTCTGATAGTGTTGGCCTGGCGGATATAGGCGGCCCGCTCTGCCGGAGAGGCCTCGATATGCGCGAGGATCGCCATGGAGATGACCTGGTCGCCCTTTCCGAGCTTGATGCCGCGCACGCCGGGCGACTCGCGGCCCTTGAACACGCGCACGTCGCTCACCGGGAAGCGGATGGCTTGACCTTCTTGCGATGTGAGCAGGACGTCGTCGGTTTCCCCGCAGACATCGACGCCGACGATCCGGTCACCGGGATCGAGCTTCATGGCGATCTTGCCGTTCTGGCGCACCTCGATGAAGTCGGACAGCTTGTTCCGCCTGACGCTGCCGTAGTTGGTGGCGAACATCACATCGAGCTTCGCCCATGAGCTCTCGTCCTCGGGCAGCGGGAGGATGGTGGTGATGGTCTCGTCCTTGCCAAGCGGCAGGAGATTGACCAGCGCCTTGCCGCGCGCCTGGGGCGCCGCCTGCGGCAGCCGCCAAACCGTCATCTTGTAGGCCATGCCGCGCGAGGAGAAGAACAGCACCGGGGTATGGGTGTTGGCGATGAAAATGCGGGTGACGAAATCCTCGTCGCGCGTCGCCATGCCCGAGCGGCCTTTGCCGCCACGACGCTGGGCGCGGTAGGCGGACAACGGCACGCGCTTGATATAGCCCTTGTGGCTGACGGTGACGACCATGTCCTCGCGCTGGATCAGGTCCTCGTCCTCGACCTCGCCTTCCATCTCGAGGATCTCGGTGCGGCGCGGGGTGCCGAACTCGGTCTTTATAGCGGTGAGCTCCTGCTTGATGATGGCGACGATGCGGCCGCGGCTCCGCAACACCTCCAGATGTTCGCCAATCTCGGCGCCGAGCGTCTTCAGCTCGTCGCCGATCTCGTCGCGGCCGAGCGCGGTCAGGCGTTGCAGGCGGAGATCGAGGATGGCCCTCGCCTGATCCTCGGAAAGCCGGTAGGTGCCTTTGCTGGAAACCTTGTGGCGCGGGTCGGCGATCAGCTCGACCAGGGCGACTACGTCCTTGGCCGGCCAGTCGCGCGTCATCAATTGCTCGCGCGCCGTTGAGGGATCGGGCGCCTTGCGGATCAGCTGAATGACCTCGTCGATATTGGCGACGGCGATGGCCAGCCCGACGAGAATATGCGCCCGCTCGCGCGCCTTCTTGAGCAGGAACTTGGTGCGGCGGCCGACCACCTCCTCGCGGAACTCGGTGAAGGCGCGGATCAAATCCTTGAGGTTGAGCTGCTCGGGCTTGCCGCCGATCAGCGCCACCATGTTGCAGCCGAAGGTCGATTGCAGCGTCGAGAAGCGGTAGAGCTGGTTCAGCACCACGTCGGCCATGGCGTCGCGCTTCAGCTCGACCACGACGCGCATGCCCTGGCGGTCCGACTCGTCGCGGATGTCGGCGATGCCTTCGATCTTCTTCTCGCGCACCAGCTCGGCGATCTTCTCCACCATCGCCGCCTTGTTCACCTGATAGGGGATCTCGCTGATGATGAGGGCCTCGCGCTCCTTGCGGATGGTCTCCAACGCGACGCGTCCGCGCATCAGGATCGAGCCGCGCCCCTTGTGGTAGGCGGAGCGAATGCCGGTCTTGCCGAGGATCAGCCCGCCGGTGGGAAAGTCAGGGCCTGGGATGATCTCGGCAAGTTCGTCGATGGAGATGGCCGGATTGTCGAGATAGGCGATGCAGGCGTCGATCACCTCGCCGAGATTATGCGGCGGGATATTGGTCGCCATGCCGACGGCGATGCCGCCCGCCCCGTTGACCAGAAGGTTGGGGAACTTGGCGGGGAGGACGGAGGGCTCTTCCAGCCGGTCGTCGTAGTTCGGCTTGAAGTCGACCGTCTCCTTGTCGAGATCGTCGAGCAGAAATTGCGAGATCTTGGCGAGGCGTACTTCCGTATAGCGGGAGGCCGCGGGCGGATCGCCGTCGACCGAGCCGAAATTGCCCTGCCCGTCGACCAGCGGCACGCGCATGGAGAATTCCTGCGCCATGCGCACCAGCGCATCGTAGATGGCGAGGTCGCCGTGGGGGTGGAAGTCGCCCATGGTATCGCCTGTGACCTTGGACGACTTCATGTGCTTCTTGTTGAAGTCGAGGCCGAGGCGCTGCATGGCGTAGAGAATGCGGCGATGGACGGGCTTGAGCCCGTCGCGCACGTCGGGCAGCGCGCGCGACACGATCACGCTCATGGCGTAATCGAGATAGGACCGCTTCATCTCGTCGATGAGCGAGATGGGCCTGATGTCGGAGGGAGTCGGGCCCTCGACCTCTGTCTTGTCGTCGTCAGCCAAGGAAGGAAAATGCCTGTTCTAAGATGTAAGCGAACACCGTAAACACTGCCGTCGCCGGGAGAAAAATCCTCCCGCTTCAGGCCGACAGCGCTTGCTGCAAGATGATTCTCTATAGCTGATTTGAGGCCCGCTCGGCAACCGCTCAGGGCACGTACGTTGTGTCCAATTTAATCCTATATTTCAAAGCGTTAGAAGGCGCCTGGGGCGGCATTTCGAGACCGCTTGCGGAAGCAATTCGTCAGCCGTCGGAAAGTGTGCATGACGGCAAAGTGCGGGAACAACCGACTCCCCGCGACGTTGTGTCACTAGGCGGCGCGAGGCCCCCTAAACTCCTTGCGCGCCACCCCCTGCCTGGTGAGTGAACTCACGAAGGAGAGCGAAACCATGAACCGATTTCTTGCATGCACGGCGGTCGGCCTGTTCCTGGGCCTCGCGCCGGCGGTGGCCGAGACGCAAGCCCCGGCTGCCGATCAGCAGGATCAGCCTGCACTCGATCAACCCGCACAGCCTTCAGAGGCGATGCCGGGAGAGTCGGCTGCGCCCGACGCGGCGACGCCTGACCGGCCCGGCGCGGCGCTTGACGACCCCTCGTTAAAGACGCCGGGACAATCGTCCGAGATGGCGCCTGAGACTTCCCCGTCCGATCAGGCCTCACCGCCTAGCCTTGGCGAGGCGGCGCCATCCGATCAGGCCTCACCGCCTTCCGTCGGCGAGGCAGCGCCTGAGCCAGGGGCTTCACCGCCTTCTGTCGGCGAGGCAACGCCTCCGGCATCATCCGAGGCGCCGAAGTCGGCTGAGGCAGCGCCGTCCGGCGCGCCCTTCCTCTCAAAGCAGGAGAGCAGCGACTGGCTCGTGGGTAGTTTGATCGGCAAGTCCGTGGTCAATGCCGACAACGAGTCGATCGGCGAGGTGAACGACCTCGTCACCGATCAGAACGGCAAGATCATCGCCGTGGTGATCGGCGCCGGCGGGTTCCTCGGCATCGGCCAGAAGGACGTCGCCATCCGGTTCGAGGATATCAAGCTCGCCCGCGACGAGAGCAACGACCTCAAGATCATTGCCGATCTCGACAAGGAGCGGCTCGCCTCTGCGCCCGACTATGAGACGCTCGACGAGCAGCAGCTTACGGTCGGCGAGCGGGGCGAACAGGATACCGCTCAATAGCCGATCGGCTCGATCGCAAGCTTGCGCTTTTTTCCGCCCGGCCTGCCCTGTCAGGTCGGGCTCTTTTTTGCCGTCATCAGGCAGGCTTGGCGATCATCAGCCAGAAAATGATGAGCATGGACAGGAACGCCGGCCAGCCGAGCCAGAACCATAGCCGAGACAGGCGGTAGTAGCGCGGCGGAAATGCCTCGGCCCCGGCCGCTACCGCTTGCGCGGCGAGATCGCGCATCCTGATCTGAAGCACCACCACGGGCAGCCAGCAGGCGCCGATCAGGACGTAAAGCGCGAGACTCGCCCAGATCCAGGTCTGCGCGAGCCCATAGCCCCCTAGATAGGCGAGGAGGAAGCCGGTGAGCGGCTGGGCCACGGCGGCTGTGGCGGTGAAGACATAGTCGGCGACGACCACGGTCCTAAGCGTGGCGGCAATGGCGGGCAGGCTCTCGGTCCGCTCGGCCCTGAACAGAAAAAAGGCGATGCCGAGCCCGGTGCCGAACAGGATCGCGGCCCCGATCACATGCAAGACCTTGAGCGCGAGATAGAGGTCCATGCGCGTCTCGCTAACGCTTCTCCTGGAACGCCATCACCGCCAGGGTCGCCGCCATCATCGGCATGACCTTGAGCAGAGGTCCGAAATGGTCGGTCCACAGCTCGGGCGCGACCACACTCAAGCCGAGAAGATAGATCGCGCTCAATACCAGCTGCGCCACCCCGGCCCTTCGGACGAAGCGCGGCACAAGGAACAATGCGCCCGCGATAATGTCGGCGACAGAAGCGGTCCCGACCAGGATCGCGGCAAGCCGGGCATCGAAGCCGCCGTCCGAAACGAGCTGAACGGCGCTCGCGAAGCTGTTCGGCGTGAGCGTGAGGATGCCGGTCAGGATCCAGAACAGGGCAAGCGCCACCTGCAACAATGGCACGGCGAAGAAGCTGCGCGCGTGGAGCCGGTCCTGCAGCGTTGCCGGCCAGGCGGCCAGCGTCGCGCTGAAGCCTTTCGGAGGTGCGCCGCACCAGCGGGCGAAGCCCGAGCCGTCGACCAGCGTGTCGTAGCGCATCTGCGCCAGCGAGGTGCTGCGTGCCGCCGTGTCATGACCGAGAAAGCCGGCGACATCGCCGAGACGAAGCAGGAGACGGAGTAGCGGCAACGGCACGGCTACCGTACGCGCCGGTGCGAAGCCGAGCCAGGCGCGATATGCCAAGAGGATGTCGCGCACGCGCAAGGTCTCTGGGCCCGCGGCGTAGAGGGTCGTGCGTGAAGGCTCCAACGCCGTCACGAGGCGCGCGATGCCGCGGGCAAGATCGTCGGCGGCAATGGGCTGAAAGCGCGCGTCTCCCCGTCCCGGCAAAGGCAGCACGAAAGGAAGGCCGGCAAGGCCGCGCAGCAGCGATGTACCGCCATAGCTGCCGCGTCCGATCACGAGCGACGGCTTCACGATCAGCCAATTGACAGCAACACCTGCAAGCGCCGCATCGGCCGTTGCCTTCGACCGCGCGTAGGTCGTGACCATGCCGGCCTCCGCGCTGACCGCCGACACGTGCACGATACGCTTCACGCCCGCGGCGGCACACGCCTCGAACAGGGCGATGGTGGCATCGCCGTGGATGCGCTCGGCGTCGTCGCTCAAGCCCCCTTGCAGGATGCCAACGCAGTTCACCACCGCGTCGATGCCGTCAAGGCGCGGCGCCCACGCGGCAGGCTCGACGTCCTTGTTGTAGTCGCAAGCAGCCCACTCGATGCCTGGGAGGACACGGCGCCCGAGATCGAGGTCGCGGCCGGCCCCGACGACGATTGCGCCGTCGCGCAGGAGCGCGGCTACGACCTCCCTGCCGATGAAGCCATAAGCCCCCGTCACGAGGCAGCGCATGGGCCCGCAGCCTTCCCGCCTATAGACGGGCGGATACTGGCTGATTCCAGGCCCTAGCGCGACGACCGGCTAATTTGCGCCCACGGCGCCTTCCGTCTTAGGCGCCAGTCCCAAAAAAACGGCGAGCCTCTGCTGGCCCGCGAGCAGCGCTTCCTGCACGCGATTTCCGAGCCATCTCTTGCGGTCGAGCGCCGGATGCTCGACGAAGTGCCAGGACAACATGGCGAAGGCGAGCACGGCCGGGAAGCTGCACACGAAAAGGGCGCCGGGGGTGATCGTGGGATCGAGCATCACGAACACCTGCTGGATGGGGAAGCAGAGGATGTAGAGGCCGTAGGAATAATCGCCGATCAAGTTGAAGCGCCGAATAGCGCCGGCCGGCACGAGTGCGAACCAGAGCACCCCATAGCCGAGCGCTACTCTGAGCGCCGCCTCGTAAAGTGGGGTAGCGTGCGCGGCCACCGCGATCAGCCCGAGCAGGGCCGCGACCCAGATGTCCAATTTGACCTTGTCGGCGAAGATGTAGAACGCGCCGCCGATGAAGAAGGTGAGGATGAAGCGGGACGCGCTGTCGATCGCCACGGTCTCTTGGCGAAGCTCGGTAAAGAAGGTCACGAACACATATCCGGCGAGGAGAAGGCCGAGCGTCAGCGTCGCGCGGAACCGCGTGGCGAGCGCGCCAGCGAGCGCGAACAGCGCGAGCATGACGTAGCACATGGTCTCATAGCGCAATGTCCACAGCGGCGGGTCGATCACCCTGCTCTCGGGCACGGTGTCGAACACGCCGGGCAGCGTCATCGCGTGGGTGACGAGCGTCGAAGTGAGCGGCACGAACAGCCAGGGCCGCGGGTCGGTGAAATAGTCATTCAGCGAGACCAGCGTCACGACCGGGCCAAGCACGAAGGCAATGCCGATGCAGGCGACGAGCAGACCGGGAAACAGGCGAAGGAAACGCGCGACGGCGTAGTCGACGAGCGTCGGCTGGGTCATGACGCTGCGCGTGACGAGAAAGCCGGAGACCAGGAAGAATATGTCGACCGCGAGCCGGCCGATCCCGAGCGCCTCGCCGCCGATCAGAGCGCTTGCGGCCTGCTCCGGAGCGACCAGCGCGAAGCTGTGATCGACGATCACGGCCGAAGCCGCAAGAAACCTGATCAAGTTGAAATTATTGTCTCTGCCGTCAAGCAAAGTGGCGATGCTGCTCGCCATAGCCTCTCTCCTGCGACCCACTGGTAGCTTGCGCGATTTCTGCGCGGCTTAGGCCCGACCTGTGGGAAAACCATATCGACCGGAGAGATAGGGGGACAGCGAAGCCTCGGAACAACGTTAAGTCAAACTTTCGGCGTTCGTGCTTAACGCGCGATTAGCCATGCTAGAACGGAATCTCGTCGTCGAGTTCCTTGTCGAAAGAAGTGCCGCCGCTCTTTCCGCCTCC
>Ga0081455_10007882_pt1 | contig 11148 bp, 17 predicted proteins | sample TabmetS3T2R1_FD_70207 | JGI IMG/M metagenome (GOLD analysis project Ga0081455, IMG submission 70207) | Tabebuia heterophylla rhizosphere microbial communities from the University of Puerto Rico - S3T2R1 | ecosystem: Host-associated > Plants > Roots > Rhizosphere ... | reverse complement strand
GGTTGCCTGTCTGTCTAAGGTGACTGCGGCCTGATGAGCGGACTGGTCAGGCTGTGACTAGCGCCAGGTATTCCCTGTCACATGCCGAAACGTGCGCGGCGCAGGGCCTGGACCGCCGCGTCCGGCCCGCTCACCTCGACCTGTGCCGCTTGTTGCCGGCCGAAAAGGTAGAGCAGCACCTCGCCCGGTGGCCCGGCGATCCGGGCAGTGGGCTCTCCCCGCCGGGCCCGGACGGTCTTGCCGGTTCCTGCCCACTGAAGCTCAAGGCCGGCGCCGCGCAGCCGCCGCGCGCGGCGCGCAACGTGCTGCGGTCCAACCGCGGCCATCGCGGTGTACGGCGTTGTGAGAACTGCAACCAGCGGATCGCGAGCACCGCACGCGCGGACGCGAAGACCTGCTCGCAGGAGTGCCGCCAGAAACGTGCGCGCCGGCTCCGACGCGAGGCGCACCATGCGTCGCGCAAAGCAGGTCGCGCACGACGCAAGCGCCTGCTGACCAACGCTGCGATTGATCGCAGCCGAATCGATTGCGATGCCGCCGAGCTCATCGGCGCTTCTGCCACGAGCCCGACGGCATCGCCGTCGATGGGTATCGACATCACCAAGGAGGTGACGGCCACCTAGCGCGGCAGACCGAGCATAGCAGCGCGGAGCGGGCACGAGCGGTCCCGCGAAAAAGCGAGGTGGGCCTCGCGACACATAATGCCCAGAACAACAACGGCCTTCCGGGGTCCACCCGCTGGTTCCAACAGCGGTCCCGGAAGGCCAATCGGGGGACTGCGCCTTGAGGCTACCCGACGAGTCTGACGCTACCGGATCTTTCGGACCGGTCGCAACGGACCGGGAGAGGTGCGTCCCCGTGGAGACTCAATGTTGAGAGATCCCGGGATCGGCCACGCGACACTTAAATCACCAGACCACGCGACAGATAACCACGAGCTTTCGACCCGTTCGAGCTCGCAGAAAGGCAGGAACCAACCTCACAACAAACCGCAGCGCCCGCGTGGCGCTGCGGTACCAAACGTCGATCGGAGGTGCGGCCATGGCTACTAGGCGCCGCCGAACGACCACCGGCATCTACCGACCGGTTGCATGCCGCGTCTGGAACGACCGGCGTGTCCGGGCCCTCAGTGAGCGCGGCAAGCTGCTGTGGCTGTTCCTACTGACCTGCCCGAGCTTGCCGATCCCAGGGGTGATCCAAGCCGGCCCCGCGACCATCGCCGATCAACTCGGCTGGAGTGTCGAATCCATCCGCGATGGATTTGCCGAGTTGCGATCCGTCGGCCTCCAAGTGGAGTTCGAGGACACGCTCATCTGGCTCCCGAACGCGCTCACCTACCAGCCGCCGACCACGCCGAACCAGGTCCGAAATTGGGCCAGTTTTTGGGATGACGTCCCGGAAGGCGAGCTGAAAGGCCGCATCTGGCAAGCGCTGAAGATCGCGTGCAAATCCTGGTCGGTCATCTATGACCAGCTTTTCGGCGAATTCATGTCGCATGAATTCGCGCCTGATCCGCACCACAAACACCAACACAAACACCAACACGATCACAAACACGAACACCAACACCAACACGAACAGAGAGAAGAAGCCGCGCCCGAGGCGCGGCCTTCTGGTACCCCACCGTGCGGGGTACCGGTGCCAGTACCGGAGCAGGCACCGGAGCAGCTAGCCACGCGGCCACCGGAGCCCCAACTGCAGTTGGTCCCCGAGCAGGTTCCCGAGCAGGCACCGGCGTCCGAACCAGAGCCCGAACGAGCTGGGGCGAGCCAGGCGGCATCACCGCCGCGCAAACCGAGGGAGGCGCCGCGTCCGCGCGACGACAGACGCGACTACCCGCCTCATCACGCGCAGCACGCGATCGACCACTTCCACCGTCGGTATCTCGTCGCGTACGGATGCCCGCCGACGTGGCCCGGATACGTGCTCAAGAAATTTTTCGACAACAGCCGCTTCGCAGGCGTCGACGAAGTCATACGTCGAATTGATCGGCTGTTCGACGGCCGCGGTCCGCGTTGGATCCAAGAGCCGTTCACGTCGCAGATTCTGTTCAACCAGTGGGATGCGCTCTCGCGCGATGCGGGTCCCAACTCGACGCGACAGCCGGACGACTTCGAGCGGCAGATGGAACGCGTGCGCATGCTCGAGGAAAAATCGGAAAGCGAGGGGCCGTCATGACCGCCGCGGAAGTCAGCCGGCTGGTCGCGGTGGTCATCGCCGCGTTCCCTGGGGCGCGCGTGAACTCCGGCACGTCGCAGATCTACGAGCGCATGCTCGCTGACCTGCCCTACCCCGCCGCAAACGCGGCCGTGGAACGGCTACTGGCGACGACCAAGTTCCTGCCGTCGGTCGCCGAAATCCGCGAAGCTGCGCTCACGGTCGCAAACGGCGAGCAGACCGCCGGCGGTGAAGCGTGGGGCGAAGTCCAGCGGTTGATCGCGCGATGGGGCTCTCGTCGGTACGATGAAAACTGGTCGCCGCCCATCACGGACCCCGTCGCCAAAAACGTCGTGCGAGCGCTCGGGTGGGTCGCGCTATGCGACTCCGAGAACCCGACGGCGGATCGGGCGCGGTTCATCGAGCTGTACGACCGGTTGGCGTCCACCCATCGGCGACTGCTGCTGAGCGACCACCTGCCCGCGATGCAACGCTACCGCGCGCTTCAGGGCGCCGAGAACACCGTCGAGAGACTGGCCGAACCATCCAACGAGGTACGCCGCGGCGATGCAGTCGCGTTGGGCGCACTGCTGCCGTTCCTACCGACCGAGCAGCCGGGAGGCCAGCCATGAGCGAACACGCGCACCTGTTCCTCACCGCGACCGAGATCGCGGAGCTCGAGCGCTCCGACCGCGAGCGAGCGAACGCTCGGCGACGGCAAGCAGGGGACTACGAGGCCATGGACCTGGCCGACGTGATCGAACGCGCGATGCGCTCCAACCCGCGGGGACGCGGCGAGCCATCGCCGTACGAGCTGATTGCGCTCAACAAGCTGCGAACGGATGGAGGCCGGCCATGATGCCGCTGCACGTTCACAACCAACACGTTCCCGGACACGTCAAGTTCGAGCTCGACGAGCTCGTGATCGATCGCGGCAACTGGGACGACATCGCCGACGGTATTACGCGGCAAGTCGAGTGCGCGCAGCGGCGCGAGCGGCACGACCGAGCGCGTCGCTTCGGGAGGCCACGATGACGGCATACGGCCAGCTGCCTGACATCGGCGAGCTCGTCCTCCGAGAGGCAGAGGTTACGCGCTGGGATATCGCACGGCGAGGCATCGACGCGGCAGGGAATCGACTGATCGCCAAGATCACCAGTCTCGCCTTCGGCGCGGGGCCCCACGCCGATAGCCCAGAGATCCGAGCTTGCCTCGCTGCGAGCCTGGCCACGTTCGAGACGTTCTTCGAGGACCCAACCGCTGACGGGTGTCCGGGATGACCGCGAGACAACGTCGCGACGAGGCGTATCGGATGCGAGCTGGCCTCGTCGGAGACTTGCTGTCGTGCGTCTGCGAGTACCCGCTAACCAAAGCGAAGACCTCGACCGAGCACGACGAACACTGCCCAACCCACTACGCGATCACGCAGCGACACAAGCGTGAACAGGAGCAAAGCCATGGCGACGATCACCGGCAATGAACGCATCGAGGTGATTCAGCATGTCGACGGCAAGCCAGTCGCTCGCATCGAGCGCATCGTCTGGCCGCCCAAGGACGATGACCAGATGCTCGGCGCGACCATCATCGGCCGCGCGCGGATTCACTTCGCGGTCGGAAGCGTCGAGGCGCTGCTGGTCGCGAGCGTGAAGCCCCAGACGCTCGGCAGCCGGTTTGCCGTGCTGTTCGAGCAATCGACCGGGCGACTGTTGGCGCTCGAGCTCGAGCAGGAGCGGATGTCGTGATGGTGGTCGCCGCACTTACCCACCGCGATCTCATCCTCGCCGAGCGTGCGCTTTCCCGTGCCTATCGGAGGTTCGAGGTCCTCGCGGCGCGGGTGAACCACGATGAAATCGCCGTGGATGCGAAGCGATGGCGCCGGGCGATCTGCGCGCTCCAACAGGCGGTCATGGTCGAGCGGGCAGCAGCGGAGCGCGATCGCGTCTGGTACCGCGCACATCGCCGGGCACGACAGCGTCCGCCGTCACCGCACATCGACGCCATGCGATTGGCAAACTGACTCTCAGCGGCGCGGGTTATCGTGGTTGGATGCGAGCAGCGTTGGTCGTGTTGATGTTGGGTGGGTGTTCGATTGCGTTCCAGGAACACATTCCGGCGAAGCCGTTACAGAGTCGGACAAGCCGATGCGCGAGCACGCTGGGCTTCGAGGCCGGATCGCTTGCACTGCCGATCGCCGATACGATCATGGTGGCAGCAGAAACCGGCGGAGGCGTTTACGGCGCAGTCCACGGTTACAACACCGGCCAGGATGGGTGGCGCCTGATGGCTGGAACGGCCTTGTTTGCCGGGGTCATCCAGCTGGCGTCTGCCGTCAATGGGTACCGTCGAGCCAGCGAATGCAACAGCGCAATCGCGGCTCCGGTCGCGACCGCCCAGCGCTGACGTCTACAGCCTAGAGCAAGGCGCGCAGCATTGCGGTGCGGTGCTCGGGCTTGGGCCACAGATGATCGTGGTGGGCCCAGATCGAGCCGTCGCTGCGGATGACCCCGGGCGTGCGACCCTGAGGTCCGCAGCACTGAACAACGTCCAGCAGCGAGTAATCCGGCGAGCCCTCGTCCCATTCGAGGCAACGCGAGACGCCGACCACGATGCCCACGTGACCGATAAATGGGTGCGGGTGACCTGCGAGCCGGATCGTCGGATAGGTCAACAGCACGCCGAGCTCGGGCCGGTGGACGCGCTCGAAAAGCTCGCGGTTGTGATCGGCGTCCTCGATCGCGCTGTTGCAGTTGATGTCGTCCTCGACCGACGCCCACGGGCCTTGATTGAATCCGACGCGGTGGCGCTTGAGCATATACGCGTAGCTGATCGCGAGCCCGGCGCAGTCGGAACCGATCTCGCCGTCGCGCTCGGTCCACGGGATATCGATCAGGGTCCCGCCGGCGATCACCGGGTGATAGTCGCCGGTGCCGAGCACGTAGGTCCCGTGGCCGACCATGCGGAGCGCACGATCGACAGCCTCCGCAGCCGAGCACGGCCGCGGGGCAATCGCTCGCGGATCGATGTGCACGATCAGCCTCCCTTATCGAAGCGGTCGTGAAGCTTCCGGTCGGTGCTGGTGTCTTTCGCGACCAAGCTGTCGTGCAGCGCGACGATGCTCGCGAGCGCCTCGTCGGGTGACACCGCGCCGTCCTGGGCCGAGCGAACGAGCTCGATCACCTTGCCGATCGCGGTCAGCCCCGCGTTGACGAGGACCGCCTCTTGTTCAGCCGTCATCGGAGCACCCCCACGTCCTTGAGTGCCTGCGACAGCAAGAGCGCTGCCTGGATCAGCCCGGACAGACTATGGTCGTCGTTGACGACCGCGGCGGTGGCGATCGCCTGGTAGGTGGCCGCGAACAGGTGCTCGAGCTCCTGGCGCTTGGCGCGGTAGGCAGCGAGCTGGGCCTTGCCCGTGGCCTCATCGGGAGCCTTCGCCACAATCGCGTCCTGCTGCGCAGAGTCGTAGGCGATGAACGCGGCGCGCGCCGAGTCGGTCGCCGTCAGCGTCGCACGGATCGTCTTCTCGCGAGCGCTCGCGCCACAGGCGGCCAACAGGGTCATCGCGATCAGCGCCAGCGAGACGCTGCTTCGTTTCGGGCGGCGCATCACACGTAGCCCTTCGCGAGCGTGCGCGAGACCGTGTAGCCGATGGCGCCGAGCATCGTCGCGATGATTCCCGCGACACCGAGCGCGGTGTTGCTGGTGACCGCGCCGCTCGCGTAGAACGCCGTCAGCACGAACGCTGCGCACTTGAGGTAGAACTCCGTGGTCTTGTAGCCGGGCTTGACGGGCGCCGGCTCGGCCTCCGGCGTCGTGGCGACGGGGCTAGTGATCGTCGTGGCTTCATCCATCAGTGGTCTCCAGAGGTGCGTCGGAGTTGATTGAGTCGATCGGATTCTTCGAGCTCGTACGTGCCGAAGCAGCCCTTGCGACAGAGCTCGCCGAGGTAGCTGGCGACCCGAAGTGAGCCAACAGGGAGCGTGAGCCCGAGCGGTTCACCACACGCGGTGAACCGGCCACCGATCGCTGGCCGATGCCAGGCGCTCGAGTCCGTTCTCACCTGCACGAGCGGTTCCTCTTCTGCGTCCTGGTCGATCGCATCATCGAGCTCATCGAGCTCGACAAGGAAGACGGGGTCCGCGTGAGCCAGCACGTCACGTGTCCTGTCTCGGCCTGCGAGGTCCGTGGAGGCCGACGACAGGATGGCCATGCGGGCTGGTTCGTGCTCGGTGCTTGACCGGCAACGGACCGAGCGGGGGCGTGCCCTCGTCCTCATCCCAGTTCTGCGGCTTGATTTCGCTGGCGCTGCCGGCGGGTGCGTTCTCGGCGAGGTGGCCGAGGCGTTGCGCGGCCGCGCGTTCGCTCTTGAACCGATCACGCTCGAGCATCGCAACGAGCGTCGTCCGGAGATCGACCTGAATATCCTTGATGTCTTTGAGTAAGGGAGCGAGTTCGCGCCGCGTGTCGCGAAGGAACAACAGCACATAGCCCGCGAACAGACCGAGGCCACCGAATTGTGCCCATCCGGTGATCGCCGCAGCGCCGTCGCCTAGATCGGCCATCGAGCTACGACGGTCGCGCTCGCTCTAGGGTTCGCGAAAGATTATGCGCCGTCGTACAGGAACAGTGAAACGGCGTAGACCGAGAGGGTTCCGTCCTCGGTGAGGAACTGCAGATCGTACTTGTCGGCGGCTGCCGGCAGGTAGAACGTGGCCGACAGCCATGCCGCGGTGGTTCCGAAGCTCGACACAGAGCCGACCACATTGTTGTCGCTGTCGACGAGCTGAACGGTTCCATTACTGTCGGTGGTGTCCTTCGCCAGGACGAACATCTTCACGCGCACGCCCGAGCTGGACGTGCTGAAGCGCGAGCAGTGCGAGAGATTGATCGTGAACCCCGGTGTGGCAGCGGTCGGCGCGCCGGTGGAGGAACCATCGATCAAGTTGGTAGCCGTGTCCGAGGCGATCGTTTGCGGCGTGGATTGGATGTCGGCGGTCCAGTTCACCAGGTGCGCTGAGCCGACCCGCCACATCGAGCGGAGGATGTTCGCGACGTTCTCGCGGGTGTTGGCGTAGATCGGGCCGAGCGCAGCGAGGTTCGCTGGGTCGACGTACCCATCGTCGGTGTCAGGTTGCACCGAGACCTCATAGACCGTGGCTGCGACCAACCGCGCGTTGTCGAAGTCAGAGAACATGAGCGTCAGGTCGGTGTCCGCCGGGATCGGGACCAGCGAGCCACTGGACGGAAACAGGGACTCGGTGACCTGGATGAATGCCGGCGTATCCGTGGCCGAGCCGGAGCGGCCCGCGTAGATGACCGCGTCGGCAACGGTCGTCGGCGTCAGGGTCGACAGCCGCACGCGCACGTAGGGGCTCGAGTCCGGATCGGTCTGCTGCGCGGCCGTGAGCCGCACCCAGAGGTAGGCCGGATACGGTGAGCTGTGAAATGCGCAGGTCCACCGGTCGCGCTGGTTGGTCACCGGGATCGATGCCGATTCCGGGATGGCGGCGATCGGCGAGAAGCTGCGGAAGACCTCCTTGGTGCGAAAGGCCGCCACGTGATTGGCCAGGTCGGCCAGCTGGCGGGCGAACGTGGCCGCGGGGTAGAAGCCGTTGCGCGCGAACGCCATCGCCGTGATGCGCCAAGGCGCGTACTGGGGCACAACGACCGAGCTCATTCGCGGACTCCTTCCCGGCACTCGCCCAGGCCGAGGCAAGATGCTTGGACCGTGCCCTCGATCCAGATCCAGGCGATCCCGTCGACGTCCTTCGCGCGGACGTCGAGGTGAACCAGCGCGCTGCTGGGCGTCGCATAGTCGGTCGCGCTCGTCGTGAAGATGGCTTCGCTGTACCGCGGAGGCCTCGCGCAGTCGTCGACGCCGTTGTCCGACGGCGCGCGATCGCAGAGAGACACGCGCACATGGCACGCAGTCCCGTCGATGGATTTGAAGACCGGGGCGACCCGCAGATACCGTGTGAATGACGCGGGGAACAGCTCGTGCGTGAGGTAGACCGGGTAGTAAGCGAACAGCCGGTACGAGGTCTCGGTTCCGTCCGTGTTTTCCATCGCCGGGAACACCAGGACCGGGAGATGGTGGGCGGTCCGATAATCCTCGAGGTTGGTGGCGAGGTCGGCCAGCACAGCATCATGCCCCGCATCGAACGCCTTGCCATCGCCGTAGATGGCGTCGGGCACGAGCTCGACCGGGGCCGTCCCCGTGATCTCGGTGAAGGGTTCGTCGGTTCCGGACTGCGCGTATTGAAACGGGGCGACCAGGTCTTCGATCTGGCCGTCTGCACTGTCGGCCTGCGAGCAGAGGAGCTGCTGCGTCGCGGTCTGCACCGCGTAGTGGTCGTAGGTGATTCGGTAGGACTTGGCTGAATCGAACGCCGGCGACGACAACGCTGCCGTGATCGTGATGTCGTTGTCGACCGGATCATTGTCGACCGTGCGCGACCACTGGACCGGATCCGCTGGGTCCGGTGGATCAATCTCGACGATCAGGATCTTGTCGCCATCGACAAACCGCGACGCATCTACTGGATCAAAGCTCTCACTGTGCTGGTGCGGCAGGCAGCGGAGTGTCCGGGTGCCGTCGTTGTACCCTGCAACAAAGCCCCCGCCGGCCCCGCCAACGAACGGCATGAACAGGAGATCGTCGGGCAGTGCGAGGCTCGGATTGCTCCCTGGCGTCTTGACCTCGACGAGCGTCGAGTTGGCGTCTAGGAAGGCTTCGAGCGTTCCGATCGTGTCCCCGTTGGTGGCATCGAATCGGATGATCACCGCCGGGTCATCGGCTTCGTTCTCGTACTCGACCACGAGGTCCCCGGTGCCGCCTGCGAGGAGCCTGAAGTTCCAAGGTGGCGAGGCGCCCGGGGTGCGCCACTGCAACACGGTGTCGCCCCAGACGTCGCTGTTGCCGTACGTCGCCGCTTCTGCGAAGTCGAGCGTGGCGTTCTCGCTGGTGTTCGCGCTCGCGTCCACGACTGCCGCGGGTGCGTAGGCAGCGAGCCGGGATTGGTCGGCCGCGAACATTACATCGATCTCGCCTTGGGCAGCGACGCCGCGCGGGTTGCCGGGCTGCGCGCCGCCTCGGTTGGAGCTCGTGCGGATCACGAGAGCCGGGCGAGCTCCGATGCCGCGCCGGCCGGTGTTGGGGTCGCGGGCAAAGCTGTCGGTCACGGTGACGACGTCGCCGATCGCGAGCTGCTCGTAGTACGCCGGGCCGACCGAGATCGTCTGCTTGCGGAACGGCCTAGTGAACAGCGATGCGGTGGCGAGAAAGGCCGGCATCAGCGATTCGATCGCCTCGCCCGTGCCGACCGCCTGCCCGTAGGTATTGCGAGCCTTGATCGTGATCGGCTTGCCCTCACCACCCCCGTCGTCAACTGCCGTGGCGTCCTCGAACGTGAGCCAGCTGAGGTAGTTCTCGTTGGCGACCGTGTCCCGGTTGTAGAGCACCGTGATCGTGTCGCGTTGCCATTCCTCAGTGAGGGAGGTGGCGGCTCGGTCTTCGTTCTGGTTACCGGCCGGATGAGCCTTCGTGTGCTCCGACAGCGTCGCGATCGGCGCATCTGCGGTGGGTATGCGCCACGAAGAGAACGAGAGGAACCCCTGTTTCCAGCGGGGGAACACGCAACGGAGAATGAGATCGCTCGCGATCAAGTCGCTGAGGCGTGTCGGCTTGTCGATCGACACGACGATGGTCGACTCCGCGCCCGGCAGCCCTTCCACCGACGCGTCAAAAACGTCTCCCAATATTGATCCGGGGATCCCCAGCCCCATGCCGTAACCCAAGGTGTCGAGAGTCGGGTGATTGAACGCAGCGGTCCCCGTTCCGTAGAAGATATGCTTGAGGAAGTCCGCGACGCTCGCTTCGATCACGGGGATCTGTTTGAGCGTTGGCTGGGGCTGGTCGACCTTGACCGTGTACGCGTCGATCGTGGTCCATGGCAACGCGTTAGGAAGATCCATGCCCCAGCTCGCAGTCACCCACCGGAGCTGGTCGCCGTCCTTCGCCGCGAGAATGTAACCGGCGCCGTTGAACGAGAAGACCCCCCAATCCAGGTCTGGATTGATTCCGGTCGCGGTCTGTTTCGCGTTCGCGGGGAGCACGTCGTACTGAGGAAGGAACGTTCCGCTCTCGTTCTCAAGTCGCAGTCGCCAGTCGTAGCCAGCGCCGGCCACGCCGGCCGCGATGAAGTAGCGGAAGACGAGCGAGCGACACGGGACTGAGCCACCCTTGAGATAATTGTCCGTGTTGCTGTCCGAGAATGGTGGCTCGATCGTGCGGTACGGGATGCTCGCGACGGTGGATGCCCCGTAGTTTTGCTCATCCCAGAGGCCTAGGAAGAACGCCAGAACCCCCGGCATCCTGATGGCGAATCGAGCAGAATCCGAGTCATCGCCGTTGATGCGCCAAAAAACCTGCGTCCGTGGACCATCCGGCGTGTCGACCGGGGACGTGAACGAATACCAGCCGAGGATGTTCACCGTGCTCTCGCTGCCCAGCCATGCCGTGATGGCTGAGCAGATCTGGCCGAGCGTATAGAAGCCCTGGTCGAGCTCGTGAACGCCCGAGGCTCCGGATTCGACGACTTGCAGCGGGTCGGCCGCAAACCAGCCGCTACCGTTGCCGAGGGTGTCGCTAAAATTCAATTCGAAGCCAGCCTGGAGGTAGATGCCGTCGGGGACCTGCGCTGTCCACTGGTCGCGACCGATCAGCGCGTCGTGGACCGTGTCGAGAACGTGCTTGAGCTGGACGACGGTTGCGCCGCTCGTCGGGTCATCGCGAATCTCGACAATCTTGCCTGCGAATACGAGCTGCGCTTCGTCCATCGCATCGAGAACGCCACCGATCTCCCGGTGGATGTACACCGCGACCCACCTGCCGTTCCAGACGCGTGGCTGCGCGGTGACTGCAGGTCGCAGTGACACGGTGTTGGTCTGCGTTCCCACGCGGTGGTGCTCGGACCATCGATCACCCGAGGTC
>Ga0081455_10007881_pt1 | contig 11149 bp, 5 predicted proteins | sample TabmetS3T2R1_FD_70207 | JGI IMG/M metagenome (GOLD analysis project Ga0081455, IMG submission 70207) | Tabebuia heterophylla rhizosphere microbial communities from the University of Puerto Rico - S3T2R1 | ecosystem: Host-associated > Plants > Roots > Rhizosphere ... | reverse complement strand
CATCACCAATGCCAGGATCAGCGCCAAGGCACCAGCCACGATAAGGATGATGCCGAGCGTGTCGTCGGACACGAACGGGATGTCGAGGTTGAGCGCGAAGAGCAGGATCGCACCTATCACGATCAAGACAATGCCAACTCCGATGCCCATCTGTTTCCTCCTACCTATCTGTTCCCCCGAGTCAGGAGGTCAACTGGCCTTCTTGGCTGTCGTCGCCTTCTTGGCCGATGCCTTCTTAGCCGGGGCTTTTTTGGCCGACGTCTTCTTCGCCGGAGCCTTCTTCTTCGCCGCAGCCTTCTTGGCTGAGGGCTTGGTCTGCGTCGTCTTCTTGGCAGCGCGGTTCTGCTCGACACTGCGTCGCAGTGCCTCCATCAGGTCAATGACCTCACCGCGTTCGGCCTCCTCTTGGCCTTCCTCCCCGAAGGTGGCGGCAGTGTCTACCGCGTCTCCCTTCTCCAGCTTGGCGGCGATCAGTTGCCGCAACTGATCTTGGTATTCATCACTGAACTTGTCTGGCGCGAAATCGGTGGCCATATTGTCGACCAGGGACGATGCCATCTTGAGCTCCTGTTGCGAGACCCGCACATCGTCCTTAAGGCTCGGGAAGTCAGCTTCCCGAACCTCGTCGTCCCAGAGCAGCGACTGGAGCATCAGCACCTTACCGCGAGACCGCAGGGCACCGAGCCGGGTCTTCTGGCGAAGCGAAAACTGCACGATCGCTGTCCGATCGGTCTCCTCCAAGGCTCGCCGAAGTAAGGCGTACGACTTGGTGGCCGGCTTTTCCGGCTCCAGAAAGTAGCTGCGGTCCAACATGATCGGATCGATCTGCTCGGACGGCACGAACTCCACGACCTCGATCTCCTTGCTGCGCTCCTCCGGCAGCGACTTGAGGTCGTCCTCGGTCAGTACCACGGTGGTCTTGCCGTCCGCGTACGCCTTGTCGATATGGGCGTACTCGACCACCTTTCCACACACCTCGCAGCGCCGCTGGTAGCGGATCCGGCCGCCGTCGGCGTCGTGGACCTGATGCAGGCCGATGTCGTGGTCCTCGGTCGCCGCGTAGAGCCTGATCGGCACATTCACCAGACCGAAGGTGATGGCACCTTTCCAGAGCGCTCGCATGCCCTCGTACTACCCACTCCAGCTGATCAGAATCCGAGCAGGAGGGGTTTTGGTGCCCACATTGACAAGTCAATACTGGCTCCATGGGCAAGGCATCGCACGACCAGGTGGTGACCGTCGAGGGTCGATCGATCAAGCTCACCAACCTGGACAAGGTGCTCTATCCACAGACTCAGACCACCAAAGCCGATGTTCTGTCCTATTACGCTCAAGTTGGCCCGACCATGTTGCCGCATCTGCGTGATCGGCCAGCAACCCGTAAGCGCTGGCCCGACGGCGTTGGCGAGGTGAAGGGAAAGCGGCCGACCGTCTTCTTCAACAAGGACTTGGCCGCGGGCACGCCAGATTGGGTGCCGCGGAGGACGATCTCACATAAAGATCACGACAACGACTATCCAGTGATCAACGATCTTGCGACTCTTACTTGGCTGGCGCAACTGGCCGCCTTGGAGATTCATGTGCCGCAGTGGCGCTTCGGGCCCGACGGGACGCCTCAGAATCCAGACCGTCTGGTACTTGATCTCGATCCCGGGCCGCGGGTGACTCTGGCTGAATGTGCCCAGATTGCGATGCTGGTACGCGACATCCTGCGCGAGATCGGACACGACCCGATACCGGTTACCAGTGGTAGCAAGGGCATCCATCTGTACGCTCCGCTGGACGGCTCGCAGACACCGGAGCAGGCAACGGAGGTAGCACGCGAACTCGCCCTGGCGCTGGAATCTGATCACCCTGACGTTGTGATCAGCAGCATGAAGCGCTCCGAGCGAGAGGGAAAGGTCTTCATCGACTGGAGCCAGAACAACGGTGCCAAGACCACCGTCTCGCCCTACTCACTGCGTGGCCGCGACCGCCCCATGGTTGCTGCGCCGCGTACCTGGGAGGAGCTCGAGGATCCGGACCTGCGGCAGCTCGAATATCTGGAAGTGATCACCCGGCTCGCTGATCTTGGTGACCCATTGGCACCATTGGCTCCGGGCGCCCGCCGGGATCCGCTCGCTACCTACCGCAGCATGCGCGATCCGGCGAAGACGCCAGAGCCAGTACCGGCCGCGCCGCCGGATGGGCGTCAGGACGGCTTCAGATTCGTCATCCAGGAACACCATGCACGCCGGCTGCACTACGACGTACGGCTGGAACACGAAGGCGTTCTCGCCAGCTGGGCTGTGCCCAAGGCGCCGCCGACCGACCCGAAGATCAACCACCTCGCAGTACGGACCGAAGATCATCCGATGGAGTACCTGACCTTCCACGGCTCCATCCCCAAGGGTGAGTACGGCGCCGGCAATATGAGCATCTGGGACACCGGGACCTATCGCCTGCACAAGTGGAGCGAAGGCAAGGAAGTCATCGTCACCCTCTTCGGCGAGCCGAACGGCGGGCTTGGTGGGGTGCGCAAATTCGCTCTTATCCACACCGGGACTGGAGATTCACAACCGGAGAAGAACTGGCTCATGCACCTGATGGCGACCGATCCAGAGGACCAGGACGGGCCTTCGGTGAGCTCAGGCCACAGCCACATGCGCCCTGAGCCTGAAGGCATGCGCCGCCCTGAGCCTGATGGCATGCGCCCTGAGCCTGTCGAAGGGCCCATGACCGCCGAGGAGATCGATTTCCCTGAGCAGGTGGATCCTATGCTGGCCACCTTGACCGACGCCGCACACTTCGGCGATGAAAGCGGCTGGGCGTTCGAGATGAAGTGGGATGGGGTACGCGCGATCGCCTACCTGGCCGGCGGACGCATCAAGCTACTTAGCCGGAAGGGCAGGGACGATACCGGCGCTTACTTCGAGGTGGCGCGGGAGCTCGCGAAGATCAAGGTGCGAACGGCGATCTTGGACGGCGAGGTCGTGGTCGTGGATGCCGCCGGACGACCGAACTTCGGCCTTCTTCAACATCGGATCAACCTCACCAAGCCGGCTGACATCGAGCGAGCTGCGAAGGCCTATCCGGCCCAGCTGATGCTCTTCGACATCCTTGAGCTGAACGGTCAGTCCTTGATCAAAAAGACCTATCAGGAACGTCGAGCGATCTTGGAGGACGTGGTACACCCCGAGCCAGGATCGCTGATCCAGGTGCCACCGATCTTCGAAGGTGATCTGCAGGCGGCGCTGGAGACAGGTCGGCTACTGCAGCTGGAAGGTGTGGTGGCCAAACGTCGCAGTTCGACGTACCAGCCGGGACGCCGGACGCATACCTGGCTCAAGATCAAACTGCATCGGGCACAGGAGATCGTGATCGGTGGCTGGCGACCAGGCCAGGGCCGCCGAAGCGGCGGCGTCGGGTCGCTACTGATGGGGATTCCGACCGATGTCGGCCTGCACTACGTCGGTCGGGTGGGATCGGGGTTCAATGACCGCCAGCTCGACGAGATGCAGACCAGGCTCGAGAAGCTGCGCCGCAAAACCTCCCCGTTCATCGACGTGCCGCGCGAGGATGCGCGCGATGCGCATTGGGTCACCCCGTCCTTGGTGGGCGAGGTGTCCTACGGAGAGCTCACCGAACCAGGACGGCTGCGACATCCGGTCTGGCGCGGCCTGCGTCCGGACAAGTCGCCTCGCGAAGTTGTCTGGGAACTTCCGGCAACCTGACGCTGAGAGCTGCATGTCACTCCTCGACAATCGCCTCCAGCGTCTGGCCGCGGTGCACGGCCAGACGCTCCGCCTCGACCTCCAGACGCCTCCGAGCCGTTTTGGACAGCGTCGTCCAAAGACCGAGGCGCATCGTGAACTTCTTGCCAGCCGACTTCGGTCGCCAGCTGCCGACGATCTCAGTGCCCGATAGCACGGCACCCGGCCGACCGAGAATCGGCCAGAGCACCTTGTGCGTGGCGCGATCTGGCACTAGCAGGTCGCGGTCTTTGCTTTGCAGGAAGAGGTCGAATCCCCCGAGCAGTCGCAGCACGCCTGGATCCTGATCGATGTCGACATCACCGAGGATCCAACCCTGTCGGCCATCCACGGTGACTTCGACTGCGTCCGCTGGCCAATGCGCCTTGATCTCGGCGACGGGTGAATCCATAAACGCTGCGACGTCAGTGGGGGTCGCAGGACCGAGAAACTTGAGGTAATTCCGGATCGGTTGCAGTGACTCCGGCGCGGCCAGTGGATCAAGTGCGGGTCCCGGCGAACGCCTCGGCCAGCCCGGAATACGGCGCAGCACAGGCGGCGAGGTACCTGGCTCCAGCTCCAGTCCGGCGTAGAAGGCGCCAATGCGGAAAGGCACCTCCCACGAGTGCGTCGCCTTGCAGGCACCGCAGTATCTGAGGTATGGCGGATCCAGCCGGGCGGTGAGCTGAGTGGAAACGTCGCCCTTGGCCAGCGGGCCGGTAACGACGTCGCGCATCTGGGTGGCAACCTCGGCAAGACCTGCGAGCGTCGGAATGCCGGCTTCCTTGAGCGGCTTGTCAGCGCCTGTCACCCGCTTGGCGGCATCTCTGTCTGAGAGCGGCGAGGTGGCAACCAGAATTTCGGCCAGATCTGCCCGCCGGTAGTAGTGCGGTGCCGCGCGGAGCGTCCACACCAATGCCACGTCTGGGCTCACCTCGAGCTCCGCTGCGTCACGCAGCGGTATGCCGCGATTGGCAAGCGCCCAGCTGGCGCCATCCCGGCCGGTGTCCTGGATGCCAAAGTCGAAGATCGCGGTATCGGTGATCGCCCGCCCAGCTTCGGGCCGGTCGAGCTGTTGGGCACGAATACGAAAGGCCAGTGCTTCCGAACGCTTCATGGTCCTCCTCCACCCCGGTGAGCCACGATAGATCCATCCACTGACGTCAAATTCCGACCGGCGACGGCTCCTCGATAGCAGAATCGGGCGTGGGGGCCCGGAATTTCACAGTGGTCGGAATTTTGCAACTCAATTGCGCCTGCCTAGGTAAGGTGAATCGCCCGCGCTCGATTGGAAGGAGAGCGTCATGGTCGAGCGTGCCAACTGCGTAGTCGCCCTTCGGTCTGAGGGCGTATCGCTCTTGATCGATATCTCCAGCGGACAGCTCCCCGCCATCGTGCATTGGGGCGCGGACCTGGGACAGCTCGAATTCGCCGATGCTGAGGCGCTCATCTTGTCCAACATCGATCCTGGTGGACCGAACGTCGTCGACCAGCCAGTCCGTTTGGCAGTGCTGCCTGAGCACTGGACCGGCTGGGTGGGCCGCCCTGGCCTGAGCGGTTCGCGAGCCGGTCGGGACTGGTCCCCTAAGTTCACCGCAACGCAGGTTCGGCTCGACGGCGAACCTGTGCGTGCGCCCGATGAATCGCCCACCTTGATCAATGCTGGAACGTCCTCGGTGGAGGTGGACGCGGTCGACGAAGTTGCCCAGCTGCAGCTCAGTATCACCATCGAGCTAGCCGTCGGCGGGCTCATCAGGGCCCGCGCCGAGGTGACCAACACCGGCGAGGCTCCATACGCCGTGGGCGATTGCGTGATCGCATTCCCGATCCCCCAGAATGCCCGGGAGATCTTGGACTTCGCTGGTCACTGGGGCCAGGAACGGGTACCGCAGCGGCGACCGTTGGGTGTCGGCATGCACCTGCGAGAGGGACGCAAGGGCCGCACAGGCCCGGATGCTGCCACGCTGCTGCACGTCGGCGTGCCCGGATTCTCCTTCGCCGACGGAGAGATCTGGGCGGTGCACACCGCGTGGAGCGGGAACCACACCCACTATGCCGAGCGGCTCTTCACCGGCTCACAGGTGATCGGCGGCGGTGAGCTGCTGCTGCCCGGGGAGGTGATCTTGCAGTCTGGCCAGAGCTACCGAACCCCCTGGATCTATGGCTCGTACGCGGGCGGCCTCGATGCAGTTGCGCATCGTTTCCACCGCTTCCTGCGTGCTCGCGAGAACCATCCGTCGCCTACTCGCCCGGTCACCCTCAATGTCTGGGAGGCGGTCTACTTCAAGCATGATCTGGACCACCTCGTTGATCTTGCTGAGCGTGCGGCTGCTGTCGGCGTCGAGCGTTACGTGCTTGATGACGGCTGGTTCGGAGCACGGCGTAATGATCGTGCCGGGCTAGGCGACTGGACCGTCTCACCCGATGTCTGGCCGCGTGGATTGCATCCTCTCGTCGACAAAGTGACCGGACTTGGCATGGAGTTCGGGCTTTGGTTCGAACCTGAAATGATCAACCTCGACTCGGCCGTGGCGCGAAAGCACCCGGATTGGATCATGGCGACCGGCGACCGGCTTCCCGTAGAGTCACGCCACCAGCAAGTGATCAACTTAAGCATCCCCGAGTGCTATGCCTACATCCGGGATGCAATCTTTGCCCTGCTCGCCGAGTACAAGATCAGCTACATCAAATGGGATCACAACCGCGACCTCATCGACGCCGGCAGCGCTCCCGACGGCCGGCCCGGGGTGCATGAACAGACGCTGGCGTTCTACCGCCTTGTCGACGAGATCAAGGCGGCCCACCCAGGCCTGGAGATTGAGAGCTGCTCCTCCGGCGGCGCCCGTGTTGATCTTGGTGTACTGGAGCGCACTGACCGCATCTGGGTGAGCGACAGCATCGATCCTCTGGAACGCCAGCAGATGAACCGCTGGACGGCTCAACTGGTGCCTCAGGAGCTGCTCGGTTCCCACATCGCATCGACGCGCTCCCATACGACCGGCCGGGTGCACGAGTTGTCCTTCCGCGCCGCTACTGCGATCTTCGGGCACCTAGGCATCGAGTGGGATTTGACGAAAGCAACCGCCGAGGAAGTCGTGGAGCTTCGGGAGTGGGTCAGCTTCTACAAGACCAACCGAAGGCTGCTGATGGGCGGCGAGTTGGTGCGTTTCGACTTCTTGGAGCCCACACTCCTCGGGTATGGCGTAGTCGCGCCCGATCAATCGTCGGCGATCTACACAGTTGCCTCGCTTGCGAGCCCAGCTGTGATGCTGCCGGGCCGACTACGATTCCCGGGCCTGGATCCAAATCGGCGCTATCGAATCCGGCCGGTGCCGATCGGCGGGCCGCCATCCGGGCTGAATCCTCCTGCATGGTGGGGGTCGGCGGTCGGCGGCTTCGATCCGTCAGGCGAAGGGCACGTCTCAGGTTGGGGTCTCTCCGGCGATGGCGGCGCTGGGGTCGTACTCACCGGCGCGGCGTTGGCTGCCAGCGGAGTGATGGCCGCCGGCGTTCATCCCGAGCACGCAATCGTCTATCGCGCAGACGCGCTCGACTGACCTGGCGGATGTGCGCTGAGCCCGTCCACAAGCTCAGGACGGCGTCCGTGGAAGCGCTTTAGTCCCTTCGACGAGCTCAGGGCACATTGCGTCCTCGGGCACATTGCGTCGCGCTTGTGTCAGTCGGTATTGCGCAGCCCGGCAGGCGGCGAGGCGGGCTGCCCGTCACAGTGCGAGTGCCGTCGCCATACTCGGTGCGAGCGGAAGTCGCGGAATCACGGTCGCCTGGACCGCGTGATACAGGTCGGGTTTGCCTGGCCAGACGGTGTCGATGACCTGATTACTGGCATTGAGCTGATGGTGCCAGGACCCGTAGGTCCGATCGAAGAGGTAGCGCTCGGCATAGGCCCACCAGATGGCGGCCAAGTCGGAATAACGATCATCGCCGGTGCGTGCTCGAAGCGCTGCTGCCGCGGCGATGGCTTCGGCCACCACCCAGTGCAGCCGATCGCGGACCACCGGATTGCCGTCCCAATCGGTGGTGTAGACGAAACCGTCGGCACCATCAACAGCCCAGCCGTCGTTGACCGCACGGTCAAACAACGCCTCCGCAGCCGGCAGCACCCAGTCAGGCGGATCAGCCAGGGAAGCCTCCAGATGCAGCAGCAATCTCGACCATTCCAGACCGTGCCCACCGGTGGCTCCGTATGGCTGAAACTGATCGTCCGGGCGATCTCGGTTGTGCTCGAGCTGAGGCTCCCAGCTCGGCGTGAAGTGCTCAGGGATCCGCCAAGCATGTGGCTGAGCGAAGTCCAGCGCGACCCGCCGAGCGATCCCCAATGCGCGCTCGCGCCACAACTGATCACCGGTGACATCCGCCGCGGCCAGGAGGGCTTCCACTGCGTGCATATTTCCATTGACGCCGCGGTAGTTATCAAGCTTGGTGAAGTCGCGGTTCCAGGAGTCGACGAACATGCCGGTCTCGCCGTCGAAGAACCGGTGGTCCCAGACCGTAAGCGCTTCGGTCAGCAGCTCGCCAGAACCAGACACTCCGGCAACGGCGCCCGAGGACGCGGCCAGCACCACGAAAGCGTGGGCGTAGCACGCCTTCTCATCGGGAGTCTCACCTGCGTCGTCGATGCTGGTTACCCAGCCGCCGTTCGCCTCGTCCCGCAACCGGCCGGTCAGCCCATCGAGCGCCTGTGCCACAAGGTCGACATCACCCGGTCGCCCCATCAGATGACCCAACGCGTACACGTGCAGCATTCGGGCAGTGATCCAGGTGTACACAGGTCTCGACAAGTCGGGCTGGCCACGTTCGTCGAGCCATGCGGCACCCCCCAGTGGATGCGGGAAGTGGCGGCCGAAATCAAGCAGCCGGTTGCATTCGGCGTCGAGTGCCGAGGCGGGGATCCCGAGGTCAGGAGAAAGCATGCCCTCACGCTAGCGGCGACGGTACGGCTGAGACGATGACCACCATGGCCCAGACCACGACAGTTGATCATGAAGCTGGAATCGCTGGACGGCTAGCGCAGCTGAGCCTCGAGCAGAAGGTCCAGCTGATGACGGGGGCCGACATCTGGGCGTTGCATCCCATCCCCGAGATCGGCCTGCGGCGCCTCGTCACCTCTGATGGGCCGGCGGGGGTTCGTGGTGAAACCTGGGACGAGCGAAGCCCATCTGCCAACGTGCCGTCTCCTACCGCCTTGGCTGCGAGCTGGGATCCGGTCCGTGTCGAGCGCATGGGCCGACTGCTCGCCGGTGAGGCGCGCCGCAAGGGCGTCGACGTCTTGCTAGCCCCGACCGTCAACCTGCACCGAACCCCGTACGGCGGCCGGCATTTCGAATGCTTCAGCGAGGACCCCGAGTTGACGTCCATGATCGGAACCGCGTACGTCCAGGGGCTGCAAGCCGAGGGCGTGGCAGCCACTGTCAAGCATTTCGTCGCCAATGATTCCGAGACCGACCGGTTCAGCGTCAATGCACTGGTGGATGAGAGGGTGCTGCGGGAGCTCTACCTGGTGCCGTTCGAGCGCATTGTTGCGGCGGGTGCCTGGGCAGTGATGGCGGCGTACAACCGCGTCAATGGGACCACCATGACTGAGAACCCCTTGGTACGCGAGGTTCTGAAGCGCGAGTGGGCCTTCGACGGGGTGGTCATGTCCGACTGGTACGCCACCCGCTCGCTGGCAGCGGCTGGCGAGGATCTGCTGGATCTGGCGATGCCCGGACCCGAAAGCCCTTGGACCGAAGGCCTGCTCGAGGCCGTGAGGTCTGGCCAGATCGCCGAGTCCGCCGTGGACGGGCATGTACTGCGGATCCTGCGGCTGGCGGCACGAGTCGGCGCACTCGATGGGCTCGAACCAGCGACGCCACCTGCACAGGACTGGAGCGAGGAGGAGTTGAGTTCGGAGCTGCGGGCCAGCTCAGCGGCCGGCATGGTGTTGATCAAGAACGACGGCACACTTCCGCTCGGGGCCAGCTCGCCGAGGCGGGTCGCCGTGATCGGGCCGAATGCGGCCACGGCCCGAACTCTGGGTGGTGGCAGCGCCACAGTTTTTCCCGCGTACGTCATCTCTCCGCTCGACGGGCTGCGTGATGCGCTCGGTGACGGGATCGAGATCGTCCATGCAGTCGGCGTTCGCAGTAGCGAGCGCATCGATGTCGCCTCGGAGGAGCTGCTGCGGCTCCCGGATGGCAGTGGCCCTGGTATTGAGGTGATCTTCTTCGATGCCCAGAACCGTGAGCTGGGCCGAGAGCAGCGACAGGCAGCCAGAATGATGTGGTGGGGCCCGGTGCAGGAGGGTCTGACCGCCGGTCAAATTGATCATCTTCAGCTGAACACTCAAGTACGAGTGCCCGAATCTGGTCGCTACAGCGTCGGCACATCGGGTCTGGGCGAATTCCGGCTGGCGATCAACGGCAAGGTAGTGATCGATGAGACGATAGAACTCCCACCTGGCGCCGATGTGGTCGAGGGAATCATGAAGCCGCCACAGCAGAGCGCGATCGTGAATATCGACGCTGGGCTAGACGTACCGGTCGAGCTCAGCTATCGACCGACGGACGGAGCCACAGTGCTGGGTGGTGCCGATGTGACGATGCTGACCGTGCAGCTCAATGTCGCGCCAGTAGTCGACGAGCAGGAGGAGTTTGACCGCGCGGTTGCCTTGGCAACCGATTCCGATGTGGCGGTAGTCGTGGTCGGCACCAATGAGGAGGTCGAGAGCGAGGGCTTCGACCGGACCAGCCTGGAGCTGCCGGGTCGGCAGGACGAGCTGGTCAGCGCCATCGCCGCTGTCAACCTGCGAACGGTCGTGGTGGTGAACGCAGGTGCGCCAGTGCTGCTGCCGTGGGCGAACGAGGTGGCCGCTGTGCTGGTGTCGTGGTTCCCGGGACAGGAGGTCGGACACGCCTTGGGCGAGGTACTGAGCGGAGCAGTCGAGCCGGGCGGGCGGCTGCCGGTGACTTGGCCGTCCGCTGAGCAGGGACTGCCGTCGGTAACCCCGGTAAATGGTGAATTGCTGTACGACGAGGGCTTGCTGATCGGCTACCGCTGGTATCTGTCGACCGGCCGCGAACCCCTCTTCCCGTTTGGACACGGGATCGGCTATACGACGTGGGCGTACGAGGGAATGGCCGTGCATGGCGACGCCGTGACGGTCAGCGTACGCAATACCGGAGAGCGAGGTGGTCGCGAAGTCGTCCAGCTATACGCCAGTCGGCCCGACAGCACCGTGGAGCGAGCGCCACGGTGGCTCGTCGGCTCGGCGATCGTCGATGCCGCGGCCGGAGACGCAACGAATGCGACCATCATCCTGGGCGACCACAATTTCCGGCACTGGGACAGCGCCACGCACACATGGATGATCGAGCCCGGTAGCTACCGGCTGCACGCCGGTCGCTCGGTCGTCGACCTGC
>Ga0081455_10007880_pt1 | contig 11151 bp, 14 predicted proteins | sample TabmetS3T2R1_FD_70207 | JGI IMG/M metagenome (GOLD analysis project Ga0081455, IMG submission 70207) | Tabebuia heterophylla rhizosphere microbial communities from the University of Puerto Rico - S3T2R1 | ecosystem: Host-associated > Plants > Roots > Rhizosphere ... | reverse complement strand
GACTTCGTGGCCGCATGGGACAAGGTCATGAACCTCGACCGGTTCGACACTGTGTAATTTAGATACTGTGTAGATTTCTGGTCCCAATGTCCGGGCCGGCCGATATTCGGTCGGCCCGGACATCTTTTTGTCGTGTGCCGATGTCGCTACGCTCGCCGAATGGTGACCATCGGAACGATCTGCCTGCATGCCGAAGACTGGAAACGAGCGGCGAAGTTCTGGGCTGATGCGCTCGGCTATTCGCCACATCCGCATGCTGACGACATTCTGGTCCCGCCCGGCGGCGAGGGCCCGGCCCTGGCGCTATATCGGGACCAGACGCATCTGGATCTCTACACCTCGGGGCCTGCCGAGCAGCAGGCCGAGATCGAGCGCCTGATCTCGCTCGGTGCGGAACGCGTGGCAGACTGGCCGTATCCTGAGGGCGCCGACTTCGTGGTGATGCGTGATACGGAGGGCAACCTCTTCTGCATCATCGACCACGACTAACCGAATCGGGCGACGAATGCCTCCTGTTCCGGAGTCTCCACGGCTTTGGCGCAGTACGTAGCGCGTATCCAGTCGACCGCGTCGGCGGCGGGATGACCGGACATGACCGCGAGGCAGGCCAAGGCGGTCCCGGTCCGGCCATGACCGCCCAGGCACCCGATCTCTACACGTTGGCCGGCGCGTGCCTTGTCGAGTACGGACTGAAGCGCGGTGATGACCGGCGGCATTTTCTCTGGAACGCCGAAATCCGGCCAGTCGAGGTGGTCGTGCGGCCACGGCGGCTGCCACCGGTGGTCCAGATAGAGCCCGAAGTCGGGTGAATCATCGCGGGTGTAGGGATCCTCGGCGTCGAACGAGACGGCCGTGACGCGGGTGCCGCCGGGCAGGGTGACGACGGATCGGTGCCGGTGCAATTCCAGCTGCCGATGGGTGTGGCCGGGGGTAGTGCACTTGGCCGGTTCATCGGCGTACCAAGGCATGCGACATTCGGCGCACACCACAACCGTGCGTACTTCCGTCATGCGACCACCATAGTCGTGACATCGCGGCGCGGGGTGGCTAACGTTCCCGGTATGCGAGTCAATGGCATCGTGCCCAATCTTCCCGTGGCGAATTCGTCGGTCGATCGGGAGTTCTACACCGACTTCCTCGCGCTGACGCCGACCTTCGAGCACGGCGACGCTTCCGGATTCAGGTCGTCGCCGAGCCCTGCGGCACAGGTCCACCTGATGGCGGGAGCCACTGGAACGGAGCCGGATTATCCGGTGGTTACCATTCAGGTCGAGGATGTCGAGGCCGCGTACGACGACGCGCGCAAGCGAGGCTACGAGATCACCTATCCGCTCACGCACGAGTCTTTCGGGCCGCATCATTTCTACGTCAAGACACCGGGCGGCACGCTCGTCAACATCATCGAGCACTAGGCCTTTCGGGCGACAAAAGAGTCGCGGGTCGCCGCGGCATCTGGGAGCCTCGCCGGTATGGATTCGCATACGGCAGTCAATCAGAGGCTGTGGGACGAGCTTGCGCCCCTGCACGCGCGCTCCAGCCATTATGACGTCCCGACCTTCCTTCGCGGCCAGGGAACACTCGAGGACCTGGAGCTTGCCGAGGTAGGTGATGTCGCGGGCAAGCGACTTGTGCACCTCATGTGTCACTTCGGCATGGACACTGTCGTGGGCAGGGCGAGGTGCCCGGGTCACCGGCGTTGACTTCTCCGCCGAGGCTCTCGCTATCGCACGGCAGTTGGGCGAGCAGGTCGGTGTCGAGGCCCAATTCGTCCACAGTGACGTATTACAAGCCGCCGAGAAACTGGATTCAACATTCGACATCGTGTTCCTGTCCAAAGGCGTCATGATGTGGATCCAGGATCTCTCGGCATGGGCGGGTGTGTGCGCGCGACTCCTCAAACCGGGCGGGATCTTCTATCTGCTCGACTACCATCCGCTGGCCAATGCGCTCACCCAGACCGCGGACGGATTAGCGTTGCACCGCAGCTACTTTCACGACCCGGAGCCGGCCGTCATCGTCGCGGACGGATCGTACGCCGTACCTGACGCGGTGCTGGAACACAAGGAATCGAGGGAGTGGACGCACACCCTCGGAGATATCGTCACCGCACTGGTCGGCGCCAGTATCAGGATCGAATTTCTGCACGAATTTCCTGCGACGTCAGCAGGTCGCATGCCGATTCCGCAACTCGACCGCGGGGCGGCGCGGCACGAGCTGCCGGCAATGTACTCCGTCCGCGGCATTCGCACGTAGCGGTCACGCCGTCGGTTGGGTTGACCGAAGCGCGCGGTATAGCGCGATCGCGGTGCCGCAGGCCACGACAATCCCGGCGGCGCCGGCTCCGGCGAGAACGGCGCGGGGAGAGGCGGATATCAGCGCGAGACCACCGGCGAGATAGGAGATTCCCGCCGCCAGGCCGATAGCGTTGTAGAAATTCGCGAATACCCGGGATTGCAGATCGGTGGGTACGTGGCGCTGCAGCAGCGTGTTGCTGCCGGTGTCCTGTCCGGCGATGCCGAGTCCGCGCACGATTTGGCTGACGACGGCCAGGGCGATGAGCCACGACAGACCGGTCATCATATTGCCCAGGCTGCTGACCACAATTCCGGCAACGAACAATAGCGGCGCCGCGACCGGGCGAATCCGGGTCAGGAGCAGGAATCCGAGAAGCAGTCCGGCGTCGGCTCCCGCGTACAGCAGACTCGCCGCGGAACTGCCGGCATGCAGGCTGTGCTTGGCCAGGAACACCAACGCGACATCGTCCAGAGCCGTACAGACAACGATCAACGCGAATCCGATAACCGTGATGCGGACAATGCGATTGCGCCAGACGTAGCGCAGACCGGTCCAGGTCTCGCGCCAGAAACTCGCCCGTTCTGTAGCACCATGTGGCGGCAGGGCAGGCAGCCGCCACAGCAGGAGCGCCGACGCCACGAAGCTGCCCGCGTCCACGACCAGGACACCGCGCAATCCGATCAGCGGCATGAGAGCCGCCGCACCGAGCGGACCCAGAATAGCGAGACCGTACGTGCCGAACCCGATGGCGGAATTGGCTACGGCCAGGTCCGACTCGGCGACCAGTTGCGGCACCGCGCTCGACGACGCGGGCGCGAAGATACGGGCGAGGTTGGCATTGATCGCCACCAGGACCAACAGCCCGGCCAATCCAGGCGTCCACGCGGCAATCAGCAGGACGACCGCCCCCTGCACCACCTCGGTGGCGATCATCAGCCGGCGACGATCGATCCGATCACCCAACGTACCGAGAAATGGCGCAGTGATCGTCGGGGAGAAGTCGGTGACGAGCAGTACGCCCGCCACGGCCGGTCCGCCACCGAGCCTGTTGGCGACGTACAAGATGAGGGCGATATGCGCCAGCGAGTCACCGGCGAAGGAGACGGTGCGGGCGGTCCAGAGCGCACCGAACGTGGGATTGCGCCGGACCAGCCGCCACGCTCCATTCGACTCTGCCAATGCCACCACCTCGAACGGCAGCGTGACAGAACCGGCGACCAGGCGCGCGTCATTAATCTACGAGCACGCGGCTAGCTTCTACGGCTTCGAGTTCAAAAATGCCGGACGCGTCAGGCGCGGAATTCCGCCGGTCGCTCCGGGGAGGCGGCAGCGAGGGACCTCGTAGCCTCCTCGGCGCCGAAATCCTTGCCGTACACCGGTGTTCCCGGCTGCTGACGCCACGACTCCTCAAGCGGGCCACCGTCGATCGGGTCGAAACCCAGCGCATCCACGACATCGAAGACAAGGTCCTTGCCCGGACCGTCCGCTCCGGCCACCGGCAACGCGATCCGTCCGGCGGTTCCCGCCGGTACGCCCAGCTCGAGCAGGTGTTTCCAGTAGATGCCGTTGAATACCTTGAATACCGGTACGCCGAGATTGTCGGCCACCCACTGGCTCTCCGGCTGGCCGTCCTCGATCCCGGCGATGCGGCCGTCGCGCTGCTTCGGGTAGTAGTTGTTGGTTTCGATGACCGGTGCACCGGGCTTGGCGCGCTTGACGATGCCGGGCGCCAGATCCGGCACGTTCTTCTGCGGGATGCTGACGATGACCAGGTCCGCGTCAGTTGCGGCGTCCGCGGCCCATACCGGCGTGGCACCGGTCTCGGCCGCGAGGTCGGCCAGCGTCTGCGGATCTCGCGAATTCGCCACCTGTACGTCATGACCCAGGGCGCGCAGCTTCCTGGTCAGTGTCCCGCCGATGTGTCCTGCGCCGATGATTCCAATTCTCATAAGGGCGGCAACTCTCCGGCTCGGCCGGGGATTCCGCAAGGTCCTGTGTAGACAATCACCAGCGACCGCGGTGCACCACGTCGTCGAACGCGCGCCGGTTGGGTCGGGCGATCGGGCGGAGTGGACGGTCGGCTGGATAACCGATCCCGAGCAGGTAGGCAACGGCGTAGCCCGCGGGCACACCGAGGATGGCCCGCGCCCGGTCCTGGTCGTGCACCGAGGAATGCCCGGTGCCGATGCCGAGGTCGGCGGCGGCGATCATCATCGCGTAGGTGGCCTGGCCGAGGTCGTACTGGTCGATGAGTTCGGTACGCGCGTCGGCGGTCTCCGGCACCACCAGCGCGATGGCGGCGGCGGCGCCGGCGATGTGCCGCGCACCCTGCCACACGGTGGAGAGATCGGCCAACTGCTGCCGGTCGGTGACCAGCACGAAATCCCAATGCTGCCGGTTGGAGGCTGAGGGCGCCCGCCACCCCGCCTCCGCGATGCGGGTCAGATCGGCGTCCGGAATCTCCTCCGCGCGGTAGCTGCGCACGTTTCGGCGGGCCCGCAGGGCATCCCAGGTCTGCATTTCCGACCCCTATTTCGGCGAATGTGTCGGCACTCCCAGCTGTTGATCATGCGGAAACTGTTGCCCGGCACGGCGTGTCGCCAACAGTTTCCGCATGATCAACAGACGGCTTCGTACGCTAAGTGCCCCACCCGGTGGTGTCAATGCGCCATGATTCCGGGATGGCGGTAGAGCTGGCAATACTCGGTGTGCCGAGCAGCGCGGGTGCGCATCATGCCGGCCAGGACCTGGCTCCAGCCGCGCTCCGGGCCGGCGGATTCGTGGACACTCTCCGCAAAGCGGGCCTGACCGTGCACGACGTCGGCGACGTCGCGGGGGAGGTGTGGGCGCCGGACCGCCCGGAGGCCACCGCGCGCAATGTCGACGCCGTGGTCCGGGTGGCCACCGGGGTGGCCGAGGCGGTCGAGGAAAACGCCCGGCTGGGGCGGATTCCGGTCGTACTCGGCGGGGACTGCACCATCTCGCTGGGCGTCGTCGCCGGCCTGCAGCGGGTCCACGATGACGTACGCCTCGCGTATTTCGACGGCGACGCGGACCTCAACAGTCCACAACGGACACGCAGCGGCATTCTCGACGCCACCGGAGTCGCCCACCTGCTCGGCATCGCCGATACGCCGTTGGCCCGGATCGGCCAGCAGGTGCCGATGCTCGCCGACCACCAACTGACGCTGCTCGGCTATGACGCCACCGACCCGGACAGCTTCGACCAGGCCGCGCTGGCCGCCCACCCCGCGCTGCGGCATGCAACCGACCGGCAGTTGCGGGACGACCCGGGCGGCGTGGCCCGGGCCGCGATCGAGGCTATAGCAGGGGATCGGGCCCGGATCGCGGTGCATTTCGACGTCGACGCCATCGACTCCCGCGACCTCGCGCTCGGAAATTTCCCGCATTACGGCACCGGGATTTCCCTGTCCGCAGCCGGTGAGGTGCTGCGCGTACTGCTCGGTGCGCCCGGACTGGCGTCGCTGACCCTGACCGAGATCAACCCGACGTACGACCCGACCGGAGCCCTGCTCGGTCGCTACATCGAGACTGTCACGACGGCCATCGTGCAGACACTCTCCACTTAGGACATCTACGGCGGACGTGGCTCAGGGTACGAAGACGACCCGCCGGTCGCCGCCGCTATGCCAGTGCTTCGCCACCTCGGCCAGCGGTACGGCGTCGATATCGAGGCTGAGTTCGCCGGCGGCCACCTGTCCGAGGAGGCCGGCGTACGCGGCCGCGGCGTCGGAGAGCGAGGCCGGCCCGCCGGTGCCGCTCCCCAGCAAGGTCACCGGCGAGCGGCGTAGCGCCACGGCGGGCAGCCCGGCCACCTCGCCGGCGGTCATGCCGACCAGGATGTAGCGGACCGGCGTCGTCTGGCCGAGCCCGGCGAAGACCGCCTCGGCCGGCGCACCCCACAGATAGTCGGCGATGAGGTCGTAGGGACCGGCGGCGGCGATGTCGGCCGCAATCTCGTCCCGCGGCCGGTCGACCCGGATCGTGGCGGCCGCCCCCAACTCGGTGAGCCGGTCCAGGGCGCTCTGGTTGCGCCCGGCCACCACCACCCGGGCACCGCGACGAATGGCCAACTGAGTGGCGATCCGGCCCGACGCACCGGTGGCGCCGAGAATCAGCGCGGTCTGCCCGGCCGCCAGCTCGCCCTCCCAGACGATCGTCTTCCACGCGGCCATGCCGGGATTGGCGAACGCCGCGGCGGTGACGTCGTCGACGCCATCCGGCACCGGCAGCCACATCCCGTCACGGACCAGGGTCTGCTCGGCCATCCCGCCGTACGGCCGTTGCGGGATGAGGAAGCACACCCGGGTGCCGTCCGGCAGCCGGCCGACGCCGTCCAGGCCCACCACCACGGGGAATTCCGTCGGCGCGTAATGCACCCCGGCGGCCATCAGCCGGTCCGACGGCTTCAGCGCCGCCGCGGTGACGGTCACGACGGTCTCGCCGTCGCCGGCCACCGGCGCCGGAAACGGCTCGTACCGCGGTGTTTCTCCGGCCGCATGCAGTACGGCGGCGTGCATGTCCATTCGGTGATCTCCCGCGTTGCTCGGTCGGAATCCGTTCACTATGAACGGATACGGTAGCAGAAGATCCCGTGCATAATGAACGGGATGACTGCCGACGAGGACTACTACGACGTCTGGCTCGACATGCTCGGCCGGGTTTCCGGCCCGCGGTTCGTGGCGCTGATCCTGGACCGGGCGGGCGTCACCCTCGACGCGGAGTTGTGCCGCTATCTGGTCTATCTCGACCTGCGCGGCCCGATCGGTGTCCTCGAACTCGCCGAACTGGTCGAACACAACCACCCCAAGGCGAGCCGCTCGCTGGCCCGGTTGGAGCGGCTCGGCCTGGTGCGGCGCGGCTCCGCGGAACACGACCACCGGATCAAGACCGCCGAGGTCACCGCCGAGGGGCGCCGGATCGTGGCGGCGATCAACCGGGGACGCCGGCGGATTCTCGACGAGGCGTTCGCCGGCTGGAACGCCCGCGATCGCGCCGCGTTGGCCCGGCTCACCCGCCGTTTCTCCGACGACATGATCGCCCTGATCGACGCGCACGACTGAGCGTTTACGACAGCGAGCCAACCGCTGCGATCGACGAGAAATCGAGGCGAGCGGGAATGCGGTTATTCGACGGCGAGCGTCACCTCGGTGGATTTCACCAGTACGGAGACCTTGCTGCCTTCCCGTAGCCCGAGATCCTCGGCGGCATCGCGGGTGATGGCGGAGACGATCTGCTGGCCGCCACCGTCGAGAACGACCTTGACAACGGCCATGACGCCACCGAGTTCGATGGAGCTGACCGTACCGGGAAGTTGGTTGCGTGTGGACAGTCTCATGTGAGCATCCCTTCGGACGGGTCTGTCACCGCAGGCTAATCACGCGCCTAGGCGGTACGTCCGCGATTGCCGCCACTCACCATGATCGGGATGAGTTTTGTCAGGGAATTGCTGACAAAACCCATCCCGATCATGGGAGGGGACCGATCCGGAGGGCCGGGTTGCCGTGGCGATCTTGAGAACCGGGCGGCGCCGTAGAGTCGGGGCATGACCGCAGCGCTGCCGCCCGCCGGGGCCATCCACTACGGCCGGTCGTCACTCTCTGACGTACTGCCCTCCGCGCTGGCGGCCCTCGGTGTCCCCGATCGCGACAACGCCCTGGCCCTCGCCCCGGCCGAGTGCGTCGTACTCCTGCTCATCGACGGACTGGGCTGGAACCTGCTGCGCCGCCACGCCGACCGGGCACCGTTTCTGTCGAGTCTGGCCGGAAACCCGCTCACCGCAGGATTTCCCACTACGACGGTGGCGAGCATCGCTTCGGTGGGGACCGGACTGCCCTCGGGTCAGCACGGACTCACCGGCTACACCTCCGGCGTGGACGGGCAGGGCGAGCCGGTGAACTGGCTGCGCTGGCGCGGTGTCACCTCCGGGCGGGACCTCATCGAGGACCTGGTGCCGGAGCGGTTACAGCCGGCCCGGACCGTGTTCGAGTACGCGGAGCAGGCCGGGGTGACGGTTTCGGTGGTATCCGCGCGTGCCTTCCGGGACAGCGGATTCACCCGCGCGGTGCTGCGCGGCGGCACCTATCTGCCGGTGTTCACCGCCGCCGACACCGCCACCACGGTGGCCGCCGCGGCCGCCGGTCCGCGCCCCGCGCTGATCTACTGCTACAACTCCGAACTGGACCTGATCGGCCACACGCTCGGCTGCGGTTCGGAGGCGTGGCGGGTCCAGTTGAGCCTCGTCGACCGCGCCGCGGAACTGCTCGCCGAGCACCTTCCGCCGTACGCCCGTCTGTTCATCACCGGTGACCACGGCATGGTGGACGTACCCGCCGCCGCCAAGATCGACTACGACGCCGAGCCGGTGCTCTCCGACGAGGTCGAGATGCTGGCCGGTGAGGCGCGGACCCGGTACGTGCACGTCGCCGCCGGGGCGTTGGATCGGGTACGCGAGCGCTGGACGAGCCGCCTCGGCGACCGGATGGCGCTCCTCACCCGCGAGGAGGCCATCGCCCGCGGCTGGTTCGGCCCGACCGTGACCGCCGCGGCGTACCAGCGGATCGGCGATCTCGTCGCCGTCGCCACCAGCAATGCCGCGGTGGTGCAGCACACCGTTTCGCCGTGGACCTCCGCGCTGATCGGGCAGCACGGCGCCCTCACCGAGGACGAACTCCTCGTACCGCTGCTGCGGTATCCCTAGCTCGCCTCGACCGCGGACTTGATGCGCTCGGCGAAGGCGTCGGCGTCCTTGGCGGCGGAGCGGCGGGCGAGCCCGGCGAGCAGCTTGCCGAAGCCGTGGCCCTCGAAGGAGTTGAAGATGGTGACCCGAGTCTGCTTGTCGCCGACCGCTTCGAGGTCGTATCCGCCCTCGGATACGGTCACCAGGTTCTTCGACCGTTCGCTCCACCGGATCGTCGTGGGCTCCTGGAAACCGGTCAGCTCGAACCGGCGGTCGGTCGTCATACCGGCGTCCTTGACCTTGCTGACGAAGACCGTCCCGAGTGCCGACTGACCGTCCGGCTCTTTGCGGATTTCGAGCACCCGTGGGCTGAATTTCGGGTCATTCGTGCCGGCCGCGAGATAGGCGAAAACCTCCTCGATCGGACGGTCGATCACCGCTGTGCCACTGTACTGTCCGGGCATGGCCGCTCCTCGGCGTCGGTAAGCGAGCGTCAGCGTAGTGGCTGATTCCCGATTCCGGGCCGGATCCCGTTGCAGTGCCGGATTTCAGCGGTTGTGTGCCATCAGCAATTCGGAGCCTGCCGGACAGATCCGGCGGCCGACCGGCCGGTGTGGACAGTCCACTGTCTATTCGGACGGTTACCAGAATGCGTCGCGTGGCGCGGAGCGATCCTCGGTGGCGACGAGGACGTCGAGCAGTTGTTCGGTCAGCCGGGCCCGCAACGAGGCACGTTCCGCGTCGTTCCACAGGTTCTGGTGTTCACCCGGGTCGTCCTCGAGGTCGTAGAGTTCGCCGGCCCGTTCCCGGTCGGTGCTCGGCGGACCATGGTGCACCACGATCTTGTAACGGTCGGTACGCAACATGGTGGCGTGTACGGCCGGGGTGAGGGGATGGCCGCTGTCCCGGTATTCGGTGAGCGCCCAGCCGCGGCCCATCGATGCGCCGGTGGCCACCGGCAACAGGTCCTGCGAGCTGTGGTGCGGTGCCGGCAGGCCTGCGGCGGCGAGAAATGTGGCGTAGAGATCGTGCAGCGCCACCAGGTCATGGCAGACGGTGCCGGCCGGCAGGTGGCCGGGCCAGCGCAGGATCAGCGGCACCCGGACCGCGCCTTCGTAGAACAGCGGGCCTTTCAGCATCTGCCCGTGGTCGCCGAGCATTTCGCCGTGGTCACTGGTGAACACCACCAGCGTCTCCTCCGGCGCATCGAGAGCGGCGAGAATTCGTCCGACCTCGTCGTCGATGAGCGCCACCATCGCGTAGTAGTTGGCGATGATCTCCTGAATTTCGGCGGCGGAATAACTCGTGAATCCCGGCGCGTGTCCGGCGTAGCTCTCCCGTGACGTCTCCGCCTGGATCGGTGGCTTGTCGTCCTCCGGACGCGCGGGGCGCAGCGGTGGCGGCACCTTTCCACGGAAACGTTCGACATATTCCGGGGGCGCCACGAACGGATGATGGGGATCGTAGAAATTCGCCACCAGGAAGAACGGCTGGTCGGCTGGGCGCTCGTGGCCCAGAAAGCGGATCGCCTCCTCGGCGACCCAGTGGCTGTAGTGCGCCTCGGCTGGCATGTCGTCCAGCGTCCGCTGCCCGGCCTGCTGCTCCTTCCACAGCTCGGCGAAATTCTGCTGCAGCCACTGGTGGTAGGCGTTCTCCGGCGAGGAATGCGACGGATCGTGCGCCCAGGAGAAATACCGGTAGCCGTCGTCCTGGCGCGGTTCGTCCCGGCCGCCGAAACACGCCGCGAGGTGCATCTTGCCCACCTGGCCGCAGTCGTAGCCGGCGTCGGCGAGAGTACGGCCGATCAGGGCGGGGCGGTGCGGCAGCGTCACCCCGTTGGCCCAGAGCCCGTGCGCGTGCGGATAGTGGCCGGTGAGCAGGCTGGCCCGGGCCGGGGCGCAGACCGGGCTCGGGGTATAGCAGCGGTCGAACCGTACGCCGGCGGCGGCCAGGCCGTCGATGGCCGGCGTCTGGAGGTACGGATTTCCGGAGGCGCCGAGAACGTCGTACCGCTGCTGATCAGTGCACAACAACAGAATATTCGGAGTCATGGATCCCTTTCCCGGATTCGGTTTGGGGCCGGGATCGACCCTATCGCGGTACGACTATTCGATGGTGTCCTTCACCTTGAGCCGCGGCGAGGGCGGGACGACGAG
>Ga0081455_10007879_pt1 | contig 11152 bp, 5 predicted proteins | sample TabmetS3T2R1_FD_70207 | JGI IMG/M metagenome (GOLD analysis project Ga0081455, IMG submission 70207) | Tabebuia heterophylla rhizosphere microbial communities from the University of Puerto Rico - S3T2R1 | ecosystem: Host-associated > Plants > Roots > Rhizosphere ... | reverse complement strand
CGAAGACTCAACAAATGATTCTCTTCCGTCTCCATCTCCCTGGCCTTTTGGCGAATATCGGCCATCAATGGCTGCCCCCGGTCGAGTTCGAGCAGCGCTAAAGCGGCGTCGAAACCCTGCGTCCGGCGCGTCTCAATGATCTCTTCGGAAAGCCTTATGATCAGCTGTTTGAGCCGCTCAATTTCGTCGAGATGTAACTTTTGTCGCGAATTGTAGACGGTCAGATTGCGCAATTCCTGGAATTCAAGATAGACGTTTTGCCTGCCCTCATAATAAAGGTCGAGGTAAGAATCCTTTCCGGTCAGAACATAACCCCGATATCCGCTCACAACGTCTTTAAAATCGGAGAGGACTTCTTCGAGTTTACTCATCATGAGGTGGGTATTCGTCACTTGATCGGCGGTCTGAGTCAAATCGTTCAAGCTTCGGTATGAGATCACACTGAGGCCGATGAGCAGTGCCAATCCCATCAGAAAAGTCAAAGGCGCGTATTTCTCAAGAGTCAGTCCCATCGCGCTATCTTCTTCAAGAATTATCCTGAAGTTTGAGCCTTAATCAATCGCGTCAGGTTCACGGCGCTCGAAATCAGTCCGACATGACTGAACGCCTGCGGGAAGTTGCCCAGGAATGCGCCGCTCGACGGGTCTACTTGTTCGGGCAACAGCCCGAGCGCATTGGCCCGATCGCAGAGAGAATCGAACAGGTCAATCGCTTCATCCAGCCTTCCCTGATAGGCCAGATTGTCCACCATCCAGAAGCTGCATATAAGAAACGCGCCTTCGCGCCCGGTGAGACCGTCGGGCGAGACCTTCGGCAGATAGCGGTACAACAGGCCATCGCCAGCGCTCAGCCGTTCGGCTATCGCGGCGGTCGTCGCGAGCATTTTGGGGTGATCTGCCGGGATGACATTGCGCAGAGGCAGACACAACAGGCTGGCGTCGAGGCCGCCGCCGCCCAGATGTTGTGTCAATGAACCGAGTTTTTCATCCCAGGCTTCGTCGAGGATCGCCCTGCGAATCTCATCGGCCGCCGCGCGCCACTTCGCCTCTTCGCCCGGCAATTTGAATCGTTCGACCATTCGCGCTCCGCGGTCCAGGGCCACCTGGCACATGGCCGCGGAATAAGTAAACACCCTGCCCGGCGTACGCACTTCCCAGATGCCATGATCAGGATTGCGCCACTCGCGGGCGGCGGCTTCAATCAGCCTGCAGAGCCTTTGCCACAACTTTCCATCAATCTCGCCGCAATGCGCCGCCCATTTGTAAGCGCAATCGAGAATCTCGCCGTACACGTCGTGCTGAATCTGTTCGGCCGCCGCGTTGCCCCATCGCACCGGACGCGAGCCACGATAGCCTTCAAGCCCTTCGTCTGGGCGCTCCGGCGGAGGGTGGGCGCCGTCCAGGTTATAGAGCGCTCTGGGACGACCCCCGCGCTCGACCGCGTCCAGCGCCCAACCGAGAAACCCCAACGCCTCCTCCGGGCAGCCGATGCGATTGAGCGCGTAAACCGTGAACGCCGTGTCGCGCAACCACGAATAGCGATAATCCCAGTTGCGCTCGCCGCCGATTACTTCAGGCAGCGAAGAGGTCGGCGCCGCCACGAGCGCGCCGCTCTCAAAGTGATCGAGCAGCTTGAGCGTCAGCGCCGAGCGGCGCACGATCTCTTTCCGCGGCCCTTCGTATCTGATGCGGGCGGCCCATCGCCGCCAGGCGTCCCGTGTCGCGGCGAGCGAGTCCTCCGCCGACAGCGGCTTGCGCCTGCTGACGGCGCCGCCCCAGCGCAATGTCAAATGCAAACGGGCGCCTTCTTTGAGTTCCATCACACTACGCAGCCCCTCCAGCGGGAAAGAAGACGAAAGTTGCATATCGAGATGGGGGTGAGCAGGGCTGCGCAGGGATAGGCCTCCACTGCGAGCCGCGACCTGCGCTGCGCCGCGCGGCTCGATCTCGATCCTCAGACGCGCGCCGCCCAAGAGCGCCTCCACTGAGCGCAATAGCTCGCTGCGGCCGGCGGCGGCGTCCTCCGTCAGATCCGCGCCATGACGCAGCGTGAGCGCGTCTGTTACGCGGACGAGACCCTCAGGGCCGCGCATTTCCGTCACCAGCACGGCGGTGTCAGGTTCGTAATATTGTCGCGACTCGATCATGCCTTCCGGAGCGACGGTGAAAGCGCCGCCACGCCGCGCGTCGAGAATACGGCAGAAGAGCGGCGGCGAATCGAAGCGCGGCGCGCACATCCACGAGATCGCCCCGTCACGCCCGACCAGCGCGGCTGTCGAGCCGTCGCCGATAAGACCATGATCTTCAATAGGCAAATAGCCGCCGGCGTATGAAACGGGTTTGAACTCATCCATCAATCAATCTCAGTCTGTTATTGCCGTGATCTATTCATCGCCTTGATGACATCAAGCAGTTTTGCAACCACGATGCCGTCTAATGTAATAGCGCGGTTATAACTTCCTCAGCGGCGTCTGTAGCTAACCCCGTTCAATCATCCCTAAACGAATACAAGACAAACACCGTCCGCCAACTTCTAATGCCGGCTATGACTTGGGAAGAACGATGGCATCCGCTACGCGAAGAATGGGTCATCGTCGCCGCGCACCGGCAGAACCGCCCGTGGAATGGCGAAGTCGTCGAACACGAGGAGGCGGCCTTGCCCGGCTACGTGGCTGATTGTTATCTGTGCCCGGGCAATCTGCGCGTCGGCGGCGAGCGCAACGATCAGTACGGCAGTGTCTTCGTTTTTGACAACGACCATCCATGCGTCGGCTTCAATGCGCCGCAGGAGCTATCGCCGCCCGGCGGCGTTTATCGCAATCGACCCGCCACGGGGATTTCGCGTGTCGTCTGTTACACCCCACATCACAATGTGACGCTAGCCGAGCTCGAGCCCGAAGAGATCGAAACGCTGCTCCGTGTCTGGCGCGAGCAGTATCTTGAGATCGGCCGGCGCTCGGAGATTAACCACATCCTGATTTTCGAAAATAAAGGCGAGGTAGTTGGTGTCTCCAACCCACATCCGCATTGCCAAATCTATGCGACGAACTTCGTCTTCAAGACAATCGAGACCGAGGCGCGCGTCTCCTCGCGGCACATGGCGGAGACCGGCCGCGTGCTCTTCCAGGACCTCCTGCGCGCCGAACTGGGAGACGGGCGGCGCATAATCTTCGAGAACGAATCAGCCATCGCCTTCTTGCCCTTCTTTGCGCGCTACGCCTATGAATGCTATGTCGCGCCGAAGCGCACGCACGCGAGCCTGGTCACGTTCAGCGGCGCCGAGTTGAGGGATTTCGCGGCGGCGCTTAAAGAGTTGCTGGTGAGGTATGACAACCTGTGGCGCGCGCCGTTCCCCTACGTGATGACCTTGCACCAGTCGCCGACCGATGGCGGCGATTATCGAGGCTTCCATTTCCACATCGAATTTCATCCGCCGCTGCGCCGGCCCAATCTGCTCAAGTATCTGGCCGGCCCGGAGATCGGCGGCGGCAACTTCCTGAGCGATACCGCGCCCGAGGAGAAGGCCGCCGAATTGCGCGCGCAACCCGATATTCACTACAAACGGGCGCGACGGGAAAACAAGGCGGGGGTCTAAACTGAACGGAGGGGATCAATGTCCATAGGAAAACTGTTGCGACGCCTCGGACTCGCGCTAACCATCAGCCTCATGGCGCAGGGCGCCCCCAGTTCCCAGCCCATGACGCTCGCCATCGTTGACTGCACAGTCATTGATGGAAACGGCGGGCCTCCGATGCATGACGCGGTCGTGGTGGTCAGGGGATCGCGGATCAGCGCCGTCGGCCCGCGCGCATCCGTTCGGATTCCTGACGGCGCGACCGTCATTGACGCGAAAGGCGGCTACGCGCTACCAGGATTCATAGACACTAACGTTCATCTCTCCCTTTATGGCGGCGTCAAGGATCGTTACGAAACGCTGGTCAGGTATCACTCGCGCCAGAACGAGATCGTGCTGGAAGCCGCGCATCTCCAGCTGAAATATGGCGTCACGACGGTTCGTGACAGTTACGGCATGCTCACGCCGCTCGTACAGGCGCGGGACGCCATCGCGCGTGGCGAAGCGATAGGCGCGCGGATTCTGGCTGCGGGCAACATCGTAGGTTGGGGCGGACCTTATTCGGTGAGTTTCAGTCTGATTCCCGAAAGAGATTTGACGCTCTTCCAGGAGCAAATGAATGACTCCATCACCCAGGGCGGCGGTGAAGAGCTGATGGATATGTCGCCGGAGGAATTGCGCGCCGCCATTAACAAGTACCTGGACAAGGGGCCGGACTTTCTCAAATACGGTGGGACGAGCCACTTCTCACAGCCCACGCTCATCGGGTTCTCGCCGGAGGCGCAAAAGGTAATCGTAGAGGAGACACATAAGCGCGGGCGTGTGGCTGAAACTCATTCCACTACCATCGAAGGGTTGCGGCTCTCGATTCTGGCAGGGATTGACTTGATTCAACATCCGGAGATCCTCACGCCCAGAGAGACGCCGGACGACCTCGTCCGCCTGATCCGGGAGCGGAAGGTGATCTGCTCGATGCTCTCGAACACGATAACTGGCGAAGCCTGGCGAAAACATCTGAAGACCAAAGAGGAGACGCAGAAGAAACTTCAGGAGGCGGATAAGAAAGCGGACGCGCGCGCCAAAACCTCCGCCGAGGAGCGGCGGCGGGACGCCGACCTCGGCGTCAGCCTCGAAGTGCGACGACGAAACGCGCAGAAGCTGATTCAAGCCGGTTGCGCTGTCACCGTCGGCACTGACAACTACTGGGGCGCGGCGCCCGAACTCTCCCGCGAACCGAAACCAGAGAATCAGAATCACGGCGTCGGCACGATCACCGGCATCGAGGGATTGGTCGAACTCGGCATGACGCCTGCCCAGGCGATTACCGCCGCCACCAGGAACGGCGCTCTCGCCTGCCGCAAGCTCAATGAGTATGGAACTATCGAGGTCGGCAAGCTGGCGGATCTACTGATTCTGGAAGCCGATCCCCTAGCCGATATACACAACATCCGTAGACTGAAATCAGTGATGAAGGAAGGGCGAATGATTGATCTCGCTCGCTTGCCTGAAAAACGCGCGCTCTCATCGAGCCAGAGCCAGGCGGCGGGGCGGCCATGAGGCCCGCTGCACCGCTCTAGCTATGGCTTGGCGCTCACTCCAACCTGTGCGCCTGTCGTCTGATTGAAACGCGCCACATCATTATCCAGCAGCGTCTTCAGCTTGCCCAGCGCATCGTCCAGCCGCCGTTTGAGAATGGCGTGAAACTCCTTGCTCTGATCGGTCGGTTTGAAGCCGGGATTGCCGGCCATATCGCCTGCGCCGTTGCCGACCTGTCCGAGCAAATGTAGGTAATGGAAGTAAATGGTCATCGGCTCGCGGTAGGCTTTCGGGTCGTTCTCGTGCGCGACGGGTTGCAGCAAGAGGTCTTCAACCGCCTTAAGCTTCTTATCCAGGGCCTTCGCCGCCGCAACCTCATTGGCGGAGTTCGGCTCATTCCCCTTTTGCTGGAGGAGGTCTTCAAGCTGTTTGCGAATACGCTCGATGTTGTTGATGGCGTCTACGGCCAGATTGGTTTCGTCGGTCAGCAGTAGAGCAAAATCCACGCCCTCTTTGACTTCGGCGTCAGGGACGCCGAGGTTCGGATCGGCCAATATGCGCAGTTGCTGAGTAACCTTCCCGCCGCCTGCTTCCAATTCAACTTTGTACAAACCGGGGCCGGCGAGCAGGGGTTGCTGGGGCGGCCCAATGCCGTAATGGAAGATGCCACGCGTCTGGCGACCCTGGAAGCGCGGCTCCAGCCAGACTTGCGGATAAGTCTCCGGCGTCGTGCGTAACTCGACCGCGCGCGGGCCTTGGGCGTAACGCAGATTCCAGCGCAGGCTGTTCATCCCCGCCGCGCCATTGGCCGTGAGTTTGTTGACTAAGCGGCCTTCGACGCTGGTGATCGTGATGGTCACCGGCCCCGCGTCCTTCAGGAAGTATTGCAGGTACGCTCCTGCCGGAAAGTTGCGAATGGCTTCGCCCGCCGTGCCGCCGCCCGCTGTCGCAGGATTGACGGGCGCGCCGTCGCCGCGTCCGCCCAATCCTCCTCCGCCGCGTCCGCCTTGCCCGCCTTGCCCGCCCTGTCCGGCGCCGGGGTCCGCGCCAGCTTGCCCTGCTGCGCCGGCTGCTTGCGCGCCAGCTTGCCCCGCGCCGCCACGCCCGCCAGCATTGGCCGCGCCGCCAGCCGCCGCCTCCTCTGCGCTTTCACCACCGCCAAAACCACCGCGGCCGCCAAAGCCGATCGGCGTATTCATAAAAGCGGGCGGGCGTGAGACCAGCCGGTATGTCGGGCGCGGCTCAAACAGAGTCGCCACCGCGTTGTTGATCTCCGGTCGCGCCTTCTGCACCGGCGCCAGGTCGTCCAGAATCCAGAAGCCGCGTCCCGAGGTCGCAACCACCAGGTCGTTGTACGCCGGCTGAATCTCTATCCAGGAGATGCCCACGTGCGGCAGATTCAACTGCAACGATTGCCACGTCGCGCCGTCATCGTGAGAAACATAGAGCGCGTTCTCCGTGCCTGCGTAGAGCAAGCCCGGCGTCTTCGGGTCTTCGCGCACGACACGCACATAGCTGAAGACCGATTTCGGAATGCCGCCGCCAAGAAACTTCCACGTCTTGCCGTAATCGGTTGTTTTGTAGATGTAGGGATCGCGGTTGTTGACTTGATGGCCGTCAACTGAAATATACGCCGTTCCGCGCGCGTGGCGCGAGGCTTCGATGTTGTTGATCGAACCCCATTTCAAAAAGCCCGGCGTCTTGGCCGTCAAGTCCTTCTGCCAGGTCTTGCCGCCGTCTCGCGAGAGGCTGACGATGCCGTCATTCGAGCCGATCCAGAGAACGCCTTTCTCGAGCGGCGATTCCGCCATCGAGAAGATCGTGCAGCACTCTTCGACGCCCAGATTATCGTGCGTGAGTCCGCCCGACGGCCCCTGCTTGCTCTTGTCATCGGTCGTCAGGTCGGGGCTGATGATCTTCCAGCTTTGCCCGCCGTTGGTCGTGACGTGCAGGTATTGGCTGCCGACATAAACGGTGTCGCTGTCGTGCGGCGAGATGTAAACCACGTGCGTCCAGTTCCAGCGGTACTTGGAAGCGATCGCGGGCGCGTCGAGGAATTTCTCCGGCCACACGTCGACCGATCGCGAAATGCCGGTTCTGACATCGTAGCGTTCGACGCCGCCCGCGTAGCATGTGCCCCAGATGATATTGGGATTTTTCGGGTCGGGAATCGCAAAGCCCGATTCACATCCGGCCGTGCGTTGCCAGGTAATGTTACCGCCGAGGCTCGCCCCCGCGCCGCGCGTCGAGGACTTGTCCTGCTCATTGCCGTGCAAGCCGTAAGGCACGGCGTTGTCCGTCGCCACGTGGTACATCTGCGCGATGGGCAGCGTAACGCGCCGCCATTGCCGGCCGTGATTGGTCGTAATCATCACGCCCGCGTCGTTGCCGATCATCATGCGGTCGGCGTCGGTCGGGTCGGCCCACATATCGTGATTGTCACCGCCCGCTTGAATGTTGCGCGCCGTCTGTCCGCCGTCCATCGAAACGACCATCGTGTTGTTTGGGAAATAGACTTCATCGGCGTTTTTCGGCGAGACCAGCATACGCGTGTAATAGTGCGGGCGCTCGGCCAGGATGTGCTGGTAGTTGACGACCTTCCATTGCTCGCCGCCATCGTCCGAACGCCAGAGCGAACCTTTGCCGTTCCAACCAGTCTCGATCAACGCATAAACGCGCTGCGGATTGCTCGGCGCAATGGCGACGGCGATCTTGCCGAGCGGGGATTCGGGCAAGCCCTGCGCGGGCGTGAGCCGCTTCCACGTCGCGCCGCCGTCGGTTGATTTGAACACGCCACTTCCCTGTCCGCCGCTATACTTGCCCCAGGTGTAGATCACAAACTCCCACGTCCCGGCGAACAGAATGTTCGGATTGGTTGGATCCATCGCGATCTCCGACACGCCCGTGTTCTCGTTGACAAAGAGCGTCTGCTCCCAGGTCTTGCCGCCGTCCTTCGTGCGATAGACGCCGCGCTCCTTCTGCGGCCCGTAGCCGTGCCCGACCGCGCCGACGTAAACGATGTCAGGGTTGGTGGGATGGATTATGATGCGCGAGACGCGCCCTGTGAGTTCCAAACCCATATGCGTCCAGGTCTCGCCGCCGTCGGTTGATTTGTAGACGCCGTCGCCGATGGAGATACCGCTGCGAATCCAGCTCTCGCCCGTCCCGGCCCACACGATGTTGTGATCTGACGGGCTGATGGCCAGCGCGCCGATTGATTGCGATTTCTGTTTGTCGAATACAGGCTTCCACACCACGCCGCCGTCGGTGGACTTCCACACGCCGCCCGAAGCCGCGCCCGCGAAATAGACGTTCTTGTCGCCCGGCGGGCTGACCACCGCAGACACGCGATTGCCCGGCGGCCCGACGTAGCGGAATTGCAACCGGCTCAGGTCAACGCCATTGATGACGGTCGACCCATCGGTCATCTGGATTTGCAGTTGTTGTGGCTGTGGAGCGCCGCCACGCTGCGCAGTGAGTTGCGCGACGATTGCGGTCAGCAGTATCAACACGCAGAAAAAGATGCGAAACGGAGTGTTCATATGCGTCTCCTTTGTCGCCGCAGCGACGCCTGAGTCTGCTTTAAGTGGTTCGTACTTGAATCTACGGTGAACATGACCCTTTGCCGCGGCGCGAGTCTTGTACACCTGTAAGGCCGGTTGAATTGAATTAGGGGGCGGTTGCGCGCGCTCCACCGCGCGGGGCCAAGCGCACGTTATGCTACGCCGGCGCTCCATAAGCGAGTTCATGCGGCCTTAACACTATACAAGACACCCTCGACGCTTACGCGCTCTACTAAGCTCTGCGCTTGCTGTCCGGCTAAGGCCGCTTCACGCAACATAAGACCATGAATGCGCTACTTTGACGAGCGCCGCGCACACTCCATTTTTATGCGACTTCTATTGCTCATTCTCGCACTCGCGCTAAGCGTCACAGCGCAGACGTCTGACCTCGGCGTCGCTCCGCAACTGCTCGGCGGATTGCAATGGCGCTCCATCGGCCCGGCAATGTTCGGTGGCCGTGTCGCCGATGTCGCGGGCGCGCCCGGCAATCCGAATTTGCTGTTTGTCGCTCATTCATCGGGCGGGCTGTTCAAATCCACCAATGGCGGCATCACCTTTGAATCCATCTTCAATGACGGCAATACGCTCTCCATCGGCGCGATCGCCGTCGCGCCCGACAACCCCGACGTGATTTACGTAGGCACGGGCGAGGGCGCGGCGCGCAACAGCATCTCGTTCGGCGACGGCGTCTACAAATCAACTGACGGCGGCAAGACGTGGCGGCATCTGGGGCTGAAAGACAGCGAACGCTTCGCGCGCATCGTCATTCATCCGGCCAATCCGCAGATCGTCATCGCCGCCGCAATGGGCCATGCCTTTGGGCCGAATGAAGAGCGCGGCGTCTTTCGTTCAACCGACGGCGGCGCGACCTGGCAGCGCACGCTCTACGTCAATGCGACGACGGGCGCGAGCGATGTGACTTTCGACCCGCAAGACCCGCAGATCGTTTACGCCGGGATGTACGATTACCTGCGCCAACCCTGGCATTTCCGCAGCGGCGGCCCTGGCAGCGGTTTGTATCGCTCCGGCGACGGCGGCGTGACATGGACGAAGCTGACCGATCCGGCCTTGAAGAACGGCCTGCCCGGCGCGCGCTTACTCGGGCGCAGCGGCCTTGCCGTCAGTCGCAGCAATCCGAACGTCGTTTACGCCCTGATCGAAGCGCAAGAAGATGGCGCGCTGTGGCGCTCGCAGGATCGCGGCAAGTCCTGGCAGGTGGTCAGCAATGAGCGGCGCATCAACAACCGGCCTTTCTATTACACGCAAGTCCGCGTTGACCCGGCGGACGAGAATCGCGTCTACACGCTGAGCGGCTCCTTCAATATTTCGACCGACGGCGGGCGCACGTTTCGTTCGACGCCGGGCGCGAGTATGTTCGGCGATCATCACGCGCTGTGGATTGATCCGACCAACCCGCGCCGCTTGCTGTGCGGCACGGACGGCGGCTTTTTCATCTCGAACGATCAGGCCGCGCGCTGGGATTTCGTCAACAACATGCCGATGGCGCAGCCCTATCACGTCGGCGTTGACATGGCCGAGCCTTACAACGTGCTCGGCGGTTTTCAGGATCACGAAATCTGGCGCGGGCCAAATGAACGCTGGAATCAAGTAGGCGTGCGCGAAGGCGATTGGCGGCGTCTGCGTTATATGGCCGACGGGATGTACACGGTTCCCGACCCGCGCGACTCGAACATCGTTTATTTCAACGGGCATTTCGGCGACATCACGCGCATAGACATGCGCACTGGCGAAGAGCGCTACATCCAACCTTACCCGCCCGGCCCGACGGGCGAGAGCGCGGGCGCGAATCAGTATCGTTTCAACTGGAACTCGCCCGTGCTGATGTCGCCGAGCGATCCCGACACGCTTTATTTTGGCGGCAACGTGCTCTTCAAAACCACGGACGGCGGCGCGACGTGGAACGATGCAAAATTACTTGGTGAACCGAACTCCAATGCCTGGCGATTGTGGGAGTTCAATTGGCAGACGCCGTCGCAACCGGGGAAGCAAACGCTCATCGCCAGAGCTACCGATTCACTCGCGCGAACGCAACCATTAGAACGCGATCCGGCTCGCGAGACTTACATGATCAATCATCTGCTGCCCATCGAAGTCGAAGTGAAGTGAATTATATGGGCGCTCTCTCAGCGCCGAGATTCACCCAAATGGTTGAACTCCTGCGCTGCTTCGCGTTAAATCTCTCCGATGTCATTGGTTTTTAAAACAATTCAGACTGAGGGAATCGCTGAGCTTTCTTATCTCGTCGGCGACGATGACGAAGGGGTGGCTGCGGTCTTTGATCCGAGGGCTGATTGCGATGTTTACATCGAAGCGGCGCGGGACGCCGGCGTTGTTATCACACACATTTTTGAAACCCACATTCATGCCGATTTGGTAAGCGGTTCGCGCGAACTGGCCGCGCGCTTGGAAAGGGCAAAGATCTACGCCAGCGGCGAGGGCGGCGCAGAATACGGTTTTAA
>Ga0081455_10007878_pt1 | contig 11152 bp, 5 predicted proteins | sample TabmetS3T2R1_FD_70207 | JGI IMG/M metagenome (GOLD analysis project Ga0081455, IMG submission 70207) | Tabebuia heterophylla rhizosphere microbial communities from the University of Puerto Rico - S3T2R1 | ecosystem: Host-associated > Plants > Roots > Rhizosphere ... | reverse complement strand
CTTCTTCTATACGTTTTGGAAGGACACCGGGTCAGCATGCATGACTATGGGATCTGGGGGCAATTACGATGTAAGTTGGAATCTGGGTTCCGGGAATATGGTTGTCGGCAAAGGCTGGAGTACCGGATCATCAAGTAGGAGAGTAGGCTACAATGCCGGCATCTGGCAGCCGAACGGCAATGCATATTTGGCTCTCTATGGGTGGACGAGAAACCCACTTATAGAATATTACGTCGTTGATAGCTGGGGCACTTTTAGGCCGCCTGGAGGAACGTCAATAGGCACAGTCACCACTGATGGTGGCACATACCAAATATATCGGACCCAGCGAGTCAACGCGCCTTCCATTGACGGCACCAGAACTTTCTTTCAGTACTGGAGTGTCCGGACGTCGAAGAGACCGACCGGGAGCAACCAAACCATCACCTTTGCCAACCACGTTAACGCGTGGAGGAATCTAGGTTTGAATCTGGGGAGTCATGTCTACCAGATAATGGCCACAGAGGGATTTCATAGCAGTGGGAGATCTAACCTAACGGTGTGGTCGCAGTAACGTATCGAATAAATAGCCACTCGCAGAACTGACCGCCAACCGCTTGTGGGAAAAGCGCCGCGGCGCGCGGAAATAAGCCGCAACATGCGGAAGGAAAGCGGAAGATGATCTTGAGCTTCCGCGGGCTGTGGTCACTGTCCACGCGCCGCGGCGCTTTTCCCGCATTCCCTAGATCGGAACAACAAACATTGGGACAGATCGCGCTGCAGTCAGAGATAGAAAGCAGGGTAATACGGCAAGCTGCAAACTTCCGCCGGCCAGAGCCCTCTCAGACGTTTCACCGCATCGCGAGCGGATTTACCCAGAGCTTGCAGTTGCTGGCGCTCTTCCGAAAGGTCAGCAAACGCCTCTATCCAGGCAATCACCTGCTGGCGAAGCGTTGTCAGCCCTCTTTGATAATCGTCAGAGAGGGCAGCGGGTACTCGATGAATAAGATGAAGGATGTTCCATCGCGCGCCCGCTTCAACCATTCCATGGTAAAACACGCGATCGTCAGCGACTTCCGCGTATCCACGGGAAAGTGCCGCCCGATACGCTCTTTCCATATCGCTTTGGACGCTCGCAGGGATGCGCATCTGGCATCCCTATGTCATACGACCCGGCATCCCTTCAATCAGCGCGTGTCTGAATCCGCCTGCATAGCTTCCGGGTTATGCCTTTCGTCGATCATCCGCACAGAAGATCGCGATTATCGATCTTCTATCCTCCATCATGGATCCTCATTGACTGCGTACTGATGGGCCGCATTCAGAATATAGAATTGTGACATCGGCCAAATGTCATTTAACGCGGCGTAAGATAATAGCTCCGGCGACCGTGCACGACGTATTCAGGATGGCCGCGGACCTCGACCTGCACTTTCCGCAGCCGGCCATCGCGCGCTTCATTCGTCGGGTAATAGCCGATAACGTAGCGCTGATTTATGTCCGCGAGTATGCGCTCATATAGTTCGTCAGACCGCTCCGGGCTTTCCAGGTAGGCGGCCCACCCGCCAGATATGTCCGCCACGCTCGTAATAGCCTCTTGAGCTCGCACTCGGATGGGCGATATGGTGTTTATATATCGATCTTCCTGCTCGCCGACCATTGAACGTCTGACGCGCATCCGCGCCTCTTCGAGAGGCACGCCGATTAGACGTTCGCCCGGTATGAGGGTGTAAATGGTCGCACGCGTTCCAAGTACCGCTGCGTGAATATCCGCCAGGCCAAACTCCCAGGTCGAAGGCTGCCCCTCTGCGCGCGGCTTCTGATCTCTGAGATTCATGATCTCATCACCGTCTGATTGGATGATGATGATCGGCCGCCCCTGCCCCGCGCCCGACAATTCTCTCAGTGTGGCGAAGAGGGCGCTCAGTTGCCTGCTGCCGTGAGCGCCCCGAGGCCGATTCTTCAGCGAGTCGAGCGCAGATTTGAGGCGCTTTTTGTCGCCGGTGAAACTGACCATCAGTTCGACTTCATCGTTGACAATCGCCATCTCGTCTTTCGGACCGAGCCGGTTAACCAGGATTTTGGCCGCCTCGACGCTTTTTTCGAGAAAGCGCGACATGCTGCTGCTGAAATCTATAATGAGAACTATCGAGCGCGGCAAACTTGGATCGGCGCCAATTGAAAACATGCTGATCTGTTGAGTTACGTCGTCCTCCGTCACGACAAAATCATCCTTGCCCAGGCCAGTCAGCGCGCGCAACTTATTCTGCTCCGTGACGAACAGATCAAGTACGACAAGGTTCGTTTCCACTTTGATCACATCGCCCGGCCCAATCTCGCGACTTCCCTTTTGATTGTCCTGCTCGCTCTCTACGGCGGTTTGCTTATTGGGATCCCATTTAAGCCGCTTGAGACTGGAGCCGAACTTCTCCTTCTTTGGAGGCTTGCGGTCGGATGATTGCGCGGCAAAGATTGAAGGCCAAGACAAGAGGGAGAGGTCGCCGATTAACAACGAGAGAAGAATTACTGTAATAGCTATTGCTATCTTCATGACGCAGCGCCTGGTAATAATACAATCTAGGATCGGGATCTTACAGCGTTTTGCTCTTGGGTGTTCAGGTTAGATGGCGATTTGCAGTCCTCTTTAGCCGCGTAGCGGCGCCTGAATTTAGCCGTGGGTTTCAACCCACGGTAGGGACGAGAACAAATCCCGTCGCGTCAGCGACGATTGAAACGGGGCGGCGTTGATAGTTCAATCGTCGCTGACGCGACGGGAGCAAATCACCTCTCAGCCGTGGGTTGATGGTCTTTGAATAAATAGCGCAACCATGTAGGGGCAGACCTGCGTGTCTGCCCCGGATTGGGCCTACAAATCACCACCGGGGCAGACACGCAGGTCTGCCCCTACGCTGGATTGCGTGGTTGCACTTATTTTTCAAAGACCATAAACCCACGGCTAAATTCAGGCGCCGCTGACGCGGCGAAAGAACCTTGGCCGGTTGTACAAGAGGTTACGAGTATCTGACACTGAACACTCATCTGCAAACTGCTGTAGACTCTCGATACTCATTGCTGTTGCGCCCGCCGCAGCCGGATATTGCCGGCCGCGGTGTTGAGTTGCAGATTGTATTGGCCGCCTCCGATCACTCCCTGCGCCGATTGTCCAAGATCATTGCGAGCCTTCTGAGCCAATGGCCAATCCGACTCGATCCCGCCCAGATCGCTTTCGGCTTGTACTTTTGCGCCACCTCCGGACGGGAGTTCGATTATTACATCACCGAGGACGCTCTGGGCCGTGACATCACTCGCGAGCGATTTTGTCTCGACTTGGCCGACGACGGTAAAGCCGATGAAGCCAACACCCTTCGGCACACGAACGACAAAATCAACTGAGACATCAGTCAGGTGAATCTCTCCTCCTCCTCCACTCTCGAATTGAAGGCTGGCGCGGCCATTTAGGGCCCGCGCCTCTGGCGCTGAAACTGAAAAGCCTCCACCACTCTTGAATTGAAGGCTGGCGAGGGCGCCGTCAATGTTCGCGCTTACCTTTTGCTCTTTTCCGATTTCGTTAGGCAGGCAGCGATAGGGACGATTCGGATCCTGGATCGGGTAAATCGCGCACAGCGTAACCCCACCATCATGTTCGATTACCTGAATCGTGACCTGGTCCGGATCGTCGCGCCCGTCTTTGACGGCGATCACTTCCACCTGATCGGCGGGGGCCGGTTCCACGCGCACATTTCCCTTTACGTTCTGAATCTCAATCGTTTGTTTTGGGGCGATGCGGCCCTGCCAACGGAACTCTTTCTGAGGCGCCGGCGCCTTTACTTCTTTTTCTTGAGGCCCGGATTGCGCCGCTTTCTTTTCGTCCTGTTCGCCGGATTTCCCCGCGCGCAGCTTGGAGACTTGAATATCGCCGATGCCGACCCGCAAAAAGATTCGGCGAGTCGGCGCGGCCGGTTCGCCCGCCAGTTTTGCTCCGACGGCGAAAAGACCTTTCCGATGTGTGGTCTGCCCGAACTCCGACGAGACGTCACCGATGCGGACGTGAGCGTCAACCGCGTAGCTCTGATCTTCCGGCAGTCTCAGACAGATCTCGCCGATGCTCGCGGTCGCTTCTATGGCGCCGGAGACATTGTTGATCTCCACTTCGCCAATGCCATGTTTGATCAGCAGCGTCGATTTGCGAGGAACTTTAATAAGGTAGTCCAACTTGAGATTGGTCTTGCCGCGGAAGATCGGCGTCCACGACGGATAAGTGGTGTTGATCACCAGCAGCGAGGTCTCGCCAACCGCTTCCATCGTGACTTTGAACCGTTCCAGCCCCTTCGCGGCTTTGGCGAGGTCCTTCGGCTCATATTTCTTCTGTGTGCGCTTCGTAACGGTCAACTCGACTTCTTCTTTGTCCCAGCCCTCGACCTTGACCGAGCCGAAAGAATCCACGATCTGAATCGTCCCACTGGCGCCGAATTCAATGCTTTGCGTCGTCTTGATCTCGGCCTCATGCTTGTCGGCGGTCTGGGCCTGGGCGGAAATACCGAGCGCCAGGCAACAAACAAAAAGGAGAGGCCCAAGGGCCATTTGGCGTTTGTCTCTCATAACTGATCGCTCCTCGGAAAATCAGTTCGTAGTCCCACCTTTAGGCCGCAAGCGTTTGGCGTCACGGAATGGATCTGCGTCTGGATCTTCCGCCTAAAGGCGGGACTACGAACTGCGATTTTCATTCTTTCAGGCGTCGCAATGCGACATAGAGAACTCCTCCAGACTAATTACGCGACAGCGCAATCGGAGGAGTGCAAAATAATGCTCCAGTGGATTCGCGGATTAAGGCCATTATTCACACCTCAGCGCGACCATCGGATCGACTTTCGTCGCCCGCCTCGCAGGAATCCAGCAAGCCACGAGCGACACCAGGATCAGCAGCGCCGCAATCACCGCGAACGTCGCAGGGTCGGCCGGTTTTACTTCAAACAACAGGTCCTTCATCAACTTCGTCAGCCAATACGCCAGAAACAGGCCGGCGCCGACGCCGATTAGAGCGAGCGTCAGGCCCTGACTGATGACCATCTTCAGCACATCGCCGGTTTGGGCGCCCAGCGCCATTCGAACGCCGATCTCATGGGCGCGCTGCGTAACGGCGTAAGACATCACGCCGTAGATACCCACCAACGCCAGGATCACCGCCAACGCCGCGAACATTCCCAGCAGCGTCAGGTTCAAGCGCTCCGGCGCCACAGAATCGGAGCGGATCTTTTCCATCGTGCGGACGCCATAGATCGGCTCACTTGGGTCTAGTTGCAGCGTCTGGCGGCGCGCCGCCGCGATCAACTGATTCGGGTCGAGCGTCGATTTGACGATGACCGTCATCCCGGAACTCGGCAATTGGTAGAACGGGAAATATCCCTGCACGCGGTTGGAATCCGTGTTCAAGCCATCCATCTTGACGCGGCCGACCACGCCGACGACGGTCATCACCGGCGACTTCGGATCGGTCCCGTCCCCCCAGAGGATTTGTTTGCCGACCGGGTCTTCGTTGTTCGGCCAGTGTCGCCGCGCGAACTCCTCGTCAATTATCATGGCGTTGATTCCCGCCGCCCACCGCTCGTCGTCGTTGTAACCGGTCAGGTCTTTGCTCTTCAGATGCTCGCGGTTGTCGCGTTCAGTGAACCATCGGCCCCGGAGCAGCGGAACGCCTATCGTTCGGAAATAATCCGGGCCGACCAGGCAGGCTTCCATCAGCGGCCTCGCGCCCGGCTTCGGTTGAGGGCGGCCTACGATTGTGAAAGTGGTTTGCCAGCCGTTGTTGCCGAGCGGCAAGCCGGAAGCGACGCTGACCGATTCCACTCCCGGCGTGGCGCGCAGGTTTTGCATCAACTGATTGAAGAAGCTCATCTGTTGATCGAGCGTCGCATACTTCTGTTCGGGCAGCGAGATGTTGAACGACAGCAAACGGTCGTAAACGAATCCCGGATTGACTCGATACAAATTGTAGAAGCTGCGGATCAGCAATCCCGCGCCCACCAACAGCGCCAACGTCAACGCCGTTTCGGCCACCACCAGAGCGCCGCGTGACCAATGCCGCCCGGCGACCAGACTGCGCCCCGATTCTTTCAGCGCGTCATGAAGTTGGACTTTGCTCGCTTGAAGCGCCGGCGCCAGACCGAAAATGGCGCCGGTTAGGATCGAGACAGCCGCAGTGAAAGCCAGCACGCCCCGGTCAAGACCGATTTCAGCCGCCCGTGGGATGCTGTCCGGACTGATGGCCAGAATCAGATCGACACCCCACCACGACAGAGCCATGCCGAGTCCTCCCCCGACCACAGCCAACAAGACGCTTTCGGTCAACAACTGACGCATTATGCGCCAGCGGCCGGCCCCCATCGCCACGCGCACGGCGATCTCGCGCTGCCGTGTCGAGGCGCGCGCCAGCAGCAAGTTGGCCACGTTCGCGCAGGCGATCAGCAACACGCATCCGACGGCGCCTAGCAAAACCCACAGCGCCGTTCCGATATTGTTAATGATCGAGTCTTTCAACGGCGTGATCGTCACGCGATTGCCCTGATTGGTATTTGGGTACTCTTTTTCCAGCGCGACCGAGATGTTCTCCATCTCGGCGCGCGCCTGCGTAATCGTGACGCCCGGCTTCAACCGCGCCACGCCATACAAGCCCGGATGATTCCCGCGACTTTGCCAGCTCGTACTGCCGCTCAATTGGCCGGCGGAAACCCAGATATCGAGGCGTCCGGAGAATTGGAACCCGGCCGGCATCACGCCGATCACGGTATAATCTCGATCATTCAGCTTGATCGTTCGATTGACGATGTTCGGATCGCCGCCGAAGCGCTTCTGCCACAACGCGTGACCGAGCACGACCACAGGCCCAGCTCCCGGCTTGTCTTCCTCGTTGGTGAAGACTCGCCCCAACGCGGCGTTGACGCGCAGCGCGGTGAACAGATCGGCCGAAACTTGCCCTGCCTGCAATCGCTCCGGCTCGCCGCTCCCGGTCAGGTTATAACTGTTGCCGTTATACACGCCGATCTTCTCGAAGACATTGTTGCTCTTGCGCCAATCGACGTAATTCGGCCACGAAATTGACATCCCTTCGAGTTGCTCGCTGCGCTCACTTAGAAAGACCAGCCGCTCCGATTCTTCATAAGGCAGCGGCCGCAGCAGCACCGCGTTGACCACGCTGAAGATCGCCGTATTCGCCCCGATGCCCAGGCTGAGCGTGACCACGGCAATCAAAGTGAAGCCGGGATTCTTCAACAACATTCGCGCGCCGTAGCGCAAGTCTTGCCAGAGTGTTCGCATAAATCCTCCAGGAGAAGATGCCAGATGCCAGATGCCAGATGTCAGTGAGCGAGCTTTGCCGCTACTCTTCTACTGACATCTGACATCTGACATCTGACATCTGACATCTACTCAGTTCTGAGCGCTTCCAGCGGATCCACTTTCGTCGCCCGACGCGCGGGAACCAAACATGCGAGGAGCGCAACCGCGATCAGCAACAGCGCGATCGCCGCGAACGTCAACGGGTCGGTAGCCTTCACGCCGAACAGCAGGCTCTGCATATATCGCGTCAGCGCGTAGGCCGCCGCCAATCCGATCAACAGCCCCAGCGCCGTAAGCTTCAAGCCCTGGCGCAATACCATCTTCAACACGTCGCCGGTCTGCGCGCCCAGCGCGATGCGGATTCCGATCTCCTGCGCGCGTTGAACGACCGAATAGGACATCACGCCGTACAGCCCGATGGCCGTGAGCAGCAGCGCGAGTCCGGCGAATAACGACAAGAGCAGCGCGTTGAATTTCGGCTGCGCTACGGCCAAACCCAGGTACTGATCGAGAGTTTTGATCCGGTAAACGGGGATTTCACGGTCGAGCGATTGGACTTCGTGTTGAAGGCCCCGGGCCAAACTGCGCGGATCGTTCGTCGCGCGCACGACCAGGTTCATATTGTTGATCGGCATCTGCGCGTGCGGCAGGTAATATTCCGGCTCGTAATCTTGACCGAGTGATTGGCGATGCTTCACATCCTTGACGACGCCCACGATCTCACGCCAGACCGGCTCGCCCTCAAGGGAGATGCCCGGCTTGACGTGTTTGCCGACCGGGTTTTCGTTCGGGAAATGGCGTTTGGCTAAACTCTCGTTGATGATCACGACGCCCGGGCTGTGCGCGTCGTCGCGTTCGGTGAAAGCGCGTCCGGCGAGCAACGGAATCTTCATCACGTTGAAATAATCGAGGCTGATCGAACGGAAGTGCGAGACGGGCCGCTCGCCTTTCGGAATATTGCGCCCTTCGATATCGAAGGAGAGCGTCAGCGTGTCGCCGCTCAAAGGCTGCGGAACGATTGCGCTCACCGCCTCGACTCCGGGCATCGCCTTCACGCGATCCAACAAGGTCTGATAAAACGCCGCGGCCTGCTCCGGCTTCGGATAACGCGCGTCGGGCAATTCGACCGTCGCCGTGAGTATGTTGTGGGTGTCGAACCCCAGATCCACCTGCTGCAACCTGCGGAACGTTTGGAGCAGCAAGCCCGCGCCGATCAGCACCACCAGCGCAATCGCGATCTCAGCGACGACCAGCGCGCCTCGCAACCGTCCGCGTCCGCCGCCTGCGCCGGCTCCGCGCGAGCCTTCCTTCATCGCCTCGGTCAATTCGATCTTCGACGCTTGCAACGCCGGCGCCAGGCCGAACACGACGCCTGTCACGACCGAGATCAACAGCGTGAAGCCGAAAACCCAGAGGTCAATATTGATTTCGGCCAGACGCGGCACGTCTTCGGGAATCAACTTGACCAGTCCCTCCGTCACCCACCACGCCAGCAGCAATCCCAACACACCGCCGCCCAGGCTGAGTAACAGGCTTTCGGTCAGCAATTGTCGTATGACGCGCCGGCGGTCGGCGCCGAGGGCGGCCCGCACCGCGATCTCTCTGTAGCGAGCCGTCGCGCGGGCCAGCAGCAGATTGGCCACGTTGGCGCATGCAATCAGCAACACGCAACCCACCGCGCCCAGAATCAGCCATAGCGCCTCGCTGTAATCATGCGTCAGGTCGTTGTGGTAAGAGATCAACTTGACGCCACGTCGAGTGTTGGAATCCGGATACTGCCTTTCCAGATTCGCGCCGATGACGTTCATCTCGGCCTGCGCCTGTTCGAGCGTGACGCCAGGTTTCAGCCGCCCTACCGCTTGCAGATAATGCGCCCCGCGCTGTTCACTCATCGACGGCTCTTTCGGATTGGTCTTTTCTCCGTCAATCGAGGAAGTCGCCCACACTTCAATCGGCTCGGCTTCAATCGGAAATTGAAATCCGGAGGGCATCACGCCGACGACGTTGAACTGCTTGCCGTTGAGCGTAAGCGCGCGCCCGACGATGTTCGGGTCGCCGCCGAATTGCCGCCGCCACAAACTGTGGCTGATGATCGCCGCGCGATTTCCCGGCTTCTCTTCTTCCGCGACAAACCATCGGCCGAGCTGTGGCTTGACGCCGAGCGTGGCGAAGAGATCGGGCGCCACCACGGCGCTGCGCAAATTGACCGGCGTGGCGATGCCCGTGAGCGCCATGTCGTTCGTGTAATACGAGGCCATTCGCTCGAACGACTTGTTCTGCGCGCGCCAGTCGAAAAAGTTCGGGTATGAGATCGAGTTGCGTCCCTCCGGTTTGCTCTCCCAGAGCGCGACCAGACGCTCCGGTTCGGCGTATGGCAGCGGCCGCAGCAGCACCGCGTTGACGACGCTGAAAATCGCAGTGTTCGCTCCAATGCCGAGCGCCAGCGTGATCAAGGCAATCAATGCGAAACCGGGTTTCTTCAATAACATTCGCGCGCCGTAGCGCAGGTCTTGCCAGAGTGTTTGCATAATTCCTCCAAGAGAAGATGTCAGATGTCAGATGTCAGCGAAGAAACCCTCGCCTCACCTGCTACTAGCATCTGACATCTACTCAGTTCTGAGCGCTATCATCGGATCGACCTTCGTCGCCCGCCGCGCCGGAATCCAACAGGCCAGCGCCGCGACTCCAGTCAATAGCAGCGCGACCACGATGAACGTCAGCGGGTCAGTCGCGCTCACATCGAACAAGAGCGTCCTCATCAAGCGCGTCAACGTCAACGCGCCGGCCAATCCGATTAGCGCGCCGATCAACGTCACCTTCATCCCGAATTTGATGATGAGTCTTAGGACGTCGCCGGCCTGCGCTCCGAACGCCATCCGCACACCGATTTCATGCGTACGCTGTTTGACAGTATAGGAGACGACGCCGTAAAGCCCGACTGCAGCCAGGATCAGAGCGATTGAGGCGAAGAAGGAGAGCAGCAGCAGATAGAAGCGCTGTTGCGAGATAGAGTCGGCGAGAAGCTGGTCGAGCGTCTGGATGTTCGTGACCGGTTGGTCTTTGTCCAGAGCCTTGATCTCGGCGCGCATTGCGGCTGCCAGACTGTCGTGATCCGAACCGCTGCGCGCCGCCAATGACATAGCCGGGAAGCGCAAACCCGCAGGCATCTGCGAAAAAGGCGTCTGCGCATAGGGCATATACGTCTCCGGCCCGACCGGCGCGTCCAGGCCGTCATGTTTCACATCCCCCACTATCCCTACGATTTCCATCCACGGATACGGCCTTTGTGGCCCGCCGAGTTTGATCCTCTTGCCCAGCGGGTCTTCATCGGGCCAGAAGCGACGGGCCATAGTCTCGTTGATGATCGCCACGCCGGAGGCTTTTTCATGATCCTGCCCGCTGAAATACCGCCCTCGTCGAAGAGGAATGCCCATCGTTTGCAGATAGTCAGGGCTGATCGCGCGCCACCCGGTCTGAGGGACATCTCCGGGCGCGCTCGGCGTCCGCCCCTCGATGGTAAAACCGAAATCTGGGTTCCCTGTCAAAGGAAGAGCGCTGGTCATTCCGGCGGACTGAACGCCGGGCAATCTCCTGATCCTCTCCAGCGCCTGCTCGAAGAAGAAGGCTCGCTGTTGGATTTCAGCGTACTTCGATTGAGGAAGGGCTATTTGCATCGTCAGGACGCCGCGAGGATCGAAGCCGGGATCGACCCGCAGCAGGCGCGCGAAGCTGTTGATCATCAGCCCGGCGCCGATCAAAAGCGTTAACGAAAGCGCGACTTCGGATACCAGCAGGAGGCTTCGCAGACTGAAGCGACGAAAACTCACAGACGCCCCCCTGC
>Ga0081455_10007877_pt1 | contig 11153 bp, 11 predicted proteins | sample TabmetS3T2R1_FD_70207 | JGI IMG/M metagenome (GOLD analysis project Ga0081455, IMG submission 70207) | Tabebuia heterophylla rhizosphere microbial communities from the University of Puerto Rico - S3T2R1 | ecosystem: Host-associated > Plants > Roots > Rhizosphere ... | reverse complement strand
CAGCACGACGATCTGCGCGCCGCGCTCGACTGGCTGTCGGAACGTGACCCGGAACGGGCGCTCGAGCTTGCGGGCGCACTCGGCTGGTTCTGGCTGTCACGAGGGCTCCTGCGCGAGGGGCGCAGGCGCCTCTCCGCGACACTCGCCGGATCGCGCATGGCCGACCGCTCGCGCGCTCGCGCGCTCGCGCGCTCACGTCCTCGGGTGCGCTGCTCGCGCGGCACGGCGATGCGGCAGCGGGAATTGCGGAGCTCGACGCGGCTGTCGCGATGTGGCGGGAGCTCGGCGATGCTGAGGAGCTCGCATCGGCGCTCGACAGCCTCGGCTGGCCACTCGTCTACGACGCCGCGAACAACGCGCGCGCCCTGGCGGCGTTCGAGCGGAGTCTCGAGCTGTGGCGGGAGCTCGGGGACGAGGCGGGAGTCACGCGTGCTCTCGTCGGCGTCGCCCAGGTGCTCGTCGCGATGGGCGAGACGGAGCGCGCAGAGGCGATTTCGCGGGACCTGCTGGCCAGGGCGGGCGGGGATACGCGTACGGAGCACTACGCGTACCACTTCCTCGCCGACTGCGCGCTCATTCGCGGTGACGTCGAGGAGGCCGGGATGCGCTACCGGCAGAGCCTGCGGGCGGCGATTCCGCTCGGCGACGTCGTCGAGACGAGCTTCGAGGTTCAGGGAGTGGCCATGTCGGAGGCGGGAGCAGGCAATCCCCGGCTCGCCGTGCTCCTCGCCGAGTCGGTCGACGCGCTCTGGGAGTCGCTCGGCCTGTCGTTTTCGATCGCGTTCTGGATCGCGCTGCTCGAGCGGTACCTTGCTCCTGCCCGCACGGCGCTCGGGGACGAGTACGACGCCGCCCGTGACGAGGGTCGCGCCCTCGCCTTCGACGACGCTGTCGAGCTCGCGCTGCGCGCAGGCTAGGTTGCAGCGCGTGAGAACGACCTCGCTGACGGCTCTCCGCCGACTCGTGATCACGGCCCAGGGGTACGTCTCGCGCTACCGCCGCGCCGGCGCCGCAGACGTCGAGTCCGCGATCAGGCGGGCAATGTGCATCCAGCTCGACACGGTGACCGCGGTCGAGCGGAGCCACCGGATCGCGATCGCGACCCGGGCGGGCGTCTACCCGCGGGACACCGTCCCCGGGCTGTTGCGGGATGGGCGCGTCATCGAGTACTGGGTTCACGCGCTGTGCCTCCTTCCGGCTGAGGACTGGCCGCTGTACGACTGGGTGCGCGGGCGGATGCACGACGGCGTTCCCTGGCACGGCGACGTCAAGAAGCGATACCCGGGGCTGGCGGAGCGCGTGCTCGGCGAGATCCGGGACCGAGGGCCGCTCGGGTCGAAGGACTTCGAGGGAAAGGACGACCCCGCCCCCCACCGGGCCGGGACCTCGTCGGAGATGTGGAGCTGGAAGCCGGCCAAGCAGATGCTCGACGCGCTGTTCGCTTCCGGCGAGCTCGTGATCGCCGACCGCGTCAACTTCCAGCGCCGCTACGACCTGCCCGAGCGCGTTCTGCCGCGCGAGGTGCTCGAGGCGCCGGTCCCCTCCGAAGAGGACGCGGTCAAGGCGCTGATCGTGAAGACGGTCCGCGCCCGAGGCGCGCTGCGCGAGCCCGCGATCGCCGAGCACGTCCGGCCGGTCTGGGGCTTCCTCGGCGAAGACCATCGAAGTAGAAGAATCGGCGCCAAGGCTGCGCGGCCGTACGTCGACTCCCTCGTCGCCGACGGGAAGCTCGAGCGTGTGGCCGTCGAGGACGGCGGCGAGCCGGTCGTCGTCGAGGCCGGAACCGAGCTCGACCGTCCCCGGCCGGGCGCGGCCGTCCTGCTCTCACCGTTCGACAACCTGCTCTGGGAATTCCATTCTGTGCGGCGCGTGCTCGGCTTCGAGCACGTGATCGAGCTCTACAAGCCCGCTCCGCAGCGCCGCTTCGGCTACTACGTCCTGCCGTTCCTCTGGCGCGACCGGATCGTCGGCCGCGCCGACCTCAAGTCCGAGCGGAAGGAGAGCACGCTCGTCGTCAAGGCGTTCCACCTCGAGCCCGGCGTCAAGCGCTCGGCCGCGCTCGACGAGGCCTTCGAGCGCGCGCTCGACCGGCTCCGCCGCGTCGTGGGCCTCGAGCAGGTCGTCTACCAGAGTGGAAGTCGAGGCGGCGCGGTCAAGGCTCGACGTCGAAGCTGAGCATCATCCCGCTCTCGTGGTGCTCGGCGATGTGGCAGTGCGCCATCCAGCGGCCCGGGTTCGTGACGTCGAGCAGGATGTCGACGGACTCGCCGGTGCGGACGAGCACGGTGTCCTTCCAGACGAGGTTCGGCTCGACGACGTCGTCGCGGGAGAGGATCAGGAAGCGGCCCGCGCCGTGGACGTGGAACGGGTGCGGCATCGGGTGGTCGGAGTCCAGCTCGTTGACCAGGCGCAGCTTGACCTGGTCGCCGACGCGGAACGTCCAGTCGATCTGCGCGTTCTCCGCCCCCGTTTCGCGGTCGACGAGCTTCCAGCGCATGTTCGAAGGCGTCGTCATCCGGTTGACCTCGACCATGTCGTCTTCCCATTCGATGCCCTGCGCGGTGTCGTGGGTGTGGCCGGGCTCGCCGTGGTGGTGGCCGTGATGGCCCTGTCCATGGCCGTGATGCCCGTGTCCGTGGTGCTCGTGGCCCTCGCCGGCCGGGACCAGGCTCTCGGGCACGAGCCGCATGCCGCACTTCGGGCAGCGGTCGGGCCGCTCGCTCGTCACCTCGGGGTGCATCGGGCAGACGTAGGTCGCGTCCTCCGCGGCGCCGCCCACGTTCATCTCCGCGACGAACGCCAGCGTCTTGTCGGGAGCGGCCTGCAGGAACGGCTCGAGCCGCTCGCGTAGCCCGGCCATGTCGCGGTTGCTGCGCGGGCGCGAGAACTCGTCGGCGTGAGACTGCTCCGGCGACTCGTCGCTCACCGAGATCGAGGCAAGGCGGTAGCTCCGCTCTGGTGTGCGGTGCTCGAGCTGAAGCTCTCCGGCCTCCGCGAACAGCGCGTCGACCACCACGCGCTCCGACGGCGCGAGCAGCACCTCCTCGACGAGCTCTTCGTGCTCGTAGTGCCCCGCGTCGGCGCCGACGAGCTTCAGCTGCGCCCCCGGCAGCGCGACGTTGAAGACGCGCGTGTTGGCGGTGTTGGTGAGGTAGAGGCGCACGACCTCGCCCTGCGCGGCGGCGAGCCTCAGGTCCGGCTCACCGGAGACGAGCATGACGTTGCCGAAGCGGCCCATCGCGACGTGCGTGGTCTCCTCGCCGAACGGTGCGATGCGGCCCTCCTCGATCAGGATGTCGTCGAGCGTCAGGAGCAGCTCGCGGTTCGCCGGCGGCCAGTAGTCGGGGTCGCTCGGCGTGACCAGGATGTTCCCGTAGAGCCCGAGCTCCTGGCCGTAGTCCTCGCGGATGTGCGGGTGGTACCAGTAGGCCCCCGGGTCGGGCACGTGCACCTGGTAGGCGAAGGTCTCGCCGACGGGGATCGGCGCCTGCGTGTCGTGCGTGCCGTCGTAGCGGTTCTCGAGGCGCAGCCCGTGCCAGTGCACGGTCGTGTCGATGTCGCCCTGGTTGGCGACGTGGACGGTGACGCTCGCGCCCTGCGGGATCTTCAGCGTCGGCCCGGGAACGGAGCCGTTGTAGGCCAGCATCCGCACCGTCGCGTCGCCGATCTGCTTCTTGACGGGGCCGATCTCGAGCCGGAGCTCGTCCCCGTCGGCGAGCTCGACCAGCTCGGGCTCGCGTGCCTGCGGGAGTGCCTCGACCTCGGCCATCGCTACGCGACTCTGGCACGTTCGCGCGCGGCGGCGTGCTCCTTCGACCGCAGGTACTCGGCGATCCGCCCGGCGATGAACTCGGCGTCGTCCTCGACCCATCCGATCAGCGCCGAGCCGCGCGTGTGCTGCCAGGTGAGGCCGAGGAAGTAGAGGCCCGGAACGTCGGTGACGCCGCGCCGATGGCGCAGCCGGCCGTCCTCGTTGCACACCGGCAGGTCGATCCAGGAGTAGTCGGGGCGGTACCCCGTGGCCCAGATGACACCGTCGACCTCGAGCTCGCTTTCATCCTCGAAACGCACGATTCGGCCTTCCGCGTCGACGGCGCGCGGCTTCAGCTCGACGCCGTAGTGCTCCGCCAGCTCGCCCGGGCTCGAGCCGATCAGCGTGTCGCGCGTGCTGAGCCTGCGGCCGAGGCGTGACTCGACTGTCACGTCGAGGAGGCGCGCCTTCGTCAGCCACCAGAAGAGGTCGCGGCCGAGCACGCGCTGCGGCAGCGGTTTCTGGCGGGAGCCGATCGAAAGCACGACGCGGTGGGTGACCGAGAGCTCCTTCGCGATCTGGAAGCCCGTGTTCCCGCCGCCGACGACGAGAACCGCCCACGGGAGGTCCTGCGGCCTGCGGTAGCGGACGGCGTGCAGCTGGAAGACCTCGCGCCCCAGCCGCTCGGCGAGCTTCGGCACGTACGGCGTCTGGAACGGGCCGGTCGCCACGACGACCTGGTCGGCAGTGATCGACGCGTCGCCGAGCTCGAGGCGGAAGCGGCCGTCGTCGCCGCGGTCGAGCTTCTTCACGTCGGAACTCAGCTGGACCGGCAGCTCGAACGCCTTCGCATAGTCCTCGAGGTACGCGATCACCTCGTCGCGGGTGGGGTAGCCGTCCGGATCGCCCGGAAACGGCAACCCGGGGAGCGCGCTGTAGCGGCGCGGCGTGAACAGAGTCAGCGAGTCCCAGCGCTCGCGCCAGGCGGGGGCGATCTCAGAGCCCCGCTCGAGGATCACGAAGCGGCGGCCCTGCCGCTCGAGGAAGGAGCCGATCGCCAGCCCGGCCTGGCCGGCTCCGATGACGGCGACTTCGACGTCGTTGGTCACCGTGTTTCGGCTTCCCGCACGGCCGCAGGCCAAACCGCCATGCTGACGCCTCTCCTTGGAGCATCACAGCAGCCACACGTCGCTCAACCGGTTGTCCTTCGCGGCGACCTGGCACTGCCTGACGGGCTGCGCGATCGGCGAGATCCTCGGCCTGGTCATCGCAACGGCGCTCGGCTGGGGCAACGTCGCCTCGATCGCCCTCGCCGTCGTTCTCGCCTTCTTCTTCGGCTACCTGCTCACCCTGCGGCCGCTCGTGACGGGCGGGCTGCCGTTCCGCAGGGCGGCGCGGATCGCGCTCGCCGCCGACACCGTGTCGATCGCGGTGATGGAGATCGTCGACAACGGCTTCATCCTCCTCGTGCCCGGCGCCATGGAGGCGGGGCTCGGCGACTTCCTCTTCTGGTGGAGCCTCGGTGTGGGCCTTTTCATCGCGTTCTGGGCAGCGTTCCCGGTCAACCGGGCGCTGATCGCCCGTGGGCGAGGACATGCAGTCGTCCACGCCCACCACTAGCGACTACCTTCCCGGGCGTGGACGGAGAGGCGACGTTTCTCTTTGCCGACATCGCGGGGTTCACCGCGCTCACCGAGGCACACGGCGACGAGCACGCGGTCGCGCTCGTGGACGAGTTCGCCGAGGCCGTGCAGGGCGAGCTCCCAGCGGTTCGCGGCGAATACGTGAAGAGCGTTGGGGATGCGCTGATGCTCCGCGTGCCGGATCCCGCGGACGCGATTCTCCTCGGGCTCGCGATCACACACGACCTCCTCCGCGGCCACGAAGCGCCGGCGGTGCGGGTCGGCCTCAACCACGGCTCCGCGGTCGAGCGAGGCGGCGATTACTTCGGCGGGACCGTCAACGTCGCCGCGCGCGTCTCGGCGCTCGCCGGTGGCGGGGAGGTGCTCGTCACCGGCCACACGGCTGCGCTCGCGCCCGACCTCGAGGGCGTGTTCTACGAGTCGCGCGGGCGGCAGGTTCTGCGCAACGTGTCAGAGCCCGTGGAGATCTTCGCGGCGTTCCCGATCGGTCGGCAGGCGGACGAGCTCGTGATCGACCCGGTCTGCCGCATGGCGGTCGATCCGCAGCGGGCCGTCGGCCGCCTGATCCACGACCAGACGCCGTACTTCTTCTGCTCGCTCACCTGCGCAGCGGCGTTTGCGCAACACCCCGAGCGATACGCGGGTTAACGTCGGACGCTCGCGTGTCCGAGCAGCCTTCGTCCCTCAGCGGCAGCGCCTACCTGCGACTCGTCGCGCTCGGCGCCGTGATCGGGATCCCGGCCGCGTTTCTCGCCGCGCTCTTCCTGGCGGTCGTGCACGACATCGAGCACTGGCTGTGGAACAGCCTCCCGAGCGCGCTCGGCCACTCGGCGCCGCCCTGGTACCTCGTGATCCTGCTGCCGGCCGTAGGCGCGTGCGTCGTCCTCCTCGCGCGGAGGCTGCTCCCGGGGGACGGCGGCCACCCTCCGCTCGAGGGCATCGGCGGCGGCGCGACGCCGGTCTCGTATGCACCGGGGATCGCCCTCGCGGCGATCGGGACGCTCTCCTTCGGCGCCGTGCTCGGCCCGGAGGCGCCGCTGATCGCACTCGGCTCGGTCGTCGGCATGGTGGTGGCGCTCTCCGGGGCGTTCGGGCAGCGAGAGCAGACCGTGCTCGCCACCGCCGGCTCTTTCGCGGCGATCTCGGCGCTCTTCGGCGGCCCGATCGTCGGCGGGATGATGATGGTCGAGAGCGGTGTCGCGCTGGGGTCGGCGCTCCTCCCGGTCCTGATCCCGGGCTTCGTCGCCGCCGCGATCGGCTACGTGATCTTCGTCGGCTTCGGCAGCTGGGGCGGCCTGCATGCACAGAGCCTCGCCGTCCCGAACCTGCCCGCCTACAACGGGACCCACGTCTACGACCTCCTGGTCGGGATCGTCGTCGGCGTCGTGGCCGCGCTGATCGTCGCGCTCGTGCGCCGCTTTGCCTCGGACCTCGCAGGACGCGGCCTTGAGCGCGCCGGCCTGCCCACGCTCCTCGTCGGCGGAGGGCTGGCCGTCGGCCTGATCGCGCAGACCGCGGACTGGCTCGGCGCCAACTCGCAGGACGTCCTCTTCTCGGGCCAGACCGGGGTCCCGTCGCTCGCCGCGGCCGACTCGACGAAGATCGTGCTCATCCTCCTCGCCGCCAAGGCGATCGGCTACGGGATCTGTCTCGGCTGCGGCCTCCGCGGCGGGCCGGTGTTCCCGGCGATCTTCCTCGGCATCGCGCTCGCCGAGCTCGCCCACGTCTGGTTCGACGTCTCCCCGACGCTCGCCGTCGCCGTCGGCGCCGCGGCGGGGATGGCCGCCGGCACGCGCCTGCTGATCACGTCGACGCTGTTCGCCTCGCTGCTGGTCGGCACCAACGGGCTCGATGCCGTCCCTGCCGCAGTGCTCGCCGCCTGCGCCGCCTGGATCACCGCCCAGGCCCTCGACCGCCGCGCGGCCGCGGCGGAGGCGGGTTTGCCTGTGGCAGACCCCGGCTAGAAGCCCACCATGCCCCCGCGAGCGCTCTGGAGCGGCTCGATCTCGTTCGGCCTCGTCAACGTGCCGGTGCGGCTGTTCAGCGCCGTCTCCGAGCACAAGCTCCAGTTCCACTTCGTCCACCGCAAGGACGACAGCCCGATCGGCTACCAGAAGATCTGCAAGCTCGAGGAGAAACCTGTCCCCGACAAGGAGATCGTCAAGGCGTTCGAGCAGCGCAAGGGCAAGTACGTCTACATGGAGGACGAGGACTTCGAAGCGGCGCGCGTCGAGGGCTACAAGACGATCGACATCACCGACTTCGTGCCGTACGAGCAGATCGACCCGATCTACTTCGCGCACACGTACTACGTCGCGCCGCAGGACGGGTCGGAGAAGGTCTACTCGCTGCTGGTCAAGGCGATGGAGGACTCCGAGCTGGCCGGGATCGCGAAGTACGTGATGCGGGACCGCCAGTACCTCGGCGCGCTGCGCGTCCGCGAGGGGACGATTGCGCTCGAACAGCTCCACTTCGCGGACGAGATCCGCGCCGTGAAGGACATCCGGCCGAAGCGCCAGCGGGTCGCGAAGGGCGAGCTGGACATGGCGCGGCAGCTGATCGATGCCTTCGCAGGCGACTGGAAGCCGGAGAAGTACCGCGACACTTACCGCGACGCCCTCTCCAAGGTGATCAAGGCCAAAGAGAAGGGCAAGGAGGTGCACGTCGCGGCCGAGCCTGAAGAAGAGGGCCCGACCGACCTGCTCGAAGCGCTGCGCGCGAGCGTCGAGTCGTCGAAGCACCGCGAGCGGCGGCCGCGCCGCGCGACCAAGAGCTCGAAGCGCAAGGCCGCCTGAGCCGTATCCTCCGCGTCGAAGGTGGATCTGGAGCCGGAGCTCGACCGTCTCTACCAGCTGCCTCCGGGCGAGTTCACGGCGGCGCGCGACGAGCTGGTCAAGCGCCTGCGCGACGAGGGCGAGCGCGACCAGTCGGCGGAGGTGAAGCAGCTGCGCAAGCCGCCGGTCGCGGTGTGGCTCGTGAACCGGCTGGCGCGCGAGCGTGAGCTCGATGTCCAACGACTGGCGAAGGCCGGCCAGGCGCTGACGAAGAGCGGCGGTGGGTCGGGCGCGTTCGCCGCGGCCCGCGACGACGAGCAGCAGGCGCTCGAGCGCCTCTCGCAGGCGGCCCACGAGATCGCCGAGCGCGAGGGCACGGGCGCCGCCGCCGTCGACCGCGCGACCAAGACCCTGCGCGCCGCGTCGCTGACCGACGACGGACGGCGCCTGCTGAAGCAGGGACGCCTGACCGAGGAGCTGGAGCCACCCGGCTTCGAGGCGCTGACCGGGCTCACGGTCGCGACCCCGAAACCTCCGCCGAAGCAGGCGAAGGCCAAGACGGACGACCGCGCGGAACGCCGCCGCGCTCGCGAGGAGGCCCGCGAGGAAGTGCGGCGGCTCCGTGCCGAGGAGCGCGAGCTCAAGTCGGCGGCTCGCACCGCGGCGCGCGACGCCGACCGGGCTGCGACCGAAGCGGAGCGCCTCCGGAAGAAGGCGGACGAGGCCGAGGCGTCGGCACGCGAGGCAGGAGAGCTCGTGGCACGAGCCGAGGCCGAACTCAACCGTCAGAAGGCCTAGCACCGCGGCCGCCGAGCCACCGACGCGGCTCCGAGCCGGAGCCGCTACGGTAGAAGGGAGACAACGGCGAAGGTCGAAGCACAGGCTCATGTCCGAACGGTCAAAAGCCCAGGAGCTGTCGCTTCTCGCCACCGAGGTCGACTCGCTCGAGAAAGCGCTCGTGCTCGCGCAGACCGAGCAGGTGCACGAGTCCGAGCGCAGGAAGCGAGCCGACGTGCAGGCCGAGAAGCTTCGGCAGGAGTTGCGCCATGCGCGCCGCCGCGCGAAGGCAGCCGAGCGCGAGCTCGCGAGGCTGTCCGCGGGGGTCGGCGCGACGGAGCACCGCGCCAGGTCGACGGAGCGCGAGCTGCGCGAGCAGCTCGAGCAGGAGCAGCAGCGCAACGAGGTGCTGCAACATGAGGTCGAGCGGGTCGAGGCCGAGCGCCGCACTCTGCAGCGGAACCTGCGCGAGGTGCTCGGGAACCTCCGTCACGCAGCACAGGAGGCACGCGGCTCGCGTGCCCGCCCGGCGGAGACGCTCGACGAGGCGACGCTCGTCTCGGTGCGGCGCCCCGACGTCGGCTGGTAGGCCGATGATCCTCGGCGCGTAAGTCCCGTCCTCGCGAACGGGAGGGCCACGGCGACCTCCGAGAGAGGGATCCGCGATCATCCACGGGTGCAGCGCGGGGAGCTCGTCCGGATCGGGATCGCGGCGGTGCTCGTGCTCGCTGCGGGTCTGGCGCACTACCTCGACGCCGAGCCGGTGCTTGCCTTCCTCGTCGCCGCTGCCGCCATTGCGATGCTCGCGCAGCTTGTCGGCAGCGCGACCGACCAGCTCGGCAGCCGGGTGGGGTCTTCGGCGGCGGGCGTGGTCCAGTCGGCGCTCGGGAACCTGCCGGAGCTCTTCATCGCCCTGTTCGCGCTGCACGACGGGCTGGTGCGGGTCGTCCAGTCGGCGCTCGTCGGCTCGGTCATCGCGAACTCCGTGCTCGTGCTCGGAATTGCGTTCCTGGCAGGCGGGATCAGGAACGGCCCGCAGCGCTTCGACTACTCGCGCGCGCGGATCATCGCGACGCTCACCGTACTCGCGGCCGTGATCCTTTCGATGCCGACGCTGACCCACACGTTCCACACGCCCGCGGCGCCACACGACCGCGCCTTGAGCTTCATCTGCGCCGGGGTGCTGATCGTCCTGTTCTTCGTAACGCTCCCCACCTTCCTCGCGGGAGACGACGCCCGCGGCGAGGCGCCGCGCTGGTCGCTCCGGACGACGGTCGTCGTGCTCGCGGGAGCGGCGACGGCGGCTGCCTTCACGAGCGACTGGTTTGTCACCGCGCTGACTCCCGCAACGGAGGCGCTGGGGATGAGCCAGGACTTCGCGGGACTCGTGGTCGTCGCGATCGCCGGGAATGCCGTCGAGAACGTGGTCGGCGTGCAGCTCGCGATCAGGAACCGCGTCGACTTCGCGATTTCCGTGATCGTCAGCTCGGCGCTGCAGGTGGCGCTGCTGCTGACGCCCGTGCTCGTGTTCGTCAGCCTCGTATTCGCGACGGAGCTGAGCCTTGTCTTCCCGACGCTGCTCGCGATAGCGCTGCTTATCTCCGCCACCGTGATGGCGCTGGTCGTCTACGACGGCGAGAGCAACCGGGAAGAAGGCGCAATCCTGATCGGCCTCTACGTGGTGATCGCCTCGAGCTTCTGGTGGGGCGCCTAGCGTTCTGCCCTAGGTAGCATCGCTTGCGGTCCCTGTGCCAGCGGTCACCCCGGACGTCTCGGATCGCCTGCTCGCGGTGGGCGTGTCGCACCACCACGCACCTCTCGAGGTGCGCGAGCGCCTCTACCTCCAGGACGGCCACGCAGCAGAGCTCGCGGCGGACCTCGGCGAGGCGGTCGTGCTCTCGACGTGCAACCGCACCGAGGTCTACCTCGCCGGTGGAAGCGCTGACGCTGCGCGGGCGGAGCTCGAGCGCCGCTCCGGGCTCGAGCTCGGCGACGTGCTCGCGCGCTGGGACGACGGCGAGGCGGTCTCGCACCTCTTCCGGGTCGCGGCCGGGCTCGATTCGCTCGTGCCGGGTGAGTCGCAGATCCTCGGCCAGGTGCGCGAGGCGTACGACGCCGCGCGGACGGCCGGCGCGACCGGCCCGCTGCTGAACAGGCTGTTCGAGGAGGCGCTACGGGCCGGTAAACGCGTTCGCACCGAGGCGAAGC
>Ga0081455_10007876_pt1 | contig 11154 bp, 7 predicted proteins | sample TabmetS3T2R1_FD_70207 | JGI IMG/M metagenome (GOLD analysis project Ga0081455, IMG submission 70207) | Tabebuia heterophylla rhizosphere microbial communities from the University of Puerto Rico - S3T2R1 | ecosystem: Host-associated > Plants > Roots > Rhizosphere ... | reverse complement strand
TTCCCTTGTATTCTTATCATCGTCTGAATTTTAGGAAGAACGCAACCTACAACAATCTCGATCTGAAATTCGGATATAAGCCAAAGGCTTGATCTCGAGCCCACTTTTCTCGATAGGGAGAGAACGAATCAACAGAGGGAGGTGGGCGATGACACAGACACGAGCAGAGATTGCACAAGATTTGGCCGAGCGCCTGTGTTGGCAGGTCGCTCACCGCGACGACGCACGGGGAGCGCGGCGCCTGTAGCGGAAGCAGGTGGTCGATGGAGTCTACCCGCTGGACGAAGGCGCGTTGCTGGACGACTGCTTCTCTTGCTTGCAGGAGCTGGGGGTGGGTGACTGGCTGGGCGACGTCCAGAGCACGGCAGTCCAGCGCGAGATGGTGCCGGTCGTCCCGTATCTCCTGCTCTATAGCCTGAAGACCTTGTTTGGGATCGAGAGCATGCCTGCGCTGCCCAGTTGGCTCTTCAGTGATGAGGCCCTCATGCGCTTGGTGGGCGTCAATGCCCAGCAGGTACGGCACGGGGTGTGCCAACGGGGCGCGGCCCGACGGCAGGGGCCGCGCCCTCGAGGGCCCATCTGTCCGGATGCGCTGGCCGATAACATCGTGAAGCTGAACGTGCGCGAGTTGGAGGCCTGGTTCAATGGTGTCAGACGGGCCCTGGCCAAGGCTGGAGTGTGTGCTGCGAAACTGACGGGCCGCGTCGATGCCACCGATCTGGAGACCCCCGCGCACGATGAGGGCTGTGGCCAGGTCACGCGGACGCGGAAGATCACAGACACGCGCGGCAAGGTCCATGAGATCGAGGTGACGGGGTACGGCTGGCAGCTGATCGTGTTGATCGAGGCCCACACGTAGATCCCCTGGGCGGCAACGGTCGTGCCGATCCAGGCGCATGAAACCCTCTGCCTGCGGGCCCTGGTCACCCAGGCACGGACGAACCTGGCGGGCCATGCCGGCCTGCACAAGGTGGTCTTTGCTCGGGGGTTTTTGGCTGGCGTGGATCTGTGGTGGCTCCAGCAGCATGGGCGCCGCTTTGTGGTGCCGGCCAAAGACAACATGGCGGTGATGGTGGAGGCCCAGGCCCAAGCCGCGGCTGGCGAAGACGTGACCAGCGGGCGCCGGGTGCACCTGGTGCGGCATGGCCAGGGCAAAACCGCCTGGCCCGAACGGTTGGAGCCCGAAGTCGTCGGCGTCGCCGGCCTGACGATCTATGACCAGTACGGGACATCCGAGCCCGGGCGTCGCCACAACCGCCGGGACTTTCAACCCCACCCCATCAACGCCGTGGTCGTCCGCCAGTGGCATGGGCGGGATGATGGCCCAGGGGGCAAAACGGTCTTCCTGACTAATGCCTCGGTGGAAAAGCCCCTGCAGCCCTTCGACGACGACGATGACCGCAGTCTGATCGAGAATTGCTCTATCAAAGAGAGCAAGCAGCCGTGGAGTTTGAAACATCCGCCCCAGAAAACCGCGCGGGCCGTGCGCGTGCACGTGATGTTCACGTTGCTGCTGTTCGCCCTGGCTACAGCGTACCGGCTGCAGTGTGCGCAAGTGGACACCGGAGGTGAACCGCTCGGCTGGCAGCGCTGGCGCCGTCAGCTCCTGGAGCGGCCTCGGGACTACGTTCTCGTCTTTGCCCAGGCCTGCTATGGCATTGTTCATAGGGCCGAGTGCTCGTTGCTCGTGGGGGTCAAGCTCAAAGAGGTGCCACCAGGTATTGGGACACGCCAGGACATTCTCGCAAAATATAGGCTCGCAGCCCATGGCTGACCTTATATCCGAATTTCAGGTCTGCAACCCTGGGGCAAAGAGAACAACGGTGGAGGGGCATTCCCAACGTCCCGCATATACAGCACTCTGTGGTCGTACCACTATGCCTTATTATTCGGTAGTGATATCCATGTAATGCTCGCTCTATGCCGCAGCTCTCGACAGGTTGTAGTGGCAGATGAACAGCTTAATGGCCCCGATATGATGAGCGAGCTTCTGCGAGAATGACAATGTCTCACGTACCAGACGGCAAACACGCTGGTGCAAGGTATTGTTGAAACGCTCAATATGATTGGTTTTGCGAGCCAACTTGCGGATGGCTCGGTGCTGCGCAACAGGAATCACCCCTGTGTATACCACGTATTGATCGGTATAGAACATGGCGTGCTGACGGTAGGCTTGAGGAATCTTGGCCCACAACTGCTTCGCACCCCTACGGCTGCGATCACCGACATGAAAGGCAATCACTTGGCGTGTCTTGGCATCCATGGCGATCCCAATCCACTGTTTGTTGGCCTTCTTCTTCACAAAGCTAGCCCTTTCATCCGCTTCTACCTCAAGGTGTTGAATCATGACATCATGGCCGCATGAGACGGGTTGGACATGCAGATGATCGGGCAGTGCCGCAAAGCACTGGACGAGAAAGCCTAAGAGCCATTTGAGCCCAACACCTACAGCGCGACAGATGCCGCGCAGCGAAATCCGTTCCACCAGCAGGCGTTCAATGAGCGCTCGGGTGTCATCAGCGATGAGAGCTTGCTCAAGGCATTGGACAAACTGGCGCCCACAGTCCTGGCATTGATGATTCTGTTTGCCGTTGTGAATGTGACCATTTTTCTTATACTGGGATGATTGACACCGTGGACACACGTTTCGGATAACCATGGATTTCTGTTGACCTCCAACCTCTTAGCCTGTGTTGTTGGTCAACAGTAGCATGGAATCGGTTGGCAAGCATGACATGGAGCGCACTACCCCCCATTCAAAGCCTCTGTGCGGAATGTCAGAATGTCAGATTGATAACTAGGGGCGTATATATGGCGCGGTCTACGTAGCGGTTCGAATGGCGCGCCTTAGCTCATAGCATCGATGGCGACAGCGAGACTTGATGGTAATTCTCTGGCAGGAAAGTTGGGGGAGGTTACGCCACTGAGGACTCTGGAGATAGCGGCAGAGAGTGTCTGCGCATTGATGGGCTTCGAAATGTAATCATCCATTCCAGAAGCAAGACACCGTTCCTGATCGCCTTTCATGGCATGAGCGGTGAGGGCGATGATGGGCAGATGATCACCGCGCTGGCGTTCCTGCTCGCGGATCACCGCTGTCGCTTCCAATCCATCCATGTCGGGCATCTGCACATCCATGAGCACTAAATCAACTGGTTGTTGAGCAAGGGCAGCGAGCACCTCCCGCCCCGTGCTCGCAACGATCATAGTATGCCCATCCTTCTCCAATAAGCGGACGACTAGTCGTTGGTTGACGATGTTATCTTCCGCTAGCAGGATTCGCAACCGTCGCTGCGGAGTCATCTCAAGGCGATGTTGCAAGCCATAGATGTTGTGACGACGAACCGTCTGTGCCTCTTCTACTTCCTGTACTCCTGACCGCCCTAAGGCCGTGATCATCGCCTCCCAAAGCTCTGATCGGGTAATCGGCTTCCGTAGGTAGAAAGTCACGCCCGTCTGCCGGCAGCGGGCTTCGATATTGCCTTGGTCCCCCGAGCTGAGCATCAAAATGGTTACCCCTTTGAGACGAGGATTGTATGTAATCCGTTCTGCGACAGCGAAACCATCCATGTCAGGCATCTGAGCAGCGAGGAGAACCAGGGGAAATCGCTGGCCTGCACCATCAGCATGCTCCAGGAAGTCCAATGCTGCCCCCCCGCTTGCGACGACGGTTGGCCGCATCTCCCAATGTGTGAGCATGTCGTGCAGGATGCGACGATTGGTCGCGTTATCGTCGACAATCAACACGGGGATGTCGCGCACGTTCACTTTCTCTTGACCAAGTGATGTCGTCAATGCCGGACTTTGGACTGCAAACTGAGCGGTAAAGTGGAAGGTGCTTCCCTGACCCACCACACTCTCTACCCACAGTTCTCCCCCCATCAACTGTGCGAGATGAGAAGCGATCGCCAGCCCTAGGCCGGTACCGCCCTGTTTCCGGGTCGTGGACCCGTCAGCTTGGGTAAAGGGCTCAAAAATCAAACGATGCTTTTCTTCTGGAATCCCCATGCCTGTGTCCCGCACCGACGTGTGCAAGACCATCGCTCTACCTTCACCTTCCTCCGCCACCGAATCCTGCCGCTCTGCTTGCTGCTGTCGTCGGACTTCTACCACCACTTCCCCCTGATCGGTGAACTTGATGGCATTTCCTACCAGGTTGACGATGATCTGGCGTAAGCGCCCTGGATCACCCACCAGCGCGTCTGGTACGTCGGCGTCTACCTCTGAGGCCAGCTCCAGTCCTTTCTGGTGTGCTCGCAGAGCCAAGGTTTTGAGTGTGGTCCCCACATTCTCACGCAAGGCGAAGGGCACAGGCTCCAGCTCTAACTTGCCGGCCTCAATCTTTGAGAAGTCAAGGATATCGTTAAGAATAGTCAGCAAAGAGTCAGCTGACGCTTTCACCAGCGCCAAGTATTCTCGCTGCTCGGCCGTGAGCTTGGTATCGAGTGCAAGTTCGGTCATGCCGATGATCCCGTTCATCGGTGTGCGGATCTCGTGGCTCATATTGGCTAAGAATTCGCTCTTCAGGCGGTTGGCAGCCTCAAGCCGAACATTTGCCTGCTGGAGCGCCTCGGTCCGTTCATCGACCATTCCTTCCAACTTGCTCATGTAGTGCCGAAGGCTTTTTTGCAGATGCGCTTTCTCCAGCGCACGCGCAATTGTGGCCTTCATCAGATCGAATTCAAACGGCTTGGAGAGATAATCATAGGCCCCCTTGCGCAAAGCATCGATGACGGATCCTGCCGATACATAGGCCGTCATCACCACCACAACCGTTTCCGGTGAATACGCTTTCAGATATTCGAGAACCTGGAGCCCATCCACCTCAGGCATGACGAGATCCGTGATCACGAGATCAAAGGACTCTTGTCGTAACCGCTTGATGCCCTCCGCACCATTCTGAGCTGTCGTAACATGATAGCCTTCGCTCTGTAGTAGGGTCTGCAAATTATTCCGCAAGCGTGCTTCATCTTCAATGAGGAGAATGACAGGCTGTTCATCCATGAATCCCGACTCCTTGCGCGTCGTTCCGCTTTGGGAGCGATCGCACCTAGGCCTTGCAGGTTGGCAAGATCACTCGAAACGTACTCCCCTTGCCGACTTCGCTCTCAACTTCAATATGCCCATGGGCATTCTTGATGATGCCGTATAACACAGATAAGCCAAGTCCCATCCCCCCCTGATCTGCTTTCGTAGTGAAGAAGGGATCAAACAGATAGGGGATATGTTCTGACGCGATACCGCATCCACTGTCCGCTATACTCACTTCCACACCTGCATCTGCAGGACCGGTCTGAATCCTCAGGCGCCCTCCGCTGGGCATGGCATCCTCAGCATTGCGTACTAGATTGAAGAGCACCTGCTTCAAGTGATCTGGAGACATCTGCACCTCTGGGACTGACGGGTCGAGCATGACGCTGAGGGCAATCTGCTTTTCTTGGAGATTCTGTGCTAGCAAGAACTCCAGGCTTTGGATCACAGCATTCACGTCAACCATCTGCTCGATGGGGCTGGGGCGCGAGAAGTCGAGCAGTTCTCGGAGGATGCGAGCAATTCGATTGATTTCCTCCTCGATCGTCTGGAGATGCCCATTGGTCAGGTCATCCTCATCGCTCTGCTTTCTCAGAATGCAAATAGCCGTCTTGATAATCGCAAGAGGATTATTGACTTCGTGTGCCACCCGGGCAGCTAACTTGCCCACAGCCGCCAATCGCTCACTCTGGAGGAGTTGCTGCTGCGTCTCCTGCAGTCGGCAATTAGTTTCCTCCAGGCGTTGTTTTTCCTCGGCCAGATGGGCAAGATGGCTCCGCAACGACGTGCGCATCCGCTCAAAAGCCTCTGCCAAGTAGCCGATTTCGTCGCTTGCATCGACTCGAATGGGACGCTCGTAAGCTCCCGCTGCGAATTGATGGACTCCTATCACCAATTGGCCGACCGGCTTTGAGATGCGCATAGCCAGGAAGACGGCAAGTGACGTGCCACAGAATATCGAAGCCAGACTGAGCAGGGCGAGATCGCGTCTGGTCCGATGGATGAGTGCATAAGCACGCCTTAGGGAAAACCCCAATCGAATCGTTCCCCACTTCTTTGGGCTCCCGGGGGCATACACCGGGATAGCCACCTCATAGCCCGGCTCCTTGGTCTGAGAGATCAGAATGTGCTGCACTAACGGAGAGTCAGTCGCAAGAGCTTGCTGACTCACGGGGTCATCGAGGGTTCTGCCCTGGAGATCATGCCGCCCACTGAATGCCGCGACTTTTCCATCTCGCAGATGGGTTACGGTATACACGACGTCCACTTCGTTAGTCGTCACGTTCTCCGATGTCTGTTCCAGCTTGACAAAGTTATAGCTGAGTAAATATCCTTCACTCAGAGCCGCTAGGCTGGTTCCCAGAGATAACGCGCGCAATCGCGTTTGCTCCAAAATGGCTCGCCGCTGATGCCCCTCTACCACAAAGGTCACAGCTCCCATCAGCACAATTTCCAGGGACACGATGAGGACGATAAACTTCGTCCTCAGGCTGCCTCGGAGCAGCTGGATCGCCCGCAGAGGCAGGTTCCTGAGAATAGACCATAGCCTGCCCTTGAGACCGCTGATACCAGCGATCAGTGGCAACAGTAGCATAAGATTACCGCACAGTCTTGGCATTAGACGCTGTCCCTGGGCTGGGCTCTGCGGGGGTGCGCTTCAGCCAGATCTTGTTCATCGGAATCCACCGATCGCCCAAGAGGCTGACCTCTACTCCTTGCACATAAGGCTGATACAGGTACTCGAAGATGTGGTTGTGCTGGGTAATCCACGGCGCATCTTCCATGACGATGCGCTCTGCTTCGCGGTAGAATTTGACCCGCTGCGCATAATCTAACTCCTCCCTGGCCCGCTCCAGTAATCGGTCCACTTGGGGATTTCGGTAGCGCATATAGTTGGGCTGACCATCAGAATGGAGGAGTGGAAAGAAAAAATTATCGGGGTCGGGTAGGTCAGCATACCATGCATAGCGGAACATCTGGAGTTCCCCACGCCGCAGCATTGCTGTGTAACGCGTCCATTCGTCAGTAAAGTGGATGTCCACCTTCACGCCTAGCTCGGCTAGGTATTTTTGATAGGCTGCTAGCTCTGCCTTCGTGCTCTCAGCTTTGGAGACCGTCCAGAGCTGAACAACCGGGAAACCGGCCCCGTTCGGATATCCTGCTGCTGCCAAAAGCTGCTTAGCCTTAGCGGGATCATAGGCATACCCTTGGAGATCAGGATCGTACCCAGGCATGCCAGGAGGAAGAACGCCGTTCGCCGGCAGGCTTCCCATTTGAGTGATCTCCCGGACGATGGCTTCCTTGTCCACGGCATAGTTGAATGCCTGCCGTACACGCTCATCATCAAATGGTTTGAGCTGCGTGTTAAACCCGATGAAGAGCAGGCCAAGCGTCGGCCTTCGGAGTAGTTGATACTGCCGGTACCGGGGATCCTTTTGGACCTCTTCCGTCTTCCCACTGGGGATAATAGCCTCATCTAGGTTCCCCGCGAGGAACTGCGCGAAGGTCTGCTCAAACGTCCCACCGATCTTGAATACGACGGTATCGAGAAAGGGTCGACCCTCATAGTAATGCTCATTGGCTGCCAAAACGATTTCTGTGCCAGGCTCCCACCGCACCAATTTGAACGGGCCAGCCCCCACCGGAGCCTTTGCGAAGCGGTCCCCCAACCGCTCCACCTCTTCCTGGGGTACTACCGCGGCATTGGCCAGTCCCAGGACGGTCAAAGAGGGAGCAAAGGGTTCCTTCAGAGCTAACTTCAGGGTATAGCGGTCGATGGCTTGTAACCCTTGAACACTGGCAGCTTTCCCCTCAATGAACTCATCGGCTCCCTGAATCCGGCGCAGGAAATCAGTCACAGGCCCAAGCGCGGTGGGACTGAGGAGGCGTGTAAGGGAGTAGACAAAATCCTGCGCCGTCACCTCCCTGCCGTGATGGAACTGGACCCCTTGGCGCAAGGTGAAGGTCCAGGTGCGCCCATCACGGGAAGCTTCCCAGAACTCGGCGATGGCGGGAATAGGATTGAGGTGCGCATCGAACTGGACTAGGCCCTCGGAGATCTGCGTGACAACGGTGCGGCTATAGACATCGCTCACAAAGGCGGGATCCAGAGTAGCCGGATTGTTGGCCAGCGCACGACGATACGTACCCCCGCATCTTGCGTCCGGCTCCAGCCTCCCCGGAGTTTCTGCCAGGCCCAAGGAGCTGTGTATTAGTACGTAAAGGCAAACCCACAACCACACCAGAGATCCTGTGCGTACTAACTTTGGCATCTGACCTCCCTCTTTTTCCACTGTATCCCTTGCATGGGGATGAGATACAGACCTCTCGCCGCCCAAACCCGGGCAGAAGGCGTTGATCGCATCCCCGCGTCAAGGGTAGTTCCACTATAGGCCGTGTGGCGAGTGCGTAGCCTAGCTTCGCTCATTGCACCGGTTTGAGATGCCTCAGCAACGTCGTCATCGTTTGAGAGCCTTGATCATGGCCTCTACATCGATCAATCCCGCCCCCTGCCGCTCCACCGGCTCGCCGAGATCCCTAGCCGTCTCCTGCAGGAGTGTCATCGCCTCCTCGTAAGACATCTTTGTATTTTTTTGTAATACTAGTGCGAGGGCACCGGTGACATGTGCGGCCGCCTGGCTGGTCCCACTACCCCACCCATAGCCTCCCCCTTTGTTAGTAGAGAAGATGCGCGGCCCCGACTGGGAGCCGCCAGGGGCTGCCACGTCAACCTTTCCAGATTGGCTGTAACCCGTTACCTTGTCATCGCCATTAGTGGCCGCTACCGACATCACCCAAGGGTAGCGAGCTGGGTAGTGGACGGCCTTTTGGGAGGTCTGGCAGCCCGCATCTCCGCCGCCATCGTCGCCGCCGCCATCTTGGGCGATACCATCTCCGCCACCATCATCCCCGCCACCGTCATCCCCGCCACCGTCCTGGGCACAGGGGGTGCCTCCGTTTCCAGCGGAGGCCACCATTATCACGCCCGCCTCATAGAGGCGTTGGATCGCCTGTTCGAGGAGAGGACTATCCTCAGAGAAGCCCAGGCTCATATTGACGACTCTAATCTTGTTGGTGCTAATCCATCCTAGGCCGTTGATGAGGTCGGACAGGTGACCATTCCCATACTGATCGAGCACCTTCACGGCCACGATTTGGGCTTGGTACGCCGCGCCGACGACCCCGAGGCGATTCATGCGCGCCGCAATAATCCCCGCCATATGCGTCCCATGGCCGTTGTCGTCTCGATAGTTCCGTGAGTCCTGTCCGGCCATGGCGTTGTAGCCACCTTTAATATTTTTGCTCAGATCAGGGTGGTTCATATCAATACCTGTATCGAGCGTGGCGACTATTACTCCAGAGCCTTTTAACCCCGGATCTTCTTGATGCACGTCGGGAACATGGATTGTATCTAGTCCCCAGGGGTAAAACTCCTCAGTAGGAGAATCGGCAGGAGTGATGACAATGATATTGTCCCCCCCCCCATCCTGTCCTGAGTTCGTGAGGTCATCGTAGACCCCCGTCACGGTTGGATTCGCCTGCAGGGCTATCAGAGCCTGCGCGGCACTCTCGGTGGGTAGTTCGATTGCAACGCCATTAATCAACGAGAGGAGGTTTAGCACCCGACTCCCGCTCCGCGCGACCACTTGTTGTTGCACCTGCGCAGAAATCCCAGCCTGAAAGACGACGATCTTCCTGATGCTGTTGCCAGTGGCGGCGGATGCCCCTCCACACATCAGCCCCATGAGCATCACTAACCAAATAACGACCCTCAAGCCAACTCTAAGATCAATAGATGTGATATCCTGGAAATACTCCATGTGATTGACAGCGGCAGCCTGGAATGTTGGCTGTCTACGTGTAATAAACCTCATTGTGATGCACCTCCTGCTTATCGGGCCATCCTGCCGGTCGAGGTATATTTTCTCCCGACGGCTGATGGCTTCCTCAAGACGGCCGTACACGGCGCACAGCCCAGCTAGAGGTGCTGTGGGTGCCCGGCAACCCTGCTGCCATATCACGCAGCTGCGAGACGTAGGCCAGTGGCTTTGCGCCCCACCCTTTCGAGTGGTTTGCCCTTAACAGGCTACAAAGCAGGGTAAAGTGTTGGCAAAGCGTGTTTGAGCTTTAGATAACAGCTCTATCACATGATCAAAGCTGCTGATACCCTTCCTCTCGAAGAGGGAAATCCATTGAACCACGAAACTGCTTTTATCCTACTGTACGCGTGTCCTCCTTCTTTCATGGACAAAAACAAGTTATTGACTTCTCTCTACATACCCAAGCAACAAACATGCCACCATGGACTGCTCTGAAGATAGTAATCTTTAATACATATTCGACCATACGCATCACTGTTTTTGTCGTCGATATTTGAAACCTTTGACTATTAGGATAGGCAAAAAAGTTCGGCCATGACACTATGTGCTTCGTGGTATTAGCCTTACGAAAAGCAATTTATGGGAGATCCATGATGCAAGGCACCGGGATGGGCAAGGTACCCGTATTTGCGCAGCCCCCAAGCTATCGTCCTCACATGTCTCAGACTTGAATCCACAGCTCTCACGTACTTCACTTCTACCACGGCTACAAGACAAGGATGGGAAGGGGGAGAGAGTCACACGCAGAGCGGGCCCCTCTGCAAAACCGAATACCATGGGCGACTTCATGAGAAGCACATCGCAAACCTGGATTTAATTTGGGTCGAATGCTCCCTCGAATTAGGCTACCCTTCGCCCCATCACTGTCCACTTAAGGCCATTCAAGCCGCTCGGACCTCCGTTGTGCCATTCTGAGCCCCACGGAAAACGCGGGATTTCAGAGCTGGTGGAAACCAAGCCGAGAGCTAAAATTCGCTTAAGTGGACAGCCATGCCCCTCGCCCGTTGGGAGCATTACGATGGCACGTCAGTCCGAGTCCAGTGTGCTCATGCTTGCTAAAATTGCCGATGTAGAGACCGCGACCCTGTGCAAGCGAGCTCTGTCAATGTGGATGTGAGAAGAGTGGGGCGTGCTCCACGAGGGCGACATATGTGCCCCTTATGTCCGCAGTAGGGCGCGCTTTCTGGTGATGTTTCGCCCACCCGCTGCGGCTGACATATCCCCATGGCAACCATCGCCAACA
>Ga0081455_10007875_pt1 | contig 11154 bp, 11 predicted proteins | sample TabmetS3T2R1_FD_70207 | JGI IMG/M metagenome (GOLD analysis project Ga0081455, IMG submission 70207) | Tabebuia heterophylla rhizosphere microbial communities from the University of Puerto Rico - S3T2R1 | ecosystem: Host-associated > Plants > Roots > Rhizosphere ... | reverse complement strand
TTCGCATGCCGTGACCGCGGTGGCGGTGGTCGATCGCGGTCCCGGATCGAAGACTGACAATTCGCCGAACATCTGGCCCGGCCCGAGCACGGCCAGCAGGTTCTCTCGCCCCGCCGATCCCGTACGGCCCAACTTGATCTTGCCGCTGACCACGATGTAGAGCCGGTCTTCGGAGTCACCCTCGTGAAAAAGAACATCGCCCTTGTTGAGGTGCAGCTTTCCCATGGCAGAGGAGAGCGCGGTCGCGGCTTCGTCTTCCAGTCCGGCAAACAGCGGTGCCTTCTTCAAGACTTCCGGATCCACGCGGTACCTCCCTGATCACGGTACGGCTTCCGATGGCAAGGCTACCGTTGAAAGCTGAGGAACGTCAGGGGCCAGAAGTTGGCTCTGAACTAGTGTGATGGCATGAGTTCGAGCACGTCAGCCGGCGCAATTGAGGTGGCTTCGGATGCCGCGGACAAGGCCGCAGCGCTCCCGTACGACAAGTCCCGCACCGCGCTAGTACGCCGCGCCCGCACGATGAACCGCATCCTGGCCGCCACCTACCCCGACGCTCACATCGAGCTCGATTTCAGCAATCCTCTCGAACTTCTCGTGGCCACTATCTTGTCCGCACAGACCACCGACAAGCGGGTCAACTTGATCACGCCGGTGGTCTTCGCGCGCTATCCGGACGCCGCCGCGTACGCTGCTGCCGATCGGGCGGAACTGGAGGAGCTGATCAAGCCCACGGGCTTCTTTCGGGCCAAGACGGACACGCTGATCAAGCTTGGCGCCGCTCTGGCAGAGCGCTTTGACGGCGAGGTCCCCCAGCGCATGAAGGACCTGGTGACTCTCCCAGGTGTCGGCCGCAAGACCGCCAATGTGGTACTCGGCAACGGTTTCGGCATTCCCGGCATCAGCGTGGACACCCATTTCGGACGACTCGTCCGCCGTTTCGGATGGACCTCTGAGACCGAGCCGGACAAGGTCGAGGTCGCGGTCGGTGCACTCTTTCCGCCAAAGGACTGGACTCAGCTGTGCCATAACGTCATCTGGCATGGCCGCCGGCGCTGTCATGCCCGGAACCCAGCATGCGGCGCCTGCCCGATCGCTCGCTGGTGCCCGTCGTATGGCGAAGGTGAGACTGATCCGATCAAAGCCGCCAAGCTCATCCGGGAGCCGCGGGGATGATGAGGGCGCGTCGCCCAGTCTCCGGGCGGCTGTGGTCGAAAACGCCGCATTGGTCGGAAATTCGACCTGCAGAGGAGGCGGCAGGTGTCAAAAACTCCGCATCGGTCGGAAATTGGACAGGAACGCGGAAGCTTCTGATAGCCGCTGGCGCTGTACTCGCCGTGATGCTGGCTGGTTGCGTCGAGTCTCCGGTGTTGACTGGGCCGGCGGCGCCCGACGCGTCGCCGACCGAGATCGCACCGAGTCCGGAGTCAACGGCCGATCTTGCGGCCATGAAGAAGGCGGCAGACATCGCAGATTGTCCCAAGTCCGACCATGATGTCGCGGCAGTGCCATCTGGACTGCCCGATGTCGTCTTGCCCTGCCTCGGCGGCGGCCGCGGAGTGCGGCTTGCTGGACTGCGCGGTAAGCCGATGATGATCAACGTCTGGGCGCAGTGGTGCGAACCCTGCCGAGCGGAAGCGCCTTATCTGGCCGAAGTGGCAACGACCAACAAGTCCAATCTGATCATTGTGGGAATCGACCACGCCGACCCGCGACCAGATCTGGCGATCGAGTTCGCGCAACTGTCAACCTGGACCTACCCGCAAGTCGCGGATCCCGATGTCGTGCTCCGCTCCGCGCTGCAAATCACGGGTCCACCTCAGACTTTCTTCGTCCGACCGGACGGCACCATCGCCCACCGTCACCCCGGACCATTCAGATCGGCGCAAGAGATCCGCGACCTGGCGCAGCAGCATCTCGGGGTTACGCCGTGAGCGATCCCTCAGTTGAGCGACCTGAGTGGCTCGACGACCTGACTGATGCCTTGTCCGAGCAGTCCAGGTTGGATCAAGTAGTCGCAATCCGGCCGGGAATCGGTGCCCGGCCGGCAGCAGTGTTGATCTTGATCGGCGACGGCCCGGCAGGCCCGGAGATCATGTTTGTGGAGCGAGCCGCCGGGATGCGCACCCACCCAGGACAGATTGCCTTTCCTGGCGGTGCCGCTGAGGTGGCCGATCATGATCTTGCCGACACTGCCCTCCGCGAGGCCGCCGAGGAGACCGGCGTCGATCGCGACGGCATCGAGGTTCTCGGTACGCTACCGCCGGCGCATGTGGAGGTGAGTGGTTTCGATGTCACGGCAGTGATCGCCTGGTGGCGCGAACCTAGCCCGGTAGCGGTGATGGATTCCCAGGAAGCAGCATCGATTGATATCGTGCCGGTCGCCGTATTGACCGACGCCTCGCATCGCGCCCGAGTGCGGCACCCGTCGGGCTACACCGGGCCCGCCTTCGAGGTCAACGGACATCTCATCTGGGGCTTGACCGCACACCTTCTGGACGGCGTACTCGATCTTGCTGGCTGGCAACGACCATGGGATCGGCGTCGGGTTATCCAAATTCCGGCGCGCTACCTTACCGATTCGAGGCCGGACAGCGGAGGACCCGATGCCCACTGATGATCACAAGTCTGAGCTGCTGGCGCGGTGGAACGCCACGCTGCCGCGGCAGCAGGAGCTCGGCGAGAGCCTGCTCACTCGTTACAGCGAACCGCATCGGCGCTACCACACCACCAAGCATCTGCTCAAAATGCTTACCATGATCGACCAGCTTGCTGATGATCATGATGTCTTTCTGGTGCAGCTTGCTGCCTGGTTCCACGACGCGGTCTATGCCATCCCGGCCGGCCAGATCAGTAACGAAGAGGCGTCAGCCCGACTGGCGCTGCGGGAGCTGAGCCGTGCCGGGCTGGAGCAGGAGGACCTGAACCAAGTCGCCCGGCTGGTCAGGCTGACTGAAACTCACCTGCCCGGCCCACGTGATCCAGAGGGCGAGCTGCTGTGCGACGCGGATCTCGCGATCCTCGCGTCTGATCCAGCGGACTACGCCGATTACTTAGCCGCCATACGCGAGGAGTACGCACAACTGCCGGAGGAGGAAGTCCTGGCGGGACGGCTGGCCATGCTGACTGAGCTGACCGATCGGGAGATCTTCCGCACGGCCAAGGGACGTCAGCTGACCGATGCTGCGCGGGCCAATCTGGCTGCTGAGATCAATGTGTTGAGAGATCGCCTTGGTATCCCTGTGGAAGGATCGGAGAAGTGACCTCCGAGCCCACGCAGTCAGCCATCGTGACCGTTGATCGCCCGACCGATTGGTGGAAATCGGCGGTGGTCTACCAGATCTATCCGCGTTCCTTCGCTGACAGCAATGGCGACGGGCTTGGCGACATTCCTGGGATTACGTCGCACCTGGACTACCTCGCAGAGCTCGGGGTCGACGTGGTCTGGCTGTCACCTGTCTATGCATCGCCGATGGATGACAACGGCTACGACATCAGCGACTACACCGATGTCGATCCGATGTTCGGCGAGCTCGAGGATCTTGATCGACTCATCGCGGGATTGCACGAGCGGGGCATCAAGATCGTGATGGATCTGGTGGTGAACCACACCTCCGATGAGCATGCGTGGTTCATCGAGTCTCGCGATCCCTCCTCGCCCAAACGAGATTGGTACTGGTGGCGGCCGCCCCGACCAGGACATGAACCCGGCAGCGAGGGTGCGGAGCCGACGAATTGGGAGTCAGCGTTTTCTGGTTCGGCATGGCAGTTGGACGAGCGCAGCGGGGAGTACTACCTACACCTGTTCAGCCCCAAGCAGCCTGACCTGAACTGGGAGAACCCGGAAGTGCGGCGCGCAGTTTACGACATGATGAAGTGGTGGGTTGATCGCGGCGTCGACGGCTTCCGTATGGATGTGATCAACTTGATCTCCAAGCACGAGCTGGGTGATGGCGTGCCGCTTCCAGGCAGGACGCGGGTGTCATGTTTTGTGTTCACCGCCAATGGTCCGCGGCTCGATGAGTTCCTCGCCGAAATGAACGCCGCGGTAGGGCTGGACGCGGAGAACCTGATTACCGTTGGTGAAATGCCCGGCTCCACGATCGAGACTGCTCGGAGGGCAACCGATCCGGCGAATCACGAGCTGAGCATGGTGTTCACCTTTGAGCATGTCAGCCTGGACTCTCGGCCAGGCGGCAGCGGCAAGTTCGATCTGGCCCCGCTTTCCCTGCCAGCGTTAAAAAAGAATCTGAATGAGTGGCAGGTCGCCCTCGCTGACGTCGGCTGGAACTCCCTGTACCTGGATAACCATGATCAACCGCGGGCGGTGTCGCGTTTCGGGGACGACAGTCCTGAGCACCGGGCGAGCTCGGCCAAGACGCTTGCCACAGTGCAGCACATGCACAAAGGCACACCGTATATCTACCAGGGTGAAGAGCTCGGCATGACCAACACCTACTTCTCATCCATTGAGCAGTATCGCGACATCGAGTCGCTGAGGTACCACACCGACGCGCTCAGCCTGGGCATGGAGGTGGAGGCCGTCCTGCATTCGTTGTCGGTCAAGAGTCGGGACAATGCCCGTACGCCCATGCAGTGGGACGACACCTCACACGCCGGGTTCACCGAAGGGATTCCCTGGCTGCCGGTCAATCCCAACTACCTCACGATCAACGCCGCGGCGGAGATCGAGGACCCCAGCTCGGTCTACCACCACTTTCGGAAGTTGATCAAGATTCGTCATGATCATCCAGTCGTGCAGCACGGCCGCTTCGAGCTGCTGCTTCCTGATCATGAGCAGATCTGGGCGCTTACCCGAACACTGGATGATCAAGTGCTGCTGATGATTGCCAACTGGTCATCTGACCCCGTGAGCGTGCCACCCGAAGCTGTCCCTGACCTAAGCAGTGCCGAGGTTTTGCTTGCCACGCACGGAGACTCGACATCGCTGCATTTGGAACCGTGGGAGTCACGCATCTATCTCCTTGGTTGAGCTGGGGTTCGGTTTTGGTGGCAGCGTTGTCTCGTAATCCGCGGCTGTGTTGAGGTGGCGGGCCCTGGCGATAAAGGGCAGTGCCAGCGCTGAGCCGGCGGCCGACAGCAGATAGGAGGCCGGGTAACCCCAGACATCGGCGCTTCTGCCTAGTGCAGGTTGCGCCACGATCCCACCGGCACTGTTGATCAAGGAGTCGAAGGAGAGAATGGTGGCACGCTGTTGGGATGGGATCATGCCATTCAGGTAGGCCTGGCGGATGGGTACGGCAGCGTAGGCCGCCAATCCCCAGAGCATGATCAAGATGATGACCACCCAGAAGTTGCTGGTCAGGCCGATCAACGCGAGCATCGCAATACCGACGACGCCCAGGACCAACAGTGCAGTCGTCCGCCGCTTGACAGCTCTGCGGACCCATGGCGTCAAGAGCCCGCCAACGATCTGGGCACCGGCGACGAGCGCCGCCACGAGCCCGGCGATCCCATACGCTTTGGGATCTCCCCACAGGTTCAGCAGGTGCGGCTGTAGCGCGTAGTACACATAGATATCGATGCCACCGGTGAACATGCCGGCGATCATGATCGCTCGGACCGCTGGCACCTTCAGGCCATACTCCACCGAGCTGTTCACAATCTTCCTCGTCTCGGCGAGTGGGTGGTCCCCACGGATGGGTGTGAATCCCATGTCCCGCATTGTGAAGAATGCCAGGACGAACATGGCCACCAGGATTGCCGCACGAGCCACATATGGCACGCCCAAGTTGGTCAGCTGAGCCAGGTAGCCGCCGGCCACAGAGCCTCCCAGCGTTAGTGCCCCTGCGACGACCTGGCCGTGGGCGAAAACACCCTCCAGATGGCCCCAGAACCTGCTTGCGGTCAGAGCGTCGACCAGCCAAGCCTCGGTGGCACCCGAGAAGAAGGTGAATCCGAGTCCGATGAGCGCGGAAACGATCGCCCACCAGATAAACGGCGAGCGCAATTGCCACAGCAGGACGTAGAGACCTGTGGTTGTCGCCAGGGTGAGGGTTCCGGCAAGAAACGACGCTCGTCGACCCCAGCGGTCTGCAACCACGCCGGTGGGGATCTCAAAGAGGACCATGCCGGCGGTGAAGCAGGCGTTGGCTGCGAATGCCTCGAAGTTGCTGAGCCCAGCGTCCAGGAGAAAGATCGTATTGATCCCCCAGATCAGCGAGGCCGCCAAGCTGGTGCCCGCGACCAGCATGTAATAGGTACGGCGGACCGCCTTGGAGGTCTGCTTCACTCACCAGACACTAGCTGTCGGCTGGGACAATCCCTGGCCGCGTCAATGCGCCTTCAGCTTGTCGATGTGCGCTGAAGCTGTTCAGATGCCCTGAGCCCGTCGGAGGGCGCATCCTGCAGGCTTTGCAGGCCCATCGCATGCGCCTGCTTACGATCACAGAGCTTCAAGCCAGTCAATGATGGCCCTGGTTAACCGCATCCGGATCCTCCTCGTGCGGCAGGTGGCCGACTTCCAGCAGGCTGATCAGGTCGTGGCATGTGGAGACCCATCTCTCGGCCGCGGCCATGGCCGCGAGCGGAATCAGGAGATCCTTCTGGCCATGGATCGACAGCAGTGGTGGGCCACGTGGAATCGGATCCCGTTGGCTGCGATATCTCGATGACGCCATGGCCCATCGAGCAGGATGTCGCGTACGCCGGCGCCGGCCACCTGAGCGGCTCACTGTGCTCGCATTGAGCTGATCGCGGCGAGGCTCAGGTGATGGCTTTGGTCTCGACGACAGTGCCTTCGATCTCGGGGGCGTTGGCCGCGGCGACCGCACGGCTCGCAGCCTCCTTGATCTCGGTCGAGGCTAGGTTGGCCTGGGCGATGGTCCGCTCCGGGGGCTTGACTCTCTTGACGAACAAGTACCCGATTCCTGCCAGAATTGCCGCGATCAGCAGCAGCGCGGCGGCGACGATCAAGAACGCGAGCCACGGTGCCAGGCCGGCCGCCACGAGGCCGAAGGCAGCAGCGAAGTAGAGCAGAATCGTCGCGCTGAGTCCGAAGTATCCGGCGGCTCCGAAAAGCCCGGCGCCAGTCCCACCGTTCTTGGCGGCAGGGATGAGTTCAACCTTCGCGAGCTCGATCTGGTCCTGTACCAGTAACTTCACGTCGTCGGTGATGTTCTTGATGATGTCGCCGACTGGAAGATCAGCCACCTCTGCTCCTCTCGTCAACGCGAGCTTATCGACCTTCGGCTCGACCATTTATCCGAAGTCGGCACCCTCGACACTAGTCCGCGCCGGCCTTGCTCGTCGCGAGGTTCTCCTTGATCAAGTCCATCACAGAGGAGTCGGTCAGAGTAGTCACATCACCTAGCTCTCGGTTCTCGGCGATGTCGCGCAGCAGCCTGCGCATGATCTTGCCCGAACGGGTCTTGGGCAACTCCTCGACGACCATGATCTGACGCGGTTTGGCAATCGCACCGATCTCCTTGGCGACATGGGTCCGCAATTCCTGCACAACCTCTTCTCCGCCCTCGCCGGCATCGGCGCGCAAGATCACGAACGCCACAATCGCCTGCCCGGTCGTCGGATCGGTTGCGCCCACAACTGCCGCCTCCGCGACTTTCGGGTGCGACACCAGTGCTGACTCGATCTCGGTTGTGGACATCCGGTGGCCGGATACGTTCATGACGTCGTCGACGCGACCAAGGAGCCAGATGTCGCCATCCTCGTCCTTCTTCGCACCGTCGCCGGCGAAATACCTCTCCGGGAAGCGTGACCAGTAGTTGTCGATATAGCGCTGATCATCACCCCAGATGGTGCGCAGCATCGCCGGCCAAGGCTTCGTGATCACCAGATAGCCGCCGTGTCCATTGGGTACGGGGTTTGCCTCGTCGTTGACTACCTCGACCTCGACGCCCGGAACAGCCCTCATCGCGGCACCCGGTTTGCCAACGGTCACCCCCGGCATTGGAGAGATCATGTGCATGCCGGTCTCGGTCTGCCACCAGGTGTCCACGACCGGCGTGCGATCACCGCCGATGTAGTGCCGGTACCAGACGTACGCCTCCGGGTTGATCGGCTCGCCTACCGTGCCCAGGATGCGCAACGACGACAGATCGAAGGCCTCGGGAATGTCGGCTCCCCACTTCATGAACGTGCGGATCGCCGTCGGTGCGCAGTACAAGATCGACACCCGGTACTTCTCGATGATCTCCCACCAGCGGCCCTTGTGCGGAGTATCGGGCGTGCCCTCATACAACACCGACGTGGCGCCGTTGGCCAACGGCCCATAGACGATGTAGGAATGCCCGGTTACCCAGCCGATGTCGGCAGCCGTCCAGAAGATGTCTGTCTCCGGCTTCAAGTCAAAGGCTGCCCAGTGGGTGTACGAGACACCGACCAGGTAGCCGCCGGTGGTGTGCAGAATGCCCTTTGGTTTGCCCGTGCTGCCTGAGGTGTACATCACATAGAGCGGGTGCTCGGCGGGGAAGTACTCGCACTCGTGCTCTTCGGACTGCTTGCCGACGAACTCGTGCCACCACAGGTCGCGTCCCTCTTCCATGGGGACGTCCTGCTTCGTTCGCTGGACCACGAGCACATGTCGCACGTCGCAGCCGTACGCCAAGGCTTCGTCAACTGCCGGCTTCAACGGCGATGCTTTGCCACGGCGATAGCCTCCATCGGCCGTGATCACGATCTGGACGCCGCAGTCGATGACCCGGGAGTAGAGCGCATCTGAGGAAAAGCCGCCGAACACCACCGTGTGCGGTGCGCCGATTCTGGCGCAGGCGAGCATCGCGACGATCGTTTCAGGGATCATCGGCAGGTAGATCGCTACTCGGTCGCCAGCCTTCACACCAAGCTCGACGAGCGCGTTGGCTGCCTGCTTCACCTGTCGGGTCAGCTCGGCGTAGGTGATCACTCGCGTGTCTCCGGGTTCGCCCTCGAAGTAGAAAGCGACACGGTCACCGTTGCCCGCCTCGACGTGCCGGTCGAGGCAGTTGTACGCGGCATTCAGCGTGCCGTCAGCGAACCACTTGGCGAAGGGCGGGTTGCTCCAGTCGAGGACTTGAGTTGGCTCAGTCTGCCAGCTCAGCCGCTTGGCCTGCTTGGCCCAGAAACCTTCGAAGTCTGCCTCGGCTTCGCCGTATGTATCGGCTGTGACATTGGCATTCGCTGCGAGGTCAGCGGGGGGAGCAAAGTGCCTGTCCTCGTGCAGCAGGTTATCCAGGGCCTCATCAGTCACGACTAGTCTCCTCACCAGCATCGATGGTCGGCCAGGCGGCCCGCTCGGGCGGCCTGGCCTCTCGGCTTCAGCCTACGACCCCTCATTTTGGGTGGACTCTTGGAACTACTGCCTATAGCGATACCCGGATCCGGAGGTTTCATCACGGCGACTGCGGCAGCACGCGTCCAGATCAAAGCTTGATCTGGAGTACGTCGTCGAAGTCGTCGTTGATCACTAGCTTGGAATGATCAACCTCAGCGCGCCAGCAGGAGGTCTGGAACGGCAACATCAGCGGATCGGGGGCACGCGCGTACTCCTCGTAGAGAGCCCCGACCTCACGCATTAGCTGGGTCCGCGCGACAGGATCCAGTCGAGCCACGGCCGGTCGCCGCTCGACCATGGAGATCAGCCCGTCCCTGGTGATCGGCATCCAATTGCGGAAGTTGCGACGTTCCAGGAGACCGAAGTACGGGCTTTCGGCGATCTTGTCGACGCTGTCCGCGCCAAAGTCGCCGCGCATGGAATTCGGATCGGCATCCCGCATCAAGGCGATCAGCCGCCGTACCCAGGGCACCGTGTCGTCGCGCGTGTTGTACGCGATCGCCAGGTAGCCGCCAGGCTTGAGGACTCGGGCGATCTCGGTGAGCGCGAGTCCCGGTGCGAAGCGGTGCAATGTCTGGGCGGCGGTGACGACGTCGAAATGGCAGGAGAGAAAGGGCAATGACTCGACCTGGCCAACGACGTGGAGCCGAGTACCGAGCCGCGCCGGAAGATCAGCGACGAGCTCGACCGTTCGATCGATGCAGAAGACTTCGTGGCCGGCATCGCGGAGCATCGCAGCGAATCCACCGCGGCCTGCCCCGAGGTCGAGAACCCGCATGTGCCCTTCGCCCACCATCCAAGCAGGCGCAGCCTCTGGATAAGGATTTCGCGCTGTCGCCATGGTGGAAACTTTAGTGGTGCTCGACCCGCTGGCTGATCTTGCGCGCTTCGAGGGCGTGCCGTCCGCAGTAGCGGCTGCTACCGCTGCAGTCGATGCGGTGCTGAGGGACCGCGGGCTGCGCAAGATCACCGACGAGGAGCTGAGTCAATCCCTGCTGGCGGGAGCGAGGGCCAACGCAGATCTGACTGACGACCCGACGCGCTGGCAGATTGGCGCTCTCCGGCTGTCGGCTGAGCTGGCGTCGCTGGCGGCTCTCATCAGGGTCGCGCCCGCGCAGGCGCTAGCCCGGGCCCACGCCCTGGCCGCTCGCGGCGTTGTGCCGGATAGCGACCTCGGCAAGATTGGGTCGGAGCCAGCGATGGCGGCACGTATGAACAGCCTCGGCGAGCTGCTTACCCGCCAGACATCGGCGCCGGCGATCGTGGTCGGAGCTATTGCACATGCCGAGATCGCGGTCGTCGCCCCATTTGCTGAGGCCAGCGGCTTGATCGCTCGAGCGGTCGAACATCTGGTGCTGATTGCGGCTGGCCTAGACCCCTACGGAGTGATTGTGGTCGAAGCTGGGCATGCCGAAAGCGGCTCGACGTACGCCGCTGGATTGGATGCGTACGCGGAGGGCAGCCTCAAAGGGGTTAAGGGTTGGCTGCTGCGATGCGCGGCCGCGGTCGCTCGCGGCGCGGAGCTTTCTCCGGCGGGGAAGGCGCTCTCGTAGGCGCATTGGAGGTGCTCGTTCAGAGCCCGTACGTGCCCTTTCAAGCTCAGGGCATATGAAGCGCTCACGACACATCAAGCGCACAAAAAGCCTTTACACGTGACGCGGCGCCCACCGAGGCGGGCGCCGTGCCTTGCACGTCATCACCAAGTGACCAAGCGTGCATCTTTTCAACGTGTTGGCCCAGGGCAAGCCTGGATCGCAACTTCCCGTCGGGGATGGGTGATCGCCGCGTGGGTACTTGGATGCCGTGCGAGGTTCGCCGATTCGTCGGTCAAGACTACGCGTGACAGCCTCTGGGACCGTCACTAG
>Ga0081455_10007874_pt1 | contig 11155 bp, 7 predicted proteins | sample TabmetS3T2R1_FD_70207 | JGI IMG/M metagenome (GOLD analysis project Ga0081455, IMG submission 70207) | Tabebuia heterophylla rhizosphere microbial communities from the University of Puerto Rico - S3T2R1 | ecosystem: Host-associated > Plants > Roots > Rhizosphere ... | reverse complement strand
TGTTCATGCGTCCGCCGCGTGCCCGCTACGCCCCATTCTGGCGCTGGGTGCATGGTGAGGATAAGCAGGAACTCCCAGGCGCAGCAGAGTTGATGCAGGTGCTCTGGGAGCTGGACATCTACCCGAACCTGGAGATGTATGCACCTATACCTTTCAGACCGTTCAAAGATTGGCAGCGGGCTCTGGACGCCTTAAGGCCACGCCTGTTCGTCACGCCTGACACTGAACAGGACGCGCGGCTGCAGCAAGCCATGCGAGAGCTCCTCATCGAAACGTCGACCGGATACGTTATCAAAGGCCTACCGCCTGGGCGTCTGGCACTCATTTCCTGGCAACCTGCATCAAGACCATAGCCTCAGCCATGACGGGCTCCCACGCTGCCGCGGTTACCAGTGAGCGTCCCCGGTTCGAGTGTGGCAACGATATCAGCGGTGTGCTGGGTGTCATAGCCGCCCAGTGCCTGGAGCTGGGCGCGGAACCGCTGCGAGCTCAGAGTATTCAGAAGCTGCTCGACGAGCGCGTCGTGGAGATAGTCTTTGAGGATGACAATATCGTAGCGCACCTGTTGCAGCGGCACAAAGCCGAGCCCAAACGCCGTCGCAATGGCTGCCGCACTTACGCCCGCCTCGGCCCGCCCCGCCAAGACCTCGCGCGCCACGTCCAGATGGCTAAAGACGACGTGGTCATACCCCTGCACCGCCGTCAACGGAATGTGCTCTTTGTACAGGGCATGCTCTAACACCTGGCGGGCGCCGGAGCCTGGCTCACGGTTGACAATCGTGATGCCGGATTGCGCGAGATCCGCGACCGTTCTCACGTTGCGTGGATTGCCTGGGCGGACCACGAGCCCTTCTTCCCAGACGCCCAACGTAATGAGGACCGCCGCACGGTCCCGCATGATCCGCCGCACGAAGGGGACGTTGTATTCTGTACTGGCCGGGTCATAGAGATGCGTGCCAGCCATGTGGATCTCGCCGCGCGCCAAGCTCTCTAGCGCCGCCGTACTGTTGGCCGTGAGCCAGTGGACCCGCAGGCCAGCATGCCAGCGCTCAGCACTGCGTGCCCACAGCGCTAAGGCCGGCGTGCATCCGGCGACAACGACCGTGTGCGCCAGCGTCTCAACGTCTTCCAGAAGGCGTGTTGGCATCCAGGTCTGCCCCAGCTCCAGGTGGCCTTCGGCATCTGCCGGGAGCAGTTCCGTCCGCACTGTCTGCTCGCCGCTCAACGGATGTGCGATCCAGCGGTCTCCGACGCGGGCGAGCAGGAGACGTGAGGCGCAGCCCACGGGCACCGAGGCCGCCGGAACAACTTCCAGGCTCGTGGTCTCTTCTTCGAGCCAGAGCAGATCTTCGACACGACAGCCAAGCGCCCTGGCCAGACGCAGGGCCACCAGGGTGGAGGGCAGATAGAGGCCCGACTCAACGCCGCTGATGGTTTGCCGAGTCACTCCAGCGCGCCTGGCCAGTTCCTGCTGGTTCAGACCCAGGCGCAGACGGAGCGCTTTCAGATTATTGTGGAGGCGACCGCCTGGCAGCTGGGAGCGCATACCCATCGCTGTTCCCCTGTGCGCTGTGTCCGTACCGTGTTCTGTGTTCGATGCCTATCCTCGCCCCAGAGCATAACCCGCTGTGTCAAGGTTCTCCATGCAGAAAACAACGTATGAGAGGAGGGGTATGCCTGGCCCATATCTGGTGGTCTCTTGTGCCAAGGCGTCACGATCTGTAGAGAGAGAACCGCGGGGAGGTGATGCATCCGTGTCTCGGGCCATACGGCAAATAGCGTCCAGGGCTCCTTGTGCAGCAGCCCTGGACGCTGAGGCAGGAAAGAGCTACCCCGACGGGACACGTCGGGGCACGAGGTTGGCTACAATCCCACCACGACCGATTTCACTTCCGTATATAACTCCAGGGCGTGATGCCCCATCTCGCGCCCCCACCCCGACTGCTTATAGCCACCGAAGGGCAGCGCGGAGTCAAAGACGTTATACGAATTAATCCACACTGTGCCGGCACGGAGTTCAGCGGCAATCGTGTGCGCTTTACTGATATCCCGCGTCCACACCCCGGCGGCCAGGCCATAATCCGTGTCATTGGCTCTGCGGATTAGATCATCCAGGTCCTCAAAGGGCATGGCGGTCACCACTGGTCCAAAGATTTCTTCGCGCACCACTTTCATATCCATGCTGGTGTCGACCAACACCGTCGGCTCGAAGAAGTAACCGCGATCACTGTAGCGCTTGCCCCCACTGAGGGCGCGCGCGCCCTGCTCCAACCCGGACGCCAGATACCCGCTGACGCGCTGCAGTTGTTCCTGCGAGACAAGCGGCCCCATATCCGTCTGAGGATCAAAACCAGAGCCGAGCCGAATCTGGCGCCCTGCCTCAGCGACACCCGCTGCGACGTCATCAAAAAGCTTGGCGTGCACATACAGACGCGAACCGGCGCAACAGCACTGCCCATGATTGAAAAAGATCGCCGAGGCCGCCCCGGCAATCGCGGCCGGCACATCGGCGTCGGGCAGGATAATATTGGGGGATTTCCCCCCGAGTTCCAGCGACACCTTCTTCAGGTTGCCGGCAGCGGCCTGCACAATCAGCTTGCCGACCTCCGTCGAACCCGTGAACGCCACTTTATCCACCGCCGGATGCGCTGCCAGGGCCGCTCCTGCCGTCTCACCATACCCCGGGACAATGTTGACCACACCCGCAGGGATACCTGCTTCCTCGATGAGTTCGCCGAAGAGCAGAGCGGAGAGCGGTGTCTGCTCAGCTGGCTTCAACACCACCGTACAGCCACTGGCCAGGGCCGGCGCTAACTTCCATGCTACCATGAGCAGAGGAAAGTTCCAGGGAATGATTTGGCCTACCACACCGATCGGTTCGTGACGGGTATAGGCAAAAAAGTTGGCGCCCGGAGCAGGTAAGACCGATATCGGGATGGTATTCCCCTCGATTTTGGTGGCCCATCCTGCCATATAACGGAACATGTCCACGGCCAGTGGCACGTCGGCCACACGTGCTATTTTGAGTGGCTTGCCGTTATCGAGCGCTTCAAGCTGGGCGAACTCTTCCAGGCGCGCTTCGAGCAGGTCCGCCAGCCGCCAGAGCATGCGCCCGCGCTCTGAGGGCGTCACCTTCCGCCATGGTCCCGTATCAAAGGCCCAGCGTGCCGCGCGCACGGCGCGCTCAATATCTTCGGAGTCGCCCTCAGCGACGTGTGCGATCACTTCTTCAGTCGCCGGGTCGTAGACCGGAAAGGTTTTCCCAGAGGCCGCCTCGACCCATGCACCGTCAATGAGCATGCGGCGTGATCCCGTCACAAACTCCGCCACTTTCGGATCCACCATCGCCAGTGTTGCTGCCTGTGCCATATGTTGCCCCTTTCTTCTCTCCACATGTCCACGACCATCTCGCCCCGTCTCCTGGGCAGCAGCAGACGGGGTGAGGAGCGCTCAGCATGTCTTTAGGCCGTCCGGATCCAGACGGCTTTGACGTTGAGATATTCGTCGAGTTGCTGGATGCCAGACTCGCGCCCGTAGCCGCTCATCTTGTATCCACCAAACGGCACTGCCGGATCCATCGCCTGATAGCAGTTGATCCAGACGGAACCAGCTCGGATAGCCTTGGCAAGGCGATGCGCCTTGCTGACATCGCGGGTCCAGACCCCGCTGCCCAACCCGAATGGGGTAGCATTGGCCCGTCGTGCCACTTCTTCAATGTCCGTGAAGGGAATGGCGGCGATGACTGGGCCAAAGATCTCCTCCTGGGCAATGCGCATGTTGTCCTGCACATCCGTAAAAACCGTGGGCGGGATAAAGTAGCCAGACGCTAACGCCCCTTCGGTCAGACGCTCCCCACCCACGACGGGCCGGGCGCCTTCCTGCTTGCCAAGGGCCAGATACCCTGTGACGCGCTCGAGCTGTTGCTGCGAGACCAGCGGCCCAATTTGCGTGTTCGGATCAAGGCTATTGCCGACTTTCAGCGTCTGCGCGAACTCCGAGACTTGCCCAATGAAATCGTCGTAGATGCGCCGCTCCACAAAGAGGCGTGTCCCCGCACTACAAATCTGGCCCGAGTTGCTGAAGACTGCCATCGCCGCTCCTGGTACGGCGGAGGCGAGATCGGCATCGGCAAAGACGACATCGGGCGACTTGCCGCCGAGCTCGAGCGACACACGTTTGAGATTGCCAGCCAAGGCGCGGATAATCAGCTGGCCGGTGAGGTGTGAGCCAGTAAAGGCCACTTTATCGACATCCGGGTGGCCGGCCAGGGCAACGCCAGCGGTCTCGCCGTATCCCGGAACGATATTGACCACGCCTTCAGGGACGCCGGCCTCCAGGAGGAGTTCCCCAAAGCGCAGGGGCGTCAGCGGCGCTTCTTCGGCTAGCTTGAGCACCATCGTGCATCCGGTTGCCAGGGCTGGTCCCACTTTCCACACGGTGGCACTCAACGGACCATTCCATGGGATGATGGCCCCAACGACTCCCACAGGTTCCTTGAGCGTGTACGAGACAAGTCGCCAGGCAGCGAGTTTTCGATCGTTTCGCCGTGAATCTGGACGGCCATGCTGGCATAGTAGCGCAACATGCCCAACACCCGCCGCTTGCCACCAGTGGTACGACTAATGGGGGCCCCCATGTCCATAGTGTCCAGAGCACAAAACTCGTCGAAATGCTTTTCCACCAGATCGGCCAACTTGAGCAACACCTGTTGCCGGTCATACGGCTTGAACGTGCTCCACGGGCCTTCAAACGCACGCCGCGCCGCCGCCACGGCGCGGTTGATATCTTCAGCCTCACCCTCCGCGACCGTCGCCAGCGTGTCCCCAGTCGACGGGTTGATGCTGTCAAAGGTTTTGCCAGAGGCCGCCTCAACCCATTGACCATTGATGAGCATGCGCTTGAGCTGCCCATCGAGAAAGGCTGGACGCATGTATTCCTGCGAGGGCGTGTTCGTTACAACGGTCGCCATAGGCACCTCCTCGGTAGCACCACCTCAGAAATCGGCGAGAGAGCCTCTCTCAATGGGCCAATACCATATGCTCTGACAGGCGGTCATGTCCTCTCTGGGAGAGCCTCGTAGACATGTATATGTGCACGAGCCGTAAGGCCCTGTCGCACAACGCATCATCTGCGGTGTGGCGGAGTATAGTCGACAAAGTGAGTTTATGTCAAATATTATTGCTTTATGTAAAATAATATGTCTTCCAGGCGAGATTTACCTATGGATGAACAGGCGTGTCTGCTTGATAGCAGTCACTGCCGAGCGTTCAGTTGTGGCGAGAGTGGCCTGTGTCGTACGTGTTCCCCCTTGCAGGAGATTGCTAGTGCGCCTATTATGCATTACTATATGTAAAATATCATAGACGCTCTAGGTAAGACAAACATGCCTGGGGTCGAGCTTCTCCTGCAGATCGAGGAATGATCACCTTGCCTTCACACGTACCGATTCCACTGTACAGGCCTTGGGTTGTCGATGCGGTATCGCCCGTGCCATTCCTCTCGCAGCTGCCAGACCGCGACGCCCTAGTGCCAGGCGAGACGACTAGCAGGCAGCGTCGCAAACTCTGGGAGCTTGCCTCACATCTGTATTGCTCTATTGTTGGCACCTGCTTGAGCACCACCGAGCTGCGCAAGGTTGTCGCGAAGTTCAAGGGGCATGAGCTCAAGGGCCTCTCAGATCTGGCCATTCACGAAGAAGCAGTCAAAGCTGCCGCACACCACGACGTCGCCGGGAGGCTCCTGCAGAAGGCGCTCGACCGGCGCCATGAGGCGACAATCAAGCGCTTCCATAAGGCCCAAGACATAGAAGCTGTCCGCCTCCTGTGGGAGGAGGCGCTGCGCAGCGGTGATATCCCAGGGGCCTATTGGGCTACCCTGACGCACTGGGCGTCGACTCCAGAGTTGATCAAAGCCGCCTTTGCCGATGTGCACATGCTCTCCCATCTGGTTGGTGCGGCCAATCGTGCCGATATCCGGCGTCTTACCGCCCTGGAGGCGGAGAGGGCTGAACTGGCCCTCAAGGTAGAGAAACAGCAGACGCAGTTACGAGAAGCGATTGTCACACGCGACGCGACGATTCGGCGCCTCAATGGTGTGCTGGCTCAGAAGATCGCCCAGGAGCGTAGCGCTGCTCCCAGCCCGCGCCCCCAGGAACAGGCCGACGAGAGCATGGCCCTCCGTGAACTGGTCGCGGCCCTCCAACAACATCTTGCAACGGAAGTGGTGCGACGCGAACGCGCGGAACAACGCCATGCAATGTTACGTGTCACCCTGTCCGAGGCGCAGACGGCGCTGCGCGACGCCAATGCGCAGGCCGAGCAGCTGCGTGACGAATTGGCTGCTGCCGAAGCACAGTTCTCGCCCCCACAAGGCGCTGAAGCGGAGAGCCAGAGCCCCCTTGCGGTCCATCTCAAGGGCGCTCGACTCCTCTACGTCGGGGGCCGTCCTGGGCACATCCCTCGTATTCGGGCCTTTGTTGAGGAGGCGCAGGCGGAATTTCTGCACCACGATGGTGGTGTGGAGGAACGCAAGGGGCTGCTCGCCGGGATTGTGAGCCGTGCTGACGCCGTCTTCTTTCCGATTGACTGCGTCAGTCATGATACCGTTGCGGTCGTGAAGCGTCTCTGCCGGCAAACAGGGAAACCCTATCTGCCGCTGCGTAGTACCAGCCTGACGAGCTTCATGGCTGCCTTGCGTCGGTTCGAGCGGCCAGGGCTGGAGGGAGCGTCGCTCACCTCGCTCGATAACGGAGAGTAGAAACAGGGTGAGGAAGATGTTGCAAACCTGTGAAATCGAGGGACATCGTGGACGCAGCTCCGAGCTGGACGAGATGTGGAGCTACGTGCCCAGCAAAGCCATTCCGCAGACATGCGACTCGTCCCCTGGACTGTGATCTCCCCCTCGGTGTTGTAGCAAGAGGGGGAGGATGCCCTTAACACAACGGCTTACGTCCCATGCGTGCCGTTCATCGCCGCCTCTTTTTCCCACAGCGCCTCCAGAATACGAGCCGGCGATAGTGGCAGCTGATGCAGGCGGACACCGATGGCGTGGGACACGGCATTGGTGATGGCGGCGAGTGGCGGAATGACCGAGGTTTCGCCGACGCCCCGGACCCCATACGGATGATTGGGATTGGGCACTTCCACGATCACCGTATCGAGCATTGGTAAGTCCAGGCAGACGGGCATGCGATAATCCAGGAAACTACAATTGAGCATGTGGCCCTTGGCATTGAAGACATACTCTTCGTTGAGGGCCCACCCGATCCCTTGGGCTGCACCACCCTGGATCTGCCCTTCGACATAACTGGGATGGATCGCCTTGCCCGCATCCTGTATCGCCGTATAGCGCAGAATTTTGATTTTGCCAGTCTCCGGGTCCACCTCCACATCGACAATGTGGGTGCCCATCGACGCCCCGGCACCAGGCGGATTGACCCCGGAGCGCCCGACGATGGGACCACCCGTAGCTACCTGGCGAGCCGCGATCTGTTTGAAGGTGAGACAATGGTCGGGGTCCGTGGTATCGCGTACCGCGCCGTCGGCATACGTCACCTGCTCGACCGGGACATTCCAGGTTTTGGCAGCGCGCTCACACATCTGGCGTTTGATGTCCTGGGCAGCATGATACGCGGCCCAGCCCGTCTTGAAGGTGACGCCACTGCCACCGGTAACGGACGTAAAACCTACAGCATCCGTGTGTCCCACTTCCGGATGGATCTCCTCAAAAGGGATACCCAGGGTTTCGGCAAACTGTTGCGCGATCGACGCCCGGGTGCCGCCGATATCCGGTGATCCCTCGGTCAAATGCACTCTGCCGTCGTTGTGTACTACAGCCACAGCACTGGATGGTCCGGTATTATTGCGCCACAACCCGCTGGCTACCCCACGCCCGCGATACGGCCCGGTCAGAGGGGTCGCATAGTGGGGATGGTCCTTGGCCGCCTGGAGTACTTCGACAAAACCGATGCGCGGCCAGACCGGGCCATGCGACGCCCGGGTGCCTTCCTTGGCACTGTTGCGCAAGCGAAATTCCAGAGGGTCCATGGTAAGCTTTTCACACAGGATATCAATGGCCGTTTCCATGGCAAAGGCGGCCGCCGGGACGCCCGGGGCACGGTATGCTGCCGACTTGGGCTTATTCACGACGACATCAAAGCCCTCAATCCAGACGTTGGGAATATCATAGGGGCCCATCATGCCCTGGCAAGCCGAAGGCATGGGCGAGCCGGGGAAGGCTCCCGCCTCGTAAATCAGGTGGGCTTCTCCCGCCACCAGACGGCCGTCTTTAGTCGCGCCGAGCTTGACGCGGACCTGCGTACCAGAGGTGGGGCCTGTGGCCTCAAAGACGTCAGTACGGGACATCGTCACTTTTACCGGACGCCCGGTCTTGCGCGCCAGCGCTGCCGCTACCGGTTCGACGTAGACGAGAGTCTTGCCTCCAAAACCCCCGCCAATCTCCATGGGAATGGCGCGTACCATGGACACGGGCACGTTGAGAAGACGGGCAGTCTGATCGCGCACATTGAAATGCCCCTGACTGCTCGACCAGATGGTCAGGGTGCCATCATTGTTCCACAGGGCCGTGCCCGTATGGGGCTCAATATAACCCTGATGGATCGGACAGGTAAAGGTTTCGTGTTCGACGATCACGTCCGCGTCCTGGAAGCCCTGGTCCACATCCCCCAGGCGAAACTCAATACGGTTGGCCAGGTTCGAGCCCGGTGTGGGGTCATCGTCCGCCAGGAGGCCGCCAGGACGAATGTTAATATTGGTAAGCGACGCCAGACGGTCGTGCAGCAACGGCGCGCCAGGCTTCATCGCCTCTTCGGCGGTGAGGACCGGGGGCAACTCTTCGTACTCCACCTGGATGAGCGCCAGGGCCTCTTCCGCCAGATGCGGGCTGGTGGCGGCGACCGCGGCGACCGCGTGCCCTTTGTACAACACCTTGTCGGCCGCCATGATGTTGTTGCTCAAGAAGCGCATATTGTGCTGCACCCCTTCGGCCAGATCCACCAGCTTCCCAGAAGGCTGTGCCAGGTCGGCGGCGGTCATCGTCGCATACACGCCCGGGAGTTCTTCGGCATGGCGCGTGTCGATGGACCGAATCCGGGCATGGGCATATGGGCTGCGCAGGATCTTGCCATAGAGCATACCTGGAAGCCGAATGTCCGCCCCGTAGGTGGCGCGGCCCGTGACCTTGGCGATCCCATCAGGGCGGATCGGGCGCTTGCCTACTATTTCGTAGTCTTGCTCAGAGAGAACAATATTGGGTTGGTATTCGAGCATCGCGTACCTCCAAGAGACAGAAGTCGAGAGAGCACTATCTGGGCAATATTATGCAGGAATCTCAGATCTAAAGTAGTGTATATATTACTTTATATAAATTAATATTGACAATGGGGGATACTATGGCGAGGCGGGGGGACCTAGAGAGTGCTCATGACCGGGGACCCTGTATGACAGGTGGCTTTGGCTCGGAGCCACTCCTGCTACACACCGCGGTGAGCGTTGCGTCAGGCTTTCTCGCTGTACGCTTGGCAGCGCCCGAGGCCACAGGCCTCCTGGACCCTGGACACCTGCTCCACAGCCATGATGCGAGACGACGGCTGCTCTGCTGGCCGCCCCGAAGACCGCCGAGGCCAGGCCCCCGCCCATGGGTGTCGCGGTGAGAGCGATCCCAGCGACACCCGACGCCACCGCCAGCCCGGCCGAGGGCCAGCACGCCCCGGAGAGAGACACGTCAGCGCGGACCACCCGAGCCCAGCGGGCACTTGCGCCACCGCAAAAAGGCTCGCCATGGCTGGAGACGGCACGGAGGGATGTGGGGGCCGACAGAGACGATGCGGGTAGACGTGGCCTGTCAAGGGACGCGAGGGCATCTGAGGCCAGGCCCAGATCCTCAGGCCGACGAACCATCAGAAGCCAGGGAGGGACCACCGCGCTGTCAGGGATGTAGGAATATCATGCAGCTGGGGAGGGGCGGCCTCCTCGTTATGCTGTAAGTCGGGAGACGGCCTTGTGAGCCAGGGCAGACGACGCGCACCATGCAAAAATGGTGGATTGTCACGTATAATACTATTATGTCATGTATACATGACAGAAGCATCTTCAAGAGGTATCCTATTTCCTAGCGACCTTGTTCCCGTCTGCCACCCAGGAGGAACGTCTGATGATGTATGTCCAGATCTTGATTGTTGTGCTATGCAGCTTGATGATCATATCTCGCCCGATCGTCCACGCACAGGAAGGCACCCCTGCTGCGGAAGTGGAGGCGCCGCCGGTGACTTGTGAGGGCGGGTATGCCCCTATCTTTCGCCTCGGAGGCCGCGTGCAATTTCCCAAGAATTTTGATCTCAATACGCTCAGTCAAGAGCTGCTCACAACGGTCCGCGATTTCTTTCTCACCGGCCAAGGGACGGATAGCGGCACCTTCACGGGGGTGCTGTTGTGGGACCTGCTCCAAGAAGCGCAGGTCGTCACGGATCCCGCGCAACGGAATGATCTCTTCCGCAAGGCCGTCCTCATTACCGGCAGTGATTGCTACGAGACGGTGTATGCGATGGGCGAACTCGCCCCCGAACTCGGGGGCACGCATCAAGTCATTGTCGCGTTCAAGCGTGATGATCAGTTCTTGGGGGATACAGAGGGCATGGCCCGGATTATCAATCCGGGCGATAAAGCCGAGGCACGTCGAGTCCTCAATATCGTGCGTATCCGGGTGCTGGACGTGCAGCCCCCCGGGGGACAGCCCTGACCGCGCTGCGCACACGGCCAGTCATCACGAAGGAGGAAGTCAGTATGGACAGAACAGCACGGCAAATCTTCGCCTGCGGCGTGGCCGCGGTCGTCTTCCTGAGCGCCAGACCCGCGCGTGCCATAGAGACGTGCACCCCGGTGTCAACGCCCATGACGACGCTGGCATGCAAGGAAGGTGGGCAGGGTGATGCATGCGACTCGCCGCTGGTCAAGACGGGGGGGATCGCGTGCACGGTTACCTGCTCGCGTGCTTCGGCAAATGAGCCTTGCCCAGGCGGGCAGGAAGAGGTGATCATTTTCCATGCTGGGAGCTTGACAAACGCGTTCACGCCCTTGGAGCGGGAATTTGTGTGCCAGACCGGGACCCAGGTGATCGATTGCCAGGGCGGGAGCCTGGA
>Ga0081455_10007873_pt1 | contig 11156 bp, 5 predicted proteins | sample TabmetS3T2R1_FD_70207 | JGI IMG/M metagenome (GOLD analysis project Ga0081455, IMG submission 70207) | Tabebuia heterophylla rhizosphere microbial communities from the University of Puerto Rico - S3T2R1 | ecosystem: Host-associated > Plants > Roots > Rhizosphere ... | reverse complement strand
CGGATGGCGCCCAGGGCGCGGCATGCCAAGAGCAAGGCCCGGATCAAGGCATACGAAACCCTTCTTGGCCAGGAATCCGGCAAACGCTCGGATGAACTCGAGATTTATATTCCGCCGGGACCACGACTCGGCGATCTGGTAATCGAAGCAGCAAATGTCGCCAAAGGCTACGGCGACAGGTTATTGTTTGAAGGCTTATCTTTCAAGCTGCCGCCGGGTGGTATCGTGGGAGTGATCGGAGCTAATGGGGCGGGGAAGACGACGCTCTTTCGCTTGATTACCGAACAGGAAGAAGCCAGTGACGGTAAGTTCAGGGTTGGTCCGACGGTGAAACTCGCATATGTCGATCAATCCCGTGAAACTCTTGATCCGGACAAGAGCATCTGGGAAGAGATCGCGGACTCGCAAGAGACTATCCAACTGGGAAACCGACAGGTGAATTCGCGAGCTTATGTCGCGCGCTTCAATTTTTCGGGAACGGACCAGCAGAAAAAAGTTGGGGGCCTGTCGGGTGGTGAGCGAAACCGAGTCCATCTTGCAAAGATGTTAAAGTCGGGCGCGAATGTTATCCTGCTGGACGAGCCGACAAACGATCTCGATGTCAACACATTGCGCGCGCTGGAAGAGGCGCTGGAGAATTTCGCGGGATGCGCGGTTGTCATCAGTCACGATCGCTGGTTTCTCGATCGCATCGCCACCCATATCCTCGCGTTTGAGGGCGATTCCCGCGTGGTCTGGTACGATGGAAATTATTCGGAATATGAGGCTGACCGGCGGCAAAGAATGGGAGCTGGAGCTGATCAACCTCATCGAATCAAATATCGCAGCCTGACGAGAGAGTAAGAAGGATTACGAAATAAACGAAAAAAACGAAACAGACGAAAAAGCCCTGTGCTTTCGTCTTTCGTTTTTTTCGTTTATTTCGTAATCTCTCTTCTAGTCTTGCCACTCGTGGTGTTCACCTGTAGTATGCTCACGGGATGATTTTCCACAAAAGGAACTCGACAATATAAATAATTGCATCGCTTTCCTTGCCCAAATCGTATCCCTGGGGCCTCAATATCTCCTCTTGATGCCGACTCAAGATCCCGGATGCTGTACCTGCTATTATCGGTACGGCATGCGTTCTCCTTTGACCGTCCTGGCTTTTTAGGACCGATTAATTGCCGCGCTTCGACTCATCACTCCCAACCATGGCGCGGATAAATAACATCGCTTTTCTTATTCGTTCTTTAGCATCATCGGATTCGGAGAGAGGCTGATCTTCGTGTCTCTCTTCACCGATTATGTTTTTTGTGTGAAAAACAACAAACAATCATTCCCAGTCGACTAAAAGGAGAAATCGAAATGAAAAGAATAGACACAGCGACATGGCTACTATTGTTTTGCGTCTTATCGCTTTCAGTCTGCCCGCCGGCATTTGCTCAACTCGGTACATCCGGGATCAGTGGGACAGTGGTGGATCCGAATGGCGCAGCGGTGGTGAATGCGAGTGTCATAGTGAAGAATAAAGCGACAGGCCAGACACGAGAAACGACAAGCGGGCAGGATGGTATATACAAGCTGCAAAACCTCACACCGGCAGTTTACGAAGTCAGAATCCAGGCGCAGGGTTTTGCTCCCGCTGTGATTGCTAACGTCTCGGTAGGAGTTGGTGAGATTCCGACGATCAATGTTCCGCTCAAGGTTGCAGGCGCAACTGAAATACTGGAAATTAACGCGAGTGATGCGCTCGGGGTTGATACAACTACCTCGCAGGTTTCCAGCTCGATTACCGATCTGACCCTCACAAATCTACCGCTCAATGGGCGCAACTTTCTCGATCTTGCATTTTTGCTTCCCGGCAATCGGCCGGCGCCGAATTTCGATCCGACCAAGACGACGACCATCGAAGTATCATCCGCCGGCCAGCTCGGGCGCGGCGGCAATCTCGCTGTGGATGGCGCGGACAATAATGACGATGTCGTTGGAGGCACGCTCCAGAACTTCCCGCAGGACGGGGTTCAGGAGTTCCAGATCATCACCAACCGCTTCTCGGCGGATATCGGCCGGTCGGCTTCATCCGCGATCAACATCGTGACCAAGAGCGGATCGAATGATCTCCATGGCTCGGCCGGATTCTTCTTTCGTCATGACGCGCTTTCGGCTCTGCCGGCAACGCTCGATCGCAGCATCGTCAATGCATTGGGTCGACCGGAGTTCGACCGCGAGCAATACGCCGGATCGGTTGGCGGCCCTATTAAAAAGGATAAGGCATGGTTTTTCACGGCGTTTGAATATCGCAAACAGGATTCCGTGGTCCTGACCGGCGTGCGTGATTCCACTTCCCAGTCTGTCCTGACGAGCTTCTCGCCTGCACCGCTGCGCGATACCCTGCTAACTGGGCGCGGCGACTGGCAGGTGACGACCGGCGATCGGATGGCATTCCGCTACTCGCTGCAGCGCGAAAACGACATCGACCGCGGCAGCCTCCGCCTTCCCATCGGCACTGCCGATAATCGTCAACAGTCGTTCAACAACTATCAGTCGTTCGTCTACAACTTTACCCACACCTTCTCCCCGCGGTTGCTCAATGATTTCGTTTTCCACGAGAATAATTTCATCAACCGGATTCCGACCTTTGTGGATCGCAACGAATTACGTTTCCTCTCGGTACAGGATGGCGGAAACTTTCGCATTCCGCAGCGCACACGCCAGAATCGTGTGCAGCTGCGCGACAACCTGAGCTGGAATTTCGGAAATCATGCATTCAAATTCGGCGGTGAATTCCAGAAGCTCGACGGCGATGCGATCTTTGATCTCTTCGGATCGGGCACGATTTTTCTCAACGAGGATTTCGCCTCACGAGACCGCAACGGCGACGGAATGGTTAATGATTTCGACATCCCGATCGGTTTAGTGATCCGTTCGGTCGCGCCGAACCGGCCACCATTCGTGCCGGACCTCGACAACAAATTCTTCGCCGGATATGTGCAGGATGATTGGAAAGTGCGATCCAATTTTACGCTCAACCTGGGGTTGCGTTACGAACTCGATACAAACACCAAGAACCTGGCCAACTTCGACGAAATCAATCCAATCGTGAGTCCTTTCCTCAACGGTGAGCGTCGCAGGGATAAGAACAATTTCGCCCCGCGCATCGGCTTTAACTGGGACCCGTGGAGGGAAGGTCGGACCTCGATTCGCGGCGGCTACGGCATCTATTACGACCGAATCGTGCTCGAAGTGGCACTGCTCGAACGCCTGCTCGATGGGCGCATGTTACCGCTCGAAGTGCGCGCCGGGTCGGTGCTCAATGCGCTGGGGAACTTCGTTCCCGGGACACCGACTCTCCAAAGCCCATTCACCGGCATCCTGCAGCCGGGTGCCGGCGCTGTCGGCCTTAATATCGTCGACAATCAGCTGGAGACGCCCTATGTGCAGCAGTTCAACTTTGGTGTACAGCACGAGCTCCGGCGTGACCTGGTGATCACGCTGGACGGTATGCACTCTTTCGGTTCGAGCTTCATCATCGGCCGCCCGATCGGGACGGTTTTTAATCCGGTGATCGGCGGAGTAGAGTCGATAGTCAATCTTGAATCATCGGTCAAGACCTGGTACGACGCGCTGCTGGTCAATGTGCAGAAACGGTATTCCGACCGGTTCAGCGTCAATGCCTCCTACACCTTTTCGAAATCGTTCAACTTCTCGAACGATGATCAGATACCGTTTCAGGTCGGCCCGTTGGACCCGTCTCGGCTGCAGCTGGAGAAAGGGCCGGTGCCGAATGATGAGCGCCATCGCTTCACCTTCGCCGGAGTGATCGATGCGAAGTGGGGGCTTCAGTTCTCACCGATCTTCACGCTGGCATCGGCCGTGCCTTTCGACGTCATATTGCCGACTGGCGCCTCGCGCATTCCCGGCATCCAACGCAACGCTGCGGGCCGGTTTTTCCGCACCGGTTCAGAGTTGAACGCCTTCATTAATTCATTCAACACCGGGCGCGCGTTAGCTGATCGACTGCCGCTGGTCCGAGATGATCTGAGATTCGGCGACAGTTTTCAGTCATTCGATCTGCGTTTGAGCAAGGCTTTCAAGCTCACTGAGCGGATGAATATTCAGGGGATCGCTGAAGTGTTCAATCTCTTGAATGTAACCAATATTCGCGGCGTGAATAACGTCAACTATTCCGGATTCCAAAACACGCTGGTGCGCGATAGTAATTTGATGAGCGACCCAGGATATTTACTCTCTTCGCAGTTCGGGTCGCCGATTCAAACGGCAGGAGGAGTATTTGGAACGGGCGGACCTCGGGCATTTCAGCTTGCGGCGCGGTTTACGTTTTGAGATGCTAGATGCTAGATGCTTGATGCTATAGCCTTTAAGAAAAACATTTTTCATTTTCAATTTGTAATTTTAGATTTTTCATTGAAGAAACCCGCTCGATCTAATCTCTTCCGATGACAAATCTAAAATTACAAATTGAAAATGAAAAATGAATTTTCTTAAGGGCTATAGCATCTAACATCTATTTCTGGATTATCCGCGCTTGTTTTTGTGCCTTGAGCGCGAGTTCCGTTGCCAGGAAACAATGCGCCTGAGTCATGGCAGTCTCGGTTCGGTTGAGGATGTCGTTGACCAGCCGTTCACCGTAAAGGAGCGGGACATCCTTGCAGTCGATTCGGTTAACGCCCTTCTGATCAACAATAATCAAATGATCGCCCCCGGCCTTTCCCCCGATGTCGACGTTTTTGCGAATCTCAATATAGCCTTCCGTGCCGATAACTGTCAGCCGGGTATCGCCCCACGTCGGCAGGCCGTTGGGGGTGAACCAGTCAACGCGGATGTAGCCGCTGCCGCCATCTCCACGTAACATCACGTCGCCGAAATCTTCCAGTCCGGGATGCTCCGGATGGAACAGATTGCCGACTTGCGAGGCAACAACCTCGGCCTTAGTCGATCCGGTGAAGTAGAGGAACTGGTCAAACTGGTGCGAGCCGATGTCGCAGATAATGCCGCCATAACGCTCGCGCACGAAGAACCAGGGCGGGCGTGATCTGATGTTCAAACGGTGCGGTCCGAGGCCAACGGTCTGAATGACTTTGCCGATGGCGCCGGCTTTGACCAGCTCTCCGGCCTTGATCGTCGCGCGGTTCTCGAAACGCTCGCTGTAGAGGATCGAGTAGATGCGATGCGTCTGTTCCTGCACGCGGCGGACTTCGGCGAGTTGTTCGAGTGTGGTTACGCCCGGTTTGTCCACCATGAAATCCTTGCCGCTGCGCATCACTTTGATGCCCAGCGGTGCGCGTTCAGCCGGGATCGAGGCGCTGACGACAAGCTGAATCGAACGGTCTTCGAGAATCTCTTGTTCGCCGCGGACGAGTTTGGCCTGCGGGAATTCCTTCGTGAATGCCGCGGCCAGGTCCGGCTCCTTAGCATAGAATGAAACCAGTTCGCCGCCGCCCCCAATTACAGCCCGCGTTTGACCGTAAATATGTCCATGATTCAGCCCGATGACAGAAAATTTGATTCGTGGCGTATTTTGGGTTTTCATATTTCAAGCGTAAGGAATGATTGATATCGATGCTTGTCAACGTTTTAGGTTGACTCATTAACTTACTGAGAAATGTCGTGGCTATATATTATCCTTATTATTATATTCAGCTAACTTCTTTCGATGCCATCCCCGGTCACAATAAAGTGTTCACCATCTTTGTATGGCTGAAACAACCGCCAACATTCGTAATCAATAGATGAATCGGGGAAAACTTCAAGTGAATAATAGTCACTTAAGCTTAGGCAAAATCCTCCAGATGAGTCGGCCGACACATTATTTACCAAGAGAGGAGTGGATTCACGCCCATTTAATAACATGGATATTCTCACATCACAGCGATTGTTACCTGGTTGATCCCAATCAAAATCTTCGGGTTGCTGAACGGAGTTAGTTGCAGAAATATACATATCCTGGGATGCTACAAAAATCCCACTTGATGAACTGATACGCCACGCACATTGTACGTGCACAGCGTACTCTCCTACATCTTTATGAATACCTTTTTCTGTAACTATAGTCTGTTTTTTGCCGAACTGGAACCATTCTATATCAGCAGCACGACCTGCCCCCCAGAGTATTTTGCCAATAAGCACATTCAAAGCCGCTTCTACTTGACGCTTCATATCACTAATCATATGAGTAAGAATACAATCCAGGTAGGTCAGAGCTTTTCTATCAACTCATCTCTTTGATCTCCGTGATCTACGTGGCTCATGATACTTCCGTTAATTCGTACTTTGAAAAGACACCCGGGATCTGCATTCTGCCAGCTCACCTGTGCGCCGATCAGATTTGCGCGTGTGCGTATATTACCAATGCCATGGCCAGTTTTGTTAGTTTTCAGCGGATCGAATCCGATTCCATCGTCTTCGATTTCAATCACCAGGTCGCGCGGATTCTCCATCCTGACCCCCAGCTTCACACGTTTAGCCTTCGCGTGGCGACAGATATTGTTCAAGGCTTCCTGCGTGATGCGGTAAATCTGTATCTTTTCGATGTGCGAGAGCTGAAGGTCATCTTCCAGCTCAGCTTCGCAGATGAACTCGTATGAGAATTTTTCTTCGGGCCGAAGATGCGCGACGGCATCGCTCAACGCCCATTCAAGTGATGGAAGGAATCCGATGTTTTCCAGTACGGATGGACTGAGGTCTTCGCAGATGTGTCTGATCTCGTTCGAGATCGACTCTATTTCGCGCCGCAGCAAGCCCCGTGATGGAGACGGTTCTCCGTTGCCGGCCGCCGGCAACTGGTCGGTCAGGACCAGCAGGTGGCGCAGGTCCGAGAGCGTTTGATCGTGCAGGTCGCGGGCGATCCGGCTGCGTTCTGCTTCGGTCTCATTGACCAATCGCAGGCGTGTATCGTGAAGCTCCAGGTTAGTCTCTTCGAGCGCGTGGTTGGCGCGCGCAAGCCTCCGCTGCTGACGGAAGGCCCAGATTGCCGCTCCCACTGCAATCCCGAGCAGCCCTGTCAGGAACAAGGTTGGCCATGGCGGCGGCGCGCTGCGAATACGGAATCTCAAGTCGATCTCGGGTGAAAAGACAAGGTCACGACTGATCGCTCGCGCAACGATCCGGTATCCGCCTGATTTCAATGTCCCAACCGAATATTGCGGATCGTGCGTCCGCTTTCTCTCTATTTCCTCACCGAGCCGGGTTTTTAAGATGTACTCATATTGAAACTGACCGGGAAAGGTTCGGCTGCCGAGACCGGTAACTTCCAGGAGAAGGTTCGGTTGGGTATGAGGCAGCAATAATTCGGCTGCCAGATTGTCCGGCAAATAGGTTTTATCGGCGACTACCCGTTTGATCTGGAGACGGGGTTCAGCCGGGCTTGGCTGGTGGCGAACGATCCCATGGTTGGTTCCGATCAGGATTCCGCTCCCATCGGGAGTGAGTGCGAAAACCTGTTGAGAAGCCAATCCCTGTTCGGTATCAAAGCGGATTTTCAGGTTTTCGTCGGGCAGATACTTGTAAAGACCATCGGTTTTAGTTGCACACCACACAACCCCATCCCGTGCGAGCAGGTCCAGCACTTCAACTTCCGGAAAAACCGCCTGGATCTGGTTATCTTCGCGCAGGAAAAGCCCCTGGGAGGTGCCGATCCAAAGACGCTCTCTCCCGTTCCGGTTATCGGTAATGATCGCCCGAATTGCAATATCCGATGGTTTGGCGTTTTTTATCTCAGGTAATGAAAAAGTGGTCGTCTTTGATCCGTCGTAACGCCGTATTTCACCTTTGCTCGTCCCGTACCAGAGTGCCAGGTCACCTTCGACTGCCAGGCAGAGTGCCCGTCGTGCCGCCGCATCACTCAAGACTAATGCGCGTTGCAAGCCTTCATGTCCGGCGGAATTGGAATTTGAGATTTTTTCTATCCCGCGTTCATAGAATGCTGCGTACATCTGCCCGCGAAACACCGCGAGGTCGCGGACGCTATCTTTGGATTTGGGATTTTCGCTGTTCCCGGTGCGATTGGTAGTGGATTCTGGGTTGAGAGCGCCTTCTGGTGGCAGTTGAGCAATGCCTTCGCCGGAGATCGTAATTGCGGCTTCGGGAGAGGTCGAAAGGTCTGTGAAATTTGTTGAGTCTTTCGCTTTTACGAAAAGACCGTCCTCCGTGCCCGCCCAGATCGTGCCCGTGGCATCTTCCAGGAGTGAATAGACTGAGCGCCCCTGCAGTTCGGGTGCCTCAACCCATGGACCAGGGTCTTTCCCGATCGAATCTCCTGAGTGTCTAAACAGCCCGCTGTTGGTTCCGGCAAAAGAATCGCCGGAGGAAGACTTCAAAAGAGCACGAATGAAGTTGCTGTTCGGACTTCCGCTGACATTAGCCGCCACGAAGCTTTCACGGTCATAGCGGCAAATACCGCGGTCAGTACCGAACCAGATGACCCCCTCGCGATCGCGAAAGATCGTAATGATATTATCTGAACGCAATCCGCCGGCAGTGTTATCAAATGTCAAATGCTCGATTAGATTTGCACTCTCGCCATCGGTTTTGAAGAAAAAGACGCCGCGATTCTGTGTTCCGGCCCAGAGCTCTCCCCTGATTCCATGAAGAGCGGTAATCGCGCCGGTGTTCGTCGTCGCTTTTGAAAATGCGCCATTTTTGAGCTGCCATAAGCCGCCGGCCGAGGGTCCGGCATGCTCCCCCAACCAGACAACATCGCCATCGATAAAGAGTGATGAGACGAAATATGGTCGTGGCGGCCTGATCGTCGCTTCGCGCAGATCGCTCCCGCTATTTATCAGGATTCCTCGCCCGCTCGATCCAATCAATAACTCAGCAGGTTCTTTGCTTTTATCTTTGAATTCCACGGAGTTCAATGACAGGCGGTCATTTTGCCTTTTTGGCGCTCTGAGCAATTGGTGAGTAGATTGATCGAGTTTGGTAATTGTCAGGCGTGCGCCTTCACCTCTTTCGCTCCGCATCGATTCGGGTGGCTCACGATAACGGAAAATCTCCCCCTGGAGCGAGACAAGCGCGATCTCGCGATGTTCTGATGCGGCAATCCCGGTGATCATCTTTCCGTTTGTTTCCGACAGAACTTCTACCCGATCATTGCGGTAGTTGGCGGCGCCCCGGTCAGTGCCGATCCACAAAATTCCGCGCGAGTCGAGTTTCAGAGAGAGGATGCGTGGCGACGGAAGCGAGCCTGCATCCGGGACGGTTTCGACATTTTTCCCGTCGTAGCGAACCAGGCCATTGTCGGTGCCGAAATAGAGCAGTCCACGTCCATCCTCGGCGATTGCGTTGACACGGTCCGAGGGAAGGCCGTGAAAGATCGTCACGGCTCCCCAGCGATGCAGATTGAGCGTGGCTGTCTCGGAACGTTTTTCCTCTTTAGGGGCGGTGAAAGGAGCGGGGTTTTGCGCCGGATCAACCGGAACCGGTTCTTGAGCGGGCAGAGTGATGATATTTGTGACTAGTGCAGTGAAAACGAGAACGATAATCGAGTGGATGGATGGGCGCATCACTTTTCTTCCGCGGCAAATTTCTTCCGGTCCTTCTCCAGCCATTTTTCCAGTTCCGTGGTGGATTTCTCCAGTTCATCCTGATTGATCAATCCACGGCGGAGGGCCTCGAAATATGCGCGTGTGCGGATATTGAACGCGAGTTTGTCATATGCTTCATCCGGTGTACCTTCGGCACTCGAAATGAGGAGCTTTTCGTAGAGTGTCGTCAACCGGCTTTCAACTCCGCGCAGACTCAAATGGCATTTGCGGGCAATCGCCCAGTTTGAAAGTCCGAGCGCGAGATAGTAGAGAGCTTCGGCCTCGAAATCGGTAAGGAGAGGTTGTGTAAATGCATCTTTGAAATTGGGATCGATCATATCCGCGCCGTCTTCTAAGACGGCGGCGACGAAGCGCAGAAATCTGCTTTCGGGGTTGTTCTTATCGATGAAACCGTAAGCTGGCGGTGGTTGAACGTTGCGGACGATCTTGCGAATCTCGTTGATATAGATCTCGTGCGGGAACTGCGTCCAGAAAATGATGCGCGCTTGAGGAAATCCTTTCCAGATTGCCCGGGCCGCCTTAACTCCGGATAATCCTGGCATTTGAATGTCCAAAATGCAGAGGAGAGGTCGAGCCTCCAGAGCTGATTTGATGACCTTCTCACCATCCTCGGCCTCGAGTATCGGGCGGTAATCAGGAAATTCGCGCTCCAGAAGTTCGCGTAGATAAATGCGCTGCGCAACATTATCTTCGGCGATCAGAATAGACATAGCGAAATAATAATTTATCTCAATATAATTGAACAGACGTCGGATACGCTCGTTCGACTGTGGTCATCCACAAAAAAGAGGGATTACGAAACAAACGAAAATAACAAAATAGACGAAATGATCTAAAGTTTCGTCTTTTTCGTTATTTTCGTTTGTTTCGTAATCCTTCTTAAGTTTTAAAGTTATGACAACAAAGGGGTTATTCGGAGTGTGAGCTGTCCGAAGGCGCTAATTTCTTCAGCCCGCGACCAGTGGAGTTTAGCGGAGATTGTGTCGCGGCTACTTTCGATCCGCGTCAGGAGAGCGAAACTCTTCTTAACGGAGGAAAAGTTGAAGGTGCTTGATTTAAGACGATCTTCCAGCTATGATCATGTTTACTTTGAGGTGGGCCGGGCCCACCTTTTTTATCAGCGTTGCCGGAATTGTTTTCATATCGCACTGCGAGGCCCTGAAACAATGGACGCACCCCGGGTCCGCACGCTTCCAACGTGCCTTGGTGCCGGGGATAGACCGTTGCCAAGATCTGCACGCTGTGAGTGTGTGGACTCAGGGAATTTCGGATGAGCAAAAGTGTGATGAAACTTGATCCGCGGGTCTGCGAGATCATCGAGCGTGTGACCGGACGCGAGGGTTTGGAGCTGGTTCACGCCGAAATGACCGGCGGGCGTAATTCGACATTACGAATCTATATTGATAAGCCGGGGGGAGTAACAGTCGATGATTGTGCGGCTGTGAGCGAGCGATTGAGTCTCATCCTGGATGTCGAGGATTTGATTCCCCACCAGTATATGCTCGAAGTCGCTTCGCCCGGCCTGGATCGCGGGCTATACAAAGAAGCGGATTACGAACGCTTTGCCGGACTGCGCTGTCACATCCGGCTCTCGGAGCCAATTGAAGG
>Ga0081455_10007872_pt1 | contig 11157 bp, 12 predicted proteins | sample TabmetS3T2R1_FD_70207 | JGI IMG/M metagenome (GOLD analysis project Ga0081455, IMG submission 70207) | Tabebuia heterophylla rhizosphere microbial communities from the University of Puerto Rico - S3T2R1 | ecosystem: Host-associated > Plants > Roots > Rhizosphere ... | reverse complement strand
TTGACCGCCGTAAACCAGGTACGTCCCGCCATGTGACGCAGCGGCAGGAATCCGACAAGGTGGAAATTCTGTCAGGCCTGTTCGACGGTAAGACGACGGGAACCCCGATCGCGTTGCTGATCCGAAACGAAGATGCACGGAGCAAGGACTATGGAAACCTGATCGACACGTTTCGCCCCGGCCATGCCGATTACACCTACTGGCAGAAGTATGGTATTCGCGATCATCGCGGCGGCGGGCGCGCGTCCGCCCGGGAGACCGCCGTTCGAGTGGCGGCCGCAGCGATTGCCAGAAAATGGCTCCGGGAGACTTACGGCGTGGTCATTCGTGGATACCTAAGTCAACTCGGACCGCACGAGGTTCCCTTCAAATCCTGGGATGCCCTCGGCGATAATCCCTTCTTCGCGGCGAATCATGAGGTGGTGGCCAAGCTGGAATCGTTCATGGACGATCTCCGGAAGGCCGGTGACTCGGTCGGCGCCAGGATCACCACGATCGCCGAACACGTTCCCGTCGGGTGGGGTGCTCCGGTCTACGCCAAGCTCGACGCAGACCTCGCAGCGGCCATGATGAGCATCAATGCAGTGAAGGCGGTCGAAATCGGCTCAGGATTCGCATCGGTGACCCAGCGCGGCTCAGAGCACGGCGACGAACTTACGCCGGAGGGGTTCGTCACCAACAATGCGGGCGGCATCCTCGGTGGCATTTCGAGCGGCCAGGACATCGTGGTGACCATCGGCATCAAGCCGACGTCCAGCATCCGTGTGTCGCGCCGCTCGATCGACAAGCAGGGAAACCCCGTGACGGTGGAGACTAACGGCCGCCACGATCCCTGCGTGGGGATTCGAGCCACTCCGATCGCCGAAGCCATGATGGCGCTCGTGCTGATGGACCATGCCTTGCTTCATCGCGCACAAAATGCGGATGTGCGGACGCCGACGCCGCGCATCGCCGGTTCCTCAAAGCTATCAGCCCCGCAAGACAGGCGGAAGCCCGTGGCCAAGGTTAATCCCGAGCCCAGCGAAGCCTAGACAGGGAAATTATGGATGGGTTGGTTGGGCTGTGGCTGGCAGAGTGTTGATATCGTAGAGTCGGGTTAGACTGTTAAGTCCCGTCACTTCTTGGTTCGGTTAGCCCCTGCCACGCCCATATCAAGAGCTAAATTCTTCGCGGCCATAGCGGTGAACAACTGCATGAGCTCCGCGACTCCGCCCCCGGCAGGTTGCCGGCCATTGTTTTCTCCCATGACGACGGTTGGCACCAGTGACCCCTGATAGCCCTTCACTGCTTCCGCATAAAGTTCATTGACTCTGATGAAGGCATCCAACTTCTTTTCCAAGGCCCCGTCGGCCTCCATGATCAGTCGTTTTCTGGCTCCTTCACCTTCTCCCAGAAGGATCAACTCCCGCTTTTTTTGTTCCGCTGCTCTGGCATCCAATGAGGCGACTTCAAGACGCTGCTGGGCGAGGGTCACTTCCTTGATTTTTTCCACTTCCTTTTCGTATTTGGCCTTCATCACCGCAGCTTGACCATCCTTTTCTGCTGTGATCGCAGCCTGTTCGGCCCGTTTAGCATTTGCGATAGCCGTTTGTACTTCCATGGCGATCTGTTGTTGTTGCTGAATCTGCTTCTCGACATTCTGTTCATAACTCAATTCGTCGATGGCGAAATTGAACACCTTGATTCCGAACTCGGCCAATACCGCCTCTTCCTGACGTTCGGGAATCCCGTCCTTCAGCGAGACCTCAACAATCGTGACTGTTTTATCGGCTCCGGTCATTGGATCCTTGGTTTTCATTTCCCTCTGAATCGTCTTGTACACTCCACGGGAAATCTGATCTTCGACATAGCTGATCAAATAGTTTCTTTTTTCGGCGTAAGATTCCTTCGACGACATCAGTGGACCGGTCATGTACACACTTTTGTTTGTAATGGTTTCGATCAATTGCTTTTGAATGGCAATAGAATTGCCGAACCGCACATGGAGGGCAGTAAGATTTGTTTCATCGACAGGCATTTCGTATTGAATTGAGCCCTTGAGTGTTCCGTGTCCTCCGTCATTGAAACGAATAGGGATGCTGAACGGATATTGCGATCGTTTGGGGTAGAGGGTCACTTTGCCAAACCCTTGCCACTTGATGCCAGGGCTGCTGTACCAAGTCAGGTTGCCGTTGACGGGATGTTGGACAACCATGATCATGTCGGCGTCGACTGTTTCAAATAATTGACCTGAAAGCATGAGCAGTACGAAGAAAACAACAACGCTGACTCCCAATGTGAAGGTGCGGCCAACGCCAAGGTCTGTAATTGTCTTTCTCATCGTGTCATCCGCCATGATTCCTCCGGGTCGCCTTGCTATTTCTCATCCTTGAGTTTGTCGATATGCTCTCGGCGTTTCTTGAGTTCATGCTGAAGTCCAATTTCGAGCTCCTCTTGACGTGCCCGGCTCAGCTGAGATTCAAGCTCGTGCTCTTTGCGAAATAAAGGGAATAAAAGGGTTCCTCGAAAGATAGGAATGACAATTTGAGTGATAGCAAGAATGACAATGATAGCGCCGACAGCAATCTCAAAGATTCTCAGCAGCCCCATAATCTCCTCAACATTAGGAATACACAGGGAGTAGCAACACCTACGGTATGCTCGCGGTGTTGTATTGTCAAAATGATTTGAGTTTTCCCAATGTTCTGACCTCCGGTTGACAGGCACTCACACTCACTTTAGCTTCTTAGAGAGTCGTGACCGTTGATGTGGAGTAACGGCTTTGATCATCGAGATCAACAACGCGCAAATCTTTCGCGGCGACACGTGCGTGTTCGACAATCTTTCCTTTGTGCTGGAAGAGGATCAGCACACCGCGATTCTGGGTCCGAATGGGGCGGGCAAATCGACGATTCTCAAGCTTCTGGCGGGCGAGGTGCACACCGTGCCGAAAGACGAGACCTTCATCCGACTCTTCGGCGAAGCACACTGGAACGTCTGGGACGTGCGAAAGCGCTTAGGGATGGTCTCGCATGATCTGCAGCATCAGTACATGGAACAGGTGACCGGACTCAAAGTGGTGTTATCTGGTTACTACGCGAGTATCGGAACCTACGGGTACCAAGACTTTACCTATGCGCAGATCGCGCAGGCGCGTGCGACCATGGTGGATTTGGGAATCGGTCACATGACTGACCGGAGATATGCGGCCATGTCGACAGGCGAGCAGCGGCGCTGTCTCCTAGCCCGTGCCCTCGTCCATGACCCAGCCGTACTCGTGCTTGATGAGCCCACCAGTGGACTCGACTTGACCGCCACCTTTCATTATTTGGATCTGGTACGCGGGTATATGCGCAAAGGGAAGACGATACTCCTGGTCACGCACCATATCCACGAGATTCCCCCTGAGATCCGGAGAGTGGTTCTGTTGAAGAAAGGGAAAATCCTCGAGGACGGGGAGAAGAAAAAGATTTTGTCAGAGAAAAACCTCGGCCATCTATTTGATTGTCCCGTCACCTTGGCCTGTGCCAACGGCTGGTATCAAGCTTTGCCAGGAAGCTGAAACAGACATGTTTCACCCGCCCACCCTGCGCAAGCATTCCCACCCACCCGACCCACCGATTGCTTTGCAATCGATTGCCCGGGACGTGCGCTTCACCCATGCTCACAGCTTCGTTATCGCTTCGTTCACTCACCCACCAGCTAACGTGACGGTGAAGGTGAGATCGGCCTCGGCCCGACGGACTTTGACGTTAACGCGCTGCCCCGGAACCGTTCGTTCGATGAGATAGTTTTTGAGATGCGCCGCATCAAGGATTTCGGTGTCCTCGATCGCCAACAAGATGTCGTGTTTCTGGATACCGGCCGCCTTGGCCGGTTCGGCAACGTCCTTCACGGCCAATCGCCACTTTGTCCCTTCTTTCACCGCCGTCATGTGAATGCCCAGTTTCGAGAAGGCCAGTGGTTTCCCCTCAATGGCTGAAGCGACGATCCGCGAGGCCAGCGTGGCGGGAATCGCAAAGGCCATCTGGCTGCAAAAGACGTGGCTCTCGTCTTTATCCGTCTGAATGACGGCATGCATGATGCCGACGACTTCGCCGGCGTGATTATAGAGCGCGCCTCCGGAGTTGCCGCTGCAGGCAGAAAGATCGGCTTGCAGGAGTCTGGTCTCGACGGTTTGCAAAAACGTGTTGACGTTACCGATGCGGCCGAAGGCCATCGTCGGGCCCCAACCCATCGGATACCCGACCGTGAAGACCTCGCTGCCGACTACGGGTGCCTCGGTGGCAAAGGCGGTGGCAATATCGAGGATGGGCCGGTCTTTTTGATTCAAGCGGTAGACGACGACGTCCAAGTAGGCACTTTCCCCGACGATCTGGGCGACGAGCTCGTGGAGGTCGGTGGTCAAAATATGAATGACCTTGGGTACGATGTGACCTGTCGGACTGTTTTTCTCGACCGCGTGTCTCGCCGTGACGATATAACCATCGTGCAGATGGAAGCCGGTTCCACGGATCTGGATCTTGCCGGGCTTATCCGGAGTGCGGGGGTCTTGCGTGTCTTCGAGAACGCCGACGGTGGTCTTCTTGGCGCGTTCGATGACCTCCGGCTGGGTTCCTGTCTCTGCGAAGGCGCATGGTGAAATCCCAACAAGCATCACGACCAGGGAAGTCAGAACTGCCGGCGGAATGCAAAGATAGCGAGCTATCAGGGACATGAAAAGATCCTTTCACTATATGTACCCGATGTCGCACAGTATAATGAGCTGACATTATCATTGACAGGGGAAAGGTCATGAGAGGGTCGCTTGCCACGATATGTGCCTGTGCGCTGATTGTTACCGTCCTGAGTTATGGGATCGTTTTAGGATCCGAGTCGGAAGGCGGGGGAGAAGCCTCATTTTCAGAAAAGGTGGGCGAAGGAGCCAAGAAGATTGGGGACGCAATCGCAAAGGGTTTCAAGAAGACCGCGAAGAAACTTGAAGACAAGAACATTCCGGAAAAAGTCGAGAAAAAATTCAAGAAGGCTGCAGATAAGACCGCCGAAGGCTTCGGAAAGGCCGAGCGGAAAATCAAAGAAAAGTTGGCTGATTAGTCTACCGGGACGCTCAAGTCTTCCTCATTTTTTGCGGAATCCGAAAAACGATCCGGCTCCGGCCGCACCCGCCGAAGGCAGCACACCCGTCACCACATTCTTCAATCCTTCCGCCTCGCCATGAAGCCACTGCACCGTTTGGCGGATCTGTCCCTCTAGGGCGCTCCAATCCACATCGATCCAGCCGGTCGCCTTGATAACAGCCACACCAGCCACGACAACCGCCACCAGCATGGCGGCCATTCTCAGGAACCGGCGAAAGGCCCAGCCGATCAAGAAACCACCAAGATAACTTGCGCCGAGTTGAGCGACAGCGGGGGATGTATAGTTGCCGATCCAGGAGGCCAATCCGCCAACGGTCGCCACGGCAACCGCGAGGAACGATTTCGCCGCCCAGGGAGGATCGGCCAGTACTGCCTCCCAGCCCGACGGGGCGGGTGAAGGTGAGGGTGTTGAACAGACATCTTCTTCGACCATGAAGTACTCCAGATTCAAAGCTGGTTTGATGAGAAGGTATCGCAGACGTCGGGATTTCCGGTGTCCAGCCCTTTACGGAGCCACGTCTTCCGCTGTTGGGAGGAGCCGTGTGTCCAGCTCTCCGGTTGTACGTAACCACGGGACATCTTCTGAAGTCGATCGTCTCCGATGGCCGCCGCTGCCGTCAGTCCCTCTTCGAAATCTCCCGGTTCGATCACATGTCGCTCACGGTTGGCATGGTAGCCCCAGACGCCGGCAAGGCAGTCGGCCTGCAATTCCATCCGGACCGAGAGGGCATTACCTTCCGCTTCACCGACCTGACGTTGCAGCCGCTGGACTTTCTCGGCAATTCCAAGAAGATTCTGCACATGGTGTCCCACCTCGTGAGCAATGACATAGGCCTGAGCAAAATCACCTGAAGCACCGAGCCGCTGCGACATGTCATTGAAAAAGGACAGGTCGAGATACAACTTGCGATCCAACGGGCAATAAAACGGTCCTACTGCCGAGGATGTGGCGCCACAGGCGGAGTGCACGGCGCCCGTGAACAAGACCAGCCGCGGGTTTTCGTACTGGCGACCCGCCTTGGGAAGGAGATGCTGCCAGGTTTCTTCGGTATCAGCCAGCACGACCGAGGCGAATTGGCCGATCTCGTCGCTGACCGGACCGGTCGGCACCGATTCCACTGGCGGCGCCGTCGTGCTCTCGAGTCCGCTCATCATTTCGAGGAGCGTCAGCGGGTTCATGCCGGTGAAATAGCTGACCGCTAGCACGAGGACGATGCCACCGATCCCGATCCCTCCGACTCCGCCGATTCTCGCCGGGCCCAGGCCGCGACGGTCTTCGACATTCTCGCTTTGTCGTTGGCCTTGCCAGCGCACGCGCGTGTCTCCTCGACGAGCGGTTTGATCCACGATACTTCGGGTGGAGGAGCGAAGTCTAGCTGTGTGGTGAAGAACCGCGAGGCCTTCCGGTGTGAAGGCCTCGCGATTGGAGCAATGCTCAATTATTGGGCGGCGATTTGCGACAAATCTTTTGGATACAGCACAATCTCGATTCGCCGGTTGGAGGATCGGCCTTCTTCCGAGTCGTTGCTCGCGACGGGATGGGTATCCGCGTATCCGACGGCTGACAGGGCCTGAGGCTGAACCCCTCCCTGATCGATCAGGTAGCGCACCACGGTTGTCGCACGGGCGGTGGAGAGCTCCCAATTGGTTTTGAACTTGTCCTGCAGCTTCGTGCTGATCGGGACGTTGTCAGTATGGCCTTCAATCCGGATCTGCTTGTCCGTAATCTTGTTCAACACGTCCCCGACCTGCTTGAGCACCTTCGAGCCCGCGGGTTTGATGTCGGCGCGGCCGGAGTCGAAGAGCACACGGTCGACCATGTTGATCGTGAGACGGTCGCGTACTTGTTGTATCTTGATGTTACCTTTGGCGATTTCATCCTTGAGAGATTGCGATAATTCTTCCTGGGTCTTCGTCAGCCGACGAATTTCGTCTTCCTTCGCCGCGCGTTCCCGTTCAAGGCGAGCCTTCTCTTCTTCCTCGGTCTTGAGTCGCTTCCGTTCCTCATCCAGACTGGCGGACAGTTGCGATTGTTCTTGCTGGAGGCGGGCTTTTTCTTCCGTTTCCGCCTTGAGGCGCCTGCGCTCCTCGTCAAGACTGGCAGACAGCTGGGATTGCTCCTGCTGGAGCCGGGCTTTTTCTTCCGCTTCGGCCTTCAGCCGTTGGCGTTCCTGGTCCAAACTCGCTGACAGTCTGGACTGCTCTTGGCGCAATTGTTCTCGCTCCCTGCCCACCCGGGCGGACTCGGCCTCCAGCTCGGCAGCCCGCTGTTGAAGCTTGACGATCTCGCTTTGAGCCGTGGCCGTTCCGCTGGCGAGTTGCTGCTTGTCATTCTCCAGCGCGGTGACCTGCGCCGTCTCATCGGCCAGTTTCTTTTCCAAGGTCGCAATTTGCGCGCGCACATCCCCCAACTCGCTGCCCAATTGACTTTTTTCTCGCTCGAGACCGTCAAGCCTGCTTTGAAGGTCTGCCGAACGGGCCTGGAGTGCCTCACGCTCCTTCTCGAGCGAAGCGGCCTGCTGCTCCGCGGTTTTCCGCTGACTCGTCTCTTGGTCGAGATTCTGCTTGAGCCCAGCCACTTGCTGTTGAAACTGATCGGAGTCGGCTTTGGATTTGTTTCTCAGCCCTTCCAATTCCGCGGCTTGACTGGCCGACAGCTTCTTGGCCTTCTCCAACTCATCCAATGCCTTCTGATGGGTGTCGGTCGAGACACATCCGGACCCCATGAGCATGACGGACGCAATCAAACTTGCCTGCATGAAGATCCGACGGACGCGGTGTGATGTCATATGTCCTCCTGCATGAGATGTAGATGTAGGATGGATCAGGCACCAGCAAAGTCAGTGCCGTCGCTGGATCCTGACAGATGAATTCGTAACTCACGAAGAAGTAGGGGATTCTGCATGTCTTCAAAGAACGAGAGTCGGACCATTACCCTATCGACCAAATAGCATTGTCTAAGGCAGGTACATCATCTGTAGGTAGCAACGTACAGTAGACGTGACCTATGGTGCCCTGAACCTGTGAAGCAATCAAGACGTTCCGGAGGGGAACCTTGTAGGCAAATGGGGTGTGATGGCAAGAGGGAGCGCAGCGAGCGCTGCGCTCCCGGGAAGACGACTACTTGCCGCCCTTTTCCTTGTCCTTCTTGCTCTCGTCCTCTGCTTTGCCGCCCATTTTCTTCTCGTCCTTCTTGCTCTCGTCCTCTGCCTTGCCGCTATTCACATCCTTCTTCTCCTTCTGTTCAGCGGGGGCAGGTTCAGTCGCGAAAGCCACCGGAGCGCCAACGCCAACTGCAAGGAACGCCGCCAGTACGATGATGTGTGCGAAACGAGTCATGATAGAACCTCCTTAGTGATGGAATGAAGGGGCAGTCAGCCTTTGACATGCCCATTCGGTTAACGTAGGTAACGATGCTGGCGGGTGTGGCGGTGAGCAAGTAGGATGCCGGGTAAAAACGACCCGTCAAAAGATCGCAAACTAGGGAAACCCCTGGCTTTCGATGGTTCGGATTGAGTCATCTAGGCGTTAGAACAACGCTGGAAGGGAAAATACGTATTAAAGGACTCCATAGAGACCCGTAGGGGACTGCATACAAACCTACAGGGAGGCCATTGAGAACTGTATGCCCGCCAAACCCAAGACCATTCTCTTTCATAAGCCCTACAATGTGCTCCCCTGTTTTACCGATCCGGAAGGGCGTCCCACTCTTGCCGATTACATTGACGTGCCAGAGGTCTATGCGGCCGGTCGTTTAGACCGTGACAGCGAAGGACTCATGATCCTTACCTCAGATGGGACGCTCGCACATCGCATCACAGATCCCAAATACAAGCTGCCGAAGGTCTACTGGGCTCAGATTGAACGAATCCCAGATGAAGCGGCCTTGGCTTGCTTACGACGTGGTGTTGTGTTGAGCGGCATACGCACGAAACCTGCCGACATACGTCTCCTCACCTCCGCACCAGTGCTGGCTGAACGGCCAGTACCCATCAGGGTCCGCCGGACAGTGCCGACCGCCTGGCTGGAGATTGTTCTGTATGAGGGGATGAACCGGCAGGTCCGACGCATGACCGCCGCAGTCGGCCATCCGACACTACGGCTCGTGCGAGTCGCAATCGGGCTCATCAGGCTCGGTGATCTTGACGTCGGACGTTGGCGGGCTATTACAGCCAAGGAAGAAGCCGAGCTTCGGCGCTTAAACTAGCTGCGAACGCCTGCTTCCACTCTCCTTCTGCGCAATTAGACGAATGTCTTGCCAATCGCCGCATTCGGTTCATACTTACGCTCAACAACGTAAGTACCCACCACAGCTTCTCACCTTTCTGTCAGGAACGGAGGGGACCATGAGAACTCCCATGCATCAGGCTTCCACTTCTCACCCGTTGGATCGGACCATGCTCCGGACGCCTAAGCGGCGAGGGGCCCAAACCATGGAAGGGCTTTCGACTTTGATGGGCATCGGATGGGCCCAGGTGTTTTTGTCGGTAGATTGCTTGAGTCGGATCGGGAAGGTGTCCCCGACACCTGTTCGGCCCTGTGAATATCGGATTTCGATCGCGGGGCTACTTCGTCGCTAGGTCGAGGCGGAGAGTTCAGAGAGGCATCAGCGGATGCGGATCATCCGGCCGATGATGCCAATACCGATCCCGAGCAAAATGTAGCCGGCAAGGACATTGATCACCACGACGCCCTGGCTTACGACATGCGTCGGTTGGTAATCTACCAGCCCCAGCGCGGCGGTGACATTGACGGAATAATAAACTGCCGACCAAAAGGGAATCCACACAGCAACGGCACCCGACTCAATCGGCTGAAGCCACTGTAGCTGGAAAAACAGCTCATACAGCAGGCTAAAAACCGCGATCGTGCCGGCCACCCAGAGTCCCCAACGGAAGAAACTGGTGCCGTAATTGCTCGTAACCTTCCAGGCCAGCTGACCCCACGGGTGCTTTCCTTCTATCTTTGCCCATGCCACGCGGGCGTTGCGCTCGTTCAAATACTCCTCTTCCGACCAATCCAACTCGCCCACTTCCGCAAAGCAATGATTGGCCCTTGAATAGGAGCGGACGGCCAGATGCTGAAGATCATGCTTGGATGCCCTTGCCGGCGCCATCCGGGCAGCACGTTCAGCCTGGTGTCCGGCACTGGAATAGGCGCGAGCCGCTTGGGTGAACTGTCCGATCCGGTGCAGCTGTTGCCCTGCCTGGTGATAGGCTCGTGCGGATTCTCCCGCGTCGCGATTCTCGAGAAAATGCGCCGCGGCCAAAAAGTAGAACGCTGACTGCATGACCTCCGCCCGCCCATCCCGCTGCCCGAACTCTTCTGCTTTTCGCAGGACGGCCTCAGCGGACTGTGTCCGTTCGAGTTCGGTCTCTCCTTGTCGATAGAATTCCTGCTCGATGGGATCGGTAAATGTGGACTCGGCCATGCGTCAATGCTGAAGGGTGGCGTTCGACGCATAGTACCCCAGGTGTGACGCGCGAGGAAAGTACCTACTAAGGGGGGGCAGGCATGCGGCTCAGGATGAAACATCCGTAGCCTAGGGTAATCTTCCGAGGACCCCATTAGGAGGCTCAGCGTGAACTCCTATATCTCAAATCATTTTCTTTCAACGACGCCCTTGAGTCCTCTTAGACGGAAGCAACCTTTCGTGGACAAAGCTAAGTTCGCATCATATCGCGTCAGTAGAAGTTCACAAAAGCCGCTCGGACTGCATAATTCTGCATGGTCCCTGTTAGTTTTAACAGTATTGCTTGCTCCCTCCTGCACATATACTCGACCGACCTGATGATGCGATTAGCTCGAGCCTAAAAATCGCGCGGAAGAGAGACTGCGCTGGAGTCGAGCAGGAGGACGCATAAGGATGTCGGACTCGAGCCCTGACGAACTCAGCTTTTCGCTGGTTCGGAACGACCCGTGGTTTCGACTTCAGCGAGCGATCGGTCTCATCCCCTCGACCGGACTGGGAACCGTCCGACGGTGCGTGGCGTTTGCACTGGTGACATGGCTTCCGCTCGCGATCTGGGCATTACTTTCG
>Ga0081455_10007871_pt1 | contig 11157 bp, 8 predicted proteins | sample TabmetS3T2R1_FD_70207 | JGI IMG/M metagenome (GOLD analysis project Ga0081455, IMG submission 70207) | Tabebuia heterophylla rhizosphere microbial communities from the University of Puerto Rico - S3T2R1 | ecosystem: Host-associated > Plants > Roots > Rhizosphere ... | reverse complement strand
CGTGTCGCCGTTCGACAGCTGGCTGTCGTGATAGAACAGGTACCACTTGTCGCCCACCTGGACGATCGAGTGGTGATTGGTCCACCCGAGCACGGGCTCGAGGATCTTGCCCTTGTACGTGAACGGGCCGTACGGCGACTTGCCCATCGCGTACTGGATGAAGTGCGTGTCGCCCGTCGAGTACGAGAAGTAGTAATTGCCCTTGTACTTGTGCACCCAGGACGCCTCGAAGAAGCGCCGGTCGTGATCGCCCGACAGCAGCGGCTTGCCCTTGTCGTCCACGATCTTCACGTCGCGGGGCTTCTCCGCGAACTCGACCATGCTCTTGTCGAGACGCGCGACCTTCGGCATGAGGGCGGGCTGGTCGTCCGCGGGCTGCGCTTCGTCATCGGCCTTGTATGCGCCCGATTTCCAGCGCTGCAGCTGGCCACCCCACAGGCCGCCGAAGTACATGTAGTACTTGCCGTCGTCGTCCTTGAACACCGCCGGGTCCATGCTGAAGCTGTTCTTGATTGCTTCGGGCTGCGCCTTGAACGGACCCGCCGGGTTGTCGCCGACGGCGGCACCGATGCGGAAGACGTCCTGCTTGTCCTTCACGGGGAAGTACAGGTAGTACTTGCCGTCCTTCTCTGCGGCATCCGGCGCCCACATCTGGCGCCCGGCCCACGGCACGTCCTTGATGTCGAGCGCGACGGGATGGACCGTCGCCTGGCCGTCGATCGTGTCGAGCGAGATCGGCTGGTAGTCGCGCATCGCGAAATGGCTGCCGAGGTCATCCTGCGGAATGCCGGCGTCGATGTCGTGCGAGCCGTAGACCCAGATCTTCCCGCCGAACACGTGCGCCGACGGGTCGGCCGTGAAGATCTCGGACACCAGCGGCTGGGTCAGGAACTTGGCGGGATCGATGACCTTGGGCTTCTCGGGCTGCGGCGCTTCGGCGGCCGGAGGCGGCGGTGGCGGCTCATTCTTGTCACAGCCGGAGATGAAAGACGTCGACGCGGCAATACTCGTGATTGCCACGAAAAATGATCGTTGCATGGTTCGCGCTCTCTTGAAGTTGGAAGGGTCCGCGACGCGGAAAATAGCACGCGTCCGGCAGGCGGGCACGCGGCGCCCAGGTCCGGCCGCCTAGCTCGCGGGCAGCACCGCGAGCACCACGCGCGGCGGCCGGGGCACGGCCGTGAATTTACCGCTGCCCGCGGGCTGGCGGATCCACAGGTACCCGGCCTCCTTGGCCTCGATGTCGAACTCGAGGCTGCGGCCCTCGTAGACGACCTCGCCGCGCATGCGCGCCGGACGGTCGACGTACACGACCATGAGCTTGCCGCCCGTGTCCACATCTAACCACTCGGTCTGGCCGAACGGCGTGATGCCCTCGGCCGGCAGCACGAACGGCGAGAGCCGCGCGACGCGCGCCTCCGCGGGCACGATGCTGAGCCACTTCTGCGAGAACTGCGTGGGCACGAGCGAGCGCTCGAGCTTCAGGTGGCCGAGATTCAGGTTGAGCGTGAAACCGAGCTCGGGATCGAGCTCGACGGGGGAGATCTCTCCGGCGTTGGGCGAGCCGTACAGATCGCCCACAACATAAGGCATCCACACGCGGAGCTTTTCCCGCGGCGGTTCGCGCGCAGTCCTGCCATCGGCCTCGAGGAAGGCGACGTGCGTGCGCAGCACCCAGTCCGCGTGCGGCGGCTCGGCGTTGTCGCTCCTGGGCTCACAACCCGCGAGCAGGAATATGACTGCGATGAGAGAAGCGGCCCGCGCCTGCATGGGCGGCGATTCTACGGGCAAGCGCGCGGTTGTTTGGCCATGGCGGATCATCCGCGATATTTTTGCGACGCAGTTAAAACCTCGAACAACTACCGGAGTCGTCTCATGGTCCTCGTCGTGCTGCTCGTGCTTGCGCTGTTCGTCGTCCAGACCCTGCTGCCCACGGGATTGCGCGAAGCGCCCGCCCCGGGGGGCCCGAGCCGGGCCGCGGAAGCGCTGGGAGCACGTGACCGCGTGCGGCCGCACACGCTCGCCGGCCAGCGTGCGCTGCGCGCGCTCGCGAACATGCAGGAGGCCCTGCCCGTCTTCCTGGGACTCGCCCTGCTCGATCTCATCGTGACGCCGGCGGCTCCGCTCGCGACGACCGGTGCCTGGGTGTTCTTCGCGGCCCGCCTCGCCTATGTGCTCGTGTACATCATGGGCATACCCGTCGCGCGCACGCTGCTCTGGGGTGTGAGCTGGGTCGGTCTCGTGATGATGCTGATCCCGCTGCTGAACCGGATCTGATCCGTCGCACCCGGCCCCGCAAACGAAAAACCCCCGGCCATCACCGGCCAGGGGTTGTTCGGGGCTCCGTCGGAACCGGATCAGGACTGCGCTTTCTCCTGGTCGCGCATGACCTTGCGGTCTTCCTTCATCTGCTTGACGTCGACGGGACGGATCTCGCGGATGAAGCAGCGATCGCGGCCCACGATCACCTTGTCGAACTTGTCGACGGTATGGCCCGTCGAGGTGAGCGCGATGGTGTTCGCGAACTCGAGGTCGGGGCAGTAGCCCTCGACGGTGAGCAGATAGGCCTTGTTGAGGCCCGACCACACGACCAGCTGGTCCTTCGAGACGGCGTGCCAACCGTCCTGGTTGCCCAGGTAGAACGACTTCACGGGCTCGCCCGCGTAGTCGGTGTAGTCGAGCTGCGGACCCTTCATCTTCGCGAGCGTGCTGGCGCAGCCCGCGAGCGCGGTCGCGGCAATGAGCGTGGTAAGCGTTGCAATCTTCATAAACACCTCTTGCGAATATCGACTCACTATTCGTGAGTAGAGTTCCACCCGTTCCGGGTTCCTCAAGAAACGTTCATCAGCGGTTCAGCTTGTCATCCCCGTGCAGATTGAACTTGTCGCCCACCATCCGTCGGATGACGACGTAGAAGATGGGGGCGAGCAACACGCCCAGGACTGCCGCGCTCAGCATGCCGCCCGCGACGCCGGTGCCGATCGCGCGTCGTGCGTTGGCACCCGCACCCGTCGCGACGACGAGCGGCATCACGCCGAGGATGAACGCGAACGACGTCATGAGGATCGGGCGCAGTCGCAGTCGCGCCGCCTCGACGGTGGCATCGTAGAGATCGCGACCGGCCTTCTGCGCGTCGAGTGCGAATTCGACGATCAGGATCGCGTTCTTCGCGGCGAGACCGATGATCGTGATGATGCCCACCTTGAAGAACACGTCATTGGGCAGCCCCGTCGAGAACGCCGCCAGCAGCGCGCCGAACAGACCCACGGGCACGATCAGCAGCACCGCGATCGGCGTAGCCCAGCTCTCATACAACGCGGCAAGGCACAGGAAGACGACAAGGATCGACATGCCGAACAGCAGCGGCGCCTCGGCGCCCGCGATCTGCTCCTGGAACGACTGATTCGCCCATGCGGAGCCGAAACCCGGCGGCACGTTCTGGTCGGCGATGCGGCGGATCTCGTCCATGGCCTCGCCCGAGCTGCGGCCCGGCACGGCCTGGCCGTTGAGATTGATCGCAGCGTAGCCGTTGTAGCGCGCGAGGCTCGGCGGCGCGATGCCCCACTTCGGCTGCAGCACGGACGACAGCGGCACCATGTTGTCGCCCGGGTCGCCCGACACCGCGAAGCTGTTCGTCGCGCTCGTCGTGCCCGCCGGTAGATAGAAACGGCTGAACGACTGGTCGTTCATGCGATACGGCGCGTCGGCCTGCATGGTGACGCGCAGCACGCGTCCCTCGTAGTAGAAGTCGTTGACGTACACCGGCGCGAGCATGAGCTGGACCGTCTGGTAGACGTTGCTGATGTCGAGGCCCATCGACTGCGCCTGCTCACGATCGAGGTGCAGCGACAGTGTCGGCGTCGGCGGCAGCTCGTTGGGGCGCACCGCCGTGATGACCTGGCTCTTGCCGACGTTCTGCATGATCGCGCCGAGCGCGCCGTACAGCGCGGGCCGGCCGGCGCCGGTGCGGTCCTCGAGCCAGAAGTCGAAGCCGCCGAACGCGCCGAGGCCGCGGATCGTCGGCAGGTTCAGGAAGAACGCCATGCCGTCGCGCTTCGTCATCATCGTCGTGCCCATGGCCCAGTTCGCGAACTCGGTCGCGGTCGCCTTGCGGTCTTCCCAATCCTTGAGCTTGACGAAGAAGATGCCGACGCCCTCGCCCGCGCCGAGGAAGCTGAAGCCCGAGACCTCGAACACCGAGTCGACGGCCTCGTGCTGGCGGATCGTCTTGCTGACGTCCGTCATGAATTCCCGCGTGCGCGTCATCGTCGAGCCCACGGGCATCTGCACGATGCCGATGGCAAAGCCCTGGTCCTCGTCCGGCACGAAGCTCGTGGGCACGCGCCAGTACATGAGACCGGCGAGCACGATGAGCACGCCGAAGCCGGCGAGCCACAGCGGCTCGTGCCGCAGACCGAAGCGCACCGAGCCCAAGTAGCTGCCCTGAGCCTTTTCGTAGGCGCGATTGAACCAGCGGAAGACCGCGTTCTCCTTCATGTGCTCGGCGCGCAGCAGCGAGGCGCAGAGCGCGGGCGTCAGCGACAGCGCGAGGAACGCGGAGAACAGCATCGAGACCGCGATCGTGAGACCAAACTGCCGGTAGATGACGCCCGTCGAGCCGGACATGAGAGCGCTAGGCACGAACACCGCCGCGAGCACCACGGAAATCGCGATGATCGGATTTGTGATCTGGTCCATCGCCTTGCGCGTCGCTTCCTTGGGCGGCAGGTGCTCCTCGCGCATGATGCGTTCGACGGACTCGATCACCACGATCGCGTCGTCGACGACGATGCCGATGGCGAGCACCATGCCGAACAACGTGAGCTGGTTGATCGAGAAACCGAAGATGAACATGCCGACCATCGCGCCCATGAGCGCGACGGGCACGACCAGGATCGGGATCAGCGTGGCGCGGAAGCTCTGCAGGAACACGAGCATCACGATGAAGACCAGCACGATCGCGATGATCAGCGTCTTCATGACCTCGTGGATGGCCGTGAGGATGAACTTCGTCGAGTCGAACGGCACCGCCCAGACGACGCCGGCGGGGAAGCTCTTGGACAAGTCCTTCATCTTGTCCTTGACGGCCTGCGCGACGTCGAGCGCGTTGGCGCCGGGTTGCAGCAGCACGCCGAAGCCTGCGACCGGCTGGTTGTTGAGGCGCACTTCGAAACCGTAGTTCGACTGTCCGAGCTCGACGCGTGCCACGTCCTTGAGACGCACGCTGGTGCCGTTGGGCTCGGTGCGCAAGATGACGTTCGCGAACTCGTCCACCGAGGTGAAGCGACCTTCGGCCGTCACCTGCGCAGTGATCTGCTGCCCGTCGACGGCCGGGCGTGCGCCGAGCGAACCCGTCGCGAACTGCACGTTCTGCGCGCGCACCTTGTTGAGCACGTCGGCGGCCGACATGTTGAAGCTGCGCAGCTTGTCGGGATTGAGCCAGATGCGCATGCCGTACGGGCCACCGAACTGCTGCGCGCCGCCGACACCCTTGGTGCGCTGGACGGTATCGAGGATCTGCGCGGAAACGATGTTCTGCAGCTCCGCCGACGACACGCGCCCGTCGTTCGACATGATGGACACGGCCATCAGGAAGTCGGAATTGGCTTTCGCGACGACGAGCCCCTGCTGGACGACTTCACCCGGCAGTCGCGGCGTCGCGAGCGCGACGCGGTTCTGCGTCTGCACGGCCGCGATGTCGGGATCGGTGCCGGTCTCGAACGTGAGCGTGATGTTGGCCGAACCGGCCGAGCTCGAGGACGACGTAAAGTACAGCACGTCGTCGATGCCCGTGAGCTGCTGCTCGATGACCTGCGTCACCGCGCGCTCGATGGTGTCGGCATCGGCGCCGGGATACGTGGCGCTGATCGTCACCTGCGGCGGCGCGATGTCGGGGTAGGAGGCGATGGGCAGCTCGTGGACGGCGAGCGCGCCCGCGAGGGAGATGAGGATCGCGATGACCCACGCGAAGACCGGCCGGTCGATGAAGAAATGGGACATGGACTAACTACCCCTGCGCGGCGGGCGCCATCGGCGCGGACGCGGGCGGAGCCGCGGCGTCGGGTGCGGCGCCCGCGGGCACGGCCTTCGCGGGCGCGCCCGGCTGCGCCTTCTGCAGCCCGGAGACGACGACCTGGTCGCCGTCCTTGAGGCCGCTCGCGACGATCCAGTCGTTGCCCACGACGGCAACCGTGTTGACGCGCGCCTGCGCGACCTTGCCGTCCTGCCCGATGAGGAGCACGTACGGACCCTGACCGTCGCGCTGCACCGCGAGCTGCGGCACGCGGAAGCCGTTCTTGAGCGTGCCGGCCATGAGCCGCACGCTGACGTACATGCCGGGCAGCAGCAGGCCGTTCGGGTTGTGCACCACGCCGCGGAAGGCGACCGCGCCCGTCACGGGATTCACCGTGTAGTCCGAGAAGTCGAGCGAGCCCTTCTCCTCGTATTCACTGCCGTCCGGGCGCAGGAGACGGATCTCGGCCGTCTGGCCTTCCGCGATCGTCACGTTGCCGGCCGCCGCCGCGCGCTGGAAGCGTTCGAAGTCGGAACCCGGCTGATCGAAGTACACGTACAGCGGATCGAGCTGCTCTACCGTCGTGATGAGCGTGGCATCGCCCTGCCCCACGAGCGCGCCCTCGAGCACACGCAGACGTCCCGCGCGACCGGAGATGGGCGCGGTGACGTTGGCGTAGCTGAGATTGATGCGTGCGGTCTGCACGCGCGCCCGGGCGGCGGACACCTGCGCGGCGGTCGAGCGCTCGAGCGCCTCGGAATCGTCGAGCTGCATGCGGGAGACGAGATTCTGCTTCGACAGCTCGCGGTTGCGCGTCGCCGTGACGCTCGCGTTCTTGGCGGCCGCCTCGGCCTGCTCGAGATCCGCGGTAGCCGCGGCGAGCGCGGCGCGGAAGGGCGCCGGATCGATCTGCACGAGCGGCTGGCCTTCCTTGACCATGCTGCCTTCCTTGTACAGGCGCTTCTCGATGACTCCCGCCACGCGGGCGCGGACATCCGATGCGCGTGTCGGCGTGAGCCGACCCGAAGCCTCGCGGACGAGCGGCACTTCCTGCGGATGCACCACGACGACGCCGAGCTCCGGCGGAGGGAAACCACCCGGCGCCTGTTGCTTGGAGCAGGCGGAGATGACGAGAGCGGCCACAGCCGCCGCAATCAGCTGTACACGTGATGTCATTTCTTTTTGGGGCCGACGGGGGTTTGGGGGGGGCCGTCGGCAAGGCCCGGCATTCTAGCTCACGGTTGCCGCGATCACGACCGACGCGTGCGCGAACCCGAATTCGGGTCCTGGCGTTGTCATCAAGCGCCTTACAAATGCGCCGAAGCGTTCCGCGCCCTAGCCGCACGAGGGATTGACGAACGCCGTTAGAATCGCCAGCAGTCGACGGGCCAATGGGGGGGTGACGACATGAGCACGATGAGAACGACCGCGTGGACCGCACTTCTGTCCCTGAGTTTGCTGGCCGGGTGCGAATCGTCGCGCGGGCCCATCGAATACTCCGACGACGGACTGCTCCGCGTGCCGTCGCGCGCCGCCGGCGGCGTCTATCGACTCGAGGACTGGCCGTTCTCGCAGTACAAGCAGGTCATCGTCGAACCGCTCGTCGTGAGCTTCATCAAGGACTGGGAGAAGAATCACCGCGAGGTCCCCGACAAGGAGATCAAGCGCATCCGCGAGGAGGCACAGCAGCTGTTCCGCGATGCGTTCACGAAGGAGATCATCGGTCGCGCGAAGTACAAGTATGCGGACGCCAATGGCCACGACGTACTGCTCGTGGCGCCGCGCTGCGAGGACCTCGACATCGTCGCAGCCGACGCGAACACGCTCGACACGAAGACCTTCGCGCCCGGCCCGCCCAAGATGAAGCTCGTCGCGGAGCTGCGCGACTCCGATTCGGGCACGCTCGTGGGACGCGTCATCATGTTCGCCGGCTACGAGACCTACGATTTCAACCAGCTGCGAGCCGTGAATCGCGTGACGAACGCGCACGACATGAAGCTCAAGTTCGAGCAGTACGCGATGCTGCTGCGCGAAGCACTCAACGTGGCGCGCACCGAACGGCCGCGGTCGGACCTGCCGCACGACAAGGCGCCCAAGTGAGCGCCCCCGGAGCTCAGTGCGGCGTCTCGGTCTCGTAGCCGCGCGCACGCAGGCGCGCGAGGTACCCGTCGGCGGACAGTAGCTTGTCGAGCGGCGCAATCGCGAACGTCGTCTCGTTGGCGGCGAGCGCGCGCTCGGCCTCGCTCAACCACAGCTGGTAGAGCTGCTCGCGGATGTCGGCCGGCAGGATTTCCTTCGCAACTTGCGAGCTCATCACGGCGGTGATGCACGGCAACCCCGCATTCGGCAGGGCCGGCAGCGACTGCAGGGTCGCGAGATCGGCCGTCGCCCAGGCACGGGCGCGCGCATCTTCCGTCGCGCGGTCCGACAGCGCCTCCGTGAGCGCGATGGATGCGGCGAGGCACTCGACGTCGGGCAGCGACTCGCGCTGGAACTCCTTGATCTTGGCCTTGAGCTCGTCCGCCTTGAACGTGAATTTGAGCTGCGGCGATGTCGTGCGGATGCGATTGCGGTCGGCGAGCTTGCGTACGACGTCCCACACCATGCCGCTGTCGCGCAGCTCGAGATCCTTGTACGCGGCCTTGCGCAGCTTGTCGGCGGCGAACAGCGGCCGCCACTCCTCGATGCCGCCGTCGCGCCCGAGAAAGCGGCGCTTCTGCGCGAGCCAGCGCGTGTAGAGCTCGGGCGGCAGCAGGTCCGCGAGCTCCGCGTCGCCGGGATTGCGCCGCGCCTTCATCGCCGCCGGCATCAGCGCGAGGCCGCGGAATACGCCTATCTTCTCGTCCGGCTCCATCGTCACCGACGCGTCGCGCAGGATCTCCTGTGCGCGCAGCACGACGGCCTCGACGGATTTCGATTTCCACGACAGCCGCTTCGGCAGCGGCGGCGGATCGCCGATGATCCACAACACGTGATCCGCGGCATCGCCCGGCTTCGTGACGCGCCACATGCCGGGTCCTGCGAACTCGCCCGTGACCACGACTTCTTCGAGCGGCGTGGGATCGGCGGCACGCGCGGCGACGGCCGCGACACCGAAGCAGGCGCCCGCGAAGGCGCGGACGAGCGAAGTCGTATGCATCCCGCGTTGGATCAGAACGCGAAGGCAGGGTTCAGGGCAAGCGTGCCCTCAACGATCGGTGGGCCCGCCGAGCGCGTCGACGTGCTCCTGCAGGCTCATGCGGTCGAGAGCATCCATGGGCAGGCTCGCGAAGACGCGCAGCCGGCGCTCGAGCTCGCTGCGCGTGCGCAGCAATGCGCGGCGCTTGTCGCCCGGATCGTCGAATTGTTCGGGATCGGTGCAGCGCCAGTGCGCCGTGATCGGATGGCCCGGCCACATCGGCGGCGCCTCGCCCGCGGCCGTGTCGCTCAGCGTGAACACGAAATCGAGCGGCGGCGAGTCCGGTGCGCTGAACTCGCGCACGTGCCGCGGCGGATGATCGGGCGGCGCGAGGCCCGCGTGCTCGATGAGCTCCATCGCGACGGGATCCGTGCTCTCCGTCGGCCGCACGCCCGCGCTGTATGCCTCGAACTGCCCGTGCCCGATCGAATTCGCGATGGCCTCGGCCATGATGCTGCGCGCCGAATTCCGCTGCGACAGGAACAGAATCCTCAGGCGTTGACGTTCCACGGCCCACCCCTCTCGGCGCCAGTAGCTGGCGTCGTGAATGTGGCCCGCGCATCGGTTCCCGCCTACCTGCGGGCGGACGACTTGCGTGTCGGCGGCGGCCGGTGATGCCTGTCGGCGATCGGGTAACGGGATATTTGTGCGACGCGCGCTACTGCAGGGTCACCACGCTCACGGACATCGGCGGCAACGTGATCACGATGCGATCCCCGTCGCGCTTGCCCGCGATCTTCACGGGCGCAATCACGTCCGGCTGGTCCGGCGTGTTGTGCGCATCCATGACTTTCGAGGTGAGCACGCGGCCTTGCGCGCTCTTCACGCCCAGGCCGGCGACGCTCGCCGTGACGGTGAGCGGCTTGTGCGGATCGGTGTTCACGAGCGCGAGCTGCAGGTGTCCCTGTGTGTCGCGCGCGGCCGATGCGCTCAACGCCGGCAGGGAATCACTGCCGAGCGAGTAGTCAGGCGACGTCACGTCCACCGGCAGGTACGTCGCGCCCTGGAACGGGATGTACATCTGGAACACGTGGTAGGTAGGCGTCAGCGCCATCTTCGGCCCGTCGGTCAGGATCATCGCCTGCAGCACGTTGACCATCTGCGCGATGTTGGTCATCTGCACGCGGCGCGCGTGGCGATGGAAGATGTTGAAGTTGAGGCCGGCGACGAGCGCGTCGCGCAGGGAGTTCTGCTGATAGAGGAACCCGGGCTCGCGGCCGGGCTCGGGCGCGTACCACGTGCCCCATTCGTCGACGTAGAACGCGACCTTGTTCTCGGCATCCTTCGCTTCGAGGATCTTTTCGTTGTTCGAGATGTACTCGTCGATTCGGATCGTATGCGCGAGCGTCGAGATCCACTCGGCCTCGGGGAAGCCGACGGCATTGCCCTTGTTGCGCCACTCCTTGCCCGGGATCGTGTAGTAGTGATGCGAGATCGCATCCATGTCGCGCTGCACGTTGCTCGTGAGCACGTCGACCCACTTCGTGCCCTCGTCGTGGCCGCCGCTCGCGACGATTTTCGGCCGGTGACCGCGCGGCGCCTTCACGTACGTGGCGAACTGGCGGAACAGGTTCGAGTAGTACTCCGGCGTCATGTTGCCGCCGCAGCCCCACGACTCGTTACCGATGCCCCAAAACTCGACGTTGAAAGGTTCGCGGCTGCCGGCGGAACCGTTTGCGCGGGTCTCGGCCAACGTCGTACTGCCTGCCGGCGAGTTGCAGTATTCGATCCAGTTGTAAAGATCCATCGCGGTCATGCCGCGCAGATTCGCCGCAAGATAAGGCTTGGCGCCGACCAATGAACAGAAGCGATTGAATTCATTAGTCCCGAATTGGTTCGGCTCGAACCGCGAAGTCGATGTTTCGGGAACGCTCTTCGGATTTACCCCGTACCAAAAATTGGTGCGGCGCGGACGCTTGGCGCGGTCACCGATGCCGTCGCGCCAATCATAGCTGTCGGCAAAGCA
>Ga0081455_10007870_pt1 | contig 11158 bp, 10 predicted proteins | sample TabmetS3T2R1_FD_70207 | JGI IMG/M metagenome (GOLD analysis project Ga0081455, IMG submission 70207) | Tabebuia heterophylla rhizosphere microbial communities from the University of Puerto Rico - S3T2R1 | ecosystem: Host-associated > Plants > Roots > Rhizosphere ... | reverse complement strand
GACGCCGTCGCGTCCACGACCGGCGTGGCCGCGTGCCTGAAGGTCTCGATCGTCTCGATCCCGATGCTCGTAAAGAACGACGACTGGGTCTGGTGGCAGCCGTGGAAGATGCACTGGGAGAACGTCCCGATCACGATCGAGGGCGGCGCCGGCCACACCTGGCAGGACGGCACGACGCAGCTGATGGTCGCCTCGTGCTCGATCGGCCCCTGGGTGCTCGCGCAGTCCGCGCAGGCGGGCGGCCTGAGCGTCGCGGTCGCCGGCGGCCAGCCGCATGGCCGCGTCCACGGCCCGCCGACCGTTGTCGGCCACATCGCGAACCGTCGCCCGACCCACACGTGCGTACGAGCGCCAGTCCTCGAAGTCGAGCCCCACGATCAGCCGCAGGCCGGCGTCCTCGGCGGCCTCGAGCACGTCGCGGGGAGGAAGCGTGTAGGTGCGGACCACGTTCAGGCCGGCCTGGGCCATCGCGAGGAAGTCCTTCTTCACGTCGGTCGGGTCCGGGTACGGCTGACCGTCGAGCCGGGGGCGAAGGTGCCGTACGTGACCCCCCGGGCCCGGAACGGGGCGTCATCCAGCCAAACGTGCCTCCCGTCGGCTCGAACCCGCCCGCTCATGCAGTCCACCGGATACCGGTTGGGGAGACGCTGGCGCCAGCCGATCCAGGGCCGAACCCTCCGATCCGGGCAGCCGAACATGAGCCGAGGTCTTGCTCCGCACGGAGGATCGCCCCCCTCCCGAGGACACGTAGCGATGGTGCCAGTGACGACTACGGGATTCCTCAGCCGATCACCGTAGGACGGACTACCGACGGCGCAGGACTGGGCGCCAAAACGAGGGCTACTTCGGCCGGAACGGAGGGCCTGGTCGCTCGGTGCCCGGGGTGGGATTCGAACCCACATGGTCACGAGGACCGAGAGGGTTTAAGCCTCTCGCGGCTACCAGAGATTTCGCCACCCGGGCGAGCATCAACTATACGCGGCGGCATTCCCGATGTTCCGCCCCCGATACGTGTCCGTCTGCGCGTGGCAGTTCGGACACAACAATCGGAGATTCTCAAGGCGGTTGTCGTCCCGTCGACCGTTCACGTGGTCCAGCTCGAGAGGGATCGCTTGGTCGTTCCATGCGGTGAGAAGGCATCGCTCACATCGATGGTCCTTTACCCCCTCCGCGATCAGCCGTCTCCGCAGATCCGATGTCGATCGTGCGTATCGCCGCTCAACCAAGATCTCCCCCAGCGGTCTGGGGGGAACGACCGGGAGGGGTGTTCCGGTCCTCCATCCCTGGCCGACGAAGTGCGACGTATCGAGCCCCATGTCCCGGATCCGGACTCGCAAGCGGGCTTGGTTCCCGCCCGGCCGAACGCCCAGCCGCGCAAGGACGCCGGCTAGAGATCGAGAACTCCTCACCGCGTCAGCGATTTCTCGATCCGTACAGAGACTCGGTCGTCTGCCCTTGCGTACCTGCCTCAGGTGTTCAACTGGGATTCCGAGCTCGTGGATCCTCCGTCGAACAGATTCGTAGTTCCCTCCTCGGGGGATGAGGTCGAGCTTGATGAGGATCTGTCGCATGTTCGACGAGCTCCGACGGCGTCAGCCAGCTGATCGTTCGTCCACATGCGCTTGGGCATGACGGGAAGGTAGTCGGACCCAAGGACACACACCTCGCTGCATCGCGTCGTCGACTGCCGCTACTAGCCCTGGTGGATCGTGACCTTCTCAACGTACACGGCCTGCTTGGGTTGCTGGCCGGTGAGGTCGCCCGAGGCGGCCGCGTTCGGGTCCTGGATCGGCAGCTGCTGGATCTTCCGGGCGACGTCGAGGCCGTCGGTGATCGTCCCGAAGATCGTGTAGTTGGGGTTCGCGTCCAGGTTGTGGCCCTTGTCGCCCGTGATGATGAAGAACTGGCTCCCGCCGGTGTTCGGGCCGGCGTTGGCCATCGCGAGCGTGCCGGGGCCGTAGGACTCCTTGCCCGTGAGCTCGTCGGGGATCGAGTAGCCCGGACCGCCCGAGCCCGTCCCGGTCGGGTCTCCGCCCTGGATCACGTCGATCGACGTGTCGAGCCGGTGGAACCGCTGGCCGTCGAAGTACCCCTGCTCGGCCAGGAACACGAACGAGTTCACGGTCTCGGGCGCCTGGTCGGCCAGCAGCTCGAACGTGATCGTGCCGCACGAGGTCTGCATCTCGGCCGTGTAGGTCTTCCCCGGCTCGATCACCTGCTTCGGCTTGGAGAACTGGGGCTTGGGCTTGGCCGCGTTCCTGGGCTCCTGGCCGCCGCAGGCGACCGCCTTCGGCCCCGGGGTGGGCGTGACGGTCGAGGGCTGGCCGCTCGCGCCGGTCGCGGCCGTCGCGCCCGTCGCGCCCGTCTGGTCCGAGGGCTTGGTGGCGCCGGAGGCGGAGGTGGTCGTGTCGTCCCCGCCCGAGAACGCCGCGACCGCCACGCCCCCGCCCACGATCGCGATGGCGAGCGCGACCACGATCGCGGTGACCTGCCGCCTGCGCTCGTGGTGGCGCTTCTCGGCCTGGCGGCGCTCGTGGGCCTTGGCCAGCTGCTTGGCTCGGGTGTTCTTCGGCACGGCGACAGAGGTTACCGAACGACCCTGTGGTTTCTCGACCTAGTCTCGACCCTCGATCACAGGTCAGGCCGGGGCGCCTGCGGGGGTGCGTACGGCGACAGCTCGTCGGCATCGTCCACGATCACGACCGGCTCGGACATCGCTCCGTGCTCGATCACCGACTCGAGCTCACCCAGCGCCGCCAGCGTTCGACTGCGGATATCGCGGAAGGTCTCCAGCGTCGAGTTCCGCATCGCTGCGATGTCGCTCTCGGCGCGGTTGGCATCCTCCTTGGCGTCGGCGACGATGCTCTCGGCCAGGATCCGCGCCTCGGCCTCGTCCAACTGAGCCTTCGCTCGCGTTCGCTCGGCCTCCTCGCGCGCATCCGTCGTGATCCGCTCCGCTTCCTCGCGCGCCTGGTCGAGGATCCTGTCTGCGTCGGTGCGCACGTCGATGAGCACGCGATCGGCCTCTGCCCGGGCCTCTCGCTGGAGGTCGCCGACCTGCTGATCGAAGGATCGGATCAGCTCGGTTACCCGCTCGGAGACACCCTCGTACGAGTCTCGCGACTTGCCCAGCTCGGTGAGGGCCGCGTCGCGCTCCCTGCGCGTATCGAACAGCTCGCCCCTGGTCTCCTCGAGCCTGGACTCCAGCGCGAGGACCTGGACGGCCACGCCCTTGAGGTAGTCCGCCACCTGATCGGGTGCGAATCCGCGCCGCACCCGGTCGAATCCTTCCGACTCGACGCCGTCCGTGCCGAACATCGGCTCGAGGTCGGGCTCCTCGACGGCCATCTCTCCTCCCTTCCCACGCTCACGAACGGAGCGTGGGCTCCTCGAGCACCGTAAGCCCAACGGGTGTCACCCCGCCAGGGACCGAAAGTCGGTAATCCGAGCATGCCAGGCACGCCGATCACGCGTCTTCCGGGTGGGCCCGCAGCTACGCGAGCATCTCCAGCACCAGCCCCTCGAGGATGTCTGTCTCGGACACGACGGCCTCGCCGAACCCGAACCGCCGCATGACCTCGACCAGGATCGTGGCCCCGGCCACGATCACGTCCGCCCGTCCCGGGGCCATCACCGGCAGGGCCGCACGCTCCGGCGTGGTCATCGCGGCGAGGCGGGCGGCCACCCGCTCGGCGTCGCCGAACGACAGGCGCGTGCGGTGGATCCGCTCGGGATCGTAGGAGGAGAGCCCGAGCGCGATCGCCTGGACGGTGGTCGCGGTCCCGGCCACCGCGACGAGCGTCTGCGCCTCGGCGACGGGGACCGCGCGTTCGACCTCGTCCACGATCTCGCCCGCGGCGCGCCGCAGGGACGCGAGCTCGCCGGCGCTCGGCGGGTCGGTCGTGACGAACCGCTCGGTCAGCCGGACGCTCCCCATCTGCGTCGAGATCGCGGCGGTCGGATGCTCGGCGCCGAGCACGAACTCGGTCGACCCGCCCCCGATGTCCAGGACGAGGAAGGGGGCCGGCACCTCCAGGCCGCGTGTGGCGCCCAGGAACGAGAGCTCGGCCTCCTTCTCGCCGCTCACGATCTCGAGCGCCGAACCCGTCAGGTCGCGCACGCTGCGCTCGTAGGCGTCCGCGTTCGAGGCGTCGCGCAGGGCGGCGGTCGCGGCCACGCGGACGCGTTCGGCGTGCAGGGCCCGCGCCCGCCTCGCGTAGCGCGCGAGCACCTCGGTCGTGCGTTCGAGCGCGTCCCGCGCGATGCGGCCGGTCTCGTCGACGCCCCGGCCCAGGCGCGTGATCACCATGTCTCGCCCCAGCTCGGCGAACCCGCCCGCGCCGTCGGGCTCGGCGACCAGCAGGCGGATCGAGTTCGTGCCCTGGTCCACGGCGGCCAGGCGCCCGGGCCGCTCCTCGTGCACGGGCTCGATCTCCCCCGCGACCCACGCGCCCACGACGTCGTCCCCGCCCGCGAGGTGGTTGGCGTAGTGCGCGTGCAGGCACTTCAGGCCCGTCCGGGTCCCGCCCACGCCCCCGAACGCCTCCGCCCCCGGGTGGTCCCGGGCGCGCTCGCGCGCGTACTCGGCGTGCGCGCGCGCCACGGCCTCGCCGAACGCCGGCTCGGCCTCGACGCGCTCGTTGAGCCGGCCGATCCAGCCGTCGGCCTCCAGGCGCGAGATGGCCCTGACCGCGTTCGGGCAGGTGAGCCAGAAGGTGGTGGGGAACGGCGAGCCCTCGGCATCGAACGGCGCGTTGCGGATCACCAGCGGGTGGCCGGGGGCACACCGGGCCACGACGGTGAAGGCGATCGTGGGCTCGCGCCCGAGCTGCTCGGCGACGGTGGGGAGGTCGCTCCCGCGGAGCTCGCCCACGCGGGGCTCTGCTACTTGCGCTTGTGCTCGACGGAGCGCTTGAAGTCCACCTGGCGCTCCTCGGACTGGCGCATGAACTTCTTCAGGCGGGCCTCGAAGTCGGGGTCGGCGCCCCGGCGGGGACGGCTGGGCGCGGGGTCCTGCAGGGCCTTGATCGACAGGTCGATCTTGCCGTCTTCCTTGATCGCGATGACCTTGGCCTGGACGACGTCGTTCTCGCGCAGGTGGTCGTGGACGTCCCGAACGTAGTTCCTGTCGATCTCGGAGATGTGCACCAGCCCCATCTTCCCGCCCTCCAGGGTCAGGAAGGCGCCGTATGGGGTGATGCGGCTCACGGTCCCGTCGATGACCGCGCCGACCTCGAGATCTGCCAGGACTCCTCCGTTCCTCTCCGGTGAACCCGGAATGGCCCAGTGTCCCATCGGCCCGTTTGACCCGTCAATACGAGGTGAGACGGGCTCCTGGTCAGCAGTCGGCGCGCGAGGGCTTCTCGCCCGCCGTCACGAACGCCACCTCGCCCGGGGCCACCATGCCCAGGCACTCGCGCGCGAGCTTCTCGAGCTCGGCCGGGTCGTGCAGCGTGGCGACCTCGGCGCGCAGGTCGGCGTTGCGGGCCTCCAGCTGCGCGGTACGGCGCTCGAGGTCGGCGATCGCGGCCCGCTGCTCGAGGTACCGGCCGATCGGCACGAGCGCCATCACGACCAGCAGCGCGATCGCGATCAGCAGGGCGGCGGCCCGGCCGGTGAGCCTCGGACGCGTGCGTTCCAGGCGCGCGCGTGGCGCGGGGCGGGCCCGGGTCGTGGTGACGCTCACGATGGGCTCCGCCGGATCGCCGCGCCGCCCAGGTACCGCGCCTGCTCCCCCAGCTCCTCCTCGATGCGGAGCAGGCGGTTGTACTTGGCGGTCCGCTCGCCGCGCGCCGGGGCGCCGGTCTTGATCTGGCCCGCGTTGGTCGCGACGGCGAGGTCGGCGATCGTCGTGTCCTCGGTCTCGCCCGAGCGGTGGCTCACGACCTGCCCGAAGCCGCTGCGGGCCGCGAGCTCGATCGTGTCGAGGGTCTCGGTGAGCGTCCCGCACTGGTTGGGCTTGACCAGGATCGCGGTGCCGATCCGCTCGCGGATCCCGCGCGCGAGCCGGTCCAGGTTCGTGACGAAGATGTCGTCGCCCACCAGCTGGCACCGGGACCCCAGCCGCTCGGTGAGGGTGGCCCAGCCCTCCCAGTCGTCCTCGGCCAGGCCGTCCTCGATCGAGACGATCGGGAACCCGTCGAGCAGCCCCGCCCAGAACCCGACCATCTCGTCCGAACCCTTGCGGGCGCCTTCGAGGTGGTAGGCGCCGTCGCGATAGACCTCGGAGCACGCCGGGTCCATCGCGAGCGCGACCTCGTCGCCGGCCTCGAGCCCGGCCTTGCCGATCGCCTCGACCAGCAGCTCGAGCGCCTCGGCCGCGGTGCCGATCTCGGGCGCGAACCCCCCCTCGTCGCCGACGCCGGTCGACAGCTCCCGTTCGTGCAGGTCGGTGCGCAGGACGTGGTAGATCTCCGAACACCACCGGACCGCCTCGGAGAACGACGCGGCCCCGACCGGCGCCAGCATGAACTCCTGCAGCTCCAGCTCGTTGTCGGCGTGCGCGCCGCCGTTGATCACGTTCATCAGCGGGAGCGGGAGGACGTGCGCGTTCGGCCCGCCCAGCGCGCGGTACAGGGGCAGGCCGAGCGAGTCGGCGGCCGCGTGGGCCACCGACAGCGACACCCCGAGCAGCGCGTTGGCGCCCAGGTTCGACTTGTCGGCGCTGCCGTCGAGCTCGAGCAGGCGCCGGTCGAGCTCGCGCTGGTCGTAGGCGTCCAGGCCCTCGATCGCGGGCGCGATGACCTCGTTGACGTTGGTGACGGCCTGCAGGACGCCCCTGCCGCCGAACCGCTTGGGGTCGCCGTCCCGCAGCTCGAGCGCCTCGTGCTCGCCGGTCGACGCGCCCGAGGGCACGATCGCCCGGCCGAACCCGCCGTCGACCAGCACGGCGTCCACCTCGACGGTGGGGTTCCCGCGCGAATCCAGGACCTCGCGGGCGAGCACGGCCTCGATCAGGGACATGGGGGGACCCATCCTACGGCCCGCACCCATCGGTTCCGCTCATCTGCATGCCCTCTTTGGGTATGGTCGCTCGGTGAGCGAGCCGGAGGACCGAGCGGGCGAGCCCTGCTGCTTCGACGACTGGGTCGACAGCTGGGACCGCAAGACCAGGGACGGCGGGACGGCCGCACACGTCACGGCGACCCTGGCCGATGAGCTGGAGCGGGCGGGGCTGGCCGACCGAACCGTGCTGGACGTCGGCTGCGGGATCGGCGACCTCGCGATCGAGACGCTGACGCGCGGCGCGGCCTCGGCCACCGGGTTCGACCTGTCGCCGAAGGCGATCGAGCACGCGCGGCGACTGGCCGTCTCACGGGGCGTCGCCGACCGGACGAGGTTCGAGGTGGGCGACGGCTCGATCGTCGAGCTGCCCTCCGCCGACGTCGTGATCCTGAACCGCGTCGTCTGCTGCTACCCCAACGCCGACGGCCTGCTCGACCGCACGCTGCACGCGGCCGGGAGCGTGTTCGCCTTCACGGCGCCCGCGTCCGACGGAGCGACCGGGTTCGTCAACCGCCTGGTCACGGGGTGGTCCAACATCTGGTACTCCATGCGGCGCAAGAAGTTCGGAGACTTCCGGACGTTCGTGCACGACCTGGACGCGATCGACGAGCGCGTCCGGCGCGAGGGGTTCCGGCGCGTGGCGCACGAGCGCAGGCGCGTCGTGTGGGACCTCGCGGTCTACGCCCGGTAGAGCGGATCAGGTCGGCGAACGCCGGAAGGACCAGAACCGCCGCAGCTCGTCGAAGCCGAGCTTGCCGTACAGCTCCTTGGGCCAGTCGTCGTCGTCGGCGTTCAGGAACACGAGGTCGGCGCCCGCGTCGCGAGCCGCCCTCGAGGCGGCCAGCACCACGGCGCGCCCGAACCCGCGGCCCCGGAACGGCTCCAGCGTGTAGACGGCCTCGACCTGCGCGACGTCCCCGAGCCGGTACAGCTCGGCGATCGCGACGATCTCGGCGCCGTCGCGGACGACGAAGAAGCGCGCGCCCACGCGTTCGGCGAGCACGTCGCGGAAGGACGAGAGCATCTCGGCGTCGGCCCTGTGCATGCCGCCGTCCGCCTCGCGGTTCACGCGGACGAGGAACGGCCCGACGTCGTCGACCCCGGCCTCCTCGGCCAGTCCGTCGTTCCACGCGTCGGGTTCGCGGTCCTGGACCATCGTCAGCAGCAGCTCTCCCCGCCAGCCGAGGGCCCGCAGCTCGCCGAGCAGCCGCCGCGCGTCCGAACCGTCCGGGAGGGCGACCTGCCGGTGCTCGAGATGCCCCTGGACCCGATCCGCCTCGGCGGCCAGCGCCTCGCCGCTCAGGCCGGCGAGCGGCGCGTCGACCCAGAGGTAGTTGCTGTCGTAACGGCGCGGGAAGTCGTCGTGGACGTACGCGGTCCCGATCGCGGTCGGCAGCGTTCGCGTGGACAGGCGCTCGGCCAGCTCGGTCTCGAACGCCGTGATCCGATCGTCGGCGCTCGTCACGGGCGCGCCTCGCGGAACAGCGCCCGGATCTCGTCCTCCGGCAGGTCCTCCAGCGCGACGCCGCGCTCCTCCAGCGTCTTCCGCAAGCGCTCGTACCGGTCGGCGAAGCCGTTGATCGTCCGGCGCAGCGCGGTCTCGGGGTCGACGCCGAGCCTGCGGGCGACGGCCACGGTCGCGAAGAGCACGTCGCCGACCTCCTGCTCCGCGTTGTCGGCGTCGGTGTGCGCCTCGAGCTCGCCGACCTCCTCCCTCAGCGCCTCGAGCGCCGAGCCGGTGCTGCGCCACTCGAAGCCCCAGCCGGCCGCCCGCCGCTGCACCTTCGAGGCCCGCGCGAGCGCCGGCAGCGTGACGGGGATGTCGTCCTCGAGGGGCTTGTCCCCCTTCTCCTGCGCCTTGATCCGCTCCCAGTTGATCAGCACGTCGTCCGCGCCGGCGACCTCGACCTCGCCGAAGACGTGCGGGTGGCGCCGGATCAGCTTCTGGACGATGCCCCGCGCGACGTCGTCGACGTCCCACTCCCCCTCGTCGGCCGCCATCTGCGCGTGGAACACGACCTGCAGCAGCACGTCGCCGAGCTCCTCGCGGAGCCGTTCGCCGTCGTCGGCGTCGATCGCGTCCAGCACCTCGTGTGTCTCCTCGAGCAGGTGGCGCGCGAGCGAGGCGTGCGTCTGCTCGCGGTCCCAGGGGCACCCGCCGGGCCCGCGCAGCCGCGCCATCACGCGGACGAGGTCGAGCAGGCGCTCGCCCGCTTGCGACGAGGGGACGGGACCCTCGGGGACGTGGGACAGGAGGTCGTCCGGGTCGGTCACGGGTTCGGAGCCGCGGATCCGGACCCGGCCGTGCTCCGGACCGGCAGGACCTGGCCGGTCTTGGGGTCGAACCGCCCGAAACGCGGGTTCACGTCCACCGTGGTCGAGTCGATCTGCTCGGCGAACCAGTCGTTGAAGATCGAGCCGCTCTGGCTGAGGCTTGCCGCCAGCGATTCACGAACGTCGTCGAACGGCGCCACGTCCTTGGTCTTGAGGTAGATCACGTGCCAGCCGAACTGCGTCTGGACCGGGTCCGAGATCTCGCCCGGCTCCAGCGCCAGCGCCGCGTTCACGAAGGTCTGGTCGAACTGCGCCCGGAAGTCGGCCTCCGACATCGATCCGAGGCTGCCCCCGTTGCGTGCCGAACCCGTGTCGATCGACTCCTTCTTCGCGGTCGCCGCGAAGGTCGCGGGCGTCACCTCGGCGGCGATGCGTTCGGCGTCGGCCTTGTCCCCGACCAGGATGTGCGCGACCTCGACGGTCGTGAACGTCGCGAGCTGGTTCTCGTAGACCTGCCGGAGCGTCGCGTCGTCCAGGCGCTCCTTGACGACCGCGTCCTGCACGGCGCTCACGAGGATGAGCCGTTCGACGATCCCCTCGAGCTGCGTTCGGGTCGCGCCGGCGTTGCCGAGCTCCTCCTCCAGGCCCTGCGCACCGCCGAGGCTGGTCTCGATCTGCGTCATCGCGGCCTGCACGTCCTTGTCGTCGACGGTGACGTCGTGCGCCTGCGCATAGGACTTGGCGAGCTCCTCGCGGATGTCGTTGCCCAGCGCGAACCGCGCGCACGCCGACTCGTTGGTCTCGCCCTGGACGGGCTGCCCGCACGGCGCGTTCGAGATCGCGGCGAGGAAGCCGTACACCTCGACGTCGGAGTGCAGGCGCTGGACCGAGATCTCGCTCTCGCCCACGGAGGCCGCGACCGAGCTCGAGGACTGGGCGCAGGCCGCGAGCGCGACGCCGAGCACGAGCGCGCGCAGAGGCCAGCGAAGCGGGAACGGGGTCACTCGGGCATCGTAGCAACGACCGCCGCGGACCCGGCCTGCGGGTGTTCCTGCTCGCCGCAGGCCCGCAGGAGCGCCCGCTCCACCGCAGCGGGAAGCTCCGTACCCGGCGTCCGGCCGAGGTCCAGGTTCAGCGTCGAGGTCGTCGGCAGGTACTCGGCCCCCGGGACCCGGTCGCCGAGATCGACCACGAGCGGATCCGAGAGCGGGAGCGGCTTGACGCGCACCTGCTGCCGGTAGGTCGAGACCTCCTCCACCCCCAGGCGCGCGCACGTGATGCGCAGCGACGCCACCGCGAACAGCGTCTGCACCTCCTCGGGCAGCTGCCCGTAGCGGTCCACGGTCTCGTCCCGGACGCGTTCGAGCAGCTCGTGGTCGCCGGCCGAGGAGATCCGCCGGTACAGGTCAAGACGCAGCGCCTCCTGCTCCAGCCACCCCGGCGGCACGAACGCCCGCACCGGCAGGTCGATCCGGATCTCCTTGTCCTCGGGCAGCGGCTCGCCCTTCATCTCGGCCACCGACTCCTGCAGCAGCCGCGCGTACGTGTCGAACCCCACCGCCGCGATGTGGCCGTGCTGCTCGGCGCCCAGCACGTTGCCGGCGCCGCGGATCTCCAGGTCGCGCAGCGCGATCTGGAAGCCGCTGCCGAGCGCCTGGTGCCGCGCGATCGTGGTCAGCCGCTCGTGCGCCTCCTCGCTCAGCTCGCGCTGCGGCGGGAAGAAGAAGTACGCGAACGCGCGCTCGTGGCTGCGCCCCACGCGGCCGCGCAGCTGGTACATCTGCGACAGGCCGAGCAGGTTGGCCGCGTCGACGACCAGCGTGTTTGCGTTCGGGACGTCCAGGCCGGACTCGATGATCACCGTCGAGACCAGCACGTC
>Ga0081455_10007869_pt1:0-10000 | contig 11160 bp, 4 predicted proteins | sample TabmetS3T2R1_FD_70207 | JGI IMG/M metagenome (GOLD analysis project Ga0081455, IMG submission 70207) | Tabebuia heterophylla rhizosphere microbial communities from the University of Puerto Rico - S3T2R1 | ecosystem: Host-associated > Plants > Roots > Rhizosphere ... | reverse complement strand
GTAGTTAGCCGGTGCTTCTTCCTGGGGTACCGTCATCATCTTCCCCCAGAAAAGGGCTTTACAACCCGAAGGCCTTCGTCACCCACGCGGCGTTGCTGGGTCAGGCTTTCGCCCATTGCCCAAAATTCCTAACTGCTGCCTCCCGTAGGAGTCTGGGCCGTGTCTCAGTCCCAGTCTGGCTGATCATCCTCTCAGACCAGCTAATGATCGTAGCCTTGGTGAGCCATTACCTCACCAACAAGCTAATCATGCGCAGGCTCTTCCCAAACCGCCGTAGCTTTGCTCCGTGGAGTGTATGCGGTATTAGACACCATTTCTGGTGCTTATCCCTCAGTCTGGGGTAGATTCCTACGTGTTACTCAGCCGTCCGCCGCTCGTGTACCCCGAAGGGCCTTACCGCTCGACTTGCATGTATTAGGCACGCCGCCAGCGTTCATCCTGAGCCAGGATCAAACTCTCCAAAAAAGAATCTAATTCCTAAACTTCAGTCAGAATCTGACTTACTGTTGAGAACCGTGGAAGGTTCTCGTGTTTAAAACATAGTTCGTTTGTATCTCGACCACGAAGGCCGAGATAGTTGCAGCTTACGCCGCAACAATGAACTGACGTTGATTTGCACTACTCAATTTTTAACGAACTTAAGATTTTCCCGGATTCCCGGCCTTAGTGGAAAGACACGTTAAGAGAACCTCTGTCAAATCTTCGTATCATCATACCCTAGTTATATTGTTAGAGTCAAGAGGTAAATAGACCACTAATGTAGTTTTTCGTACATCGCAAGTTATGCTTATTAATAATCATGGGGAAGAGCGTGGAAACGGATATGAGTGTAAGAGCGGGTGCTCCGACATTGGTCTCATAACCGTTCCACGCTTGTAACGCATCTTCCCTTTTAGCAATTTCAGTTTGCTCGCTTGGCGTTAAGCCGTTCCTTAGTAGGCCAGCGAACATCATGCGCCCAACCGAAGTGCTCGAAGAGCGCAATCAGTCGTGCACTGATATCAACCTGCCACCGATCTACACCGTGACGAGCACAGGTTTGATCTGCATGATGCAGGTTGTGCCAACTTTCGCCGAGCGAAAACACCGACAGCCACCACACGTTCCGGGAATCATCACGACTTTTGAAGGGTCGCTTACCCCAGATATGACAGATCGAATTGATCGACCAAGTCACGTGGTGCACTACCGCAACGCGGACTACCCCGGCCCAGATAAATGCCGAGAGAGCCCCTACCCAGCTGAGCGTTACCAAGCCACCGATCAACGCCGGCAGCGCAAACGTCAGCACGGTCCACACCGGAAACCAGCGGTCGATCTGCCGAACATCGGGATCTTCCACCAGGTCAGGTGCAAATTGCTTCAGTGATGTCTGCTCACGATCGAACAGCCACCATAGGTGAGACCACACGAAACCCCTGGTCATAGCCCAGAAGCCCTGGCCGTAGCGGTACGGTGAGTGCGGGTCATCCTCCTTATCGGAGAACTTGTGGTGCTTACGATGGTCGGCCACCCAACGGGTGATCGGCCCCTGCACCGCAAACGAACCGGCAATCCCTAGCGCTAGCTTGAGGGGCCGCTTGGCCTTGAATGAACCATGGGTGAAGTACCGGTGCAAACCGATGGTCACCCCTCCGGCGCTGATCGCGTAAAACACGATCGCCAGAATGCAGTCGAGCAGCGTTGGCCACAAGCCGCACACCAGCCCCAGCACCAGCGGTGCTACAAACAGCATCGCCGTCGGTCCGCCCACGAAGAAGCACAAAATAACCTGCTCCCACATCGGCCGAACCTTAACCTCAGGGTGGTTATCCACTCCTGGAGTAGCGCTTGCGTCACCTTTGGAAGGCAACGTCTCAGTAACGGTCATTGTTACACCCTTTCCAAAGGTAGTAGGAAGAAAAGTAACTGTTTACTGAAAAGCACGACACCGGCTAAAGAGTAACCGACGCTGCGCTTCTCAGTAATGACCTATGAAACGTTCATTGCTAGTAAAGGTTAATGCGTACATACTGCAGCGGGAGTAACAGGAGTAAAAACTCGACCGTCACTGCAACCAGTGCAGACTACAGCCAGATACTACTTACCGGGCTCTGGCCTGCACTAATTGCTGCTGCAGTTTAATTGTCAAAGTTCTCCCAGGGCACCGAGTTTGAGCCGTGCAGCTAGCAGTCATCGTATCTTTACCGATGGTACACGCTTGCTTGATTACACGTTCGATATTCAGATTCCACTTCTTGGCTAACCCGGCTGGTCCTATGTCTAGCCGCTCGTCCACCAAAGGGATAGGTCAATAGTACCATATCCGGTAACCGATTAAGCTTATAATTTTTTATTTAATAATTATTCAGCTGGTTCGAGAACAACGGTTTCATCGGGTTGGATATCATCGATATCTTCTGCCTTATCGACGAGCGCCAGGCTTACTACCTCGTCGCCATCGTTCAAGCGCATGATTCGGACACCTTGAGTAGCCCGGCCAAGTGCTGGAATATCTTTGATGCCCAGGCGGATCGTTTGTCCCTGTTGACTGATGATGATCACCTCTTGGTCATCGGTATCACCCAGCGTTTTCACACCCACCAATTCACCGGTTTTACTGTTAACTACCGCTGAACGGATACCGACGCCACCCCGGGCGTGCGGTGTAAACTGCGCTACCTTGGTCTTTTTGCCATAGCCAAACTTACTAATCACAAAGATACTGGAGCCTTCTTCGACAATGTCCATACCAATCACCCGGTCATTCGGACGCAAGCGGATACCACGCACACCACGGCTGACTCGGCCCATCGGTCGAGCGTCTTTTTCATGGAAGCGAATAGCCTGGCCTTGAGAGGTCGAAATAACCACTTCGTTATCACCGCTGGTCATGCGGATCCACTTCAGCTCATCACCATCATCAAGGTTAATAGCAATCAAGCCCGAAGATCGAACGTTTTGGTACTGCTCGAACGGCGTCTTCTTAACCACGCCGCGAACGGTGCACATGATCAAGTTCGTGGCATTGTGCGTCTTGCTGACGTTAATCACGCTGCTCACCGTCTCTTCTGGCTGCAATTGCAACAGATTAACCAAAGCTACACCCTTAGCATTCATGCCAACCGCTGGCACTTCGTAGGTCTTAATGCGGAAGACCCGGCCCTTGTTGGTAAAGAATAACAAGAAGTCGTGGGTACTGGCGTTAACTACGTGCTCGATGACATCCTCTTCGCGGGTTGCCATACCACGGCGACCCTTACCGCCCCGGCCTTGCCGCTTGTACTCGGCGATCTGGCTGCGCTTAATGTAGTTGGCACTCGTCAAGGTAACTACCACCTGCTCTTCGGCGATCAAATCTTCGTCGCTCATACGGCCAAGTTCGTTTGGTACAACCTTGGTACGACGCTCATCACCATACTGCTTCTTGAGCTCCAGCAGCTCATCTTTAACGATCTTAAGGATTTTAGCCTCACTCGCCAAAATACCTTCAAGCTTCTCAATCAGTTTCAGCAGCTCAGCCAGTTCATCTTCAATCTTTTTGCGTTCCAAACCAGCTAAGGTGCGTAATTGCATCGCCAAAATGGCACGAGCCTGAATCTCTGATAATTTAAAGCGCTCGATAAGGTTAGCTTGCGCCTCTTCAGTCGTTTCGCTGGAGCGAATCGTGTTAATAACTTCATCAATGTGATCAAGCGCAATCTTCAGGCCTTCCAAAACGTGTGCTCGTTCACGCGCTTTGTTCAGTTCGAACTCAGTGCGACGACGCACCACAACCTGACGGTGTTTTATGTGTTCAGTGATGATATCTTGCAGGCCCAAAATACGGGGCTGGATACCGTCGATCAGGGCCAGCATATTGTAGTGGAAAGTAGTCTGTAGCGGCGTCAACTTAAACAGTTGGTTTAATAACTTCTTAGGAAAAGCGTCTTTCTTGAGGTCAACCACAATCCGCACTTCGCCACGGGCGCTTTCATCGCGCAGGTCACTAATGCCGCTGATTTTCTTGTCACGAACTAAGTCAGCAATCTTTTCGATCAAGCCAGCTTTGTTAACAGCGTACGGAATTTCGCTAATAATAATCTGGTTGCGGCCTTTCTTGTTCTCGGCAACTTCAGCAATACCGCGGACCACTACCCCGCCCTTACCGGTCGCATAAGCGGTGCGCAAGCTGTCCTTACCATAGACTACGCCGCCAGTTGGGAAGTCCGGACCCTGGACGTGCTCCAATAAATCTTCGAGAGTCGCCTCTGGATTATCGATCTGTGCCACGGTGGCATCAACCAATTCGCTGAGGTTATGCGGTGGGATGTTAGTGGCCATACCGACGGCAATACCCAACTGACCGTTCAATAACAGATTGGGCACTTTGGCCGGCAAGACACTTGGCTCTTGCAAACGGCCATCATAGTTATCGCGAAAATCAACGGTGTCTTTGTCGATATCAGCCAGCATCTCCTCACTGAGACGCTGCATCTTGGCCTCGGTGTAACGCATAGCAGCCGGTGGGTCGCCATCCATACTACCGAAGTTACCCTGACCGTTCACCAACAGATAGCGCATGGCCCACGGCTGGGCCATGCGGGCCATCGAATCGTAAATGGCCGCGTCACCATGCGGGTGGTAATCACCCATCACCGCACCGACAACGGTAGCACTCTTGCGGTGCTTGCTGCCAGCGCGTAAGCCGTCACGATTCATAGTGTAGAGAATGCGGCGGTGCACCGGCTTGAGGCCATCGCGGACATCAGGTAATGCCCGAGCCACAATAACGCTCATAGAGTACGTTAAGTAACTGTCTTCCATCACGTTCTCTACGGTGCGCAACTCTACGCTCCGTGAGTGATCGGATTCTATAACCTCTACTTCGCTCGCAGGAATTACCACTTCTTCGTTCGAACTATCTATATTCTGATCTTCCATAGGTATTGGTTCGTCCGCCATCTTAAATATCCAGATCTTTTACAAACTTAGCGCGACTTTGGATAAAGTTTTTACGAAGTTCCACTTCGGTGCCCATCAGCTTGTTAAAGATAGCGTCAGCCTTTTCGGCGTCTTCTACTCGTACCTGGATTAGCACCCGCTTCTCTGGATCCATGGTCGTATCAAACAGCTGTTCAGCGTCCATTTCCCCAAGACCCTTGTAGCGCTTTTGCTCTACAAAGCCAGCTTGGCGGAAGCGTTCATCACTATCGTTCACCGTTTGACCGGCCTTTTTACGCGCTTCGACTTCTCGATCTAAGATGTCGACAAGCTCTTCGTCGCTGTAGGCATATATCTGACTCTTGCGGCCTGGTTTAATCAGTTCGAACAGTGGTGGTTTAGCTAAGAATAGATGCCCGCCATCAATCACTTCTTTCATAAAGCGGAAGAAGAAGGTCATCAGTAGTGTTGAGATGTGGGCACCATCGACATCAGCATCAGTCATGATGATGATCCGGCCGTAGCGCAGGCCACGCATATCAAACGACTCCTCAATTCCCACGCCCATGGCTTTAATCAGATTCAAAATCTCGTTGTTAGCCAGCATTTTATCCAGTCGAGCCCGCTCAACGTTGAGAACTTTACCACGAAGTGGCAAGATTGCTTGGGTTTTGCTGTCGCGGCCACTCTTGGCAGAGCCACCAGCCGAGTCACCTTCCACCAGATACAGCTCACTGTTAGCTGGGTCTTTACTAGAACAATCGGCCAGCTTACCGGGCATCGAAGCCCCTTCGAGCACACCCTTACGGATGATGTTGTCACGAGCGGCACGGGCCGCTTTACGAGCGCGGGCTGCCAGCAGTGCTTTACCGACAATCTTCCGAGCCACCCCTGGGTGTTCCTCGAGGTAGTAGGCAAAGTACTCGTTCATAACCTGCTCCACGTAGCCGCGCACCTCTGGGTTACCCAGCTTGTTCTTGGTCTGGCCTTCGAACTGCGGATCAGGCAATTTAACCAAGATGATACAGGTTAAGCCTTCTCGAGTATCTTCACCGCTCAAGTTCTCTTCTTTTTCTTTGAGCAACCCCTGTTTGCGAGCGTAGTCGTTAATCACGCGCGTCAAAGCGGCGCGGAACCCTGTTAAGTGCGTGCCGCCATCGGGGTTCAGCACGTTGTTGGCGAACGACTTGATCGTCTCGGTAAAGGCATCGGTGTACTGCAGCGAAATCTCCACTTGCACGTCTTTGACCGTCTTATCAACATAGAAAATATCATCATCAACCGGCTCTTTACCGATGTTAAGGTGCTTAACGTAACTCTGGATACCACCTTCAAAGTAAAAACTGTAGCGCTTGCCAGTCTTTTCATCGGTCAGGCTAGTACGGATACCCTTGGTCAGATACGCCGCGTGGCGCAAACGGTCCAAAATCGTATCGTAATTAAACTCAATTGCCTGAAAGATGGTGTCATCTGGATAAAAAGTAATGTCGGTACCGGTGTGATCGGTTTTGCCGACTACCTCAAGCTTCGTCTTCGGTACGCCTCGTTCATACTCCTGGTGAAACACCTTACCTTCGCGGTGCACATCGATGAGCAGCTTCGTAGACAAAGCGTTCACCACGCTAGAACCCACACCGTGCAGACCACCGGAAACTTTATAACCACCGTCGCCGAATTTACCGCCGGCGTGCAACACCGTTAACACCGTCTCCACCGTGCTTTTACCAGTCTTGGGATGCACATCTGTTGGGATGCCGCGACCATTGTCCGTCACCTTCACGCCACCGTCGGCTTGCAGAGTAACAGATACGGTATCTGCAAAGCCGGCTAAGGCTTCGTCAATACCGTTGTCAACGATCTCCCACACCAGGTGGTGCAGGCCCTCAATACCAGTGCCACCGATGTACATACCGGGGCGCTTACGAACCGGCTCTAGTCCCTCTAGAACCGTAATTTGCTGTGCTGAATACTCGTTTTTATTACTACTGGTCTTAGCCACTGTAAACACACCCTCTCAAGAAATTTAGGTTTTCTCCCACTACCTCTAGTATAGCAGAATTCCGCCTCTACTGCCAACAGCTTGACTCATCTGTTAGCTAGTATTAGACAGCTAGTACGCTGGCTCCTTTAGATCGTGATAAAAAACACTTGCTTTCCCCTTATCCTCTCCATTACACTTAAGCTAAATAAGAGGAAGAGCAACGACGTGAGCCGCCTACCAACACCGGGCAGTGACGATGGTACTTGGGGAGACATCCTCAATGACTTCTTAAAAATCGAACACAACACCGACGGAAGCCTCAAAAACGTCGTCAGACCAAGTAGCCTCTCTACCGTAGCAACCAGTGGATCTTATAATGACCTAGCCGACAAACCTTCTATCCCTTCCGTGAGCGACGCCACCACAGGCGTAAAAGGTATCGTGCAGTTGACCGGCGATCTGGGGGGCACTGCCGGCAGTCCTACCGTCCCTGGGCTGGTCAGTAAGCAGCCCCTCAACGATGTACGTAGCTATGGTGTCTATCGTCCCGAGAACTACGGTGCTGCCGCCGACGGCGTCACAGACGATACCACTGCTATTCAATCGGCTCTCGATGCTGCTATCCCTAATGGCGGTCAGGTCTTCTTTACGCCGACTAAAACCTATCTGATCTCCTCAGCCCTACGTATCGGCACCGATAACACCGGACAGCGGGGTTGGTCCATAGTCAGTACCGGTGCCGGATGCATTATTAAGCAAGCCACCGATAACGCCTCGATCTTTCACTTTACCAAGGAGTATCAGCGCGAATTCACTATTTCCGGTTTTTGGTTTAAGTGGACCAATAATCAAACGTCGGCTCAACCGAATTCTATCGCCATTTACTTTGACCCGGACAGCAACAATAACAATGGCTTCTTTAATTTCACCTTTAGTGATCTACGATTCGAAAATGGCTTTCGCGGTATCGCCAATACCAACTCCACTGCCAACCCGATTGTCGGCCAGCCAACTAACCGAGCGCCAGTATGGGGATGTCGGATTGATCGACTCTATTCTAGCGGCAACATGAGTGGTGCCCAGGTCTGTTTGGCTACCGGTGGTGGCTCCTCGCCGAACAGTGGCCAGCCCAATTTCAACGGTCGTAACTGGTATTGCCAAGGTGCCGGAGCTACTGAACCGTTGTGGCAACTCCAGGGTTTTGGGGTAGTTGCCTTAAGCAATCTGGAATCCAATCTCTACGCTGGCTCTTCGACCTATTCCAGTGAATTATTAGTCTCATCATGCACTTCCGTCGACATCAATGGTATTCGTTCCGAAGCCGCGACTTTCAGAAAAAATAATACTGGCATTTGGCAGTTTTCTGACGCCCGGGCCACTATCCGTAACTGGCAGCTACAAAATTACACAGTAAACATTTCCGGTGGAGGCACAGCGTATCTTTTTCGAAACAGCGGTGGCAATAATAGCAAGATTACCATTGGTGACGGTAACATCCTTACGCAGACCTTGACTTCTGGAACCATGGCCGGCGTACAGGGGACCGGCACCAATATGGTCTGGGATCTAAGCGGCATCTGGTACGACCAGGTCGGCATTGCCACCCAGGTTGATAGCGGCACACTCCCCTATGTTCGACGAAATGGCACAACCTTCCCTGGTAGCAACGGTGTTACCACTACAATTTTGGCTTCAACCGCGGTTGCTACAGCCACCACCATAACGGTGGGCGCTGCCCTTGGCACCGGGGGAACGGCCTCACTCGTAGCGGGTTCAACCGATATGGCCGGCACTATTTTAATCAATACGGGCACCAGCACCGTGCAAGGAACTATGGTTACCATCAATCTCTCGGCCTATACGGCCGCTCCTCACGCTGTCATCCTAACGCCTGGGACCTCCAGCTGGTACACTGCTCAACCTTACGAAGATTATGCGTCACGAACTAATACTGCTGTGGTGATCAAATCTAATGGCACCCCCTCAGCCTCTGGCCTTATACGGATCAACTATCTGATTATTAGTTAGGAAAGCTATGGCTCAGTACCATTGGTACAATAAACGTAAGGTGCAGCAAGCCATGACTAAGATTAAACTCCACTCACCACGCTACGCTACCATACTACCGGCAGTTCTGGTGACGATAGCCGTCGCGGGGCTTGGCCTAAAGCTATTACTCGGCAGTCACGCCGCCACGCCGAGCACAGCCACTAGGGAGTCCGAGTCCGGAGCCCTAGGTGGTACTGCCAGTGTAATATCTGATACTAACGCCAGCGGCGGGAGTGCCGTTCAATTCGGGAGTCCAACTAGCAGCGCACCGAGCCTAGCCACCCAAAAACTAGGCTTTTACCCCTGTAGCGCGCCCGCTACCACCCGCGACCAAGTGGCTTGTTTTACTAGTCTAGCCACGTTGCTCAATCGCTCACCTAGCTCCTTGCACGTCACTCTAATGGGCGATAGCAGCCAAAACTCCAGCAGTACCTATGGCAACAACATCAGTTCCAATGGCTGGGGTTATTTTGGCGTGCCGGCCGGCGGCAGCGGTGGCTATCCGCAGCAGTGGCAGAACGTTACACCGCATCCTGATATTACTGTTTCGCTTCCCCTAGCCTTCGGTGCCCAAAGCCCTACTGCCGCCACAGGTACCGCCGAAATGCAAGATGTGGCCAACGGCAAATACGACGCCAGCTACACCAGCATGGTCAACTATGCTAAGAGTGCCGGCTACAACAACATCACCTGGCGCTTAGGTTGGGAATTTGATGGCACCTGGATGCCTTGGAGTAGCCGCAACAGCCCCACCACGTATGTGGCCGCTTATAAACACGTCCATGATCTGGTCAAAGCCCTGATGCCAGCCGCCACCTTTGACTGGTGCGGTAATTACAGCGTGCCGGGCACTGATTACAACAGCCAATGGGCAGCCGCCTACCCCGGTGATAGCTATGTCGATATCGTTGGCATGGATGTCTATAACGGAAACAACGTCGGCGACACTCAGTCTGCCTTTAACACCAATATCAAGCCGTCATTAACCTTCCAAGAAAACTTCGCTAAATCTCACAACAAAACTGTCAGTTACCCGGAATGGGGCTTTGGTGCAGGCACCACACAAAG
>Ga0081455_10007868_pt1 | contig 11160 bp, 10 predicted proteins | sample TabmetS3T2R1_FD_70207 | JGI IMG/M metagenome (GOLD analysis project Ga0081455, IMG submission 70207) | Tabebuia heterophylla rhizosphere microbial communities from the University of Puerto Rico - S3T2R1 | ecosystem: Host-associated > Plants > Roots > Rhizosphere ... | reverse complement strand
TCCGACGCGGCCCGTCTCAGGACGACAGCGCAGCGCGACGGGTCAGGCCACTATGTCCTGAACGGCCGCAAGACCTACATCACCAACGCGCCACAGGCCGGCCTGTTCACGGTCTTCGCCACAGTCGATCGAGCCCGTGGCGCCAGGGGTATCGGCGCGTTCCTCGTGGAAGCGGACAGGCCAGGATTGAAGGTCGGGCGAACCATCGAGATGGCGGCCGGCCGCGGCTCATCCCATGCCGAGGTCGTGCTCGAGGATTGTCGCGTTCCGGCGGAGAACCTGCTGGGCGGCGAAGGCAAAGGCTTCGAGCTTGCCATGCACTGTCTCCATGCCGGCCGCACTCACTGGGGGGTCTATTGCGCCGGTGCCGCGCAGCGGCTGCTGGATCTCGCCGTGGCTCGCGCCTCTTCACGCGAGACATTCGGCCGGCGTCTGCGCGAGCATCAGGGTATCGAGTGGATGCTGGCCGACATGGCATCCGCGGTGCATGCCGCCCGCTTGGTGGCCTACGAGGCTGCCTGGCGATACGACCACGGCGATGCCGGTGAGCGCACGCGCGCGGCCGCGATGTCCAAGCTGATCGGCGCCGACATGGTCCAGCGCGTAGCCGACCAGACGCTGCAGATCTTCGGCGGCGCCGGCTACTCGAAGGACGAGCCTATCGAGCGCATATGGCGCGAGACGCGCGTTGTGCGGATTCTGGACGGCACGTCCGAAATGATGCGCCGAATTATCGCTCGCGACCTGTTTCGCGAGACCGATCGTCGTAACGCAGTGGTGTAGCCGCGGGGGAGGAGGGGACCAACATGAAGACAACGCTTTGCGATTCGCGCATCGATGCCGTGCTGGCGAAGCTCGACGAGCAGGCCAGCCGACAGGCGCCGGAGATGCGCCGCTACTACGACGCAAAGCGTCAATCGGCAAAGCAGACGACCGATCCGGCGTCCAAGACCGACATGGACTTCGTGCGCGACAAGTTCGTGGCGCTCGATCCCGAGAAATGCGATCTGTGCTACCTGTTGTGCCGCTCGATCCGGGCGAAGCGGATCGTCGAGTTCGGAACGTCGTTTGGCGTGTCCACCCTCTACCTGGCGGCGGCGGTTCGCGACAACGTCCGCGACTCGGGTGGCGACGGCGTGGTGATCGGCACCGAGATCGAGCCGACCAAGGCGACGGTCGCCAACGCCAACCTTGCCGAGGCCGGCCTCGCTGCCTTCGCCGAGGTAAGAGTCGGTGATGCCCGCGAGACCTTGAAAGATGTCGGCGGGCCGATCGATTTCCTGTTGCTTGACAGCTGGATTCCACTGATGCGGCCGATCATCGATGTGATGGCGCCGCAGCTTCGGCCGGGCGCCATCGTGGTGTGCGACAATGTCGAGATGTATGAGCGCGAATATGCCGACTACACATCCTTCGTGCGCAATCCGAAGAACGGGTTTCGCTCAGTGCTGCTGTCGCACCAGGGCGGGCTCGAGATCTCGGTGAAGTTGGGGTGAGCCCAGAGCTTGAAACTGAAGCAGAAGCGAAGTCGAGAGAGAAGGGACAGGATCGTCGCCGCCGCGACGCGCCTGTTCGGCCGGCGCGGCATCTCCCAGACCTCCCTCACGGAGGTGGCGCGGTTGGCCGGTGTTCCGCTGCCGAGCCTGTACGACTACTTCAAGGACAAGCAGGATCTCGTCGCCGCGGTGCCGGAGGAGAACTACCTGGCGCTGTACCAGCAGCTCACCGTCGGAGCGCAAGGCGAGGAAACGTCGCGGCACCAGCTTCGCAGGATCTTTATTGGGAACCTCGAATACATACGAGCCAATCCCGACTGGGGCCGCGTCTTCTTCCTGGAAATCTGGCCGAGCGCGGCCGTCGGCGAATCACGCATCCGCAGGGCAGTCGACCGTTATGCCTTGCGTTATGTGGAGCTGATCCGCGATGCAATCGGTTCCGGCGATTACGCCAAGGGCCTCGACCCGTATCTGGCGATGTCCCTGCTCATGGGCGGCATGTGCCAGCTGACGGCCGTATGGCTGCTTTACCGCCGTCCCTACGACCTTGTGCAACGAGGCACCGAGATGTTCGATTTGCTTGAGACCTCGTTCCTACGGCCGAATTCCTCCCCACGAAGTGGGGAGGTGTTGCCGCATACGCGCTTTCGAGCGAAGCTCGAAGGGCGCGGAGGCGACGGAGGGGTCATGCGCCGTCGCAGAAGAGCTTGACCCCTCCGCCCCTTCGGGGCACCTCCCCAGCGTAGCTGAGGAGGAAGTAGTTACTACCTCTTAGGCGGGCTGGCCGGCCACGACTTGATCAGCGTGTCGTAGTCGACCGTCTCGCCCTTGGGCTTCTCGTTCGCGAGCTTGCGTTGCGGCGCGATGGTGCCGTCCTTCTCAGCCTTGGCGTACCAGTAGTCGGCGGTCTGCTTGGGGTTGAGCTTGGGTCCGCAGGCGCCCTGCACGCCCGACTTCTCGAGCCGTTCGAGCACAGAGTCCTGCGCCGCAGCCAGCGCGTCCATCGCCTGCTGCGGCGTCTTGGCGCCGGACGAGGCATCGCCGATGTTCTGCCACCAGAGCTGCGCGAGCTTGGGGTAGTCAGGCACGTTGACGCCGGTCGGGGTCCACTGCACGCGCGCCGGGGAGCGGTAGAACTCGATCAGGCCGCCGAGCTTGGGCGCCCGCTCGGTGAAGCTCTTGTCCCAGATGTCGCTTTCGCGCACGAAGGTGAGCCCGACATGGCTCTTCTTCAGCGACGTCGTCTTGGCGACGATGAACTGCATGTAGAGCCAAGCCGCCTTCCGGCGGTCGAGCGGTGTCGACTTCAGGAGGGTGAGCGAACCCGCATCCTGATAGCCGAGCTTCATGCCGTCTTTCCAATAGGAGCCATGCGGCGACGGCGCCATGCGCCACTTGGGCGTGCCGTCGGCGTTCATCACCGGCAGGCCAGGCTTCACCATGTCGGCGGTGAAGGCGGTATACCAGAAAATCTGCTGCGCGATGGCACCTTGCGCCGGCACCGGGCCCGATTCGGAGAAGGTCATGCCGCGGGCGTTGGGCGGTGCATACTTGTTCAGCCAGTCGACGTACTTGGCGACGGCATAGACCGACGCCGGGCCGTTGGCATCACCGCCGCGCTCGACCATCGAGCCGACCGGCCGGCAGCCTTCCATGCGGATGCCCCACTCGTCGACCGGCTTGCCGTTGGGAATGCCCTTGTCGCCGTTGCCGGCCATCGACAGCCAGGCATCGGTGAAGCGCCAGCCGAGCGAGGGATCCTTCTTGCCGTAGTCCATGTGGCCATAGACCTTGACACCGCCGATCTCCTTGATGTCGTTGGTGAAGAACTCGGCGATGTCCTCGTAGGCCGACCAGTTCACCGGCACGCCGAGCTCATAGCCGTACTTGGCCTTGAACTTGGCCTTGTAGTCGGGGTTGGTGAACCAGTCGTAGCGGAACCAGTAGAGGTTCGCGAACTGCTGGTCGGGCAGCTGGAACAGCTTGCCGTCGGGCGCCGTGCCGAACGACTTGCCGATGAAGTCGTTGACGTCGAGCGTCGGCAAGGTCACGTCCTTGCCCTCGCCCGCCATCCAGTCGGTCAGGCTGACCGTCTGGTTGTAGCGGAAGTGGGTGCCGACCAGGTCGGAGTCGTTGATCCAGCCGTCGTAGATGTTGCGGCCCGACTGCATCTGGGTCTGGATCTTCTCGACGACGTCACCCTCCTGGATGATGTCGTGCTTGACCTTGATGCCGGTGATCTCGGTGAAGGCCTTGGCCAGCACCTTGGATTCGTACTCGTGCGTGGTGATGGTCTCGGAGACGATGCTGATCTCCATGCCGACGAAAGGCTTCGCGGCGTTGATGAACCACTGCATCTCCTTCATCTGCTCGTCCTTGCTGAGCGTCGAAGGCTGAAACTCGCTGTCGATCCAACGCTTGACGGCCGCTTCGTCGGCGTAGGCTGGAGCGTGGAAAGCCCCCAAACACACCGTTATCGCGAGGGCGCTTGCCATCGTCGATAGACGGACCTTGGCTCTGTTGCGTCTCATGGCTTCCTCCATATGGAGCGTTGTGCGCAGTGATGGCCGGTTGCTCCGGCTCTGGTTGATCTCGAAGGCCTCAGACCACGCGAAAGACGACCACAGCAGCGACCAACGAAATGGCGGTGGCGAGCCATAGGCTCGACAATTCGATGCCTTCGCCGATCGGCAGGGTGGCAATCGGCTGCGCGCCGACGAGCCCGATCCAGACGAGGTGAATGACGGCGGCGAGCACGAGCGAGAGGAACAGCCTGTCGCCGCGCGTCGTCGGAATGCCAAGGACGCCCACGCGCTCGACTTCGGGGCGAGCGCGGCCGAGCCAGATCATGGTGATGAGCAGCAAGCCGATCGCGGTGAAGAAGGCGGCGGTGACGGGCGTCCAGGCCATCCAGGCGATATTCTCCATGCCCGTGTCCTCACACCCGGCCGAGCGCGAAGCCGCGCGCGATGTAGTTGCGTACGTACCAGATCACGATGGCGCCGGGCACGATCGTCAGCACGCCGGCCGCCGCCAGCACGCCCCAGTCCATCCCCGCCGCCGACACGGTGCGTGTCATGGTGGCGGCGATCGGCTTGGCGTTCACGGAGGTGAGGGTACGGGCGAGCAGGAGCTCGACCCAGGAGAACATGAAGCAGAAGAAGGCGGCGACGCCGATGCCGCTGGCCACCAGCGGCATCAGGATCTTCACGAAGAAGCGGGGAAAGGAGTAGCCGTCGAGGAAGGCCGTCTCGTCGATCTCGCGCGGCACGCTGGAAATAAAGCCTTCGAGGATCCACACGGCGAGCGGAATATTGAACAGGCAGTGCGCCAGCGCCACGGCCCACGGCGTGTCGAACAGCCCGATCGCCGAATAGAGATTGAAGAACGGCAATGCGAACACCGCGGCCGGCGCCATGCGATTGGACAGCAGCCAAAAGAACAAGTGCTTGTCGCCGAGGAAGCGGTAGCGCGAGAAGGCATAGGCGGCAGGCAGGGCGAAGCTGATCGACAGGAGCGTGTTGATCAGCACGTACTCGAGCGAGTTTATGTATCCCGAGTACCAGCTCGCGTCGGTGAAGATGACCTTGTAGTTGTCGAGTGTCGGCTGCTGCGGCCACAGCGTCATGGTCGAGGTGATCTCGACGTTGGTCTTGAAGCTCATGTTGACGAGCCAGTAGATCGGCAGCAGCAGGAAGATCAGGAACAGCGCCATGATCACGTGGCGACCCGGAATGGCGTACATTACGGCCCGCCCCCGCTTGTTTCGCGGTCCCGGCCGGCATTGGTCATGACGGTGAAGAACACCCAGCAGACGATGATGATGATCAGCATGTAGACGATCGACATGGCGGCGGCCTTGCCGAGGTCGAACTGGCCGAGCGCCAGCTTCACGAGCTCGATCGACAGGAAGGTCGTCGAGTTGCCCGGGCCGCCGCCCGTGACGACGAACGGCTCGGTGTAGATCATGAAGGAGTCCATGAAGCGCAGGAGCGCGGCGATCACCAGGACGTGCCGCATCTTGGGCAGCTGGATCGCGGTGAAGACCGCCCAGCGCGAAGCGCCGTCGATGCTGGCGGCCTGGTAATAGGCGTCCGGGATGGATTTCAGGCCGGCATAACAGAGCAGGGCCACCAGGCTCGACCAATGCCAGACGTCCATCACGATGATGGTCAGCCACGCGTCGATCGGATCGGCGACGTAATTGTAGTCGAAACCCATTCGGTTCAGCGTCCAGCCCAGCAGGCCGATGTCGGAGCGGCCGAAGATCTGCCAGATCGTGCCGACGACATTCCAGGGGATGAGCAGCGGCAGTGCCAGGACGACCAGCGAGAAGGCGACACCCCAGCCCTGGCGCGGCATGGCCAGCGCCACCACGATGCCGAGCGGGATCTCGATTGCCAGCACGATCGCCGAGAAGGCGAGGTTGCGCCACAGCGAGGCGAAGAAGCGGCCGCCCAGCTCGGTCGTCGGATCGAGCAGCTCCTGGTACCAGCCGACGCCATTCCAGAAGAACTTGTTGTTGCCGAAGGTGTCCTGCACCGAATAGTTGACGACGGTCATCAGCGGGATGACGGCGGAGAAGGCTACCAGCGCGAATACCGGCAGCACCAGCAGCCAGGCCTTCTGGTTGGTGATCTTCTCCATCACGCCGTTCCTTCGACGCGACGGGAGTTGACGTAGACGTGGATCTGCGCCCGATCGAACACCAGTCCGGCGCCGTTTCCAGTAGCGGCCACGCCATTGGGGACGCTCGCAGCGAGACGCAGGTCGCCGACGCGCACGCGGGCGAAGCGGCTGCGGCCGAGGTCGTCGATGCGCTCGACCTGCGCCGTCACCAAGCCGGGGGCAGGCGGCGCCAACCGCACGAACTCCGGACGGATGCCGATCTCGATGCGGGCGTCGGCCGGCAAGGCGTAGCTGCGTTGGAGCCCGAGCGCATGGCCCGCCACCCAGGCTTGGCGGCCCTGCACCTTGGCTGGGAGCACGTTCATGCCCGGCGAGCCGATGAAGTAGCCGACGAAAGTGTGGTCGGGCCGCACGAACAGTTCCTCCGGCGTGCCGGTCTGCACCACGCTGCCCTCGTGCATGACCACGACCGTGTCGGCGAAGGTCAGCGCCTCGGTCTGGTCGTGCGTGACATAGATCATCGTCAGGTCGAGCGCTCGATGCAGGACCTTGAGCTTCGAGCGCAGCTCCCATTTCAGGCCGGGATCGATCACGGTCAGCGGCTCGTCGAACAGCACCGCGGCCACGTCGGCACGCACCAGCCCGCGGCCCAGCGAGATCTTCTGCTTGGCGTCGGCGGTCAGCCGGTTGGCCCTGCGCGCAAGGTAGGGAGTGAGATCCAGCAGCTCAGCGATCTCGTGAACGCGCGCCTCGATCTCGGTGCGCGGTAGGCCCCGGTTTTTGAGCGGAAAGGCAAGGTTCTCGCCCACCGTCATGGTGTCGTAGATCACAGGAAACTGAAACACCTGCGCGATGTTGCGCTGCTGGGTCGTGAGCGCCATCACGTCCTTGCCATCGAACAGGACCTTGCCGCGCGACGGCCGGACGATGCCGGAGATGATGTTGAGCAGCGTGGTCTTGCCGCAGCCCGAAGGGCCCAGCAGGGCGTAGGCGCCGCCCTGGCGCCAGGTCATCGAGGTCGGCTTCAGCGCAAAGCTCGCGGGATCGGCGCCGGCGCCGCTGTAGGAGTGCGCGAGATCGACGAGGTCGATGCGGGCCATCGCGCGCGCCTCAGGCCCGGCCCGGTCCGGCCACCAGATGGCCGTCGGCGGCAAACACGAAGACGTCGTCGGGATCGAGCGCCGCGTCGAGCACGTGGCCGGGCGGAAATTCGTGGACGCCGGGCAGGACGGCGACCCAGTTCACGCCATCGCGCTTGAGATGGACGAAGCTTTCCGAGCCGGTGATCTCGGTCAGCGCCACGGTGGTGGGAAAGACGTGATGGCCCACGGCACCGTTGGCCACCGCCAGCTGATGGGCGCGAAAGCCGACGCTGTAGGGGCCGTCGGCCAGCCCGGCATAGAGGCCGTTGGCCGGCGCCGTGACGCCGCCGGCATAGGCCACCGATCCGTTCTTCTTCTCGATCTGGACGGTGTTGAGCGGTGGGTCGGAGAACAGCTTGGCGACGCGCAGGTTGTCCGGCCGCCGGTAGACGCCCGGCGTGTCGCCGACCTGAAGGGCGCGGCCCTCCGACATGCAGATCGTGCGGCCGCCCAGCAGCAGCGCTTCCGACGGCTCGGTGGTGGCGTAGACGAAGATCGCGCCCGAGACCTCGAAAATCCGCGGCAGCTCGGTGCGCAGCTCCTCGCGCAGCTTGTAGTCGAGATTGGCCAACGGCTCGTCGAGCAGCACGAGGTCGGCGCCCTTCACCAGGGCGCGGGCGATCGCCGTGCGCTGCTGCTGGCCGCCCGACAGGGCAAGCGGCAGGCGATCGAGATAGTCGCGCAGCCGCAGGAGCCCGGCGACCTCCTGGACGCGCCGCTCGACCTCCTCGTTGGGGCGGCCCTGCACGCGCAGCGGCGAGGCGATGTTCTCGAAGACGGTGAGCGAGGGGTAGTTGACGAATTGCTGGTAGACCATCGCCACCGACCGGCGGCGGACATCGATGCCGGTCACGTTCTTGCCGTTGACCACGACCCGGCCGGCGGTCGGCACGTCGAGACCGGCCAGCAGGCGCATCAACGACGTCTTGCCCGAGAGCGTCGGTCCTAGGAGGACGCTCAGCGTTCCCGGCTCAAGCGTCAGCGAGACATCGATGATGTGGGGGACGGCGCCGACGACACGCGTGACGTTTTCCAGCAGCACAGTCATGGGGATCGCCCGGCGAACGCATCGCGTGCGATGCCTGGGCCCATTCCAACGTCGGTGATCGCCAGTTCGAGAACCGGGTTCAAAGACGCTTCCCCCTCACCAAAGTTGCTTTCACATTTGGCGATTTTCTTTCGACTTCGATTTAATCCGCAACTTCAAACGAAAGCAAGGTGAGGGGCCGGGCGCCCTCAGGAAGCGGCCTGGGGATAATCGTGCGTCGGTCCCTCCGAGGCATGAGCGGCCTTGTCCAAGGCCTCGATGACGGTGACGCCGGCCTCCTGCGCGATCTTGGCGAGACCGGCCGGCAATCCACGGTCGGTCACGAAGGTCTGCACCTGGCTGATATGGCCGATGCGTACCGGCGCGGTCCGCTGGAACTTGGTGCTGTCGGCGACGAGAATCACGTGACGCGCATTGGCGATGATGGCCTGCGCCGCCTGCACTTCGCGGTAATCGAAATCGAGCAGCGCGCCTTCGTCGTCGATTGCCGACGCGCCGACCACGGCGTAGTCGACCTTGAACTGCTGGATCAGGTTGCTCGACGCCTCGCCGACCACGGCGCCGTCGGCGCGCCGCACCGAGCCGCCGGCGACGATCACCTCCATGCGCGGATGAGGGTAGAGCTGCATGGCGACGTTGAGGTTGTTGGTGATCACCAGCAGCCCCTCGTGCGAGCCGAGGGCGCGGGCGACTTCCTCGGTCGTGGTGCCGATATTGATGAAGAGCGAACAGCCGTTGGGTACCAGCGCCGCCGCCGCCGCGCCGATCGCGCGCTTCTCCGCCACCGCCACGAACCGCCGCGCCGCGTAGGCGAGGTTCTCGACGCCGGAGGCGACGACCGCTCCGCCATGCACGCGCGTGAGCGCGCGCGACGCGCAGAGATCGTTGAGATCCTTCCGGATGGTCTGGGCCGAGACCTCAAAGCGGCGCGCGAGGTCGTCCACCGTCACGCGCCCGAGCGAGCGCGCAAGTTTGACGATTTCGGATTGCCGGAGCGGCAGGGTCATTGCCGCGATAAGTATCGCTGCGCGGCGGCGTTGAAAACCATCAATCGCCATCCTGGCGTCCGCGACGTCGCAGCCTTGCCCGGTAAGGCGCTGACAAGACGGTGCTTTCGCGCTTTGGCCCCAAGAAAGCAGGAATCAGCCGGGGAGCCGGCGAGCCACCCGCTTCAGCCCGAGATGGTCGCGCAGGGTCGTGCCGGCGTAGTCGGCGCGGAACAGGCCGCGCTCCTGGAGGATCGGCACGACCAGGCGGGCAAAGGCGTCGAACTGGCCGGGAAAGAAAGGCGGCATGACATTGAAGCCGTCGACGGCACCGGCTCGGAACCACTGTTCCAGCGTGTCGGCGATCTGGGTCGGGCTCGCCACCAGCAGCAGGTGCCCGCGCGCGGCGGCGACGCGATAGAAGAGCTGGCGCAGGGTGAGCTTGTCGCGCCGCGCCATCTGCAGCAGCAGCGCAGCCCGGCTCTTGAGATGCTCGGTCTCGGGCAGCTCCGGCACCGGCTGATCGAGCGGGAACTTCGACATGTCGCTGCCCAGTCGATCCGACAAGACCGTCATCGATTGCGGTGAGGTGTCGATGTTGGCGTTGAGCTCGGCGAAGATGTCCTGCGCCTCTTTTTCAGTGCGGCCGACTACCGGGAACACGCCGGGCATCACCAGCGCGCTTGCCGGATCGCGGCCGAAGCCCACCACTTGCGCCTTCAGTCCCATGTAGAAGGTTTGCGCCTCCAAAAGATCGTTCTGGGCGGTGAACACCACGTCGGCGATGCGCGCGGCCAGTGCTTGGCCCGGACCGGAAGAGCCGGCCTGGATCAGCACCGGATGACCCTGCGGGCTGCGCGGCACGTTGAGCCCGCCCTCGACCGTGAAATACTTGCCCTGGAAGTGCGGCACCCTGAGGCTGCCCGGCCGCACGTACTGGCCGCTCTTCTTGTCGGCGGCGAAGGCGTCGTCGTCCCACGAGTCCCACAGCAGCCGGCAGGCCTCGACGAACTCCTCGGCCATGGCATAGCGCTCGGCGTGCGGCGGATGATTGCGGCCGAACACGGCCGACGACTTGGCGTAGGCCGTGGTCACCACGTTCCAGCCGGCGCGTCCGCCTGACAGGTGATCGAGCGAGGCGAAGCTGCGCGCCACGTGATAGGGCTCGGCATAGGTCGTGGAGCCGGTCGCGGCGAGGCCGAGCTTCGACGTCGTCATGGCGAGCGCCGACAAAAGCGTCAGCGGCTCGAACTTGCCAATGGTCGAAGGATGCTCGCCGTAGCCGGTGGCGAAGCCATCGCCGAGGAAGAACATGTCGAACTTCGCCGCCTCGGCGGTCTTGGCGATGTGCTGCATCAACGGCAGGTTGGGCCAGCCCGTGGCCGTGGCGTCGGGATGCCGCCAGCCCGCGACGTGGTGCCCCGGCGTCTGCACGAAAACGCCGAGCCGCATTTGCCGATGTTGTGTCATGACGCGACAGGCGTAACCCGAGCGCCATCGCTTGTCATCGGAAAGACATCGGGTTGCCCGGCGGCTAGGATCACCGCGTGGCCGTGCGTGATCGCGTCAATTTCTGGCAAATCGGTTGCATCGTCCTGCCCATTGCGGGCGTGATCGCGCCGCTGGTGATCGCCAAGCTGCTCGGCGGCTTTGGCGCGGAGTTCCAGATGGTCGGCCGGGAACTCCAGCCGTCGGAAGCCTTCGGCATCCTTGGGGCGATGCTCTTTCCCGTCGCCGGCTTCTTTTTCGCCCGCACCAGGACCGACCAGGCGTTGGCGCAGCAGAGCCAGTCGTGGCCGACCGCGCCGGGCACGGTGTTTACCAGCGAACTGGGGGAGCGCCGGGTTTACCGCGGCGGC
>Ga0081455_10007867_pt1 | contig 11160 bp, 9 predicted proteins | sample TabmetS3T2R1_FD_70207 | JGI IMG/M metagenome (GOLD analysis project Ga0081455, IMG submission 70207) | Tabebuia heterophylla rhizosphere microbial communities from the University of Puerto Rico - S3T2R1 | ecosystem: Host-associated > Plants > Roots > Rhizosphere ... | reverse complement strand
CCGAGGCTGCAAGTGTAACAGCGAGAAACCTCCGAAGCGACGTACTGACTCTCCTCGTCGTAAGCCGCGATGACGGGAACGTCGTAATTTTTTCATTTGCTTCTCTTTTTTACGCACCTCGTCCTCATCTCTCGACAGGAAGCCCGCCACCTCGGCATGGGTCATCCCGTGCTCAAGCGCGTGCTTCAGGAAGAACAGATCCGATGGCGACCACCATTCATCCCGGTTTTGCTTTGTGGTGGCTGCCATAACCCACCGGCGGTTCTAACAACCTTGCTCTAGTACGAGGTTTGCGAATCGAGACCCGTAACGAGTCTCTGTTTCATCTCGGTTTCGTGCTCTCGAGAATTTGGTTTCGTGCCAAGGCTCCAAAGAAAAGCCTAAGGCTCGCGCGGCACGGCCGCACCTGCGATATTGCTGGATTGCATGGAGACTCGAAATTCTGCAATGCCGCTACCACTACTACTGATGCTCACCGCCAACGTGGTGGCAGCACAAACATTAAGGAAGATGTACACCTAGTGTTGTTAGGCAGAGGGAATCAGGGTCCCTACGGTCGGCGCCAGACGCTCATAAGTCAGTCTGCTTTCAGGGAGAGCGAAGCGGGCGGTGCCGCGGTTGGCGAGAAGATATTAGAACCTGCTTTTCCGGCTTTCGAATTAGCCGCTATCACTGCATCAGAGCGTCCGGGAGAAGTGAGGCTAGCGAACGCCATTGCTAGAATTCCGACCGCGCAAACCGCGCCTAAGATGGCGTTCGCGCCAATCCATTTATCGAATTTACGCCGATCTTCTGGCGACATCTTCTCATATTCATAGGATACGCCATGCCACATGACACGGTCCCGTCAACGCCGTGAATTCAATCCTCTTTCGTTGCAAAGACGAATGTCATGTCATGTATCTCCTGCTCCGGAAGATCAGCGTTCTTGTACATTTGAGAAACATCTATGCGTATGCTTTCAACCGAGGGCGTGTCCGCTTCGGCAGTGGGAGCCGACCAAAAAAACAGCTTCGCTCCGAACGCGACCAGGACAATTACAACGATAGATATCGCGTAATGTGCGCGCATAATCGTTCTCCGGTTGCGAAGGGGCCAGCGGCCTCCACGATACGGACCAACTTCCATTGTTAGAACGCGATTTCTGCGCCTGCCGATGGCATCAGGCTGCCGATACACCGAACAGCGACGATTTCGGACAATGCGTCACTCTTTAGGCAGCACTCCGGGAAACAAGCCATCCCAGCTCTATATTGATTCAGGTTACGCCGCTTATAGAATTTGTCACGCTATATTTTGTATTTCTGAATTGCACGTAGGCAAAACTCCTTTGCGTGTAAGCATCCACATGCGTTTCGAAGCACAACCGAAGCATTGCCGATTAAGTCCGGCTTGCTTTTAGAAACCGTTAGTATAATTGAGCTTAGCCGTGCTGATCGCTTACAACCTAAGCCGAGCAAAATATTTTGCGCAGGCCACAACGCAACGGTTCAAAATTTGTCATGCTCCAATTGAGCGAAGGTTTCCCTTTGCTTGCGAGGGCACTTCAATGCGCCTCCACATACACAGCACTGGTGCGCATGGTGCGGCAGCATCGCGCGCCTTGGCGGAACGAATGAGCGACGCAATGGCAAAAGAGCTTATGCCTCTGGTCGCTAGCATTTACGAGAGCATGCATCTGACCGAGATGCAGCCGACGCCTATCCGACAGTGACGTATCAGCCGACCAAAAGCGGCACCCCCCAATTGGGGGTGCTCAGAATGCGCGCCGGAGATTTGCTTCGGTTAAATGGGAGTGCCACGGTTGCTTCTCCTAGCCATTCCCGCGCGCTATAAGCCGCTCCATGTCGCTGCCGCCCGGCTTCATCGCCCATGTTTGCCCACCAAAGCGCTGCAACCGCCCTCCGGCGCTGATTGGATTCACGAAATTAAGCACGACGGCTTTCGAGTCATCGCCCGCAAGGACGGCCCGCGGGTGCGGCTCTACAGCCGCCCCAGACTGATCGGTTCCCCCTGATCGTCGAGCCGCTGGCCAGTCTCCGCTCTCGAATCGTGCATCGCGAGGCGGTGTACTGCGACGGCGACGGCCGGCCGAGCTTCGACCGCATCCGCTACCGGCGGCACGACGCGGGCGAGAAGTTGCTGCCATGAAAAAGGGCCGCCTGTTGGGCAGCCCTCCGGCGTGTGCTGACTTCGGGGCTTGGGGGGCAAGCGGGGTGAATGCCAGCGCAGCGCCAGTTGCGGCAGGCAATCGAGGGACGTGTCCTACCGGTTCTTTAACTGCGACCGTCGTCAATCTCGCTTATTGGCGTCGGTCGCAGCGGTTCGAAGATGATCCGGCTGTCCGGCTCGCTATCAGCGCGGGACATTCGGCGGAAGCAACACCGGGGGCGGGCTTGATCCGATCGGCTGGCAGTATGTATCAGCACCGCTGACGCAAGCCGGGGGATCGAATTGGGGCTGTTGCTTCGGAGCGCTCAATGCCGGGGAAATCGCAGCCGCGAGCGCGGCTAGTGCAATGAGAGTTCTCATGGGGATACCCTCTGCTGGGTTTGCTTACTCGCTGTTGTGTTCCCTCTCCTACGATGCAACAAGCCCCAATTGGGGTGATGGGCGATTTAATTTGAATTCGAATCGGCGATTGTCGGACAACGACAACCTTCGAAATGTTTGTAGTTCGAATGGACCATAGACCTTGAGCTTTTTGGTTCGAATGGAGGATAGACATAGCCCAGCGAGGCTGTGAGCCTACTAAAATGGGTGACGTACCGAAGTCGTTACTTCGGAGGCTCATCGTGGGACGTGCAACGAGGCGAAAGTTCTGTTGCCGCGTCAGGTAGTCCCGCAGAGTTGAGACCCGCCAGGGCCATCGCCACCATTCCAATCGCAAGGATCGAACCGAAGAGGGTATTTGCCTTGACCCACGCGTCGAATTCGCGCGGATTTTTCTGATATGCCTTCTTTGCCCTCGACTTCAGTAATCAGCGATGACCGCGACGTGGCGCGAGGCTGCGATGGCGGCGTTCGCCAAGAGCTGGCGGCGCCTCGGGCTACGTCATCGTTCTGGGCGCTTATGATCTACTAACCGCAAGTCGATTGGGCCGACCTGTTCGATGACGACCTTGTCGAGACTCAATTGGTTCGCGTCTGCGCAGCTTGGCTGCGCGCCTGGAATAATCCAGCGCAAGCGCCCTAAGTGCTTCGGCCACGGTAGGTTCGGAACACTCGCTGGCAAGCTTGGCGCATCGTTCGGCCAGTTGCTTGTAGTCTCCCGGTCCGGCGCGTTTCATGGGGTAAGTTTGTCCGACCTGCGATTTCAGCAGGTGTGACCGCCGTCACAGGTACGTCCTTCATTTTTTGGACCCGCGTCTTGGAATGGCACGGATACGAGTCAACACGCGAGGCTGCGATGGCGGCCGTTCGCGAAGTCATGGCGACGGAGGTGAAAAGGGCTACAGTGGGAACTGGAAGAGGCCGTCCATGTCGACCACCGTGCTTGCTTACCTGATCCTGTTCATGGGCTTCATAACGTTTCTTTGCGGTGCATTTGGCCTTTTGATGTGCTCTTCGAGGAGGTGTCCAAAACGGAGCGCGTCCAGTTCAGATACTACGGAATGGTAGTCGGACTGATATCAGGCGGCCTTGCCCTGATCGGTATTGGGCAGGGCCTGCGGCTGCTGCTGCTGATCCTTGGCAAGCCGTGATATCCACGAGAAATCGTAAGCCCCACGCACGGCTATGAGGCTACGCGCCAGGCTACGATGGCGGCGTTCGCCAAGAGCTGGCTTAGGGTGGGAGTGAGGGCTAGCGGGTGCGCGGGCCCGGCTTTAAACAGGAGCTGACTTTCGGGTATTATGCCAGCTCGGCAGAGTGGCTGCCCATGCGCGCTGCACCGCTCGTTGCGTTCTCCGTCAACGGCCTGCTGGCCGGTGGGATCTCATGGCATGCTCGCCGGCAGCGATGGGGCCGGTCACGGTCTTTGCCGATCCCGGAAAGTACCAGTTCTACAGTTGCGAGCAGCTCGCTGGTCAGCGGACGTATTGGGCGGGCCGCGAGCTGGAATTGAAGCTTCTGATGGACAAGGCCGAGGAGAGAACCGGGGGCGCCGTCGTCAATGTCATAGCTTACCAGGCTGACTACGTGGTGGCGCGCGAAGAGGTCAAGGTGATCGATGCGACGGCCCGCGGCAAGAATTGCGATAAGCCGCGCCGGCCCTGAACGTGCAGTGCCCATCACCGCTAAGTTGCCATGAGCGAACGCCACGTCTCCCGCATAGGCCGATTGACCGCGATCTGCCTGCTCGTCGCTGCCGTTGTCACGATTGGCTTGGCGATCGCTGGCGCACTAAAAGGGGCTCGCTCGCCAGTGCCTCAGCTCGCATCACAGAAATGACGCGCCGGGGGTGAAGCGGGAGGCCGAGGAGGACTAGGGGAGGGAACGATGGCGATGAAGAACGTGCGCGACCTTTTCGCCCAAACCGATCTGCAAGTCAGTCTGCTGAAGGAACGCATCGCCCGCCAGCGTGACGTGATTAAGCGGGCCAAGCTAAGAGGCCACCCCACGGCAGCGGCTGAAACGATTCAGCACACCTTGCACCAAAGCCTTCGCGCGTTCGAGAAACGCCGCCAGCAAATCTTTGAGCGGATCGAAGCGACACGGGTCCGCGCTGACAAACCGGACGTGCCGTAGTTTCTCTCGACTACGTGCTACGTCCGGCTTCACTGGTACTCACAATGTCTGTTCGTCGCTGAGCATCCCCATTGGGTTCACCGCGTCGCACCGGCTCAAACAGGCAAGGTTGTGACCGCGACTACAGCTCCCGCAAAGAACCCGCTGATGCAGAAGAGCATCAGAATATCGTCGATTTTGATGGCCATGGTTTTTCCCCCTTGATGGTGGGCCGACGGTGGTGCAAGGGCGGCCTTCTTGCAATCGTTTGTCGGCGACGGAGTTAGGCCAGTCCTAAGGCGAAAGATAAAATCCAACTGAATTGGTGTGCTTCTGCATTCGCCATCAAGAAAAGCCCCGGCAAGGTGAGCAGGGGCACTAGTCGACCTCTAGCGGTGGAATCTGTTAGTGTCATCGGATGGTTGAGTAGGAGAGCGGCTCGTGGGAAGTTCTTGAGCGCATCAAGACCGATCATTGCAGTCCTGGCAACGATGGACACGAAAAGCAGCGAAGCCCGCTTCGTTGCCGACGTGCTGACACGTGCGGGTGCGACGCCGTGGATCGTCGACCTGTCAATGAAATCGCACACCTTGTCTGCTGGGAACGTTTCCGGCGCGCAGGTTGCTGAGGCAGTGGGCGTGTCTTGGCAGTCGCTCGATGAACGCTCACGCCAAGAAGCAGCAGCAGTGATGGTCCAAGGTGGCACCAGGATTTTGCTTGAGAGGTACTCCAAGGGAGAAATCGCAGGCGCCATCGGCGTCGGCGGTGCGAACGGGACCAATCTCGTGTGCTCGATCCTGCGCGCATTGCCATACCTCTTGCCGAAGATCATGATCAGCACGGTGGCCGGCACGGCCGCCGTGCAATGGTATGTCGCAGAGAGCGACATCGCCATGTACCCTTCGATTGGCGACGTCTCGCTCAACCGCATTACTAGGGCGGTCATGGAGAATGCCGCGAACGCGGTGGCACTTGCAGCCGCCAACTGGGTGGCAAGACGGGAGGCGAAGACCGTTCATGCGCCCCTGGTCGCGGTCTCGTCGTTCGGCGGCACGGCGGCGTGCGTTGAGCGGGTCAGTCAGCGGCTGCAAGCCTTGGGCTATGAGGTCATCCTGTTTCACGCCTCAGGCGTCGGCGGCAAATCGCTCGAACAGCTTGCATCCTCCGGCGAGCTTGCCGGCGTCGTCGACGTGACGACACATGAGCTTGCGGATCTCGTTGTGGATGGCGTCTATTCTGCGGGCGATGCGCGAATGACAGGCGCCGGCGCTGCCGGCTTGCCGCAGGTGATCGTGCCTGGAGCGATCGATCATTCCAATTTTTGGGTAGGCCAGGTGCCCGACCGGTACAAAACGCGCGAATTCTTCCAGTACAATGCGCAGAACCTGCTCATGCGCACTAACGCCGAGGAGTTCAGGCAGCTGGGCGCGGAATTCGCCAGACGGGTCAACGCGGCCAGGGGTCCGGTGCGCGTTCTCATTCCAGCCGAGGGCTTCAGCGAACATACCAAGCGCCGCGCACGGGATCTCGAAGGCAACGACAAGGGGCCGTGGAAAATCCCGGGCGACTACAGAATATTTGTCGATTCTCTCAAACGTGACTTGACGTCTACGTTAATCGAGGAACTGCCGCTGCACATCAACGACAACGCATTTGCCGACGCTTGTGTCGACGCATTTTTCGTGATCGCTAACCCCCTGATGCAACAAAGAGCAGGAAGCAGAGCAAGCCAATGCGGCTCGACGTTCCAATCAAACGACACGAGACCGACGTCCTGATCATCGGTGGCGGCGCCGCCGGAACCATGGCCGCATTCGAGTGCGCCGAGGCCGGCGTCGATGTCATCCAGGTGACCAAAGGGCGCGCCACCAGTGGCACGACCACGGTAGCGCGTGGCGGCTTTGCCGCTGCGATGGGTGAGGATGACAGCCCTGAGCTGCATCTTCAGGACATTCTCAAATACGGCGGCGAGCTGATCGATCCCGAGCTGGCCCGCGTCTGGGTCTACGACATCATCGACGTGGTGCACGACCTTGAATCGTGGGGAGCGGAATTCGTCCGTCGCGCCGACGGCCGGCTCGATCTCAAGGAATTTCCCAGCCACTCCAGAAACAGGGCCTGCCATCACTACGACACCACCGGCAACATGATTACCAAGGTGTTGTCGAAGAAGCTACGCGCCGATGCGCGTATTACCAAGCACTCGATCACGGCCGTCGTCGATCTCATCAAGCAGGATGGCCGCGTGGTCGGCGCCTGGGGCGTGGACTATCACGATGGCGCGCTCGTCACCTACCACGCGCAGCAGATCATCCTGAGCGCCGGTGGCGGCAGCGGGCTGTTCTACGTCAACGACAACCCGCCGCAGGTGACGGGCGACGGCTATGTGCTGGGATTCCGCGCGGGCGTGCCACTCATCGGCATCGAGATGATCGACTTCCAGGCGATGTGCTGCTCGCCCAAAGAGCTATTCGGTTTCGCGCCACATCCCACCGGCTTCATTAACGCCGGCGCAGTGTTCAGAAATCGGGAAGGCGAAGAATTCCTCAAGCACTATTTCCCCGACACCGCGGAGCAATCCACTCGCTCCGAGGTGATCCGGGCCATGGCCAAGGAAATCCACGCCGGCCGTGCCGGCTCCACCGGCGGCATCTTCATGGATGCAACCAAGGTGCCCATGGAGGTCATCCAGAAACAGATTCCGCACGTCTACAAGACCTGCCTTCACCGTGGAATCGACATTAGCAAGACGCCACTGGAGGTGGCGCCGGGAAGCCATACCTGGCTTGGCGGCCTCAAGGTGGATATAGACGGCAGGACCCCCGTCGATGGCTTGTTCGCCGCGGGCGAAACCGCCGGCGGCATCCATGGCGGCAACCGCATCGGCGGGTCGGCGCTCTCCGCCTCGCTGGTGTATGGCCGGCGCGCGGGCAAACGGGCGGCAGCGCTCGTCAGGAAGGGGCGCGTCGATTTGGCCAGCAGCGATGAGGACGCGATCCCGGAAGCCGAGCGGGCGTGGCTTGCGGGACTGTTGAACCGCGATAGCGGCCCCCTACAATCCGACGTACGTATGGCCTGCCGCACTTTGGCGCACAACAAGCTCGGTCCCATCCGGGAGGAACGGACGCTCAGGGAGGCGCTTGAAGAGTATGAGCGCATCGAGCGCGAAGACGTGCCCGCCATGCGCCTGGGTGAGAAAGCCCGGAGTTCCGACAAGGTGCGGGGCGAAGAGTTGGAAAGCGCGCTGTCGGTGCGCAACCTCACGCTGTTGGGGCGCATCCTTGCCATCGCCGCACTCAAACGCACGGAAAGTCGGGGCGCGCACTTTCGGCTCGACTATCCGGACACCGATGATGTGCACTGGCGCGTGGTCACTCACCTTCAATTGGGCTCAACCGGCGGGATCGTGTTTCACACCGACCCGGTCAAGGAACCGGCAACGGCCAGCATGCGCGGCGTGAGGGCGGCCGCGAGATAGGCCCGGAACCGGCGATTCGTTCAAAGTTCTTGTCTCTTCAACATTAGAGTATCGGCGGCGATTTGCCGGGCGCCTCTTGGTCAATCGGGAGAAAGGCATGGCAGCAAAGTCAGACCGTGCGGCCATCCTCTCCCGCCTGTGGATGGAAATCGAAGATGGGCACGCCATCTACGATGCGCTGTGCGGCTCGGGCATCACCGCCAAGATGGCGGCCCGCGGCGGCGCCAGCATGGTCACGACGCATAGCCTCGCCTATTTCCGCATGCAGGGCCTGAGCTCGATGGCCGGCTATCTGCCGATCTGCGACGCCAATGCGCTTACGCTGGAACTCGGCGAGCGGGCGCTGATCAATGTGGTGCACGAGTGTCCGCTCATTGCCGGTTTGCTGTGCGTCGATCCGACCCGCGACATGCGGCGGTTTCTTGAAAAGGTAGCTGCGGCCGGCTACGACGGCGTGATGAATTGCCCGACCGTGGCGCTGATCGACGGCAAGTTTCGCAGCGATTTGGAAGAGACCGGAATGGGATTCGCGCGCGAGGTCGCCGTGCTGGGAATGGCATCCGGCATGGGACTGTTCACCAAGGCATTCTGCACCTCGGTGGATGAAGCCGTCGCCATGGCCGAGGCCGGTGTGGACAATATCATTATCCATTTCGGCAACAGTTCGGGCGGCACGATCGGCTCCAAGACCGTGCTCGACCGCAATGCCGCGCTCGGCCGGAGCGCGGCGATCCTTGACGCACTGTCTACGAATTTCTCCAACCGGCTCGTGACCTGTCATGGCGGAGCGATCGAAACCTCTATCGACTTCGAGCAGTTTCTACAGGCAGAGCCGCGTTTACATGGTTATGTCGGGGGCTCGTCGGCGGAACGATTCCCGATTGAGAAGTCCGTGGTTGAAGCTACGCGCCAGTTCCGCAGCATTAAGCTTCCGAAGACCAAGTAATCTGTCGTCTTGTCGGAAGCTGCGTCGCGGGTGCCATTGCGGAATTGTCGAAGCGGGCGGCGCGCACGCTGCGCGGTCGAAGGAGGCTGCGGCGACGGAGAGGTAGCCCTGTCCACCGCTGCTAAGAGGCGCCCTCTCGAGTAAGAAACGAGTGCCAACGACGCCTAGCGCTGGCCTCGGATTGATGCAGTTCGTAGAGACGCTCACATTGAGTAGAACAAAAACTCAGGTGAATCCACCAGCGGCCGTTCCAGATATTGCGAAAACGCACGCCTAAGCCCAACCTCCCATGGCATTGGGCGCATCTTTTCATTTTCATTGTTCTTTTCCTGCAGTGCAGACCGTTTAGCACCCACCAAGCAAAACACTAAAAGATGCAACGGACGCTGCAATTAAATCTGCAATTGCCATGCTGAACCGACGCAGTTGGTGATTAATTAAGGTGTTCCAAATCGAAGCATCGTGATGAGGATCATTTGCAAGGTTGGAAACCCCGGCACGGCCGACGCCGCGTCGGGCTTCCTGAAAAGGGCCCCGCTTGGGCCGTTAGTCGCCACGTAACCTGCGGTGGGGCGGCGCTTTGAGCCGCAACATAGGGACGAGCGTCGATCTCCACCTTGGCCGCAAACCAAAAGAAGCGCGCGCAAACGCGGCGGGACCAAGAGCTGTCGAAAATTTAATTAAGGTGATCCACGGGGACTGGTCCCCATTGTTAAATTTTGGACAACGTTTGTTTCGTCGGCGGACCGACGTAGATTCAGCTACGGGCGACGGTTAGCCAGGGACGTGTCATGAACGTGCTCGTATTGCTCGCACTTGCGTTTCCTCTTGGCTGCTTGGCGCTTTTAAGCGCTATTGCTCTGCTTGGTGTCCTGTTGCTCGCCGGCGCGCTCCGTGGGGTTGGCGCAATCGGGACGCGCTTGAGAACGACTGGCACGGTGATGAGCCCATTTGAGGCTACCAAACATTAACTCGCCCGACCTCCGGCAGTAATGCGGCGCTTCTCATGTTCGCTGCCACGACTAGGAGAATGGAGATTCCCATGTCATCGTGGGCGAGCTTCTACCGAGAGCTGGCTAACGAAGCCAACGAGCGCGCGGTAGAAGGCACTACCCCGTCTGTAAAACATAAGTTTGAGGAGGTCGCCAAGGAGTGGTCCGAGTTGGCCGACTGGGCCGAGCGAAGGAACAGAGCTGCGTGAGCTCACATATTTCGGCGCCCCAATGTGAGGCAGCTACAGTTGAGCGGAAACTTCGCCCTCGCGCCCGCATGGGCTACGGACCGAAAACCGTAACGCAGCGCGCATCGGATTATCCTCAGGGCCGCGAGGCGTCAAACCAGCCCCGTCAGCTCCTTCTGAGACCCTCCCCCAGGAGCCACCAGTGGATCGCCGACGACCTCGTGAACCGCCTGCCGCAACTGCCCGAGAGCGGGACGGCTGACGAGAACTAGCGCCGTCGCATTTCCACGCAGTAGCTGGTGCCGCTCTCTGTCCACCTGGTCCGGCATTGCCTGACCTTGGGGATGGAGTCGGGCTACGCGAAACATGGCGTGCAGTGGCCGCCACCACTCACCATATGCCCAGGCGGGCATTGAATGAGCTAGCCGACAGGAATCGGTCATCCGATAATCAACCACTAGGTGACGCCGCGACGGTGTGCGGCGCCCCGCGTCCCTGCCCGCCCCGCACCTCGCAAATTCCTCCCCAGATGATCCGCCATCCGCCAGGCCAGCCCCTGCACCGTGAGCGGGGGCCGATGGTGCTGATCACCGAGGCGCCGAGGACGCCGAGGTTTGGCACGTCGTGCGCGAAGCCACAGCGATCGACCACCGTTGGTCTCGCGGTCGTCGCCTATCCGCGTGCCGCCATAGGCGCGGAACGACAGACCGCGCGCGACAGTCCCTTGCTGTTCCGGCTCGGCGCGAGCGGGTGCAATGCGACAGTCAAGTTCTCTTTATCGAGCAAAGCACCGAGCAGTTATTTTTGAGGTCCGCCGGTTGGAGAAAAGTTGGAGATGCCCCAGTTCGCGAGCCGGCTGTTTCTTCTAGGACATTGATTTCATTGGCG
>Ga0081455_10007866_pt1 | contig 11161 bp, 15 predicted proteins | sample TabmetS3T2R1_FD_70207 | JGI IMG/M metagenome (GOLD analysis project Ga0081455, IMG submission 70207) | Tabebuia heterophylla rhizosphere microbial communities from the University of Puerto Rico - S3T2R1 | ecosystem: Host-associated > Plants > Roots > Rhizosphere ... | reverse complement strand
CCACGTCCGGCACCGAATCGGCGTCGCAGGCGGCCACGACGCCCCCGCCGAAGCCCGCACCGGTCAGCCGCGCGCCGAGCGCGCCGGCGCCGACGAGCTCCTCGACGAGCACGTCGAGCTCGGGCGTCGAGACGCCGAAATCGTCGCGCAGGCTGGCGTGGCTCTCGGAGAGCAGGCGGCCCACTCGCGTGAGGTCGCCGGCGCCCAACGCGTCCGCGACCTCGCGCACGCGGCGGTTCTCCGAGACGACGTGGCGACCGAGCGGCTCGTCCGCGACCTGACGCTCGTCCGCGTCGCGGAGCGCCTTCAGTCCCAGCCTCGCCGCGAGCTGCTCGCATGCGCGTCGACGCTCCGCGTACGGCGTCTCCTCGAGCGAGCGGCGGAGGCCCGAGTGGACGACGAGAACGTCGAGATCCTCGGGGAGCGGAACCGGGCGGATCTCGAGCGAGCGGCAGTCGATCAGGAGCGCGTCGCCCGCGCGGCCGGCGACGGACGTGAGCTGGTCCATGATCCCGCACGGGACGCCCGTCGCCTCCTCCTCGGCCGACCGGCAGGCCTCGGCGAGCGCCTGCGGGCCGACCTCCCACTCCGCGATCCCGGCCAGCGCGACCGCGCACGCGACCTCGAGCGCTGCGCTCGAGGAGAGCCCCGACCCGAGCGGGACGTCCGACGCCACGAGCGCGTCGAGACCAACGGCCGGGCGGCCGAGCCGAGCGAGCTCGCGCACGACGCCGGCGACGTAGCGACCCCAGGAGGGCTCGACGGTCGCCGGCTCGGTGGAGCCGTCGGCCTCGAGCTCGACGACGCCGCCGAGATCGAGGGAGCGAACACGCACGCTCTTCCTCGGGTAGCCGGCGACGACGCAGCCGCGGTCGATCGCGAAGGGCAGGACGAAGCCTTCGTTGTAGTCGGTGTGGTCGCCGAGGAGGTTTACGCGCCCCGGCGCGCGGCACCAGCTCGGGTCACGGCGCCACGCTCGACGCCACGGGCCGAGCTCGGCCTCGATCCGGTCGGCGGCGTCCTGCATCGGCCGAAGATATGCGAGCCCCGAGGCAGGAGCCGTGCGAGGCGCCTCGTAAACTCGTGGCGTGGCCGACGAGATCACCTGCCTCCTGGTCGACGACCACGAGGTCGTCCGCGAGGGGCTCCGGCTCGCACTCTCGCGCTCGCCCCGCATCCGCGTGATCGGTGAGGCCGCCGACGGCTCGTCTGGGGTCGCCCTCGCCGAGCGCCGCCGCCCCGACGTCGTGATCATGGACCTCCGAATGCCGGACATGGACGGCCTCGAGGCGACGGAGCTCGTCCTCCAGCGCGTGCCGAACACGTCCGTGCTCATCTTCACCGCCTACGGCGAGCGCTCGCTGCTGCAGCGGGGTCTGGAATCGGGCGCGCGTGGGTACATCCTCAAGGAAACTCCGCATGAGACCCTCCTGCGCGCGATCGAGAAGGTGGCGGCCGGAGAGACCTTCGTCGACCCGGGCCTGATGGCTGAGTTCGTCTCCGGCCGGACCGACGGCGACATCCTCACGCCGCGCGAGCGCGAGATCCTCCAGCTGCTCGCCGACGGCATGTCGAACGTCGACGTTGCCGACAAGCTCTTCATCAGCCAGGAGACCGTGAAGAGCCACGTCCGGCACATCCTCGCGAAGCTCGAGGCGGACACGCGCACGCAGGCGGTCGCCATCGCGCTCCGCGAGGCGATGATCGATTGAGCTCGCAGCCGCTTCGGTCGGACGACGCCGAGCGCGCGCTCCTGGCCGAGCGGATCCTCGCCGAGCAGGAGGAGCGCCGCCGGCTCGCCGAGCTGCTCCACGACGGCCCCGTGCAGCACCTGTCCGCGATCGCGCAGGTCGTGGACGCCGGCCTCGACGCGCTCCGCCGAGGCGAGACCGAGCGGGCGGACGAGATCCTCGCGCGCGGACTCGAGCTCTCACGCAGCGCGAGCCGGGAGCTGCGCGCGCTCTGCGACGACCTCGAGCCGAAGGTGCTTCGCGAGCTCGGCTTCGCGGCGGCGGTCGCGGCCCTCGGGCGCCGCTATGCGACGAGGCACGAGGTGGAGATCGCGCTCGACGTCGACTACGGCGACGAGCTGGGCGAGAACGCGCAGACGGCCGTCTACCAGATCCTGCGTGAGGCCGTAGATCAGTCGGTGCGCCGGGGCGCGCCGACGCGCATCGAGATCACGCTCGCTTCGACCTCAGGGGGCGGAGCCGAGCTCGTCGTCTCGGACGACGGGCCGCCGGAACGGCGAAGTGCCGTGCTCGAAGCGCTGGCCGAGCGCGCGGCAACCCTGAACGCCCGCTTCAGCTCGGAGATCCGCTACCCGCGCGGCTCGACGATCCGCGTGGAGCTGCCTCCCTCGGCCGCGCGCCGTTAGCATCTCCCGCGCATGGACGAGAACGGCCGAGGCGCGCACCTGCTCTTTCGCTGGTCGCCCGCGGGCTACACGCTCGTCGAGCGGCCGGGCGATCCGCCGGACGTCGGCGCCGAGGTCGAGGACGGCGACGAGACCTTCCGCGTGACGAAGATCGCGCCGTCGCCGCTGCCGGGCGACCCGCGGCCCTGCGCGTACCTCCTGCCCCGGTAGCCCTACTCGAGCGGCGGGTTCTGGACGTTGTGCTCGGTCGCGTACGCGTCCGTCAGCGAGTTGATCTTCGCCGGGTCGGGGAACGCGTAGTTGATCTCGACGAAGGCGTTCCACTTGTCCGGAAGCGCGTCCTCGGGGAAGATCGCCTCCACCGGGCACTCCGGTTCGCACGCTCCGCAATTCGACGTGTAGATCCCGCCGGCGAGCGTGAACGCGTTCTTACCGGGGACCACGGCGCAGAACGTATCGGTGTCGTCGGCCTCCTGCGCATCTACGCGCATCACCCGCCAGTACGTCTGCCGGGTCGCCAGATAGAGCCAGCGAATCGGCCGGCTGCGCACGCCGAAGTTGGTCTCCAGGCTTCCCTCCTCGCCGGAGCCAACCACGATGTACCCGGCGATCGCAGCGGCCTGCTCGAGCCAGGCGAGCGCCTCGTGGTCGGTCGAGCGGAGGCGCCAGGACCCGGCCTTCACCGGGTCGCCATCGGCGGCGAGCCAGCCGTCGACGAAGCCGGCGATGTACTCGGCGTCCGCAGTCTCCGGCAGCAGGCGCTTGAGATTGACGCACGACCGCACGACGCCGGTCCCCGCGTACCCGGGATGCACGTCGAGGCAGGGCGAGAAGTTCACCTGCTCGAAGAAGTCGCGATACCTCGCGACCCGGTCGCCGTACAGCTGGACGTAGTGGAGGTGCTCGCCGGAGCGGACCTCGACCTTGTTCCACGAGCCGTCGCCGTACACGAGCCCGTGCAGGACACCGAGCCGGTACGTCTCGCCGTCGCGCTTCGGGGTCGAGCGCGCCGCCGGAACGAACTGGCCGACGCTCAGCGAATTCGTCCGCTGCCCGTCCGCAAGGAGCCACTTATGCGTCGGGGTCGCCCACACCACCCGCCTGAACCTCGAGATGTTCCGCGTCGTGAGCCGCGTCCCCCCGTAACGGTCGCGCTCCTCGAACGCAGGGGCGAGCTCCAGCCGCACGAGCGGACGCCGCCGGAACCGCTTCACGACCGCCGGCTTGAAGCCGTCATCGGTAAGCGCGCGAAACGAGGTGTCCTCGAGTTCCGCGAAGGTGCGCAGGCCGTGCTCCGTGATCAGCTGCTCCGAGGGCGCGAAGCAATCGATGCACTCCTCCGGGTCGATGATCAGGATCCGCTCGAACTCGTGGATGCAGTCGACGGGGCAGACGTCGACGCAGGAGCGGTCTTTGATGTCGATGCAGGGCTCGGCGATGATGTAGGTCACGCGCCGAGTCTAGCCCTCCGGATTAGCCGTTCCGCTCGGGTTCCGTCACGCCCGTGAGCTCGTCCACGAGCGCGGGTGCGCGCTCCACGAGGGCCGATTTCACGACCACCTGGTCGAAGCCGGCCGTGTGCGCGCGCTGGAGCCCGGCGCGGTCCGTGTGATTCGTGAAGCCCATGATGGGGACGTCGGGCCACTCGTCGGCGACCTCCTCCGGCTCGATCCGCGAGATGTCCGTGATCACGAGGTCGGGCTCGTCGACGCTCTCGGTCGTGACGAACCGGTGCGTCGGGCACAGCCCTTCGAGCTTGCTCCGAAAGAAGAGGTCGACCCCAACGAGCAGGATCGTGGCCACGGCCGCGAATCTAGCACCCTTCACGGACGCCGATAATCGCGCGATGGGGCTCGCGGAGGGACTCGAGCTGATCGGCGCGGGCGCGTACTTCGAGGCGCACGAGGAGCTCGAGGACGAGTGGCGCGAGGCGCCCGCAGAGGAGCGCGACTTCCTGCAGGGGCTCGTCCACGTCTCGGTCGCGTGGCTGCACGCGGGACGTGGGAACCGACCCGGCTGCGAGCGCCAGCTCGAGAAGGCCGCACGGCGACTCGCGCCGTACGCGCCGGAGCATCGCGGCGTCGACGTCGCAGACGTCCTGAGGCAGGTCGCGGCCGCGCAGGAGAGGGTGGCGGCGGGCGACCTCGCGCTCGACCCGGTCGCCGTCGAGCGGCGCTAGAACGCGGGCTCGAGGCCGAGCCACTCCAGGAAGCGGTTCAGGTACACGCGCAGGACGTAGAAGCGCTCGAAGAAGAGCAGCAAACCGAGCGCGACGAGCACCGCGCCGCCGACGAACTGGATCGCGCGATAGTGGTCGCGGAGCCAGCGGAAGGCTCCCATCGCGCGCGTGAAGACCGCGCCGGCGAGCACGAACGGGACCGCGAGGCCAAGCGAGTACACCGCGAGGAGCGCGGCGCCCTCGAGCGCGGACTCCGAAGATCCTGCGAGCACGAGAATCGAGGCGAGCACGGGCCCGATGCACGGAGCGGCGCAGACTGCGAACGCGCCTCCGAGGAGGAAGCGCGACCCACGCGTCCTCGCCCCCTGCACGAGGCCGGCCCCTAGGAGGCGCTCCGGCCACGGGAGCAGCCCCATGAAGGCGAGTCCGAAGACGACGAGGACAAAACCGGCGACCCTCTCGAGCAGGAACTGGTTCGAAACGAGCCGGCCGCCGACGAGCGCAGCACCGACACCGAGGAGGACGAAGATCGCCGTGAAGCCGAGGACGAACGGGAGGCTCGACACGACGACGCGCCGCGCCGTCCCCCGGTCCCCGAGCCTCTCCGCATCCACCGCCGAGACCGCGGAGAGATAGCCAGGCACGAGCGGGAGCACGCAGGGCGCGAGGAACGAGACGAGCCCGGCGACGAACGCGACCGGGATCGAGGTGAGGCTCATGCCGTGCGGCAGCTCAGCGCTCGAAGCGCGCGAGCTCCTCGTCCACGCGGCGCTCGAGCTCCGGGTCGAGCGGCTCCTCCGGCCCGGCGGCCGGACGACCTCGGCTCCACGCGCGCACGAGGACCGCGATCACGATCGCGCCGCCGACGAGCCCCGCAAGCGGAAGGAGCCAGGCGAGCAGGCCGAAACCGCCTCCTGGCGGCCTCGCCAGCACCCCGGGGCCGAACTCCGCGACGAGCGCATCCTTGATCTCGTCCTCCGTGTCACCAGCCGCGATGCGTTGCCGGATGTAGAGCTTCATGCGCTCGGCGACGGGCGCGTTCGACTGGTCGAGCGTCGTCTCGCAGACGGGGCACACGATCTCGGCCTCGAGGTCGGCGGCCCGCGGCGGGTCCTGCGCCGCCGCCGCCGCCGAGGCCGCCGCGAGCGCGACGACGAGTGCGCCGAATGCGGCCGCGCGCCTCACGATGTGAGCGCGCGGTCGATCGCCGACCGCAGCTCCTGCTTGTCCTCGTCGGACGTCACGGCACCGGCGAACGCGCGGACGACGCGCCCCTTGCGGTTGATCACGAACGTCTCCGGGAACCCGGTGACACCCCAGTCGCCGACCTCGTCACCCGGGCCGTCGTACACGATTGGGAACGTCAGGCCGTATCGGCCGGCGAACCGGCGGGCATCGCTCCGGAAGTCCTTCGCGTCCAGCCCGACCACCACGAGCCCGCGGTCCTTGTGCTCGCGCCAGACCTGCTCGAGGTACGGCGCCTCCTCCTTGCACGGGATGCACCAGGACGCCCACGCGTTGAGCACGACGGCCTTCCCCCGCAGCGACGAGAGCGTCAGCTCGCCCTCCTCGTCGAGGCGCTCGAGTGTGAACTCGGGCGCCTGCGGAAGCTCACCGGCGTTCGCGCGCTTGCCGAGGTCGCCTCCGTCCTCGGTGGCCAGCGCCCACACGAGGAGGATGAAGAGAAGCCCGACGAGGCCGAGCGCGACCCCCTGAGCGACGAGCTTCGCGCGGTGCCCCACCGGGAGCTAGCGCGACACGATGAAGACCGGCGTTCCGACCTCCACGTGATTGAACAGCCACTCGGCTTCGGAGATCAGCATCCGGACGCACCCGTGCGAGGCGGAATAGCCGATCGAGGCGGAGTCAGGCGTGCCGTGGATACCGACATACGGGGCCGACAGGCCCATCCAGCGCGTGCCGAGCGGGTTTCCGGGGCCGGGCGGCACCGGGTCGGCGTCCTCGGCCCAGGGAGACGGCGGCGGGTACCACCAGGGGTTCTGCTGCATGGTCACGATCTCGTAGCTGCCAAGAGGGGTCGGGAACGACGACTGCCCCGTCGCCACGCCGAACGTCCGCACGAGTCTCGCGTCGTCGAAGTACCGCAACCTCTTCGAGTCGCGCATGATCACGATCGCCGCGCCCAGGTTGTCCGCGGTGATCCGCGGCTTCAGGACGCTCAGCTTCAGCTGAATCGGCTGCCTGCTGTTCGTCGCGAGCGCCTTACGGATCGCGCGGGCGTTCACGAGGATCGGCAGCGTGCGCCCTTCGCGGGCAGGCACCGCGCGCACCGTCGCACCACTCAGGTAGAGCCGCGCGTTCACGGGCGCCTTGACGAGCTGCCGTCTCACCCTCTTCAGGTACGCCCGAACCCTCTCGCGCGAGACCCCGACGTTCAGCGGGATCGCCGTGTCGGGCTTCGCGAAGCGCGCGCGGGTGACGGCCTTTCTGAGGTACGGCTCGGCGCCGAGCGACCACGGCCGCACCAGGAACTGGCGCTTCGGCGACGCGACGAGCACGAGAGGCTTCGCGTACTCCTGGCGCACGACGGCCGAAGCCTGCTCCGGCAGCAGCCCGCCGACGTAGACCTCTCCGATCGTGACGCCCTGCGCGATGCGCAGCTCTCGTGGCGTCGGCGTCGGGGGCGGCACCGTTGGCGGCGGGGTGGTCGGCGGCGGCTCCGTGGTCTGAGCCGGAGCGCTGGTTCCCGCCCCCGCGACCGATGCGAGCACGATCGCGGCGGCGAAGCCGACTGCGGCACAGGCCCCGAGGACCCCAATCCCGATTGCCTTCCCGGTACGCATCACGACGTCAGTGTAGATACGAAAATCGACGGATTGTTCGTCACCACCGCGTCGACGCCTGCTTCGTCGACGCGGGCGAGCTCCTCCCGAGTATCCACGGTCCACGCGACGACAGGCGCATCTCGTGCGTGGGAGCGACTCACGACGTGTCTGCTGACGAGCCCGTGGTGCAGCACGAGCGCGGACCCGCGCGAGCGCGCGAGGAGGAGGCCGACGAGCGCCGGGGTGGCCGTGCGCAACGTGCGCAGGCCGCCTCGCACTGCAGGGTCGAGCCTGGGCTTGCCGTCGAACCGGAGCCGGTCGCGAGGAAACGACATGCCCGTGCGGAGCGCGGGCTCGAGGCCGCGAAGCCGTCGGAGCGCGCCGGCGTGGAACGAGCTCAGGAGCGTCCTGTCGACGAGCCCGGCCCGGCGGAGCGCGGCTGCCACGTCCTCGGCCGCGCCGGCGGACTTGAGGTCCACGTGCAGCCCGGTCGCGGTGGCTTCGTCGGCGAAGAACGAGAGCGCCTCGTCGAGCGCCGGCAGGTCCGGGCAGGTCTCGCGCAACTCGGCGAGGCTCAGCGACCGTCCGTCCCCCTCGGCCGCGCCGTGGCTCATCTCGCGCAGGTCGGCGGAGTGGGCGACGACGATCTCGCCGCTTCGGAGCCCGAGCACATCGAACTCGACGAGGTCGACCCCGGCCTCGACGGCTGCGCGAAACGACGCGATCGTGTTCTCCGGCGCGAGCGCGGCGGCGCCGCGGTGGCCGATCCGAAGCGGCCGCCCCTCCCGGCGCTCGAGCGTGATCACGGCGTCGGTCGGGTCGGCAGGTAGTCCTCGTTCAGCCGCCCGCCCTCGGCCGCGTAGGAGATGATCATCCGGTCGGTGATCCACTCGACGGGCGCGCGATCGTCCGTCCACGGAGTCCCCTCCGTGTCGATCGGGGCGACGTCCGCGGCCAGCATGTCTCGCAGCACTGCGAGATCTGCCGGACCCTCGCGCAGGCGGCGCCGGATCTCTGCCTCGTCGAGCGGTTCGGTCAGACCGAGGACGATCGTGTTGAAGCGAAGAACGGGCCACTGGAGGACCTGCGGGAGCTCGGCGGCCACGGTTCGCCCGATCGCATTGACCAGGCGCTTGTCGTCGGGCACCGCGGCCACGTTCAGCGCGACCATGCCGCCCGGCTCGAGGCGGTCGCGCACCAACGCGAAGAACTCCCGCGTCGCGAGGTAGAACGGGACGTACGGCTGGTGGTACGCGTCCACGACGATGAGGTCGTAGCGCTCGTCGGTCGAGCGCAGGAAGGGACGCGCGTCGGCGTCGTGCACGGTCGTGTTCGGCTGCTCGCCGAGCCCGAAGTACTCGCGCCCGACTCGACTGACCGCCGGGTCGAGCTCGACGCCGTCGACCTTCGCGTCCGGGTAGTACTTCGAGAGCTCGCGGGCCGTCGTGCCCGCTGCGTTCCCGAGGATCGCGACCCGCTCGAGCGGCCGCCCGAGCAACGGCGGCAGCGCGAGGAACGCATCCCACACGCCGCCCGTGAGCACCGAGTGCGGCCACCAGACGGAGTGCACCGCGATGCCCTCGTTCAGGTACAGCAGCCGCCTGCCGTCGTCCTCCTCGACGACCTGGATGTACTGGTGGTACGAGGTCTCCTCGTGCAGGAGCCCCTCGTGCGCCTTCACGACGCCGGGCGGCACGAACAACAGCGCGGCGAGCAACGCCGGTGCGATGAGCCAGCGCGCGCCGAGCAGGAAGCAGGACGAGAGCGCGAGCAACGCGGAGACCACGAGGAACGTCCGCTGGGTCCCGATCGCGGGGATGAGCACGAGCGCCGGGAGGAAGGTGCCCAGGAGCGAGCCCGCAGTCGAGAGGGCGTACAGGCGCCCCGCGACCGCGCCGGCCGTCTCGATGCCCGTCACCGCGAGCCGGATGGCGAACGGCGACACGATCCCGAGCAGCACGACCGGCGGCGCACACAGGAGGAGCACCGCGAGGAAGCTTCCGACCACGGCCCCGACCGACGCCTCGTCGAGCCCTTCCACCGTGAGATCGAGGAACGGCTTCGCCACGAACGGGATGGCCGCGACGCAGAGCGCGGCCGCGAGCACGATGAACCCGAGGAGCGAAGGCTCCGGCCTGCGGTCTGCGATCCGGCCGCCGAGCCAGTAGCCGAGCGCAAGCGCCGCGAGCACGATGCCGATGAGGTTCGCCCAGACGATCGTCGACGAGCCGAAGTACGGCGCGAGCAGCCGCGAGGCCGTGATCTCCGTCGCGAGCGCCCCGATCCCGGCGCCGAAGACGAGCGCCGCGAGGGCGAGGGAACTCCGCCTCACGGCTTCCACCTGCTAGAGCCCGAAGACTCGCTCTATCTCGCCGAGCGTCCTCGCCGCCAGGAACAGCGCGACGGCGAGCACGAGAACGAGCACGAGCCAGAAACGGACGCCCGCCATGCGCTGCTCCCGCTGATGACGCTGCCGCGCCGAGCGCTTCGCGCGCTCCTTCCGGTAGGCGCGCTGGACCGCGGACGGGTCGAGCGGCGGTGCCTCTTCCGGGTCGGTGGCGTTCTCGGCCGCGAGACTTGGCTCCACCTTGGCCACGGGGAGATTGTAAGGGCGGGAACGCGGGCGACCGGCCGCCTTCCGCCGTTCCAGCCGCCCCCGAACCCATACTCTTGTCCCGATGGAAGGCCCCCACGAGCGTCGGCGTGCCCGGCTGCCGTTCTCGGGCGCGGGAGGCCTGCCCGGGCTCGGCGGGCGGCTGACCTTCCTCTTCGGGCTCCTGCTCGCGGTGTCGGCGCTGACTGGCTGGTACACGGGCGAAGGCGAGGGGACGACGGTGTCCATCCTCGGCTGGCACACCGGCACGATCGGGAAGGTCGTGCTCGTCCTCGGGCTCGCGGCGGTCCTGCTCGTCGTGCTGCGCGAGGTCGGCGTCGACCTCCCTTCGGCGGTCCCCGAGAGCCTCGTCGCCATCGCGATCGGCTCCGTCGCCACCATCCTCGTCCTCGTACGGCTGATCTCCATTCCGGACGAGTTCTTCTTCGCCAGCCGCGGGCTGGGCATCTGGCTGAGCCTCGTCTTCGCGATCGGGATCATCGTCGCGGGACTGCTCGAGGCGTCCGAAGAGCTCTAGCGGCGATTACGGCGTCGTCACGGTGACCGTGACCGTCCGCGCCGGCGGCTGCTGCGGCAGCGGCGACAGCGTGCGGACGTCGGTCACGAGGTCGCCCCGCGCTGGTCGCTCGTCGAGCGTCTGGGCGAAAGCGATGCCGAGGAGAAATGCGAGGACGAGGAGAGCGATCCCCACGAGCCTGCGCGCGAGCGGGGCACGGCTCTTCTTGCGCTCGCGCCGCGTTGGTCGACTGGGCGAGATCGTGCTCACGGCTCGTAGTCGACCGCACCGCGCGCGTAGAGACGAAACGCGGCGCCCTCGACGACGGAGAGCGTCCCGAGCCACTGTGGTGCGAGCGCGTTCGCGCCGACGGCTTCGAGCGTCCAGGCGTCCGCTCGCCCGTACTCGTCGGCGAGCTCGCGAAGCGTGAACGTCGAGCCCACGCGCTTGCGGAGCTCCTCGGTGACGGCCGCGAGCTGGAGCCGCAGCCCCTCGGCCCGCGCAGGATCGCGCGACGCCTCCTGGAGCCGGCGGTACGCCTCGTCCCAGTCGCGCCTCGCGCTCTCGACGTCCGCGGTCACGCGCCCGATCCTAGAGACTTGATGCGGGTTCCAGGCACGCACGGATGGGGGCCTGCGCACTGCGCATCGCCGTCGTCTCGGCCGGCATCCAGGTATCAAGCCTGCACGCCGCCCGAGCCGGCGCCGCT
>Ga0081455_10007865_pt1 | contig 11162 bp, 13 predicted proteins | sample TabmetS3T2R1_FD_70207 | JGI IMG/M metagenome (GOLD analysis project Ga0081455, IMG submission 70207) | Tabebuia heterophylla rhizosphere microbial communities from the University of Puerto Rico - S3T2R1 | ecosystem: Host-associated > Plants > Roots > Rhizosphere ... | reverse complement strand
AGCAGCAGGAAGAGCTCGCGCTCGGTCTGGGTTGCGAAGCCGTACAGGTGCATGCCGTCGTCGCGCAGGACCAGGTGCGTCAGCAGCCGGCCCTCCTGGCCGACCGCGGGCACCTTCGAGAGCGTCTCGGTCGAGACCGCCATGCGGTAGCCGACGCCGCCCGCGTCGATCACGACCTCACCCGCGAGCCGGGTCACGACCTCGCCGCGCACGGAGGCGATCACGCGTTCATCCTCAGAGAAGGCACCATCAGGAGAGGATTCTGCGCACGACGGCGGACGCCTTCCGGGCGCACTTCCCCGGCTAGCGGTCGTGCCACGCCACGTTGACGATCCTCCAGCCGTCCCGCGTCTTCAGGAGCTGGAGGAGATCCACGTAGAGCGCGCAGCGAACAGTGGCGCTCGCGACGCTGTCCGACACATCGTGGACTTCCACCTCGATCCGGCGATCGTCGACGTCCTCTTTGCGGCCCTTACCGCTCGCCGTCATGCCGATCATCTCTTGCGCCGTCAGCGTGCGAACGCTTTCAGCGCCCGAAGCGTCTCGCTCGAGAGAGCGCTTTGCCAGCTGCGGATGAAGCGCGCGCTCCATCCGTACGGGATCGCCATCAAACCATCCCTCGATGTAGTCGCGTGCTGCGTGCTCTACCGCAGCTTCGTCGCCGGAAGTGGCCTCCTGGGACCCGATGGGATCACTCTACGCCCGCCTCCTCATCCGAGCGCGGCCCTCAGAGGCGCGGAGTTCGCGTGGCAGATGGCCACCGCGAGCGCGTCCGAGGCGTGGTCCGGGCGCGGCGGCTCCGGCAGCGACAGCAGCGCGCCGACCATCCGCTGGACCTGCTGCTTGCCCGCGCCGCCGCTGCCGCAGACGGCCTGCTTGACCACCTGCGGCGTGTACGAGAAGCACTGGATGCCCGCCATCCCCGCCGCGAGCAGCACGACCCCGCGCGCCTGTCCGACCGCGAAGGCGCTCTGGGCATTGCGCCCGAAGTAGAGGTCCTCGATCGCGACCGCTGACGGCTGGTGCTCGCGGATCAGGTCCCAGACGCGCGCGTGGATGTCCGCCAAGCGCCGCTCGAGCGGCGTGCCGGCGCGCGTCTCGATCACGCCGCCGTCGAGCGCCGCGAGCGTGCGCCCGCGGGCGAGCACCACGCCATAGCCCGTATGCGCGGTGCCGGGATCGATGCCGAGCACAACCACCTATGGGTGGGATTCTGCGTCCGGCCCCGGACGCCTTCCGCAGCAGCCTCAGCGCGTTCCGCGCCAGGTCATCAGCGCGAACAGGAACTGCACCGGCAGGCGCGCCCACAGGAGCGGAGCCGGGATGCGCTCGAAGTCCTTCGAATTGACCGCCATGTGGATGTTCGCCGGGTAGACGGCGGCGAGCAGCGCGAGCAGCCACCAGCGCGCCAGCCGGCGGGTGCCGTCGGGCAGCACGCCGATCCCGCCCGCGATCTCCGCCACACCGCTTATGACGACGCACTCCTTGTTCCAGCGCGCGATCCGCGGCGGCACGATCGACTCGTACTGGCGCGGGATCACGAAGTGCATCACGCCGGCGACGATCCAGAACAGCGCCGTCCCGATGCGGGCCATCTAGGTGGCCGCCACTCGCTCCAGCACGTCGGAGTCGACGTCGAAGTTGGCGTGCACGGCCTGGACGTCGTCGGAGTCCTCGAGCGCCTCGATGAGACGCATCAGCCCCGCCACACGCTCCTCCTCGACGGGCGTGCGCGTCGTGGGCCGCTGGACGAGCTCCGCGGACTCGATCTCCACGCCCTCGGCGGCGAGCGCGTCGCGGACCGCGGCGACGTCGGTCGGGGCCGTGACGACCTCCCAGACGTCGCCGTCGAGCGCGACGTCCTCGGCGCCGGCGTCGATCGCGGCGAGCAGGTCGTCCTCCGAGTAGCGCGAGCCGTCGACCACGATCTCGCCCTTCTTCTCGAAGGTCCAGGCGACGGAGCCGGGCTCGCCGAGGTTGCCGCCGTGCTTCGTGAACGCGTGCCGAATCTCCGAGCCCGTGCGGTTGCGGTTGTCGGTCAGCGTCTCGACGAGGATCGCGACGCCGCCCGGGCCGTACCCCTCGTACAGGACCTCCTCGAAGCTGGCCGCGTCGGCGTCGGCGCCTGTGCCTTTCGCGATCGCGCGCTCGATGTTGTCCTTGGGCATCGAGGCGTCGCGCGCCTTCTGCACCGCGAGCGCCAGCGCGGGGTTCCCGTCAGGGTCGCCGCCGTCGCGCGCGGCGACCGTGATCGCGCGGGTCAGCTTCGTGAAGAGGGCGCCGCGCTTGGCGTCGACGGCCTTCTTCTTGTGCTTGATCGAGGCCCACTTGGAATGACCGGCCATGGCGCGACAAGGGTACTCGCGCGCAGCCGGCTCAGACCAGGAACCGGCCGTCCCGCTGGAGCTCGGTTCCGTCGACCGTGATCGCCCCGCCCTGGCGCAGATCGCAGACCATGTCCCAGTGCACGGCGGACTCGTTCGTGCCGCCGCTCTCTGGGTAGCTCATCCCGACCGCGAGGTGCACGGTGCCGCCGATCTTCTCGTCGAGCAGGATCTCCTGGGTTCCCGTTGAGATGCCGAAGTTCGTGCCGATGCCGAGCTCGCCGAGCCGGCGCGCGCCGTCGTCGGTGTCGAGCATCTCGATCAGGAACTCCTCGCCCTGGTCTGCCGACGCGTCCACGACCTTGCCGTCCTGGAAGCGGAAGCGCACGCCTGAGACGGTCCGGCCCCCGTAGCTCGCCGGGAACGAGAAGGCGATCTCGCCGTTCGCGGAGTCCTCGACGGGCCCGGTGAAGAACTCGCCGTCGGGCATGTTGTGCTCGCCGACGCAGGGAATCCAGTTGCGGCCGGCCACGTTCAGCGTCAGGTCGGTGCCGGGCGCCTGGATGCGGACCTCCTCGCGGCCCTGGATCCACTCGGCCAGGTGGTTCACCTGGTCCGACTGGCGCTGCCAGGCGGTGACCGGGTCGCCGTCCGTGGCGAGGCAGGCGGCGTAGTAGAAGTCCTCGTAGTCGGCGAGCGACATGCCGGCCTCGGACGCGTACGAGTGCGTCGGGAACAGCGTGAGCGACCAGCGGTGCTCGCCCGCGGCGGAACGGCGCATGACCGCCTCCATCAGACCCTGGCGGGCCTTCTGGGCGCGCGCCTGCTTCTTCGGGTCGACGCGCGAGAGGGCGCGCGTGTTGACATCGGACATGATCGCGATGCGCACGTCCGCCTGCTCGGCGGCCCACTGAGCGGGCGGCGGCACCCAGTCGAGCTGATCGTCGGAGGCGTTCTCGAAGAACGCCGCCTGGGCGCCGTCCGTGGTCAGCTGCATGACGGGCAGCCCGCCCGCGCGCAGTATCTCCTCGTAGACCGCCTGCACGAGCAGGTCGGCGGCGGTCGTCCCCTGGATCACGCAGAGGTCGCCCTTCTGCACCCGGGTCGAGTAGTTGACGAGGATCTTCGCTAGCGCGTCGGCGCGCTGGTCTCTCATGAGAGCACTCCTGCCCTGTCGAGCAGCCAACGATGCAGGCTGCGTTCGTCTGTCAGCTCGGGATGGAAGGCCACCGCGAGCATGTTGTCCTGGCGCACCGCCACGGGGTGCCCCTCGATCTCGGCCAGGATCTCGACGTCCGCGCCGTGCTCGTCCACCCAGGGAGCCCGGATGAAGACCGCGGTGACCGGCCCGAGGCCGTCGAGCTCCAGCGCCGCCTCGAAGCTGTGCAGCTGGCGGCCGAAGGCGTTGCGGCGAGCACTCACGTCGAGCAGCCCGAGGTGGTCGCGGTCCAGCATGATCAGGCCGGCGCAGGTGGCGAGCACCGGTGTCCCGCCGCCGATCAGCTCGCGCAGCGGCTCGGCGAGACCCTCACGCTCGATCCCGAGCGTCATCGTCGTGGACTCGCCGCCGGGCATGACGAGCGCGTCGATGCCTTCGAGGTCCCGCGGCGTGCGGACCTCGCGCACCGCGGCGCCCTCCTCCTCGAGGATGCGCCTGTGCGCCTCGAAGTCGCCCTGGAGGGCCAGGACACCTATCAGGGGCGGCGGGCCTACCAACCGCGATTCTGCAGCAGGCCGCCGTTCTCCTGAAGCGTGCCGATCTCGATGCCCGGCATGGCATCGCCGAGCTCGCGCGAAGCGGCGGCCACGCGGGCGGGGTCCGCGAAGTGCGTCGTGGCCTCGACGATGGCCCGCGCGCGCCGCTCCGGATCGGACGACTTGAAGATGCCCGAGCCGACGAAGTTGCCCTCGGCGCCGAGCTGCATCATCAGCGCCGCGTCGGCCGGCGTCGCGATGCCGCCGGCGCAGAAGAGGACGACCGGCAGCTTGCCGCGCTCGGCCACGTCGCGCACGAGCTCGAGCGGAGCGCCGAGCTCCTTCGCCGCCGCGGCGAGCTCCATCTGGCTGAGCGTGCCGAGCCGCTTGATCTCGCCCGTGATCAGGCGGATGTGACGCACGGCCTCGACCACGTTGCCGGTGCCCGCCTCGCCCTTCGAGCGGATCATCGCCGCACCCTCGGCGATCCGCCGCAGCGCCTCGCCCAGGTTCGTGGCGCCGCAGACGAACGGCACCTTGAAGGCCCACTTGTCGATGTGGTGCGCCTCGTCTGCCGGCGTCAGGACCTCGGACTCGTCGACGTAGTCGACCTCGAGCGCCTCCAGCACCTGAGCCTCGACGAAGTGCCCGATGCGGGCCTTCGCCATCACCGGGATCGTCACGGCCTCCTGGATCGCCTCGATCATGGCCGGGTTCGACATGCGGGCGACACCGCCGTCGGCGCGGATGTCAGCCGGTACCCGCTCGAGTGCCATGACCGCGGCCGCCCCGGCGTCCTCGGCGATCTTCGCCTGCTCCGCGGTGACGACGTCCATGATCACCCCGCCCTTCAACATCTCGGCGAGGCCGGCCTTCACTCTGAAAGTCCCGGTTTCCATTGCTGTGAGAATAGCCCGCCCGACCCCTCCAGCTCCGTTCAACAATCGTTGATTGGACTACCGGGCCATCAGGCCGTCAGCGCTCGCACCACGGCGTCCAAATCGTCCGTGCGCTCCGCAATCAGCTGCTCGGCCTGCTGTCGCAGCGCCCTGAGGTTCTCCTCGCTCGCGTCGTCGAGGTCGTCGCTCGCTAGCGTGAGCTCGGTCTGGAAGCGCCAGTAGCTCTCGTCGCCGAGCACGTGACGCACCTGATAGTCGACCGCGTCCGAGCTGCCGTCGAAGACGACGTCGAGGATCGGCCGCGCCCACTCCACGAGCCCCCAGTCCTTGATCTCGTCGAATGGCCGCTTGTGTGTCCGCTCGCCGGTCCCGAGCGAGACGAGTGTGATGTCGGCGCCCGGCCTGAAGCGAAGGACCTCGGCGAGCGCGGACATCGCCGGGTTGACCGCGAACACGCCGCCGTCGAGCAGCGCCTGCGGGCCTCGCTCGAGGGGCTCGAAATAGGTGGGCGCCGACGAGGTCGCGCGGGCCACGTCGGACAGCGGCGCATCCTCCGCCGCGTCGGCGCGGGCGTTGGTGGTCTTGAAGAAGTGCGGCCCCGGCGCCGCCGTGTCGTAGGTCGGGACGAGCAGGTCGGGACGGGATGCGCTCAGGCGCTTGTCGCCGATGAAGCGGTCGAGCGCTCGGTCGAGTGCGTCCGCATCGTACTTCTCGTCGATCAGGCCACCCGCGCTTTGGATCCGCTGCCAGATCGAGCGGTCGAAGATGCGCGGGCCCTCCTCCTCGTAGATCTGGGCGACCTCGGCCGCGGGGAGCTGTCCGGGCGCGCAGAGCGCGCAGACGAGGATCCCGCCGGTCGAGGTCCCTGCCATCAGGTCGAAGAGCTCGAAGACCGGCCTTCCGGACCGCTCCTCGAGCTCTGCCAGAACCAACGCGGGGATCAGCCCGCGGATGCCCCCGCCGTCGATGGCGAGGACGCGCATTGCGACTACCAGCTCGTCGGCTTACCCGAGCGGGTGGCCTGTGAGGGGGCCGCGACCGCAAGCAGGACGCCCGCGGCGAGGACGGTGAGCAGAGGTGTCTTTCGGGGCACGGCGGAGTTCTAACCGATCTACGGTCCGGTCCATCCCGCCGCGTAGCACGGCATGCCACCGCAGGTGTCGACGAACCTCCCCCCGATCTTCAGGAACTCTGAGAACTGGGCCGCCGCCGGGACCGAGAAGCCGGTCAGCGAGTGCGGGTCGACACCGAGCTCGGGCGCCGTGTTGGTGAGCGGCGCCGGCGGGGTGCCGAGGTCGCCGCGCTGCGGGCCGATGTCGTAGACGACGAGCGCGTTACCCGGGTACGGCAGCCGCTTGATGCGCGGGATCCGGTAGAAGGGCCGCTTGTCGAGGCTGCGGCCGGGATCGAGCGCCGGTGTGCGCAGGCGGGCACCGATCACGCGCGCCTCGACCTCGGTGGCGACGTTGGCGACCTGATGGTCGCCGAACGCCTCGTGCAGGACCACCGTATGGCGCGGCGTGCCCGGATACGGGTCGCGCGTCATGTGCCACGCGTAGCCGTTGGCCTCGCCGCGGTCCCAGAGGATCTGGATCATCGAGTTGATGAGCGAGCGCTCGATCTGGTCCGGATAGCTCGGATAGAGCACGTCGGCGAAGCGGCCGAACTGGGTGCTGCGCGCGAGCAGCACGCTGAAGTTCATCGCCGGCACGATCAGCGCCGAACGCTCGAAGTCGGGCGCCACCGCCGTGAGCGCGCCGCCGAGGATGCCGCCCTGGCTGCCACCCGCGTAGAAGAGCCGGCGCGTGTCGATCGCACCGCCGAAGGCCGGGTTTGCGTCGAACCCCTGCGGGTGCACGAGCAGGCGGCCGAGGAACATGAAGTTGAGGAAGCCCTGCTGGTTGCGGTCCGCGAGCGTCGGGAACTTCGACAGGTCGCTCGAGAGGTCGAGCACGTTCGGGATGTCCTCGGCCGACATCCCCGACCAATCGGTCGCGCAGGCGACGAAGTTGCCGGTGCTCGCAAGCGGAGCGAGCGGCAGCACCGCCTCGGCGCCGCCGAGCAGCCCGTGCCCGAAGATGAGCGGCCGCGCGTCGCGGGCGCCGTTCGGCACCAGGCAGATGAAGCGCTCGACCTGCACGTTGCCCGGGATGCGTGCGATCAGCTGGCGCCGGCCGAGCTTGAAGCGTGACCCCGGCGGGCAGCCCGGCTTGTCGAGGAAGCAGGGGACGGTGAAGGTGCCGTCGACGCGCCTGACGTCGGGCGTGAGCTGGGTCGTCGAGTCGACGCTGAACTGCGGGGCGGCGCCCTCGGCCTTCAGGTTGCCCAGCCTGCGGTCGCCGAGCTCCGCGAAGGCGCGGTTGCGGATCTGGAGCAGGCGCTGGGCGAGGCTCTGCCGCGTCGCGATCGTGAAGTCCCACGCGAGGTAGAGGCTGCGGCGCCTGATGCCGGCGCGCTCGAGCCGGCGGAAGATGTCCGCGTAGCGGCGTCCGCCCGCGTCACCGTCGCGGAGGCGTCTGAAGGCGCGCTGCGCGCGCAGCCTGCGCCCGCTCGAGTCGCGCAGGTTGCGCAGGGCGACGATGTAGCGCCGGCCCTCGCGCCAGTTCGCGCCCGGATGGACCAGCAGAGCCCGCTTCTGCGGGTTGGTCGCCTGGGAATCGAGCTCGGCCCAGATCAGCTGCCGCTTTCCGGTCTTCGCATCGATCACGACGATTGGCGCGTTCTTCGCGAACGACCGCGCCATCTCGTTGACCGGAACGGCGCCGCTGCGGCGCAGGTCGAGCCGCGGGGCGTGGGTGACGATGATCTGCCCCGGGCTGAAGCCGTCCGAGCGGTTGTAGTCGGCGGCGCGGATCGGCCTCCCCTCCTTGTTGCGCGGCATCATCGAGTCGCGCAGCGCCAGCCGTCCGCCCTTCGTGAAGTGGTCGTTTGGCCAGGGCAACAGGCAGTGCGAGGGGTCGAGCGGGTCGCAGCCGCGCGGCGCCGCCTCGGCCGGTGCGCCCGCCGCGATCAGCGTCGCCGCGAGCGCGGCGATCACAGCTCCCCTTCTCACCGCGCCGCCAGCCTATGTCAGGCCCGTGCCGCGCGCCAGGCCTCGCGGAGCCTCATCGGCTTGCCCATGCGCAGCACGGAGCGCTCGTATATGCGGGCTCCGAGCGGCACAAGCAGCGCGATACCGCCGATCAGGAAGACGAGCGAGGCGGCGATCTCCAGCGGGCTCGCTGCGTTGAGGGCCACCCGTAGCGGCATGATGATCGGCGCGAACAGCGGGATCAGCGACGCGACCACCGCGAGCGCGCCGTCGGGATCGTCGATGGCCGGGAAGGCGAGCAGGTAACCGATCACGAGCAGGATCGTCAGCACCGTCGTGGAGGACTGAAGGTCCTCCTGGCGCGACACCATCACGCCGGCGATCGCATAGAGCGCCGACCAGAGCAGATAGCCGAACAGGAACCAGACGAGCACCACCACGAGGGTCCCGACGTCCCCTCCCTCGAGCTCGATCGCGCCGCTCGCCGCTGCCGCGGCGAGCCCTACCACCGCCGTCACGGCGAGCTGAAGCAGGCCGAGCGCGCCGATGCCGAGGATCTTTCCGGCGAGGATCGCGCGCGGCTGGACCGTGGCGAGCAGCACCTCGATCACGCGCGAGGCCTTCTCCTCGACCACTCCGGAGGCGACGGCAATCCCGTACATGATCAGCTGCAGGTAGAGGACGAGCGATGCCACGAAGGCGACGCCCTCGCCGCCCTCGTCCTCGCTCTCGAGTGAGACGGATCGGAGCGGCGGCTGCTGGAGCGCGCGTCGCCGCTCGGCCCCGCTGAGCCCCTCGCGCTGGAGCGCCTGCTCGGTCCGCACCAGCCTCGAGCTCTGCTGCAGAAGCTGGACGAGCTCGGCGGGCGGGTCGCGCAGGCTGACGATCGAGTCGCCGACGAGCGCGGCGTCGAGGCTTTCGTCGCGCACGCCCGCACGTGCCGAGGCGGCGTTCGGCTGATCCTCGACCTCGATCCTCACATCGACCGCACGGCCGGACTCGTGCGCGGCGGCCGCCACCACCTGCGCCCCGGAGCCAACCGCTCCCACCGTGTACTCCTGCGGGCCGTCGTCGCCGACCAGGCCCGCGATGACGCCGACGGCGACGACGACCAGGACGGTCACGGCCAGCGAGATCTGGAACGCGCGCGAGCGGATCCGCTCGCTGAACTCACGGCGCGCGACGAGCCTGGTGGCCCGCGCGAGGCTCACCGCTCGACCACCTCGCGGAAGAGCTCCGCGAGCGTCGGGCGCGCCGGCTCGAAGCGCCGCACCCGGCCTACCCGCCGCGCCGCGTCCAGCACCAGCTGGTCATCCGCGCCGTCATCCATCTCGACCAGCACCTCGCCGTTGGCGCTGCTGACGAGCGTCGCGCCCGGCACGCCGCTGAGCCAGTCGCCGTTCGCGTCGACCTGCACGCGCAGCCGCGGGCGCGAGCGTTCGCTGCGCAGCTCCTCGACGGCGCCCGCCGCGACGATGCGCCCGCGGTTGACGATCGCCACGTCGTCGCAGAGACGCTCTACGAGCTCGAGCTGGTGGGAGGAGAAGACGACTGCGACGCCCAGCGCCGCACGCTCGCGGAGCACCTCGGACATCACCTCCGTGCCGATCGGGTCGAGACCCGAGAAGGGCTCGTCCAGGATCAGGAGCCGCGGGTCGTGGAGGAGCGCCGCGGCGAGCTGGACGCGCTGCTGGTTGCCGAGCGAGAGCTCCTCGACCGGCCGCTCCGAGAGCTCGCCGAGCCCGAGCCGCTCGGTCCAGGCGGTGACAGCCGCAGCCGCCTCCGCGGGCGGGCAGCCGTGCAGCTCGGCGAGGTAGCGGAGCTGGCGGTCGGCGCGCATCTTCGGGTAGAGGCCGCGCTCCTCGGGCATGTAGCCGAAGCCGCGCTGCTCCTCGCGCCGCACGGGATGTCCCTGCCAGCGGACCTCGCCGCCGTCGGGCTCGAGCACCCCGAGCGCGATGCGCATGGCAGTGGTCTTGCCGGCTCCGTTGGGTCCGACGAAGCCGAGCAGCTTGCCCTCCTCCGCGCGCAGCGAGAGGCCGTCCAGGGCGACCGTCTGGCCATAGCGACGGCTGACGTCGACGAGCTCCAGCACCGAGCGTCGTTGTTCCCGATGTCGGATCCGACTACACGGCGGCCGGGCGGCCGCCTACTTCAGCCGGAACGCCTTGATGCGGTCGGCGTAGGCCGACTCGTCGAGCGCGTACACGCCGTAGGCGAGCGCCTGGATCACCCCGAGCAGCGCGGCGTGCGAGCGCACGTAGGCGGGGCTGTTCGACGAGTAGTAGAGCCTGTGGTCGGCGAGCTTCGCGACCTCGGAGAGCGTCGCGTCGGCGATCGCGATCGTGGCGGCACGGCGGTTGCGCGCCAGCTTCATGGCGCGCACCACGAGCGGGTGCGGGCGACCGGCCGAGAAGCCGATCATCACGGTCTTGTCGTCCACCCTGCCGAGCTTGGCGAGGCCCTCCTGGCTCGGCGAGGCGACCACCTCGGCGCGCAGGTCGAGCAGCATCAGCAGGTGGCGCAGGTAGCTCGCGAAGAAGGCCATCTGGTCGGTGCCGCACAGCAGGATCCGGTCGGCGCGCGAGATCAGGTCGACCGCCGCGGCGCCCTCATCGCGGTCGATGCGCTTCGCCGTCTCGGCGACGTTCGAGTGGTCGGCGGCGAGCGCCGTCTCGAACTCGGTCTGGTCGATCGGGAACAGCGGCGGAGACGATAGCTCGGCGCTCGAGGCGCCGTTCTCCCGCGCGCGCCGGTACTCATCGCGTGCGGCGGCCTGCAGCTCGGGAAAGCCCTCGAACCCGAGCGCCTGCGCGAAGCGCACGACCGTGGAGCTCGACGTGTTGGCCCGGCGTGCCAGCTCCTCGGCCGTGTGGAAGGCCGCCTCCTCGAGATGGTCGACGATGTACTGCCCGACGTCCTTCTGCGAGCGGCTGAATTCGTCGAAGCGCTGGCGGATCTCCTCCGACAGCGTCAGAGCGGTCGTCCCGGTTCGCGTCACGGACCCCGTTTTCGGCGGGACGGCGCGAGTTCCTTCAGGGAGAGGCGTTCAGGACCAGAGCTTCCAGGGCGCGCGGTCCTCCGACCACAGGTCGTTGAGCAGCACGGCGTCCTTGTAGGTGTCCATGCAATCCCAGAAGCCGGAGTGCCTGAACGCGCTCAGCTCGCCGTCGGCTGCGAGCCGCTCGAGCGGCTCCCGCTCGAGCACCGAGT